>ULQJ01052882.1_pt1 | contig 25254 bp, 19 predicted proteins | sample 1954331 | NCBI WGS metagenome assembly ULQJ01 (sample SAMEA4835651, study PRJEB28245) | human gut metagenome | biome: gut microbiome; material: fecal sample | place: Denmark | collected 2008 | reverse complement strand
CCCCACAAGGGAGCTCCGCCCCTTGACCCCGCAAGGGACATCGTCCCTTGACCCTTTTTCGGCATCCAGGCTTGAGTGCGCTTCCTTTACTCGGCTTTGACCGAAGTTTTTTCACCTTCCGTCGTCAGCTTACGCGCCCAAACCAAGTACAGCGTCGCCGACAGCACAATCCCAACAATCCAGCCGACCGGCCACGAATACCACACGCCGCGAATCCCGAAAATCGGCGACAGCGTAAACGACAGCACCACCCGCAGGAACAAGTCCGACAGCGTCGCAATCATGAATTGCAGCATCCGCGCCGCACCGCGCTGCACGCCGTCCACCATCAGCTTAATCGACAGGAAGATATAGAACGGCGTGACAATATGCAGGAAGTCCACGCCGACATCGACCGCTTCCAAGTTGCCGTCGCTGATAAACGCATAAACCAGCGGTTTCGCAAAGACGTAGAACACAACCGCGAAAATCGCGCCCATCGTCATGCCGATGGCGACGCCGCTACGGCAGCCGTGGCGCACACGCTCGTTCTTGCCCGCGCCGAGGTTCTGGCTGGTGTAGTTGCTCATGCCGTTGCCCAGCGCCGTCACCGACGTGACGAACATGTTGTTGAGCTTGATTGCCGCCGTGTAGCCACCCATGCACGCCGTGCCGAAGCCGTTAATGACGCGCTGCACAAGGATGTTGCCGACGCTGATGAAGCTCTGCTGAATCGCGCTGGGGATGGCGATAATCAACATCTTTTTCAGCAGCACTCCGGAGAAAAGCGGGCATTTCTCGCCGCCGACGACCTCATGCACCTTCTTCAGTACGAAAATCACGGCAACAATGCCGCTGATGGACTGGCACAGGAACGTCGCCCATGCCACGCCGGGCACGCCCATGTGGAAGTCACGGACGAAGAGGATATCCACAAAAATATTCGTAATCGAGGACACGGCGAGGAAGTAGAACGGCGTTTTGGAATCCCCCAAGGCGGAGAAAATGCCCGTCGCGACCTGATAGAGCATCAGGAAAACATAACTCATGAGGTAAATTTGGATGTACGCCACGGAGTCCTTCATCGTCTCCACAGGCGTGTCCAGCAGTGTCAGCATCCATTCGGACGTCAGTATTCCGACAGCGCTCAGCAGCACGCCGAGAATGCCGCAGAAGATGAGCGCGGTCGTCACGCAGGTATGCACCTGCTTCATTTCCTTCTGCCCAAACAGGTTCGCCGTCACGACGGATGTGCCGATGTTGCAGCCAAACGCGATGGCGATGAAAATCAGCGTGATTTCGGAGCTGTTGCCGACAGCGGCAAGCGCCTCGGTGCTGATGAAATGCCCTGCAACGAAGCTGTCCGCGATGTTGTAGAGCTGTTGGAAGATGATGCTGCCGAACAAGGGCAGCGAGTAAGCGAGCAGCACCCGGCCGGGCTTGCCGACGGTCAAATCCTTCATGAGGAATGCCTTCTTTCTGTGCGTAATCCATCGCTCATTTTACGCTTGACAAGCCATGATGTAAAATATATAATTGCTATGGCATTCATATTTTGGAGGAATGATTGATGGAACTGACCCAGCTGACGTACTTCCTGACCGTTGCGCAAATGCAGCACATGACGCGCGCCGCCGAAGCGCTGCACATTGCGCAGCCCGCGCTGACGAAATCGGTGCAGCGGTTGGAGAGCGAATTGGGTGTACCGCTGATTGCGCGCAAGGGGCGCGGCATTGTGCTCACGCCCTACGGTCAACGGCTGGCGGACGAATTGCAGCAGCCGCTGAATCAACTTTCGCACATTCCGGAAATGATGCGGCAAATGGCGAATCAGCAGGCGCGAACACTGCATGTGTGTGTGCTTGCTGCGTCGGATTTGGTGACGGATGCCGCCGTTCGCTTCCGCCAGACACACCCGGATGTGCATTTTGCAATGACACTGCTCCCCCGCATCAGCGACGCGGCGCATCCGCCGTATGACCTGCTGGTGGATTCGGACGGGATGAACGGCGACGACGGGTTTCATGAGCGGATTCTGCTCGCCGTGCCGCAGTCCTCCCCGCTCGCAGCGCGAACCTCCCTGCGCCTGAACGACCTGCGCGGGCAGGAGTTTATCAGCGTGATGGGCAACCGCCGTTTCCGGGAGCAGTGCAGCCAGCTTTGCCAGCAGAGTGGATTCATGCCGCAGTATGCCTACGAGTGCACCGGGCCGTCGACCGTCCGCAACCTGATTTCACTCGGCTGCGGCGTTGGGTTCTGGCCGGAATACACATGGGGCGCTCCGGGCGACGGCATCAAGCTACTACCCATTGACGACGCGCGCTGCGTCCGGCGAATTGTCCTGCGCTGCGATGCCAGCGGCGACATTCGCCCATTGGCGGAGGAGTTCCGTGCGGCATTGCAAGATGAACTTCAACTGCTCGCATCGAAAAAGCGCGCCTGACGTTTCTGCCAGACGCGCTTCGTTCATGTCAGTGAAATCCAGTAATGCTCCAAGTCGATATTCTCGCCGTCTTCATGCACCGTTTTCTCGTAGACGCCGCCGTTACGCAAAATTGTCTTGCGGCTGCCCACGTTCCACGGTTCACAGGCGACCATCACCCGCTTTAAGCCGATTTCGCGGCAGTACGTCAGCACGTTGTGCAGCATCCACGTCGCGATACCCTGCTGCCGCTCATCCGGGCGCACCGAATAGCCGATATGCCCCGCGTACTCGCGCAGGAAGTCGTTCAGCTCGCGCCGCACCTGAATCATGCCGACGATTTTCTCCCCGCGAAGGCAGACAAACTGCGTCGCCGGTACCCAGCGTTCCGGCACGTTCGTTCCTTCATCCAGCGTTTTGCAAAACGCAATCCATTCCGCCGGATCTTCCATGCGCGAAAGCGGCCCGCAGCCGTCCATCTCGCTGCCCGCGTCCAGCATTGCCTGCCGATATGCGGAGATTTCACCGCTCATTGCCTCCGTTGGGCGCGTCAAACGCAGTTCTTCCATCGGATTTTCCTCCTTTTACTCCTCCACCACCGCACGGATTCCCCGCACACGGCGCACCACGTCCGCAAATTCATCCGGCGTCAGCGACTGCGCACCGTCACACAGCGCGTGTTTCGGGTCATTGTGTACCTCAATCATCAAGCCGTCCGCACCCGCCGCCGTCGCTGCCATCGCCATCGGCTTCACCAGGCGCGCAACGCCCGTCGCGTGGCTGGGGTCAACCAGAATCGGCAAATGCGTCTTTTCGCGCAGCACCGGGATGCAGGACAAATCCAGCGTGTTGCGCGTCGCCGTCTCATAAGTGCGGATGCCGCGTTCGCACAGGATGACTTGGTCGTTGCCGCCTGCCATGATGTACTCAGCGCTCATCAGCCACTCCTGAATCGTGTTTGCCAGCCCGCGCTTGAGCAAAATCGGCTTATGCGTCTTGCCCAGCACCTTCAGCAGCTCGAAATTCTGCATGTTGCGTGCGCCGACCTGAATAACGTCCACATCGTCGAACAGCGGCAAATGCGAGGCATCCATAATTTCCGTCACAACGGGCAGCCCCGTTGCTTCCTTCGCTTTCAGCAGCAGCTTCAAACCGTCCTCATGCAGGCCCTGAAACGCATACGGGCTGGTGCGCGGCTTAAACGCGCCGCCGCGCAGGAGCGTTGCGCCCGCCGCTTTGACCGCCTTGGCAACCGTGACCATCTGCTCTTCGCTCTCCACGGAGCAGGGGCCGGCGATAATCTGGAACAAGCCGTGCCCGATGGTCACGCCGCCGCAATCCACCATCGTATCCTGCGGATGGAACTTGCGGTTTGCTTTTTTGTAGGGTTCCTGAACGCGGCGGACAGCCTCCACTGCATCCAGCGAGGAAATGAGGTCGGCGTCCACGCGCGTCGTATCGCCCACCAGCCCCAGAATGGTGCTGTTTTCGCCCTTTGATTCGTCGATGCGCAGCCCCATGCCAAGGAGAAATTGTTTCAGTCGGTCAATCTGTTCCTGCCGTGCTTCGTGCTTCAAGATGACAATCATGGTGTTTCCTCCATACTTCCGGACATCATTGTCCACTACAATTTGATACTAATTCGATTCTAAAACATGGCATCGAGCATAGCAGATTTTTCGTTCCGGCAAAGCTGAGTGAAGTGAGGCGTACTGGAGGTACGCGCGAGCGGAACGAAGCAAAGCCGGGGCGGAAAAGATGCTGTGCGAATGACATGCTTTAGATGAGAATTAGTATAAAACAGCGAAAGCGCCCTGCCGCCAATGTTCTGGCCAGCAGGGCGCTTTTCTCATCTCCGGGAGAATACGCCAAATCACGCCCTGCTTTCTTGATGCAGCGCGTAATAATAACCAACCGCGAAACGGTTCAGCATGGCGTTTCTGCTCCCTTCGTCTGTTCTTGGCATCTATCATAGCGCAAAAAGCGCAAAAAAGCAAGAGGAAAATTGTTTCTCTCCTGCTTTTTTGCATATTTTTATGTGGATTCATACTATTTCCAAATGAGAATGCGCCAAGATGCGAAGCGAATTTTTCCTTCTGGCTAACGGGAGTGAAACGCAGCGTAGCAGCGCTACGCTAAGTGGAACGACCGGACGCCAGAAGGGAAAAGGCGCGAGCAAATGGCGCAGGCGAATGCAGGAAATAGTATTAGTCGTTGTTCTGCGCTTCCATGTCCTCCAGATAACGTTCGAGCTTGCGCTTGACGCGCTGGAGGGCGTTGTCGATGCTCTTGACGTGGCGACCCAGGTTGTCCGCGATTTCCTGATAGCTTTTCCCATCCAGATACGCAGCCAGCACTTCCTGTTCTAAATCCGACAGTACCTCGTCAATGCGCTGATGGATACCGCGCAAATCCTCCTGACTGATTATCAGCTCTTCCGGGTTCGACGAATGCCCTTCAGCGCAGACGTCCAGCAGCGTGCGGTCGCTTTCCTCGTCGTACAGCGGTTTGTTGAGCGACACATAGCTGTTCAGCGGAATATGCTTCTGTCGCGTCGCGGTTTTGATGGCAGTGATAATTTGGCGCGTGATGCACAGTTCGGCAAAGGCGCGGAAGGACGCAAGTTTCTCCGGCCGGAAGTCGCGAATCGCTTTGTAGAGTCCAATCATGCCTTCCTGCACGATGTCCTCGTGATCCGCGCCGATGAGAAAGTAGCTGCGCGCCTTGGAACGGACGAAGTTCTTGTACTTGTTCAGCAGATATTCCACCGCCACCGAGTCCCCCGTGCGGCACAGCGCCACCACGTCCTCGTCCGTCATGCCCTCATAGACCGAATGGGCGGCACTGCTGCTCAGCAGCGGCACGGAAGCAGGCTGTTCCGGTTCGCCGGGCACAGCCTGTCTCAACGGAAAATCCAGCAAAAATGCATCGTCTTCCGGCAGCATCGGCTCTTCCTGCTCCATCGGGTCATTGTCCTGATTCATTGCATTCATTCGATCGTCTGACAAACTGTTCACCTGCTTTTCGGGCGGCGCAGGGCGCGTCTCCCGCTTCACTCTCCGCGCCGCAGCTTTTCCAGCCGTGCGCGGATGTCCTCCGGCATTCGGGAAAAAATCGTGTTTCGGTTCATGTTGGGCTGATTCTGGTGCGCCGACATGCCGCTTTTGCGCATTTCGCGAAGTTCGCGCAGCAGTTCCCGGCTGGTCATGCGAATCGCGCCGCTGGACAGCACCTGCGATTGCTCCAGCCCGTCCGACGTAGCGACGCGCAGTTCCCGATAGCGCGGGGTCTGCGCCGCGGCGCGCTCAATGTAGCTGTCCGCCGTTTCGCCGTGGCGGGTGAAAATCAGCATCAAATCGCCGTGCTTCTCCTCGGTCGTCGTCGTGCGTTCGGACTGGTAACCATCGAACACCAGCAGGATTTCCTCGCCCGAAAATCCAGCGTAGTCCTCCAATTGGCGCATCAGCCGGTCGCGCGATTCGTCCAGCGACCAGCCCTTTTTCTCCGCCTCGCTCCACGCGCCAATGACGTTGTAGCCATCGACAATCAGCAGCGGTTTCATGCCCGGCGGCTGGACAGCACGCGGTACATCACCACGCCCGCCGCAACAGACGCATTCAGGCTGTCCAGATGTCCCGCCATCGGCAGTGACACCTTCTGGTCGCAGTTCTCCAGCACGAGATGGCTGATGCCTTCGCCCTCGCTGCCGACAACCAGCGCCACGCCGCCCTTGAAGTTGACCTTCTCGTAGTCCGTGCCGTCCATCGTCAGCGCGTATGTCCAGATGTTGCGCGCCTTGAGCATTTCAATCACACGGGTCATGTTCACAACGCGCGCAACCTTGATGTGCTCAATCGCGCCCGCGGATGCCTTGACTGCTGCCGGGGTCAGCCCGACTGCGCGGCGTTCCGGCACAATCACACCGTGCGCGCCCACGCACTCGGCGCTGCGGATAATCGCACCCAGATTATGCGGGTCGGTGATGCCATCCAGCAGAATCAGGAACGGGTCTTCGCCCTTTTCCTCCGCTTCCGCCAGCATCGCCTCGACCGTGCTGTACTGGTACGCCGACGCGAACGCCACCATGCCCTGATGGTTCTTCGCCAGCTCGTTCAGGCGCTGATGTTCCACTTCCTGCACCGGGATGTGCGCTTCCTTCGCCATCTGCACGATTTCGCGCGCAGAGCCGGTCAGCTCGCCCTTCTGCACCAGCAGCTTTTCGATATCACGACCCGCCTTGAGCGCCTCACGAATCGGGTTGCGCCCTGCCAGCAGGTTCTCCTGCACTGCTTCTTCCGCCACGGGCTGCGCCATCACGGGCGCAACAGCCACCGGGCGATACTCCGAATCGCGGTAGGACGGTGCCGGACGCTCGTCGGTCATTTCCGGGCGGCGATCATAGCGGTCGCGACGCTCGTAGGGCTTGCGGTCGCCATAGGACTTCTTCTCGCCATAGGGCTTGCGGTCGCCGAACGACTTCTTCTCGCCGTAGGGCTTGCGGTCGCCAAAAGACTTCTTCTCGCCGTAAGGCTTGCGGTCGCCGAACGACTTCTTTTCGCCATACGCACGGTTGTCGTCGCGCTTGCCGCTGGGACGGCCGCCGTGGCGCGCCCCGCGGTACTCCGAGCCTTCTTCCACCCACTTTTCGCGCCCAAAGGACTTCTTGCCCTGCGGCTTGTGGGACGGTGCATTGTCATAGTATGCCATATTTCAAATTCCTCTATTCTTATTCATTGTCGGTTGATTGATTCTGCTTTTTCTGTTCGTCTGCCAGCGAATCGAGCCATTCGCGCCTTGTCCGGCGAATCTCCCCTGCCTTGCCGCAGGATTTTTCCCCTTCCGGACACGCGCCGCGCAGACATCCGGGCCCCGCGTCCGCAAACAGCGCCGGGGCAATTTCCATGCACAGGCGGTGCATCTCCGTCGCCAACGCACGGATTTCCCACTGTGCGCGGCTGCACATGCGCAGGCTGAAGAAGTGCCGCAGCTCGCGCACGTTCATTGTCACCATCATGCGCGTTTCGCAAGCGCCGGGCAGCACGAATCGGGCATCCTCATTGCCGCCCTCGCCCGCGCCGAGCTTCTCCTGCCACCCAGTATACCACTGGTGCATGGTGTCCATCTGCCGCTCAAACTCCGCGACAGCATCTTCACCCAGCGCCTCGATTTTCGGCGGAACGATGTAGCCGAAGCCCTTCTCGTAGCTGACGTAGCGCTGGCTCTGCACCGAGAAGCTGGCGAGCCGGTGGCGGGTAATCTGTGCCAGCAGGACGCGCGAAACGCCCTCCATCGCAAAGGTGAAGCTGGCGTGTTCCAGCACGGATTCATGCCCCATCGACAAAATCCGGCTGACGAACTCGCTCTGGTCGTCACGGCTGACGCGCTGCTGCAAGCTGTCCACCGTCGCGCGGGAGTAGCACAGCCGAGCGCCGAGCGCCACGACCTCCTCCGGCGAAAGCGTATGGCGAATCAGGGCAACTTTCATGGTTGAGCGGGGCATGATGCAACCTCCTGACTTTTTCGGAACAATTCAAGCAGCCGTGCCTCCTGCCCAGTCAGGTACAAATACCCGACGAGGGCTTCCAGCGCCGTTGCTGCCTGATAGTCCATGGCGGTCTGATTTCGAGGCGCAGCGTGGTGCGCGTGGGTATTGCGCCCACGGCGGACAATGGCGTTTTCTTCCTCGGTCAGTGCTCCCTCGATGCGTGTCAAAGCCTCCGCCTGTGCGTGTGCATTGACGACCGTGACCGCCGCCTGATGGCAGTGATGCAGATTATACCCCCGGTACAGCAGGCGCGACCGGGTCAGCAAATCATAGACCGTATCCCCGATATACGCCAGCTGGAGTGGATTCAGGCGGCGTGCATCATCTTTGGTCATCGGCGCTTCTTCGCGCAGGGTCAAAGGCATTTCCTCCTTCATATGCCCGAAAAAGACAGGCATACCGAATGAAGCGTCCTTTACAGACACAACCAGTGTATTATACCATATTTTCGCCCTGTCCGACAAGGGTTTTCCGCACCTTTGGGGAAGAAAATTTGTCGCGCGTGCCGTTTTCCGGACACAAAAATACCGAACCGCGATTGCGATTCGGCATGTGGTACACCATTAGGGACTCGAACCCTAGACACCCTGATTAAGAGTCAGGTGCTCTACCAACTGAGCTAATGGTGCATAGACCCTGCAAGCAGGGTCATGCAGCTGTACACCATTAGGGACTCGAACCCTAGACACCCTGATTAAGAGTCAGGTGCTCTACCAACTGAGCTAATGGTGCATAGACCCTGCAAGCAGGGTCATAAGCGTACACCATTAGGGACTCGAACCCTAGACACCCTGATTAAGAGTCAGGTGCTCTACCAACTGAGCTAATGGTGCACATCTGCGAAGCATCCGTCTACCTTATGAGCGGCGTTTGCATCAGCAGATAATATTATAGCGCGATTCAGCGATTTGTCAAGAGGGAAAATCACTTTTTTTCGAGAAAAATCAGCTTTTCTGCGCATTTTCATGGGTCCATGGGGCATTTCGCCCGTCCAGACCCGCCAGAATGCCGCTTCCAAAGGCGAACATCAGGTTGAAGCCGCCGCAGTCGCCGTCCACATCCAGCACCTCGCCCGCCGCGTACAGTCCCGGCAGGCGGCGATTTTGCAATGTCGCCGGGTCAAAATCCGCAACCGCTGCCCCGCCCGATGCCACCTGTGCGCTCTCGAAGCCCTTCACGCCGCGAATCGGCAGCAGCCACGCATCCGCCGTTTTCGTCAGGTGCTCCGCCATGTCCGCTGTCATCTGCCCGCACAGGCTGCTTTCGCGCACTCCCCAATCTGCCTGCCGCATCAGCGCCGCCGACAGTCGCGGCACGCACAGCCCGGTCAACATCTCCGTCATCGGGCGCTGCGCCCAGTCTCTCCGGCGGCGGTGCAGTTCGCGGCGGAAATCGCCCGCATCCGCGAAACCCATGCCCTTCACCAGCGACACGCGAAGCACCCGCCCGTCCTTTGCATACCGTGCGCACTGCATCACGCACACGCCGCTGACGCCGTAATCCGCGAACAGCAACTCGCCGTCCTCCTCATGCAGGACGCTTTTCCGGTCGATAACCGCCACCTGTGCCTTGACGCGGATGCCGCTCAGCCCCTTGATCGGCGTGCTATCTGTGATAATCTGCGTCAGCGCGGGTGCGAAAGGCGTCGCGGGGCAGCCGAGATTCGTCAGCAGACGCAGGGCGCTGCCGTCGCTGCCGAGCTTGGGCTGGGCGCATCCGCCGCCGCTGATGATAACGCGGTTCGCCCGAAAGCGCTGCCCATCCGCCGAGAGCGCCGTCCAGCCATCATTTTCGCGGTGCAGCGCTGTGATGGATACGCCCGTCACCACCCGCACATGCAAGGCGGTCAATTGCAGGCGGAGCGCATCCAGCACGCTTGAGGCCTGCGAACTGACGGGTTACCCGCCCCCCGCCTCTTCCTGCCGAAGCCGCAGTCCAAGATGCTCCCAGAAGGCTTTCTGTGCCTCTGCGCCGCAGTGAGACAGCACATCCGCCGCGAACGCCGCATTTCCCGGATAGCGCGGCGCACCCGTGTTCATCAGGTTGCAGCGGCCGTTGCCCGTCGCGAGAATTTTTTTGCCAACGCGATCCATTTTTTCCGCTACCGTGACCGTATCGCCGCATTCCGCCGCCGCAATCGCCGCCGCCAATCCCGCCGCGCCGCCGCCGATGACCAAAACGCTTCCCATAATCTGTGTTTCCTCCGCTTCTTTCCTGTATGCCGCGCTGCCTGATGACATAGGCTATCCGTGTCATAGGAGGCGATAACTTTGACGCAGCAAGGCAAAAAGGCCACTTGGCGCTCACTCGTCGCGCTGGAAGCCGCCACGCTTGGCGCAGGGGCGCTCGTCGGCTACCTCACCCGCGACGGCATGGACTTCTTCCACGCTCTGAACAAACCCGGCTTTGCGCCGCCGGGCTGGCTCTTCCCCATCGTTTGGAGCATCCTCTATGCGCTGATGGCGTACTGCATGTGGCTCGTCCTGCGCGCACAAGGGCGCGACCGTTTCCTGCTGCTGGGGCTGTATATCGCCCAGTTAGCCGTCAACCTGATGTGGCCCGTGCTGTTCTTTATCCTGAAGGCGCTTGGGCTTTCCTTCTTTTGGCTAATTCTCCTGCTCTGCCTGATTTTCATCATGGCGGTGCAGTTCGGGCAGCAGAAGCCCCTTGCCAGATGGCTGCTCGTGCCGTACCTGCTGTGGGTGACGTTCGCGGGCGTGCTGAATTTCGCCGTCGCCCGCATGAACCCCTGATGCACGCTCCATGGCGTAAATCTTCCGCAGCGGCGCGGTCAGTGTGCCGTCCGGCTCGTAAATCATCAGCGGCGGTTCGGGGTGCAGCATCGGGCGCGCATCCTTGAGCGCCTCGATCATCACCAGATTCGCCGCCTTCTGCGCCGAGGGGTAAATCAGCTGAAACCGCTTCGGCGCAAGTCCGGCTTTCTCCATGTCCTTCATCACTTCCAGCATCCGCGCCGCCGGATAGATGACCGCCATCCGCCCCTTGCCGCGCAGCAGATGATACGCCATCTTGAACCACGCCGTCAGCCCGCTTTTCTGCTGATGGCGCGCCAAGGACAGCGTCTGCGCCGGATTCGGCAGTGTCGTGCCATGATGCCCATACGGCGGATTGCAGACAATGACGTCGATGCTTCCGGGCGCAAGCACCTCGTCGGCACTCTCCACCGGCAGAGCGTGGATGCGGATGATATGTTCCAGCCCGTTGAGCAGCACGCTCCGCCGCGCCATATTCGCCATATCCGGCTGAATTTCAAACGCATCGACGCTTTTCGCGCGCCCCATGCCTGCCAGCAGCAGCGGCAGGATACCCGTCCCCGTGCCAAAATCAGCACAGCGGTCGCGGCTTTCCGCCCGCACGAAGCTCGACAGCAGCACGGCATCCATGCCGAAGCGGAAACCCTGTTCCTTTTGCAGGATGCGCAGCCCCGCCTGCTGCAATTCGTCCACCCGTTCGCCGGGCAGGATGGTCAGTTTTCCGGCGCAATCAGCGTCAATCGGCTTGTCAGACAATAGCCTTCCTCCCCTTCTTCTGTCCGCACACGGCACCAGATTTCGCCCTTTTCCAGCACGGTCAGCACCAAATCCGCTTCGACTTTCGCCGTTTCGGGCGCATCGGCGCTGCACCACTGGTAGAGTGTTTCTGCTTGGTGGATGCTCGCCGTCCACCCAGTCACTTTTTCCAGCGTCACGTCCAGAATCGGCGTATCACTGATGACGACCGCACCGGGCGCGCTGTCGCTCAAATACTGCGACGCGCAGTAGCCCTCTTTGCCGCCGTAGCGGATGTAACTCCAGCCGTTTTCCTGCGAAATGAATGTCACCAGTGCGCCGCGCGGAAGCCATTGCACAATCGCCGCGCCCGTATTGGGCGACTGCCGCATCGCCAGCGAATCCGACTTTGTGCTGACGTATTTCTGCCCCAGCGGCGCGTCCGGCTGCTCGCAGGAGAGCGCATCCGCCGTGAAATAGCCCGTCATCTGCCCGACCGTGGCATAGCACCAGCCGCCGTCCTGCGCAAGCACCGTCACCTGCGTTCCGCGCGGGATTGTCGCCAGCACTGCCGCATCCGCAGCCATCGCCTGACGAAGCGGCGCATTGTCCGCACTCACCCACGCAACGTAGCTGCCAGCTGACACGTCATCCTCCACCTTCGCAGGCGGTTCGGACGCAGCTGGGACAGGCGTTGGCGCTTCGCTTGGTTCGGGGGATGCCGTCAGTTCGGGCGTTGCGCCCGGTGTGGGCGTCCCACTCGGTGTGGGCGTCCCACTCGGTGTGGGCGTCGCCGTCGGCACATCAAAGCGCAGGTACTGCGTCATGACGTACCCGGTCAGGCTGCCCCAGCGAACGGCACACCACGTTTCGCCGTATGCCGTGACGATGATGCTCGTTCCCTTCGGGATTTCCGCCAGCACGGGGTATTCTGTGCCCGCACCCTGCCGGAGGTTGAGCGTCGAGGCGGTGGAATTGACAATCGCGGTCTGTTCGCCGCTTGTCGTCGGCACAGGCGTCAATTCGATGCCGACGGCGCTGAAATCAAGGCTGCTTGCCAGCACATAGCCGTCAATGCCGCCCGCCGTCACGCGGCACCAGCTGCCGTCGCTGCTCTGCACGGCAATTTGAACACCCTGCGGCAGATTCATCAGCACCACCGCAGCAGTGGACGGGGTCGCCCGAAGCGCTGTCGCCGTCCTGACCATCGCAGAACGCCCGGTCTGGCTCGTTTTGCCCGGATAAGTATCGCTGAACGTGAGATACCCCGCCGCGCAGTAGCCTGTTTTCGCGCCATACTGTATGCTCGCCCAGCCGTTCTCCACCGCGAACACGCACAGCACCGCGCCGCCGGGGATGGTGGACTGCACTGCCGCGTCGTAGCTGCCGGACGCACGCAGATTCAGCGAATTCGTGCCTGTCACGGTCGCCCAGCGGGTGATGGGTGTCGGGTTTTCGTCGCTCTGCGTCGGCGGCGTGCCGGTGAACGTCAGGTTTTCCGTGCGGACGTAGCCGACAATCCGTCCGAAGCGGATGAGCGTCCAGTTTTCGCCCTTTGCCAGCACGGTCACGGCTGTTCCGGCGGGCAGTGTCGTCAGCAGTGTGCCGTTGTCTGAGGCGGTCAGGCGCACGTTCAGCACGTCCTCCACATTCACCAGCGTCACCATGGCCTGATTAGGCGCGGCGGGCGAAATCGTCGCGGGGGCTTCAGTCGCCGTCACGGGCGCGTCGCCCACAGGCGGCAGAATCGTGTGCGTGAAGGTGTACTGCATTCGCACGCAGTTCTCGTAGTAGAAGCCGAGAATCTGGTCGTAGGTATAGCCCAGGTTCGCCATCTGCTGCGCCCCGCGCTGGCTCATGCCGATGCCGTGCCCGTAGCGCCTGACGGTCAGCACGAACGTCTCCCCATCCGCCTTGACCGACCAGAGTTCGTTTTTCGTCTTGTTAATGGACAGATTGAGTGCGCTTTCCAGCTCGCTGAAAATGTCGAACGTCAGCGTCAGGCGGCGCGTTTCGCCATCCACAAGCGCCGTCACTTCAAAATCCAGCTTCGTATATAAGCGGCTGGGTGCGGCATACTTCGGTGTGTGCGGCGTAACAGCCTCGATGCGCAGAATCGTCGCATTCGGCGCTTTCGCCTGCAACAGGCGCGTCAGGGTCTGATTCTGACTCGCGTGGGAAAATGCAGCGTAAATCGTCATCTTGCGCGTGCTGCTGTACGGGTTCATGCGGTCGAACGGGTCGTCCTTAACCGTCAGGTAATTCACGCCGGATGAGCCCCACGCGTTGCGGGCGGATTCGGTCTGTCCGCCGTTGGACGCGGTGTAGTACGTCCCGGTCAGCTTGCCGTCGTTCATGGCGACGATGCCGCGCGTTGCGTCCACCGCCTCCGCCGCCCGGTCGCGCTCCGCCGGACTGCCGTTGTACACCTGGTCAGCGGTCGTGTCCACAACGTCGTAGATCTTCGATGCGTTCGCATTCATGGCGCGCAGGGTGTACGTCCGCGCCGCAACTGCCTGTGCTTTCAATGCTTCCAGCGCCGATGATGACCCCATTTCATACGGCACGACGCCGTAGAGGTACGATTCGATGTACACATTCGCCACGACGTACAGCCGGTACGTCCCGCTTTCCAGCTTCGACACAAGGTGCAGGTCACCGGGGTAGACGTTTTGCGGTCTTCTTGCCTGTGCAATGCGGAACCCGCCGTCCGTCTGCCGCCGCCTGAGCGCCATCTCCCGCCCCATGCTGACCGTCTCGCCGCCCCGCGTCAGGCGGATTTCGCCCGTCGCGCTGCTGTGGCTGATGCTGACTTTCTCGCCATTCGCCAGCGCCATCGTCTGCCCGCCGCTGACCGCCATTGCGCCGACTGCCGTCACCGTGAGCGACGCGGGATTGCTGCCAATGGACAGCAGGCGCACACGCACCATGCCGTTGCGTGTGGCAGCGCTCCACTCCAGCGGCGCGGACTGTACGGCAACATCCGCTGTATCCTCGGCGAGCGCAGCGGGTAAGCCGGACGTTCCGGGTACAGCCGACAAAATCAGGAAAAGCATCAGAAGCAGGCACAGCGCCCGCTGGTATCGGAATTGCACGGGAAAATCCTCCTTGTGGTGGTACTTCTCCTCCATTGTAGCAGAAAGTGCCCGGCGTGTCATGCAGATTGTAACAAATCGCGCTGGAAATTTCCGTCACGCACAAAAAGGCAGGCGCTCCGACCTGTTGGGTTCAGGTCAGAACGCCTGTCGGATGATGCGGATTATTCCTGCGTCTCCGTTTTCTTCGCGCGCGGCTTGCGGGCGGGCTTTTCCGCCTTTGCCGCTTCCTTCGCTGCCTTGTCCGCCTCGATTTCCGCCTTCGTGCGGCGCTTGCGGGCAGGCTTTGCGGGCGCTTCCGCGGTCACTTCCGCCGCAGCCGCTTTCGCCGCCTTGTCCGCTTCAATTTCCGCCTTTGTGCGGCGCTTGCGGGCAGGCTTTGCAGGCGCTTCGGCGGCTTTCGCGGCTTCCTTGGCTGCCTTCTCCGCTTCCTTCGCCGCCTTGTCGGCCGCAATCTGCTCCTTCGTGCGGCGGACGCGCTTGGGCTTCACGGGCGCTTCGGGTTCTTCCTTCTCATACGGATACGGGACGACCACTGGGTTCGCCTCCGCGTCGTCGTCAGAAGATGCGTTCTCCTGATTCGATGCGGAGTCATGGTCGAAACGCCCGCTCACCAAGCCTTCGTACAGTTCCATATATTTCTTGGAGGAGTTCGTCCAGCTGTAATCGCCAGTCATGCCGCGCTGCTGGAGCGTGTGCCACACGTCCTTGTGGTTCTCGTAGTAGTCGATGGCGCGGTTGATGACATTGAGCATGTCATTGGCGTTGTAGTTGAAGAACGTGAAGCCATTGCCGTCGCCGGTGTACTCGTTGTAGGACAGCACCGTGTCGCGCAGACCGCCCGTTTCGCGGACAATCGGCACTGTGCCGTAGCGCAGGGCAATCAGCTGGCTCAAGCCGCACGGCTCGAACTGGCTGGGCATAAGGAACATGTCGCAGCCCGCGTAGATTTGATGCGCCAGCGCGTGGTCCATCGCAAACCGCGCCGCGACCTTGCCCTTGAACTCGCCCTCTGCCCACGAGAACAGATTGACATAGCGGCTCTCGCCCATGCCCAGCACAACCAGCTGCACGTTCTCGCTCATCAGGTCGCCGATGATGTAGTCCACAAGGTCAAGCCCCTTCTGGCTGCTCAGGCGGCCCACCATGCCGATAATCGGCACATTCGGGTCAACAGTCAGACCGAGCTTCTCCTGCAATTCTGCCTTGCACTTTGCCTTGCCGGACAGGTCATCCGCGGTATATTCCGCCGGAATGCGCGTGTCCGTCGCGGGATTGTAGTCCGCCATGTCGATGCCATTGAGCACGCCGAACACTTCGTGCTTGCGCGCGCGAAGCAGCCCATCCAGCCGCTCGCCGTAGTACGCCGTCTGAATTTCCTCGGCATAGGACGGGCTGACGGTGGTGATGATGTCGGAATACACCAGCGCAGCCTTCATGAAGTTCGCGCAGCCGTAGCATTCCAGCTTGTCGTCCGTCCACAGGCTGTCACCCAGACCCAGCACGTCCTGCACTTCGCGGATGCCGAACACGCCCTGATACTGCAGGTTGTGGATGGTGAACATGGTCTTGATGTTCGCGAAGAACGGCAGGTGCGCATACTGAATTTTCAGCAGTGCGGGCACCATGCCGGACTGCCAGTCATGCGCGTGAATCACGTCGGGCTGGAAGTCCAGCAGCGGCAGGGCGTTCAGCGCCGCGCGGCAGAAGAAGCCAAAGCGTTCGTACTCGTCGCCGCCCATGCCGTAGATATACGGACGGCCGAAATAGAACTTGTTGTCCACAAAGTAGAACTTCACGCCGTCCTTTTCCAGCAGCTCAATGCCGCAATACTGACGGCGCCAGCCCAGCGCGACCTCAAAGTCGGTCACATGGGTCATCTGGTCAACATACTGCTTCGGCACCGCCGCATACAGGGGCAGCATCACGCGCACGTCGTGACCCTGCTTCGCCAGAACAGGCGCCAGCGCGCCGACAACGTCCGCCAGACCGCCGGTCTTGATAAACGGGACGCACTCGCTCGCCGTAAAGAGAATCTTCATCATTTCTATCCTCCATCAGAAATATTTCCTGCCGGGGGCAAGGGAAAAAATTACGGGAAATAACAAACCGCACCAATAGTATAGCACATATTGGCGCGGTTTGCAAATCCGAACCGCGTCAGTGATTCAGGCGATTCGTTTGTTAGATGACAACATTCTTCGCGATAACAATCGGGTACGCCGCCGGGCCGATGAGCCGCGCGCTGCGCTTGATGACCGTTTGCTTGTCCAGAATGCAGTTTTCGATGGAAGCGTCGTTGTGCACCTGACCATCCTGCATGATGATGCAGTTCTTCACATGCGCACCGGGGGCAATGCGCACGCCGCGCGCCAGCACAGAGTTCTCCACCGTGCCTTCAATGATGCAGCCATCCGCCACCAGCGAGTTGACGACGGTCACATTGTCGCCATAGCGGGCGGGCATCTCGTCGCGAACCTTGGTGTACACAGGCAGCTCCGCCGTGAACAGACGATGGCGAATCTGGGTATCCAGCATATCCATATTGAACTTGAAGTAGCTCTGCACGGAGTCCATGCGCCAGCACAGACCAGTGTACGCCCACGCATTCACGCGCGCCGTGCCTTCCGTCACCAGACGGAGCAGCACATCACGGTTGAAGTCATGATAACCGTGCGCCACGCCCTTGTCCACCAGCGTGCGCAGCAGCTCACGCTTCATCACGACGACCTCCATGCTCGTCAGCGGCAGGTTCGGATGCGTCGGATCAACTTCCATGTCCGTCACCGTGCCGCTTTCGTCCACCGCCAGATAGCAGCCCAGTTCATCGCGCTGCATGTTCGGATCAGCGGTGTACATGATGGTGATGTCCGCGCCGCTGTTCTGATGATACGCCACAAACTCCGCGATATTCGCGTTGTAGATGATGTTGGAGTTGCTCAGCACCAGATATTCCTGCTTGGAGCGGGAGAGATAGTTGGTGTTGGAGCGCAGCGCATCCAGCATACCAGAGTACACGCCAACATTCTCGCGCGTCAGGAACGGCGGCAGCACCTTGAGACCGTCATTCTTCCCGTGCAGATCCCACTCCTTGCCGGAGCCGATGTGATCCATCAGGGAGTGATAATTCTTCTGCATGATGACGCCGACGTTCTTGATGCCGCCGTTGACCATCGAGGACAGCAGGAAGTCAATGACGCGGTAGCGGCCGCCCACAGGCAGCGCCGCGATGGCGCGGGTCAGGGTCAGCTCGCGCAGATTGGCGTCATTTTCGCCGGTGTAGATAACACCCATTACGTTTTTCATTTTCTTACATCCTTTCCGCTGCTGTGATTATCAGAATTTGGTGTTTTCGTCCACCTGCTGACCCGCGGTCACGCTGACACCGGCGGGAAGGGTGACGCCCTGACCGACGACGGCGATATTGCCCGTCTCTTCGCCGACCATGCAGCCCGCACCAATCACGGCGTTCTCCGCCACAATCGCCCGACGGACAACCGCGCCGCGCTTGATGACCGCATAGGGCATGATGACCGAGTCAATGACGCTTGCACCCTCTTCAATGGTCACGCCTGCGAAAATCACGGAGTGCTGCACAGAGCCGTAGACTTCCGAGCCTTCCGTAACCAGCGAATCGCTCACGACAGCGCCCTTAGCGATGTAGTGCGGCGCAAGGCCCGGATTCTTGGCGTAGATGCGCCACTTCTTATCGTGCAGGTCAATCGGCATGGGCACGCTGAGCAAGTCCATGTTCGCTTCCCACAGGGATTCAATCGTGCCAACGTCCTTCCAGTAGCCCTCAAAGTTGTATGCCACCATGACCTGCTTGTCGTTCAGCATCGCGGGGATGATGTTCTTGCCGAAGTCGTTGGCGGATGTCTTGTCTGCCTCGTCCGCGGTCAGGTACGCGCGGAGCTTCGCCCAAGAGAAGATGTAAATGCCCATGGACGCCTTGTTGGACTTGGGCTGCTTGGGCTTTTCTTCAAATTCAACAATGTTGTCGTCCGCGTCCGTATTCATGATGCCGAAGCGGCTCGCTTCTTCCCACGGCACAGGGCGCACAGCAATCGTCGCATCCGCGCCTTTGCGGATGTGGTACTGCAGCATGGCGTTGTAGTCCATCTTATAAATATGGTCGCCGGAAAGAATCAGGACGTAATCCGGGTCATACTGCTCGATAAACGCCATATTCTGATAGATGGCGTTTGCCGTGCCGCGATACCAGTCGCCCGTCTTGCCCGTCTGATAGGGCGGCAGGACGAACACGCCGCCGGTGGACAAGTCCAAATCCCACGGTGCGCCGGAGCCGATATAGGAATTCAGTTCCAGCGGCATATACTGCGTCAGCACGCCCACGGTGTCAATGCCGCTGTTGGTGCAGTTGGACAGCGGGAAGTCAATGATGCGGTACTTGCCGCCGTAGGGAACAGCCGGCTTTGCCACCTTCTTAGTCAGGACACCCAGACGGCTGCCCTGTCCGCCTGCCAGCAGCATGGCAACACAGGTCTTCTTTTTCATGATGAGAACACGCTCCTTCATCCTTGTTTCTTGCGAAGCGCACCGACCGTGCAGGATTCGCGCCGCCCTCGGTGCATCAGGTGGCACGGTGATGTATGTGAAACAGCGCTTTCGCTCCTCCCCTGATTGCGGCGAGCGCCGATTCAGCCGATGGAAATGGAATTGGCTTTGCCGGCGGACTTTTCCGGCAGGGGCTGCGGTTTCTTTGCCGTTTGGGATGCTTTCTTTAGCGGCACATCCGCGATTTCCGGCACGACGCGCGCTTTCTTCGCCTTCTCCGGCAGCGGGTCGCGCTGATAGGTGAAGTACACCGTCGCAAGCGGCGGCACGCAGATATCGCAGCTGTATTGGAAATCCTGAAGCTGCTCTTCTTCCGTGCGAATCGCCCAGTTGTTGTACTGATTCGAGCCGCCGTATTCCTTGCGGTCGGTGTTAAAGCACTCCGTCAGCGTACCCATCTGCGGCAGCCCGATGCGGTACTGCGGATGGAACACGGGCGTGAAGTTCGTCACGCACAGGAGCGAGTTGCCCCGCTTATCCGTGCGCAGGAACGCAACGATGGAGTTATCGCTGTCGTTCGCCTGAATCCACTGGAAGCCGTCCCAGCTGTCATCAATCTGGTAGAGTGCGGGCGTCGTGCGGTAGATTTCGTTCAGGCGCTTGCAGCACTGCTGCACCTGCGGATGATTTTCGTACAGCAGCAGGAACCAGTCCAGCTGGTCGTCATACTTCCACTCGATGAAGTGCCCAAACTCGCCGCCCATGAACAGCAGCTTCTTGCCCGGATGCGCCATCGTGTAGCCGTACAGCGCGCGAAGTCCTGCGAACTTCTTCCACAAGTCGCCCGGCTGCTTGTCCAGCATCGAGTGCTTGCCGTGTACCACCTCGTCGTGGCTAAACGGCAGGATGTAGTTCTCCGAGAAGGCGTACATCAGCGAGAACGTCAGCTTGTCGTGGTGATACTTGCGGTAGACCGGGTCGAGCTTGATATACGCCAGCATATCATTCATCCAGCCCATGTTCCACTTGAACCCGAAGCCCAGCCCGCCCAGATAAATCGGGCGCGTCACCATCGGATAGGCGCTGGATTCCTCCGCCACCATCATCACACCGGGGAAATCACGGTAGACGGTTTCGTTCATCCGCCGCAGGAAGGCAATCGCATCAAGATTCTCGTGTCCGCCGTACTTGTTGGGCAGCCATTGCCCCGGCTCACGGCAGAAGTCGTACATCAGCATGGACGTGACCGCATCCACGCGCAGCCCGTCGGCGTGATACCATTCCAGCCAGAAGCAGGCGTTGGAGAGCATAAATGAGTTGACCTCGCCGCGCGCGTAGTCGAACATGTGCGTCCCCCACTGCGGCATATCGCCGCGCCGGGGGTCTGGATGCTCATAGCAGGGCGTACCGTCGAAACGGCGCAGTCCCATTGCGTCGCGCGGAAAATGCGCGGGAACCCAGTCCAGCAGTACGCCGATGCCCGCCTGATGCAGCGCGTCGATGAGCGCCATCAGCTCCTTCGGTTCGCCGAAGCGCGCCGTCGCCGCATAGTAGCCGGACACCTGATAGCCCCACGACATATCCAGCGGATGCTCCATCACCGGCATGAACTCCACATGCGTATAGCCCATTTCTTTCAGGTACGGCACGAGCTGTTCGGCAATCTCCGTGTACGTCAGGAACGTGCCGTCCTTGTGCCGCCGCCACGAGCCGAGGTGCATCTCGTAGATGTTCACCGGGCTGTGGTACGGGTCGTAGGACTTGCGCGCCTCCATCCAGTCCGCGTCGCCCCAGCGGTAGCCGCTCAGGTCATAGATGCGGCTGGCGGTGTCGGGGCGCATCTGCATGGCGAACCCATAGGGGTCAGCCTTGTCCTGCCACGTCCCGTCCTGCGCCTGAATGCAATATTTGTAGGTTGTCAGTTTCTTTGCCGCGTCGGGATAATCATAGCGTTTCGGGTCGCTCTTCACGTCGAAGGTTTCCGCGGGCAGCCGCACTTCCCATGTACCGTCGTAGACCTTCTGCATGGGCGTTTTTTCCTTGTCCCACTGGTTGAATTCGCCAATGAGAGAAACCGCCCGCGCGTTCGGCGCCCAGACAGCGAAATGCCACATTTCCTGTCCGTCCTGCGTCACCGGGTGCGCGCCGAGCATCTCATAGGCTCTGCGGTTCGTTCCCTGATGGAACTGATCCCGCACCGCGGCGGTCGGGCCGTTGTAGCGCATAGTTACACCTGCCTTTGCTTGCGTTGCGTTCCTCCGCCTGCAATCACGGAGAGCCGCGTTTGCTTTCTTCACTCTTTTCACTTACTATTGAATCACTTTTATGCATTTTCGTCAAGTCATATTCAGCATTTTCTCCTGCATTTTTTTCGATTTTCGGAAAGTGCGTTCATTTTGACCGTAGACGATGCGGTAAGTATTTCGCCATTGCCGACATAAATTCCTGCTCATGCACGAAATTTTCCGCGCATAAACTGGTTTTGCGCCGTCGGAGCGAAAACCGTTTCCCCCGTGCGGCGATTTGTGCAATCCGAACATTTCCCGAAATTTCTGCGAAAAGGTTGTGTGCCCATGAAACAAAAACAGCTGTTGTCGTTTTTTGTGTGTATCCTGATGCTGTCATCCTGTGCCGCGCCGACCGATTCCGCGCTTGACAGCGGCTTAACACTCCGGGTCTACTTCGCCGATGCGGAGGAAATCCGCCTGCTGCCGCTGGAAGACTACGTTTTCGGCGCATTGGCGGCAGAGATGCCCGCGAATTACGCGCCGGAAGCGCTCAAATGTCAAGCCATCGCCGCCCGGACGCGTGCCGTCGCGCAGAGCCATGCGTTCGGCGGAAACGGGTGCGTCCGCCACCCGGACTGCGATATCTGCACGGACAGCGCGTGCTGTCAGGCGTACCAGACGGATGCGCAGCTGCAAGCCCGCTGGGGCAGCGAGTACGCCGTCCTCCGCGCGCGCATTGACCGCGCGGTCCGCGCAACAGACGGCTTGCTGCTCACCAGCGGCGGCTTGCCCATCGAAGTGCTGTACCACGCCTGTTCCGGCGGAAAAACCGAAGATGCCGCCGCCGTGTTCGCATCCGCCAAGCCGTATCTGGTCAGCGTAGACAGTCCCGGCGAAGAGGGGTACGCCGGATTCCGCGCTGACACGTCCTTCTCCTGCGAGGAAGCGGCAGATCTGCTTCTGCGCGCCTTTCCCGGCTGCGGCGTGACGGCGGACACGCTGCCCAGCGCGATCCGTCTGCAATCCACGACTGCTTCCGGGCGCGTCGCGACGCTGCTGGTCGGCAGTCAAACTGTCCGCGGCGCTGATTTCCGCAAAGCGCTCTCCTTGCGAAGCACCTACTTCACTTGGGAGGCGGATGGCGACCGCATCGTTTTCCACACCGTCGGATACGGGCACGGCGTCGGCTTGTCGCAGGCAGGCGCACAGGCGATGGCGGCGGACGGCGCGGATTTCGCGGAGATTTTGGTGCACTACTACCCCGGCACGCAGCTGACACGGATGGATAAAACAGGTTTTTCCGGCTCATAATAGGAGAAAACGCCCTACACGGCATGGTTGAGGTGATTTTCTCATGGCTGACCGTCACTTTCGTTCTCTTTTCCGCGCGCTGCATCTGCGCCGGGAGCAGTGGACTTTTCTGCTGATGGCGCTGCTATGCGTCTCGGTGATTGTCGGCACGGCGCTGTGGACGCGGCAGGCGGAATTCGCACGCGTGACGCCGACCCCGCCTGTCTCCGGCGACATATCCGCCGCGCAGCTGCTTCAGCAGTCGCTTGACAGTGCGCAGACCGCCACGCCCGCGCCGACGACCGCCCCTACTATCCGCAGCGTTACCACGCCGCTCGAAAGCATGACGCTGCTACGTCCCTTCGACAACACGCGGATGCGTCAAAGCAGCGCCACGGGCTTGTGGGCGCTGCACGATGCGGCGGATTACGCTGGGGCGGAGGGTGCGAAAGTCAGCGCCATGGCAGACGGAACCGTCATCAATTGCGCGGACAGCGGCGTTTTCGGCGCGTACGCGGAAATCGACCACGGCGGCGTCCTCGTGCGCTATGCGAACCTGTCGATACTCTACGCGATTCGCGCGGGCGATCCGGTTCGCGCTGGGCAGACGATTGGCTTCATCGGGCGCACGATGCCGGAGGAATGTGACCTGCCAGCACACCTGCACCTGCGGATCATCGTCGGCGATACGGCGGTTGACCCCGAAAAAGTGCTGCAAAACGGCGTTTTTCCTGACCCGTAAAAAAAGACGCACATAGGTGTTGCATTTTCATCGAAATCGGCGTATAATACAGCAGGTTAAACTTGTATTATAACGTCTTATTCGACTTGGAAGGAGCGATTCCCTATGTGCGGCATCGTTGGCTATATTGGCGCGCAGCAGGCGCAGGACATTTTATTGGACGGACTTTCCCGATTGGAGTACCGCGGCTATGACAGCGCGGGCATTGCGGTCATGGACGGCGGCGTCATTCGGCTGAGCAAGGCGAAGGGACGGCTGGCGAATCTCGCCGCGCGGGTGGCATCAAATCCCCTGCCCGGCACCATCGGCATCGGTCACACGCGCTGGGCAACCCACGGCGAACCAAACGACATCAACGCCCATCCGCACACGGACATGAAGGGGCATATCGCCGTCGTCCACAACGGCATCATCGAGAACTACGAGGAGCTGCGCGCTCAGCTGAAGGCGAAGGGCTGCGTGTTCGTATCCGAAACGGACACGGAGGTAATCGCCCATCTGCTGCATACGCTTTACGACGGCGACATGCTCTCGACCATTCTGCACGCGCAGACGATGCTCGAAGGCAGCTACGCGCTGTGCGTCCTGAACGCCGAAGCGCCGGATACGCTCTACTGCACGCGCAAGGATTCCCCGCTTGTCGTCGGGCTGTCCGACGGCGCACAGTACGTCGGCAGCGACATTCCTGCGCTGATTCGCCACACGCGGACGGTGGAGCTGCTCGATGAACGCGAAGTCGCCGTGCTGACCCGGAGCGGCGTACGCGTGTACGACCATTTCGGCAACGAACGTGCGCTCAAGCCCATTCACGTTGATTGGGACGTGGAAGCGGCGGAAAAAGGCGGCTATGCGCACTTCATGCTCAAGGAGATTCACGAAGAGCCCGCCGCGCTGAAAAAGACGTTTTCCGCCCATGTGGACGCAGAAAAAATGGCGATTCGCCCCGGCGCGTTCCCGATTTCGGCGGAAGAAGCGAATTCCCTGCGCACGCTGACGATTGTCGCCTGCGGCACAGCGTACCACGCGGGTGTTGTCGGCAAGTATGTAATCGAGAAGCTGGCGCGGCTGCCCGTGGTGGTGGATGTAGCATCCGAGTTCCGCTATCGCAACCCGATTCTGGGCGCAGGCGACTGCTTCCTTGCCATTTCGCAGAGCGGCGAAACGGCGGACACGCTGGCCGCCATGCGCGAGGCGGAGCGGCTGGGCGCGAAAGTGATGGCGCTGACGAACGTCGTCGGCTCATCGATTGCCCGCACCGCTGGGGATTGCGTCATGTACACCTACGCGGGGCCGGAAATCGCCGTCGCAAGCACAAAAGCATACATCACGCAAGTGGAAATGATGGTGCTGCTGGCGATTGACCTCGGCGTGAAGCGCGGACATCTGACGGAGAGCGTAGCATCGGAGCTTCTGCGGCAGATGGCGGACATTCCCACGCTGGCGGAGCAGGTGATGGCGCTCGAACCCGCGGTGCAGCGCTTCTCCAGCCTGTACCACGACCGGCAGCATGTATTCTACATCGGGCGCGGGCTGGACAACGCGCTGGCAATGGAAGCGTCGCTGAAACTGAAGGAAGTCAGCTACATCATGTCCGAAGCGTATGCGGCGGGGGAACTGAAGCACGGCACAATCGCGCTGATTGAGCAGGGCACGCTGGTCTGCGCGCTGCTGACGCAGGAGCATCTGGCAGACAAAACGCTGTCGAACGTGCGCGAGGTAAAGAGCCGCGGCGCGAAAGTCCTCATCGTCTGCCCGGAAGCCCTGCGCGACCGCGCCGCGAAGGATGCGGACGAACTCTGGGTCATCCCGGACGCTGCTTCGGACTTGCTGCCGCTGCTGGCAATTATCCCCGTGCAGCTGTTCGCCTACTACATGGCGGTCAGCCGCGGCTGCGACGTTGACAAGCCGCGCAATCTGGCGAAATCG
>ULQJ01071509.1_pt1 | contig 25691 bp, 23 predicted proteins | sample 1954331 | NCBI WGS metagenome assembly ULQJ01 (sample SAMEA4835651, study PRJEB28245) | human gut metagenome | biome: gut microbiome; material: fecal sample | place: Denmark | collected 2008 | reverse complement strand
CACGGGCCGACCCAATTCCGACGGCAGCATCTCCGAGTGCGCGTCCACCTGGCGGCCTTCGCTGGAGAAGATGATCGCCGAGGACGTGAAGGTGGACTTTCGATGGTTCGACGCGGGCTGGTATGTCGCGCCGGACGGCTCCAGCCCGGAGACGGACTGGTGGGGCACCATCGGCACATGGGCGCTGGATCCGGCCAAGTGGCCCGGCGACAGCTTCCGGCAGAGCACCGATTTCGCCCGGGCGCACGGCATGCGGACGCTGATGTGGTTCGAGCCGGAGCGCGTGACCGATCCCGGCGCGCTGGCGGAGCACTACGGCTACGACCGGCGCTGGGCCATCGAGCGCGAGGGCTGGGCCAATGTGCCCAACAACATCGGCGATCCGGAATGCCTGAAATGGACAACCGAGCGCGTGTGCCGCGTGCTGCGCGAAAATCGCGTGGAGATGTACCGCGAGGACAACAACTCCGATCCCGCCGCGCTGTGGCAGTATCTGGACGAGCGCGAGGGGGAAAACCGCCGGGGAATCACCGAGTGCAAGTTCGTCATGGGGCACTATCAGATGTGGGACGACATCATTGCCTGCACCCTCGGCCACGGCGGCTGCGGCTTTGTGGATTCCTGCGCCAGCGGCGGCGGACGCAATGATCTGGAATCCATGCGCCGGGGCGTGCCGCTGCTGCGCAGCGACAACGATCGCACGTCCGCGGCGCTGCGGCTGTCCATGACCACGGCGTTCAACCGGTGGATTCCCTTCTGCGGCGCGAACACCAAGGAAAAGCTCGGCCAGCTGGATCCCCGGGGAGAGAGCGATCCGTATGTATGGCGCGCGTCCTATCTGCCGGCGCTCAATGTGGACTCCCAGTTCGTGCAGGATCCGGAGCAGGATTTTGACATGCTGCGCTTCGGGCTGCGGGAATGGAAGAAGCTGCGGCCGTATCTGCTGAAGGATTTTTATGTGCACACGCCATGGCATACCGAGCAGGATCGCAGCGGCTTTACGGCGTACAGCTTTTTCGATCCCGAGGCGGAAAAGGGCGCGCTGCTGCTGTTCCGGATGGAGGAATGCGGACTGGACGAGCTTCGCGTGCGCCTGAATTACGCGGAAACCGGCGCGCGCTATCGCCTGACCGACGAGGACAGCGGCGACGCGCGGGAATGCTCCGGCGAGGAGCTGCGCGCGGGCGAGACGTTTGCGCTTTTGCAGAAGCGCTCGGCGCGGCTGATATGGGTGGAGAGAATCTGACGGAACGGACGACGGGTTCGTCTGCGATTAGAGAAAAGCACCCTGAAAACGAAAGTTTTCAGGGTGCTCTGCATTTTTGGGAATTACTTGCTCAGGGGCTCCGCCTTGACCTTCTTCAGGTGCACGAAGCGGGGCAGGCCGTTGACCTTGGTCAGCTGGGTCTCGCCCTGGATCAGCGGCAGCGCGTAATCCACGAACTCCTGGGTCAGGCCGTCGCCGGTCTTGTTGATCCACTCCAGCGGAACCTTCTTCTCGGTGTTGGCCACGTCGGTCAGCTCGAAGAGCTTGATCCTGCAGGTGTACTTGCCGTCCACATAGACGCGCTCGAAGCCCACCATCTTGTCGGTCACGCCCGCGACGGCCTCTTCCACGGCGGCCTTGCCGGCGGAGTAGGACTCGTCCAGGTCGGTCTGGGAGGCGCAGTGCGCCGCGCAGCGCTGCAGCAGGCTCAGCTCGATGCCGCGAACCTTCGCGCCGGTGGCGGCCTTCATGTGGTTGGCCAGGAAGGAGGCCAGACCGCCCAGCTGGGTGTGGCCGAAGGCGTCCTTGGGGGCGTTGACCGCGCCGTACTCGGAGATGAACTTGCCGTCCTTGTCGTGGATGCCCTCGGACACGACGACGAGGCACTTCTTGTTCTTCGCGTAGATTTCCTTGACCTTCTCGGTGAACGCGTCGAGGTCGAAGTCCAGCTCGGGCAGATAGATCAGATCCGCGCCGTCGCCGCAGTAGTTGGCCAGAGCGGCCGCGGCGGTCAGCCAGCCGGCGTGACGGCCCATGCACTCGACGATGGTGATCATGCCGGTGTCGTATACGGTGGAGTCTCTGTAGACCTCCATGACGGACGTGGCGATGTACTTGGCAGCGGACGCATAGCCGGGGCAGTGGTCGGTGCCGTACAGGTCGTTGTCGATGGTCTTGGGAATGCCCATCACGCGGCACTCATAGCCGTTCTTGAGCATGTACTTGGAGATCTTGTTGCAGGTGTCCATGGAGTCGTTGCCGCCGTTGTAGAAGAAATAGCGGACGTCGTACTTCTTGAAGATCTCGAGGATGCGCTTGTAATCGGTATCGTCCTCGTCGGGATCCTTCAGCTTGTAGCGGCAGGAGCCCAGCGCGGAGGAGGGGGTATACTTCATCAGCGCGAGCTCGGCCGGATCCTCCTTGCCCATGTCGATGAGATTGTCGTCCAGAACGCCCTTGATGCCGTTGCACGCACCCAGAACCTGAGTGATGGCGTCGCTGTCCAGCGCGGTCTTGATCGCGCCGTAGGCGGAAGCGTTGATGGCGGAAGAGGGACCGCCGGACTGACCGATAATGCAAGCGCCACGAAGCTGGCTCATGAAAATCATTCCTTTCAAATATACGCTTGAGAGCATGCGCAGGACGGGCCCTGCGCCCACAGGATAAATCTAGCACAAATTGCCCCTCTTGTCAACGCAACAAGGTTAATTCAGCGGGGCAAAAATGTAGACGAACGGCGAGAGGACGCGAAGACGGGCGTTCCGGCCTTCGTCAGTCCATCCTGCGCAGGAAGTCGCGCTGCTCGGGGGTGAGCACGGCACTGCCGGCCTCCTTCATGGCCTCGATCTGGCTCAGCCTGGTCGCGCCGCACAGCGGAAACACCGGGAAGGGCTGAGCCGTCAGCCATGCCAGCGCCAGCGCGCCCACGGAATAGCCCGTCTGAGCCTGAAGCGCCTTCAGCCGGTCGTAGATCGCGAGGTTTTCGGGATACAGGAAGCGCCGCCGGGCCTTGTCGGGCAGGCCGTCCGCGCCCAGCGCGTCCAGCTTGCTGAAAAAGCCCTTGGCCTGAGACGAGAAGGGCGCGCAGATCATGCCCGTCTCCGCGTGCAGGCGGTAGGTTTCCGCGTCCATGGGCACCAACGTGGGATCCTCCACGATCATCTGCGTCGCCAGCGAGAACTGGGGCTGATTGGCGCAGAAGGGGGTCAGGCCGTGGCCTGCGGCGTAGGCGTTGGCCTCGCGGATGCGCGCCGCCGACCAGTTGGACGCGCCGATGAGCCGCGTGCTGCCGTCGTCCAGCAGGCTCTGCATCGTCTCCATGACGTCGCCCACGGGACGGGACACGTCGTCGCGGTGCAGCCAGTACACGTCCACGTGGTCGGTGCGCAGCGCGTCCAGACTCTCGGCCATGTCGCCGCGAATCTCTGAACGGGACAGCCGGCCCACGTTCATGGCGCTCAGCTTCGGGTGCGCGCCCTTGGTGCTCAGAAAGATCGCGCCGCGATTGCGCCGCTGCTCCATCCAGCGGCCGATGACCTTTTCGCTCTCGCCGTTTTTAGGCGTGGCAAAGTCGCCGTAGACGTGGGCGGTGTCGATGAAGTTGCCGCCGATTTCCACGTATGCGTCCATGAATTCGCGGGCCTTCGCCTCGGGAAAGGTTCCGCCGTAGTCGGCCGTGCCGAGGGCGAGAATGGAAACGTCCCGGGTTCCAAATTTGCGCTTGAGCATGTTTTTTCCACCTCCGAAGAGTTGTTTTGCGTCCATAGAACCATTATACCAGCTTTTTCGCGCCGGGGCAATCGCCCATGCGCATTGGGACGAAAATATGTCGGCAATGTGCGCGGATAAGAGCGGAATGTATAGAATATGCGGAAAAGACGGCGAGTATACCATGTATATATGCAAATAATTCACAATATCCATGCAGGATTTGGGAGAATTCTGTCGTATATTTAACTGCGTATTCATTGCATATACATGACTTTGGACGCATATACTGTCACCGAAGCCGCACAATGAAAGGAGCTTACCTATGGAAAACCAGAAGGAAAAAAATCCCGCTCTGGCGAAGCTGAGTTCAAAAAAAGCGGGGCTTTTGTCCGTCGGAATCACGATCCTCGCGCTGGTGATTCTTTTGTGCATATGCATCGCCTCCCGCGCGCATATACAGAGTGAATATGCAGGCGCGCGCGAGGAGGTCGGACAGAGTGTTTATACCGAGCTGTACATGCTCTGCCAGACCTTCGATCAGGTGAGCGTGCCCGGCGCGGACGTGCAGGACGGAATCATCCTCGACATGCGCGACCATTATCTCGCCGCACAGACGCTCAACACCGTTCTGGGAAGAGCCTTCGGTTCGCGCTGCGTCGTGCTGACCGAGGGGGAGCTCTCGGCATTGGACAGCGCGTTCAGCGCCTACGACGCGGCTTTCCGCACGGGCAAATCCACCGACGAGGCCCAGGCGGCCATGCAGAGCTGCGTAGACATGGTGCGCGTCATATTGAACGAAAAATTCTACGACGGCAGTCTGAAGATGAACTGAGCGAAAAGGCAGGGCCGCGGGGAGAAGAGGATTCTCTCCGCGGCCCTGTTTTTGAAATTTCAGCGCTCCAGCCAGCCGTATTCGGCCAGGCGGCGGGCGCAGCCCGCGCCGTCCATGCACTCGAAGGTGAGCGTGGCTTTGGGCGCGGCGGCTTCGATCTCGTCCATCAGACCGGGAAAGCCGAGGCTTCCGTCGCCGGGAATCTGATGAAGATCGGCTACGCCGTCGTTGTCGTGCAGATGCAGATGCATAAGCCGCGGCGCAAGGCGCTTCAGCCACTGCCGCACGGGGATTTTGGACACGGCGTTGGCGTGGCCCACGTCCAGACACAGCCCCAGCCGGGGATCGTCCACCGCGTCGGCCAGATCCATCAGCGGCGCGGGATCGTCGTCCAGCACGTTTTCCACGCAGAGGGCGACCTCCGGCTCCGCGTCCAGCAGCGCGCGGAAGAACCGGGCCGACTGCTCCACGAACCAGACGGGATAGTACACGTGGGGAATGAAGCCCGAGTGTACCACGATCCTGCGAATTCCGTAGGCGCGGCTCAGCGCCGCCGTCTGGCGAAAGCGGCGCATCGTCACGTCGCGCACCATCGGGTCGATGGCGCAGGGGCACAGCTCGGCGAAAGGCGCGTGGAACACGAAGCGGTCGGAATGGGCCAGATGCGCCCGGGCGGCGCCGTCCCAGCGATCAAAATCCGCGTCGAAATTGGCCGCGGTGCAGAACTCGTCGATTTCAAGGCCGAGTCCGAAGCGGCTCGCCGTCTCGTCCGCGCCGGCGGCGATGGTGGCCAGATAGAGCCTGTCATGCAGCATAATCGTCCTCCATGAATGGAAAAAACAGGGGCGGCCATGCGCGGGCACGGCCACCCAGAATTACAGCATCAGAATCGTTCCGACGACGCAGAGAATCACGCCGGCCCAGCCGCGCCGGGAGAGCTTCTCCTTAAACCACACCCAGTCCAGCAGTGCGGAGAACAGGATGCTTCCGCCGGTGATGAGGGGATACAGCAGCGTGGCGGGCAGGTTGGACGCGCCCATGAGCTGAAGCTGATAGGACAGGCCGCCGAACAGCGAGCAGCCCGCGACGAGCAGCAGCAGTCCCCTGCGCGGCAGGCTCTGCTTCAGTGCCGGGCCGCGGGCCACGAACAGCAGCGCCGCGGCGCTGAGCACGGCCTTGCTCAGGTTGACGAGCATGACCAGTCCCTCGGTGGAGACCACGGGGCGGACGGTTTCGATCTGATGCAGCTTGGACAGCACGCTCACGCCGCCGTTGAGGAAGAACACCGCCGCGCACATCCACAGCACCTTGGCCGACGGCTTCTGGCTGCCCGAGTTGAACAGAATCACCGCGCCGAGAATCAGCACGAGGCCCAGCGTGCGCAGCAGCGCGAAGGGCTCGCCCAGAAACAGCAGGCCCCAGACGTAGGGCACCATCATGCCGCCCACCATCAGAAACAGCGTGTACAGCACCATGCCGCCCTCGCGCATGACGCAGAAGCCCAGCAGCGTGTAGGCGATGGCCAGCAGCGCCTCTCCGGCGGCGATGGCCGCGGAATAGGGCGTGAATTCGAACTTAAAGCCGCACATGGCCCAGAACAGAACCGCGGCGAACAGCCCCAGCAGGGCGTTGTAGGCCAGCCCTGTGGCCGGGGCGGTGCCGGTCTGTTTCTGATAAATGCGCTGAAGGGCGGTGAACACCGCCAGCAGAATGGTGGCCAGCTCCACCAGAAGCACGTTGCCCATGGGAAAAAAACCTCGCTTTCTCGCGTATCAGTACTGCCGCCACGCGCTGGGCGCGGCGAGCATCAGCATGGGGAAGATTTCCAGTCGGCCGATGAGCATGTCCATGGACAGCACAAAGGTGCTGAAGTCCGAGAAGATGGAGAAATTGCGCGTCGGGCCGACGAGGTTGAAGCCCGGGCCGATGTTGGACAGGGCCGAGAGCACGGCGGTGAGGTTGGTCTCCAGATCGTAGCCGTCGAAGGAGATCAGCAGCACCGAGACGATGAGCACCAGAATGTACATGAAGAAGAAGCTCTGCACGCCGTTGAGCACGCTGTCGGACACGGTGCGGCCGTCCATCTTGATGGTGTTGACCGACCTGGGATGCACCGTGTGGCGGATCTCGCGGATACCGCTCTTCACCAGCAGCTGCATGCGCACCACCTTCAGGCCGCCGCCGGTGGAGCCCGCCGACGCGCCCACGAGCATCAGCGCCGTCAGGAGCGTCCGGCTCAGCTGGGGCCACAGGTCGAAGTCCGCCGTGGCGTAGCCGGTGGTGGTCATGATGGACGACACCTGAAAGAAGCTGTAGCGCAGCGACGTGAAGAAGTTATGGCCGTACATGGGCAGGATGTTCACGGCGATGACCACGCTGGAGACGAGCATCATGGCAAGATACGTCCACAGCTCGCTGTTGTGCTTCACCGCGCCCCAGTTGCGGCGCAGGATGTAATAGTAGATGGAGAAGTTCACGCCGAACAGCGCCATGAACACGCCGATGATGATCTCCGCCGCCGGGCTGTGGAACGCGCCGACGCTGGCGTTGTAGTTGGAAAAGCCGCCGGTGCCCGCCGCGCCGAAGGTGTGGATCAGCGCGTCGTAGAGGTTCATGCCCGTCAGAAGCAGACAGGCGAGCATGGCCGCGGTGAGGCTGATGTAGAGGTAATACAGGATTTTGGCGTTGTTGCCCACCCGGGGCACCAGCTTGTCCACCGCCGGGCCGGGAGATTCGGCGCGCATCAGGTGAATCGACCGCGCGCCCATCTTGGGCAGCAGCGCCAGCGACAGCACCAGCACGCCCATGCCGCCCACCCAGTGAGAGAAGCTGCGCCAGAAGAGCAGGCCCCTGGGCAGCACCTCCACGTCGGTCAGAATCGTCGCGCCGGTGGTGGTGAAGCCGGAGACGGTTTCGAAATAGGCGTCCACCAGCTTGGGAATGCAGCCGTGCAGCCGGAAGGGCAGACAGCCGAAGAAGGAGACCAGAATCCAGCCCAGCGCCACCACCGCGAAGCCCTCCCGGGCGCGGAGGTTGTCGCTGCGGGGCTTGAGCAGCGAGAGCAGCTCGCCTGCAGCGGCGGTGATGACCAGCGAAATCAGAATCGCCATCGCGTCGCCGCCGCCGTAGAGCAGCGCCACCGCCAGCGGAATCAGCATCAGCGCGCTTTCCACCAGCAGCACCTGTCCGATGGTCTTGAGTGTCAGCTTGATGTTCATTTCTTCATCTGCGTCAGATCGAACGCGTCCTCCAGATTGACTACCGTGCCCGCTTTGGCGGTGAGAATGACCGTGTCGCCGGCCTCGATGTGGTCGCCGCCGAAGGGAATGATGTTGTGATGGCTGCGCACCAGCACCGAGACCAGCACGCCCGGACGGATGTTCAGCCTGGAGAGGGGAATGTTCAGATAGCGCGCGCCCTCCAGCGCGGTAAACTCATAGGCCTCGACCTTGCCGTTCAGCATGCCGTAGACCTTCTCCACCACGGAGTTCTGGGAGTTGTTCAGCGCGCGCACCGAGCGCAGGATGGCGTTGGCAGTGGTGACCTTGGGGCTGACCACAGACTCGATGCCCAGCTCCTCCATGACCTCCAGCGTGTTCAGCCGGTTGACCTTGACGATGACCTTTTTCGCGCCGCGGCGCGCGCCGTACATGCCGGCGATGATGTTCTCCTCGTCGCGGTCGGTCAGGCAGATCAGCGCGCCGCACTCGCCGACGTTCTCGCTGTCCAGCACCTCCTGATCGGTGCCGTCGGCGTTGATGACCATGGCGCCGTCCAGCTTGTCGCTCAGGCTCACGCACCTCTGCGCGTCCAGCTCGATGATGCGCAGCCGCACGCCCATGCCGGCCAGACTCTTGGCCAGATAATAGGAAATGTGGCCGCCGCCGATGAGCAGCGCCGACTTCATGCGCTGGGTGTCCTTGCCCATCTGCTTGAAGAAACGGGTGATGGAGTCCCGGTCGCCGGTGGCGTAGACCCGGTCGCCGGCCTGAATTTCGAACCGGCCGTCGGGGATGATGGCCTCGCCGCCGCGCTGCACCGCCGTGAACTGAATGGATGGATAGTGGCCGTGCAGCTTCGCGAGGGGCACGCCCACCACAGAGTCGTGGGAGTCCGCGCGGAACTCGACCATTTCCACCCGGCCGTGGGCGAAGGACTCGGTGTTGATGGCGAAGGGGAAGCGCAGCAGCCGGGAGATCTCCAGCGCCGTGGAGCGCTCCGGGTTGATGACCTGATCGATGTCCAGCTTTTTTTGCAGCATCATCAGGCTCTCGGTGTATTCCGGGTCGCGGATGCGGGCGATGGAGTACTTCGCGCCCAGCTGCTTGGCCGCCAGACAGCAGACCATGTTCAGCTCGTCGCTGCCGGTGACGGCGACGATTACGTCCGCCGTGTCGATGCCAGCCTCGATGAGCGTGCGCACATTCGCGCCGTTGCCGCGGATGCACATCACGTCCAGCGTTTCGCTGGCGCGCTGCAGCGCGGCGTCGCTCTTGTCGATAATGGTGATGTCGTGACCGTCCCTGCTCAGAAACTGAGCCAGCGTGTAGCCGACCTTGCCACTTCCGACAATGATAATGTTCAATGAAACCAAAGCCTCCTTAATGGTTGGAAACCGCCTTATCCCGGGCGCGGGTCATTCGCGCAAGCGCCGCCCGCGCGCTCTCGGCGGTGATTTCGCCCTCGCAGACGCAGCTCACCGCGCCGTCGTAGCCCGTTCGGGTCAGCAGCTCCATGAGCTTTTCGTAGTCCTCGCCGTCGCCGTCCTTCGGCAGCGTGCGCTTCAGCGCGCAGCCGGCGTGCACGTACATCAGCGACGAGCCCGCGCGCTCCACCGCGTCCAGCGATTCCGACGCCAGCGCCATCTGCACCGTGTCGGCCAGCACGCCCACGTTTTCCAGCTGCAGAAGCGCCGCCATCAGCGCGGCCTCCGAGATGGTGTTGATCAGATTGCACTCCGCCCGGCGATAGTTCATCACGGCGATGTGCAGCTTCGCCTGCGCGGCGTGGCCCTGGGCGATGCGCAGGAAATTGCCCGTCTGCCGGCGCGCCAGCGCGAAGTCGAACCCGGCGGGCACGGCCCGGGCCTTCGGCGCGTCGAAGGCGGCGATGTCTGCGCCCAGCGCATTGGCCCTCGCGAAGGCGAGGGACAGGTAGTCGTGCTGCGCCTGCGCCGAAACGGCCGGGCCGTTGACCCGCAGTCCATCGGGAATCAGGTCGCTCACCGCGCCCACGCGGACGTTCAGATAGGCGAGGTACTCCGTCAGCTCGGCAAACTCGTCCTCGGACAGCGCGGCGACGTCCCGCAGCGGAAGCTCCAGACAGTCGAAGCCGACTCCGGCGATTTCCGGCACCGCGTCCAGCGGCGTTTTCAGTCCGATGCGAATCACGGCGCGTCCTCCTATATGCCCAGAATGAGTACAGTATACGCCTCTTCGGCGAAAAGGTCAAATAAAGAAACGGCTCCAAACCGTTCAGAAACGACAGATTTGGTTAAAATCAGGGGCGTTTTCGAGCCGTGTCTTGATTTTCCACGGGCGCGCTGGTATAATGATCCCAAACCATGTAAAGGAGTGTTTTGTTATGGCTCTCGTTACCTCTACTGAGATGTTTAAGAAAGCCTACAATGGCGGCTACGCCATCGGCGCTTTCAACGTCAACAACATGGAAATCATTCAGGGCATCACCGAGGCCGCGATCGAAAAGCGCGCTCCGCTGATCCTTCAGGTCTCCAAGGGCGCTCGCGCCTACGCCAAGCACGTCTATCTGATGAAGCTCATCGAGGCGGCTATCATCGACGCCGAGCAGACCGCGGGCTTTGATCTGCCCATCTGCGTGCATCTGGACCACGGCGACACCTTCGAGCTGTGCAAGAGCTGCATCGACGGCGGCTTCACCTCCGTCATGATCGACGGCTCCTCCAAGTCCTTCGCGGACAACATCGCGCTGACCAAGCAGGTCGTCGAGTACGCGCACGATCACGGCGTTGTGGTCGAGGGCGAGCTGGGCACTCTGGCCGGCGTTGAGGACGAGGTCAAGGTCTCCCACGAGGATTCCTCCTACACCCGTCCCGAAGAGGTCGAGGAGTTCGTCTCCAAGACCGGCGTTGACTCTCTGGCCATCGCCATCGGCACCTCTCACGGCGCTTACAAGTTCAAGGCCGAGCAGTGCACCCGCAACGAAAAGGGCATCCTCGTTCCGCCGCCGCTGCGCTTCGACATTCTGGACGAAGTCGCCAAGCGTCTGCCGGGCTTCCCGATCGTTCTGCATGGCTCCTCCTCCGTTCCGCAGGAATTCGTGAAGATCATCAACGAGAACGGCGGCAAGATGCCCGACGCCGTCGGCATCCCCGAGGAGCAGCTCCGTCAGGCTGCCAAGGGCGCTGTCTGCAAGATCAACATCGACTCTGACCTGCGTCTGGCCATGACCGCCTGCATCCGCCAGTACTTCTCGGAGCATCCGGATCACTTCGATCCCCGCCAGTACCTCAAGCCCGCCCGCATCGCTATCAAGAACATGGTCGAGCACAAGCTCGTCGACGTTCTGGGCTGCGACGGCAAAGCCTGACCGCCTGAGCCGCCTGAGGCGGCGCGCAGCTGCTGACGCGTAGTGGGCGACGGTCGCGGCGCGCCGGTGGTCGGCGCTTGCGCCCTGCGTTTGTGTTTCTGGTGAGATGTCTGTGCGGGGCGACGGGTGCGGCGCGCCGGTGGTCGGCGCTTGCGCCCTGCGTTGTGTTTCTGATAAGATGCAGTCGCAGGGCGACGGCGCGGCAGCGCGAGGTGGTCAGCTCGAATTGAAAATTCGACCTGCCCAGTCGCGAAGCGACTTGAAAACCCTTTGGGTTTTCAACCTTGGGTCGCGCTTTGCGCCTGGGTTTTGCGAATGAGTCCTCGTCTCTTTTGAGACGGGGGCTTGTTTTTGTGCGTGGAAAAGGACGATGGGTTCTGCTACGTGAACTGGAGAAGCACAGGGCTTATCGTTTTTTTCAAAAAACCGGGCAGGCGCGAAGGACGGTAGGGTCTTCGTGCCTGCCCGGTTTGATTTTGGGGGATGGTTATCTGTTTTTTTCCACTGCCTTTGTGCGGCGGCAGTTATGGCAGTAGGGACATGCGTCGCAGCCGGACTGGCCCTTGGAGCGGGAGAACGCGCGGATTTTTCTGAGGAGGATTCCCGCGGCGGTCAGGAGGATCGCCGCGCCGATGGCGGTGCCGAGCATGTCTTTCTCCCTCGCTTCCGAAGCGCTATTCTGAAGATGAGGCGGCGGTATGGATACCGTTTCTGCCGTCTGCCGAGGCTTCAGGCGCGTTTTAATGGACGAACAGCCGTCCGATCTGATAGACCAGCAGGGAGACGGCATAGGCCGTGCCCAGCTGGATGCCGATGGTCATCCAGAAGTACTTCCGGGAGCGCAGCTCGCGCCGGGCCGCGGCCAGCGCCGCCGCGCAGGGCACGTACAGCAGGATGAACACCAGGAAGGAATAGGCCGACAGCGGCGTGAAGTGAGCGGCGATGGCGTGGGTCAGTTCGCCGGCGCTGCCCGCGGAATAGAGCACCTGCAGCGTGGAGACCACGGCCTCCTTGGCCACGAGGCCCGACAGCAGCGCCACGCCCTTTTCCCACTGTCCGAAGCCCAGCGGGGCGAAGATGGGCGCGATCACCGCGCCGAGGCGGCCGAAGATGGACAGGGAGGAATCCTCCGTCCACTGAAGGCCGGGCGTGAAGGACTGCATGAACCAGATCAGCACGCTCATGGCGAAGATCAGCGTGCCCGCGCGGGTCAGAAAATCCTTGGCGCGATCCCACAGGCGGCGCAGCACGCTCTTCGCGTGGGGCACGCGATAGGGCGGCAGCTCCATCAGGAACGGCGAATCGCCCTCGCGGAAGGTCGTTTTGCGCAGAATCAGGCCGCAGACGATCATCATTACCATGCCCAGCGCGTACAGGCTGAGCACCACCAGCGTGCGATGGCCGGGGAAGAACGCCGCGGTGAACAGCGCGTAGACGGGCAGTCTTGCGCCGCAGCTCATGAACGGCGTGAGCATGATGGTCATGCGCCGGTCGCGCTCGTTTTCCACGCCGCGGGCGGCGATGATGGCCGTGGTGGTGCAGCCGAAGCCCATCAGCATGGGAATGAACGAACGCCCGGACAGGCCGAAGCGCCGCAGCAGCCGGTCGGTGATGAACGCCGCGCGGGCCATGTAGCCGCTGTCCTCCAGAATGGACATGAACAGGAAGATCAGAAGAATCTGGGGCAGAAACACCAGCACGCCGCCCACGCCGGCGATCACGCCGCTCTGCACCAGCGAGCGCACCCATTCGGGCGAATGGACGGCCTCCAGCCCCGCCGCGGCCCACGCGCCCAGCTGCGACACCAGCGCCTCCGTGCCGTTGGACAGCGCCGTGCCGATGGGGCCGAAGGTGACGGCGAACATCAGCGCCATCACGGCGAAGAAGATGGGGAAGGCGAGGTATTTGTGGGTGACGATCCGGTCGATGCGATCCGACCGCGAGATTTCGTGCTCGTGCCGGCGATAGCCCGATCCGGCGAGGATTTCCTCGATGTACTTGTAGCGCGCGTCCACCACCAGCGTCAGCGAGTCGATGCCCGGGTGGATCTTCTGGCCGCGGGCGACGTATTCGTCCACAGCGCGGCGGATGCGCGCGCGCTGAGCGTCGGACAGGCGCGCCGTCTGTCTGAGCAGCTCGTCGCCCTCCAGCAGCTTCAGCGCCACCCACGTGGTGGGCGGGGCGAAGTCCACGTCGCCCTCGTCGTCGTAGCCGCCGATATGGGCGTGGCTGGCGCGGGCGGAATGGTCGTCGTCGCGCTCGTCCGCGCCGCGATGGGCGAGGTGCTCGTCGGAATCGAAGGCGCTGTGGGCCGTCAGTCCGCCCAGCGCCTCGACGATCTGCCGCAGCGCGTCCCGGGTAGAGGATTCGTAATGGCGGGCGGGATAGGCGATCTGCGGATGGTGCGCCTGCTCATGGATGGCGCGGAACATCTCGTCGAAGCCCTCCCGGCGCTTGGCGGAGATGGGCACCACCGGCGCGCCCAGCTGCTGGGACAGGCGCGCGCAGTCGATGGTTTCGCCCCGGCGCTTTAATTCGTCGATCATGTTCAGCGCCACCACCACCGGCCGCTCCAGCTCCATCAGCTGCAGCGTCAGATAGAGGTTGCGCTCCAGATTCGTCGCGTCCACGATGTTCAGCACCACGTCGGGCTGATGCTGGGCGATGAAGTGGCGGGTGATGTTCTCCTCGATGGAATAGGGCGAGAGGGAATACACGCCCGGCAGATCCACCAGCGTGGCGCGGTCGTCGGCCAGCTCAAACACGGCCTCCTTGCGCTCCACGGTCACGCCCGCCCAGTTGCCCACATACTGGTTGGAGCCGGTCAGCGCGTTGAACAGCGTGGTTTTGCCGCTGTTGGGATTGCCGGCCAGCGCGATGGTGATGTTCATGGACGCACCTCCGAGACGAAAATTCGCTCCGCGTCGGTTCCGCGGATGGTCAGCGAGAAGCCGCGCAGCAGGATCTCGATGGGATCGCCCAGCGGCGCGCGCTTCAGCACGCCCACGCGCGTGCCCGGCGTGATGCCCATCTCAATCAGGCGGCGCTTGGTCGCGCCCTCCAGCTCGATTTTCTCCACCTGGCCCGACTGGCCGTCCTTCAATGATTTCAGCGGAATGCAGGAATTCATGCACAGTCTCCTCAAAATGTTAGCCGTAACTAACTTTGCGAAATCTATGGTAGCATCTGCGGCGATGGATGTCAATCATTTTGCACTGTAAAATTTACACAATCCATCCCCACATACCGGCGGGATGAAGTATAATGAAGAAAACGGGGTTTGCCGCGCGGAGGAGGGGCCGACGATGCTCATGCGCAAGAGAGTCATTGAGACCACACCGGACAACTCCTTCATGTTCTATGGCGCGGCGGCCATCGCGCTGCTGCTCCATCTGGCCGTGCGCCGGGGCTGGATTCGCGTTCGTCACGAGGGGCGCTTTATCGCCGCCGCGCTGGGCGGACTGCTCCTGCTGGGCCTGCTTCTGGGCGCCCTTTCGCAGCGGCGCTGATTTTTCCACATTCTATGGAACGCTTTTGCTTCGGAGAACCGGGAGAGGGGAAAAGAGGATGAAGCAGAAGGAGACGATTTCGGAAGGCAAAGCGATGAACCGAGCGAGGCGATGGATGGCGGAGCATGGCAGGGAGATTCTTCGCGACCTGCCGGTCTTTGCGGCGGAGGCGGCGCTGGTGATTCTGGCGGCGTATCTCTTTTCCCACACGCCGTGGATGGCGGCGATGCAGGCGCGCTTCGAGCCGCGGTGGCTTCGCGTAATGCTCGGCGCTCTGGCGGCGCTGCTGGACTTCGCGGCCAGACGGATCCGCTCGGACGGCGGGGAAAAGCCGCCGCTGGCGCGAGGGCTGGAGAACGCCGCGCTGTTTCCGCTGGTGCTGGCAGCCCTTACGCTCTGAATCATCGCCGGTTCCATCGAAGAGTGAGCGCTGTTTTCCCCTCTGACAAAAAAGCAAATCGCCGCGCGGGGAACGCGGATGGAATAAGGAGAGACCCGAATTGCACGAGAAATTTGACGTTGTGGTCATTGGCGCGGGACACGCCGGATGCGAGGCCGCGCTGGCCTGCGCGCGCATGGGACAGCAGACGCTGCTGACCACACTGAATCTGGATTCGCTGGCGATGATGCCCTGCAATCCGTCCATCGGCGGCACGGCCAAGGGCCATCTGGTGCGCGAGCTGGACGCGCTGGGCGGCGAGATGGGCCGCGCCATCGACGACGTGTTCATCCAGTCGCGCATGCTGAACACCGGCAAGGGCCCGGCGGTGCATTCCCTGCGCGCTCAGGCCGACAAGAAGGCCTATCAGCTGCGCATGCGCCGGGCGGTGGACGACTGCGAAAACCTCGTTCTGCGGCAGGCGGAGATTCGGCAGATTCTGGTGGAGAACGGCCGGGTGACGGGCGTGGAGACCACCACCGGTTCCCGGGTGGACTGCCGCGCCGTGGTGGTCTGCTGCGGCGTGTATCTGAACAGCCGCATCATCATCGGCGAATGCTCGTGGAACGGCGGCCCGCAGGGGCTGATGGCTGCCAACGCGCTGACGGCGAACCTCGCCGATCTGGGCTTCCCCATCCGCCGGTTCAAGACCGGCACGCCCGCGCGGCTGGACGGCCGAACCATCGACTTTTCCCGGATGGAGCCCCAGTACGGCGACGATCCCATCGTGCCGTTCTCGTTCCTGACCGACCCGGCGGGACTGAAAAACCGCGCGCTGTGCTATCTGACCTACACCACGCCGGAGACCCATCGCATCATTCTGGACAACCTCGACCGCGCGCCCATGTACGCGGGCGCCATCCACGGCACCGGCGCGCGCTATTGCCCGTCCATCGAGGACAAGGTGGTGCGCTTTAAGGACAAGGAGCGCCATCCCATCTTCATGGAGCCCGAGGGGCTGAGCACCTGCGAGTGGTACGCCCAGGGCATGTCCACCTCCATGCCCGAGGACATTCAGCGCCGCATCTACGCCAGCGTGCCCGGGCTGGAGCACGCGCGGCTGCTGCGGCTGGCCTACGCCATCGAGTACGACTGCATCGACCCGCAGACGCTGGAGCTGACGCTGGGCGCGAAGCACATCCGCGGTCTGTACACCGCCGGGCAGATCAACGGCACCTCCGGCTATGAGGAGGCCGCCGCTCAGGGCCTCTACGCCGGCATGAACGCCGCGCTGTACTGCGCTGAGCGCGAGCCGATGATCCTCGGCCGGGCCGACGCGTATCTGGGCGTGCTGGTGGACGATCTGGTGACCAAGGGCGTGGACGAGCCCTATCGCATGATGACCTCCCGCGCCGAGTACCGGCTGCTGCTGCGGCAGGACAACGCCGACCTGCGGCTGACGGAGATTGGCTATCGCGCCGGGCTGGCCGGGGAGGAGCGCCTTCGGAGGATGTGCGAAAAGCGCGAGGCGACACAAAAGGGGCGCAGAGAGCTGGACCGGCTGCACCTGACCGACCGGCTGCGCCGCACCGAGGAGAACCTTCAGACGCTGCGCGCGGCCCATCCCGAACTGCCCGAGTATCCGCCCGAGGTGGCCGAGCAGCTGGAAATCAGCGTCAAGTACGAGGGCTACATCGCGCGGCAGTCCGCCGACGAGCGGGAGTTCCGCCGGCTGGAGAACACGCCGCTGCCCGCCGACGCGGACTATCTGTCCATGTCCGGGCTGCGCATTGAGGCGCGGCAGAAGCTCGACCGCAGCCGTCCGCGCTCGCTGGGGCAGGCCTCGCGCATTCCCGGCGTGTCGCCGGGAGACATTACCGTGCTGATGATCTGGCTGAAGGCCCGCGGCGCGGAGCAGAGGGAGGAAAAGTGAACGCCATGCTGGAAAGGATGCTGATCGCCTCCGCGGCGCAGATGGGAATTTCCCTGTCCGACGCGCAGGCGGAGCAGTTCGCGCGCTATCACGAAATGCTCACGGAGGCCAACGCGAGGTTCAACCTCACCCGCGTGCCCGACGATCTGCGCGAGGCCGCCGACCGGAACTATCTGGACTGCATGGCTCCCGTGGCCGCGGGCACGCTGGAGGGCGTGCAGACGCTCATCGACGTGGGCTCCGGCGCAGGCTTTCCGGGCATTCCGCTGTCCATACTGATGCCGGGCACGCATGTAGTGCTGCTGGACGCGCTGGACAAGCGGGTGAAGTTTTTGCAGTCCGTGGCGGACGCGCTCCATCTGAACGCCGAGGCCGTGCACCTGCGCTGCGAGGACGCGGCGCGCAGTCCCGCGCTGCGCGAGCGGTTCGACTGCGCCGTGGCCCGCGCCGTCGCGCCGATGAACGTGCTGGCGGAATATCTGCTGCCCTTCGTGCGCGTGGGCGGGCGGATGCTGGCGCTGAAGGGCCCGTCGCTGGAGGCGGAGATGGCCGAGGCAGAGTACGCGATTTCGACGCTGGGCGGCCGCGCGGACGGCGTGATTCCGGTGGAAATTCCCGGACGGGACTGGCGGCATTCGCTGGCGAAGGTGGCGAAAATCGCGCCTACGCCGGAAAAATATCCCCGAAAAGCCGGAACGCCGGAGAAAAAGCCGCTGGTTGTGGCGAAATCTTGTTAGAATGGTGAAACAATGGTCATTTACGACAAATCAATCTAAATTTACGTGCATTTCATGAAAAGTATCTCATAATCTGCACAGACAGTGGATATAATTAGTACCGCTATCAAGCAACAGGAGGATACTAAAAATGAAGAAGATTCTTGCTCTGGTTCTCGTTATGATGCTGGCGATGGTCGCCATGACCGCCTGCTCCAAGACCGCCCCCACCCCCGCTGCGACTGAGGCTCCCGCCGAGGAAGCGACCGAAGCTCCCGCTGAGGCTCCCACCGAGGCTCCTGCTGAGGAACCGACTGAGGCTCCCGCTGAGGAACCCACTGAGGCTCCTACCGAAGCTCCCACTCAGGGCTAATCTGACGAAAACCCAAACGGCATGCCGCCCGATCTCGGGCGGCATGCTTTTTTGCGCGAATTTCGGGGGTTTACGTTTGGCGGAAAATCATGTATAATAGAAAATGGCGCAATGCCTGAGAAGAAAACAACCGGGCGATTCGGCCCGAGGAAAGGACGGTATTTCACTATGGCAAGAGGCGGCTTTCCCGGAATGATGGGCGGCGGCAACATGCAGCAGCTGGCGCGTCAGGCGCAGAAACTTCAGCAGCAGATGACCAAAATGCAGGAGGAGCTGGAGGCCCGCGAGTTCGAGGCGGCGGCCGGCGGCGGCATGGTCACGGTGAAGGTCAACGGCAGGAAGGAGCTGCTCTCCGTCGAGATCAAGCCCGAGGCCGTGGATCCCGACGACGTGGAAATGCTCCAGGATCTGGTGCTGGCGGCGGTGAACGAGGCGCTGCGCGAGGCCACCGAGACCACCGAGCGCGAGATGAGCAAGCTGACCGGCGGCATGAGCATGCCCGGCCTGTTCTGAGCGCGGAGCAACACGCAGATCTAAGGGCAACACCGCACAAATGAGGTGGTCGGCCGGCGAATGGATTTTTCGTCAGATGCAAAGGCAAATTTCGAAGGTTTACTGGAGGTAAATCGAGGAATTTGCATGCCGCAGATGGCGGAAAAGACAGAGCCTGACGCACCGCCGAATTGTGCGGTGGTGCCCTAATCGCAAGTGGCGGGGGAGCGCGCTCCTCCGTCCACAATTTTGCAAATCGGGGGAAGAACCATGGCGGACGTAGAGGCAATCGCGAAGCTGGTCAATCAGCTGTCCAAGCTGCCCGGCATCGGGCGCAAGACGGCGCAGCGGCTGGCCTATCATATCATCAGCCTGCCCGAGGATCAGGTGCGCGAGCTGGCGGTGTCCATCTTCAACGGCAAAAAGCAGGTGCATTTCTGCCCCGTGTGCGGAAACTTCACCGACGTGGATCCCTGTGCCATCTGCTCGGATTCCAGCCGTCGCCGGGACATCCTCTGCGTGGTGCGCGATCCCCGGGACGTGAACGCCATGGAGCGCATGCGCGACTACAACGGGCTGTACCACGTGCTGCACGGCGTGATCTCGCCCATGAACGGCGTGGGCCCTGACGACATCCGTATCCGCGAGCTGATGAGCCGCCTGTCCTCCGGCGAGGTGAAGGAGGTCGTGCTGGCCACCAATCCCGACGTGGAGGGCGAGGCCACGGCGGCATACATCTCCCGGCTGATCAAGCCCATGGGCGTGAAGGTCACGCGCATTGCCCACGGCGTTCCCGTGGGCGGCGAGCTGGAGTACACCGACGAGGTGACGCTGCTGCGCGCGTTTCAGGGAAGAACCGAGGTCTGAGGATTTCTCCGGAATAAACAAAAAGGCGATTTTCAGCGGCATATGCCGTCGAAAATCGCCTTTTGTCGTAGAAGCGTTTACTCCACCAGCACCTCGGACTGTTTGGAGTCGGGCTCGTCGTCCGTCTCCATGAGGATGGTGGTCTGCTGCATGCCGATGATCTTCCACAGGCCGTCGTCCTTGATCAGCGTCAGGTTGTAGCGGCCGCCCTGCCATTTGGGGATGTCCGCGGAGACCTCGTTGGCGCGGCTGGAGAGCACCTTGCCGGTGATGGACGGCACGCGCTCCACCACCGTGCAGGTGGCGTAATCGTCCCAGGGCCACGCCCAGAGCTTCTCGATCTTCAGATCGTATTCGAAGTCGGAGATCACGTAGTCGGAGTAGACGCTGGTGCCGTCGAACGCGCCGGCCAGCGCGGGATCGGCGTTGAGGAAGTCGTAGTGGAAGTATTTGTTCAGTTCCTGCGCGTCCTCACGGGTGAGGATGACCTCCACGCGCTTTTCCAGCCCCTCGTCCAGAATGATGTAGACGTTGGCAAGATTCAGGCACATGAAGAAGCCGCACAGCAGCATGCCCGCCAGAATGCAGAAGATCAGCAGGCGGGAGGCGATAAACCAGACAAATCGGCGAAAATAAAGCACGTTTCAGGACTCCTGTTCGTTTAATCGGAGGATTCGAGGATATTTTTCAGCTGCTCGATCATCTGCTCGTCGGTCAGGCGGAACTTGAACACCACGCGGCGGGACGCGTCCATGTCCTCGTTGCCGTTGGCATCCAGCACCGGGTCGCTGAAGGAGCGGCCGTTGGCCGTGACCAGCTGGCGCAGGGTCTGAAGCTGTCCGGAGGGCAGCACGTGGTTGGTCTCGTCCAGCACATAGGCGGCCACCGCGCCGGCGCGCTGCTGGGACAGCTCGAGGTTCTGAATGTATCCGCCCAGCGAGTCGGTGTGGCCCTCGATGATGATCTCGGAGATGTAGGGACGGTATTCGTCGGAGAACAGCACGTTCAGATACACGGGCAGGAAGGCGTTGATCCGCGCGCGGCCCTCGTCGGTGAGCCTGTACTGGCCCGTGGAGAACAGCACGTCGCTCTCCAGCGCGATGGCGCCGCTGGTGGGATCGACGGAGGCGGAGATGCTGGCGCTCCTGAGCGCGTCGCTCAGCGAGGTGATGATGCGGGTCTTCATGCCCACCAGCTGCTCGATCTGGCGCTGCTGATTGTCCAGCTTGGACTGCTGCTCGTCGATCTGGGTCTGCTGGGTGCCCAGCTGCACGCTCAGCGCGTCCAGCTGCTCCTTCTGGGCGGCGATTTCGCTCTCCTTTTCGTCCAGCAGCGACTGGGCCTTGGCCAGATCGTCCTGCTGCTGGGCGAGGATGCCCTCCGCGTCCTGGAGGTCGGCCTCGGCGGCGTTTAAGCGAATCTGCTGGGCGAGCATCTGCTCCTCCGCGGCGGTGAGCTTGGACTGCTGCTCCTCCAGATTGGCGTTGGCCGCGTCCAGATCGTACTGCTGTCGGGCGATTTCGGCCATGTTGATTTCGTACATGTCGAAATACTGATAGATGATGTAGAACATGATGAGGATGATGATGAGCAGCAGCGAGCTCATCAGATCCGAAAAGTTCAGCCAGAAGCTGCCGTCGTTGCGGCTCGAGCTTCCTCTGTGCCGGGAACGGATACTGCGCATTCAGCCTGCCTCCTTTCCGATCAGCGGCGGTAGAGGCGGTCGACGGCGTCGTCCAGTCCGCGCTGAGCCTTGGCCAGCGTCTCGGTCAGCTGCTGCACCTGATCGAGGAACTGATCCGACGTGTCGGCCACGGCCCGGGGCATGCGGCTGAGGGAATCGGAGATGTTCGACGAGAGGTAGTCCACGCGCTGGGTGAACTGGTTGACGTAATCGCGATACGCGTCGAGGGTGTTCTTCAGCTCCGCGTCCAGCTCGCGGGAGGCGCTCTTCTGGGCGTTCTCGATGTGCGCGCCGGCTTCGTTCAGGCTCTGAGCGGCCTGCTGCATGGCCTGGGACGCGGCGGCGTTTTCGGCGGCGAACTTCCGGGTGAACTCGTTGACCGCGCCGGTCATGGTCTCCAGCGAGCGGGAGATCTCGGCCTGCATGGCGCTGACGGTCTTCAGATAGCCCGTCTGCTGGCGGGAGACCAGCTCCATCTGCTCCACGGACGAGGACATGCGCGCGTACGCGTCGTCGGCCTGCTTGTGGGTGGTGCGCAGGTCGTTTAAGTAACCGGTCATGGCGTCGATCATGTCCTGAGAGATATTCTGGATGCCGCGCAGGTCGCGCACGGCGGCCTCGGACTCCAGCATGCTCATGCGCACGGCGGAGAAGGCCTCCTCCTGCGCTCTGGTGGTTTCGCCCAGCACATGGGAGAACTCCTTCAGACGGCCGTTGAGCGTCTCGTCCATGCGGTCGACGAAGCGCATGACCACCGCGTCGAGGAAGCGCATCTGATCCTTCGTGGAGACGGTCAGGAAGTTTTTGAGGCTGGCGTGGATGGGCTCCACCGCGTCGCGGATGGCGTTGGCCATGTTTTCGGTGAACGCGCCGTTCAGGTCCTTGGACATGGTCTGAATCAGCGCCGTCTGCTCCTGCTGATAGATGGCGACCTGGGTCAGCGGGTCGACGCTGATGACGCCGGCGCTGTGGCTCAGCGCGCCGTAGAAGTCCTTGATGGCGTGCTGGGTGGAGCCGTACACCGCGCGGGTGAGCAGCGTGAACAGCACGGAACCCACCACGCCGAAGATGGAGGTCATGAACGCGTACTTCATGCCGGGAATCAGCGTGGTGATGGAGTTTTGAACCGTGGCGGAATCGGTCATGTCGAAGCCGGACAGGCCCTGGGCCAGGCCGATCAGCGTGCCCAGAAAGCCCAGCGACACCAGCAGGCTCGGCAGCGCGTCGGCAAAGGAAATTCGGCCCGGGCCGTAGATGACCGTGTCCTCATTGATGAAGTCCTCCACGTTGCTGGCGTTGTGATACACGCCGTCGGCGAAGAACAGGTTGTTCAGATAGGCGCTCCAGTGGGGCATCAGCGTGCCCTTGCCGAGGAAGTTGTCCTCCTGCCAGGAGCGGCGCGCCTTTTCACCGGCCTTGATGCTGCGGATGGCCCGGCGCAGCCGGCTGCGGGTCTCCAGCACCGGCGCGATGCACATGATGAGGCCGACGATGAACGCGGCCACGATGGCGATGTAAATGATGAGATTGGACAAATCGGCCTTGGCTGATCCGAGCAGCGATTCAATGAAACCCATGGGCACCTCCATAACTGCAAGCGATATTTCAAAAAAGGGTTGTAACTATACTTATTCAGAATCAGTATACCACTTGCGCGGCGGGAAAATATACATGCTTTGAATGGCAAAGGAGTGACGAAAATAAGACAAATTCAGTCAATTGCGCCGCCGGCGTGTTAATTGTCCGGCGAAGGCTGTTCGGACGGGAAAAAATCTGCTATAATAGAAGGCAACTTATACGATACGGGAGTGAACGATATGGATTTCAAGCTTTCCATCGCGCAGGAGATCGTCGACGCGCTGACCGCCGTCTTTGGCTCGGCCGCGCTGAGCCGCGACGAGATCGCCGCCGCGCTGGAGATTCCGCCGGACACGGCCATGGGCGATTACGCCTTTCCCTGCTTCAAGCTGTCCAAGGCGCTGCGCAAAAGCCCGATGATGATCTCCGACGCGCTGGCCGGGGCGATTTCCGCCGACTATCTGGGCAGAGTCGAGTCCGTCAAGGGCTATCTGAACTTCTTCATCGACCGCGCCACCTTCGCCGAGAAGGTGATCGACCGCGCCATGTCCGAGGGCGAGCGCTACGGCAGCGACGATTCCGGCAGGGGCAAGACCGTCGTGCTGGACTATTCGTCCATCAACATCGCCAAGCGCTTCCACATCGGCCATCTGTCCACGACGATGATCGGCAATTCCCTGTACAAGCTGCATCAGTTCTTCGGCTACCGCGCCGTGGGCGTGAACCATCTGGGCGACTGGGGCACGCAGTTCGGCAAGATGATCGCCGCCTACAAGCGCTGGGGCGACCACGACACCGTGGCGCAGGGCGGCGTGGACGAGATGGTTAAGCTCTACGTCCGCTTCAACGCCGAGGCCAAGGAGCATCCCGAGCTCAACGACGAGGGCCGCCACTGGTTCAAGCGCATCGAAGACGGCGATCCCGAGGCGCTGGAGATCTTCAACTGGTTCAAGTCCGTCACCCTCAAGGACGCCGAGCGCGTCTACGATCTGCTGGGCGTGAAGTTCGACTCCTACGCCGGCGAGAGCTTCTACAACGACAAGATGCAGCCCATCATCGACGAGCTGCGCGAAAAGCACCTCCTCAAGGAGGATCAGGGCGCGCAGATCGTGGATCTGGAGCCCTACGGCATGCCGCCGGCGCTGATTCTGCGCTCCGACGGCGCGACGCTGTACATCACCCGCGATCTGGCCGCCGCCAAGTATCGCAAGGACACCTACAACTTCGACAAGTCCCTCTACGTGGTGGCGTATCAGCAGGATCTCCACTTCCGCCAGCTGTTCAAGGTGCTTCAGCTGATGGGCTACGACTGGTACAAGGACTGCGAGCACGTGGCCTTCGGCATGGTCTCCTTCGAGGGACAGACCCTCTCCACCCGCGAGGGCCGCATCGTCTACCTCGAGGATCTGCTCAACACCAGCATCGAGAAGGCGCGCGCCATCATCGACGAAAAGAGCCCCGATCTGGAGAACAAGGACGAGGTCGCCCGTCAGGTGGGCGTGGGCGCGGTGGTGTTCTTCGCGCTGTACAACAACCGCATCAAGGACATCGACTTCTGGTGGGATCGCGCGCTGAATTTCGACGGCGAGACCGGCCCTTATGTGATGTACACCCACGCCCGCGCGTGCTCCGTGCTGCGCAAGGCCGGCGAGTGCGATGCGCAGCCCGATTTCTCCGCCCTGTCCGACCCCGAGGCGCAGGACGTGGTGCGTCTGATCGGCCAGTTCCCGGAGGTGGCGAAGAACGCCCTCAACCGCAGCGAGCCGTCCATGATCACCCGCTTCTCGGTGGATCTGGCGCAGGCCTACAACAAGTTCTATTACGAGCGCAAGGTCATGGTGGACGATCTGGGCGCGCGCAGGGCGCGTCTGATGCTCACCGAGGCGACCCGCGATCTGCTCAGGCGCTCCCTGAGCCTCATCGGCGTCGCCGCGCCGGAGCGCATGTAAATCTGTTTTCTCGACGCTTCGGGAAGCCGGCCGCTTCCCGGAGCCTTTTCATTCGATAGAGAAATCCCCGGAGGTGAAGCGATTTTGGAGATGCTTCGGCAAAACGCGGGACTCATCGCCGCGGCGCTGGCGCTTGTGGCGCTGGCGTGGCTGCTCGTGCGCGACGCGCTGTCGCGGCGGGAGCAGAAGAAGCTGGCCGCGCGCCTGAAGCGCGATTCCGAGCAGCAGGCCCGGGCCATTCTGCTGCTGAATCAGGCGCTTTCCGAAACGGCGGAGCGCGTGTCCGCCGGAACCGGCGAGCTGTCCGAGCGGCAGGATCGCCTGCGGGATTCCCTCGACCGGCGCATGGACAGCCTGCGCCGATCCAACGAGGAGACTTTGGAGCAGCTGCGCAGCGCCGTGACCGACAAGCTCGACCGGCGGCTCAGCGAGTCCTTCCAGACGGTGAACCGCCAGCTGGCCGACGTGCACCGCGGGCTGGGTCAGATGCACGAGCTGGCCGGCGAGTTTTCGGACATCAAAAAGATGCTCGGCGGAGTCAAGACCCGGGGCGTCTGGGGCGAGGCTCAGCTGCGGGCGCTGCTGGAGCAGCTCCTCGCGCCGGGGCAGTATCTGGAGAACGCGGCCATCCCCGAGGACTCGCAGACGCGGGTGGAGTTCGCCGTGCGCCTGCCCGCAGCCGACGGAGAGGCGCTGCTGCCCATCGACTCCAAGTTTCCCCAGGAGGATTTCCTGCGCCTGACCGAGGCGGCTCAGTCGGGCGACGCGGCGCAGACGGCGGCCTGCGCGGCCCGGCTGGAGCGCGCGCTGCGGGAGCAGGCCAAACAAATCTCCACCAAGTACATCCGCCCGCCGCAGACCGCCGATTTCGCGGTGATGTTTCTGCCGGTGGAGAGCCTCTACGCCGAGGCGGTGCGCATTCCCGGCCTGTGCGAGCGGCTTCAGAACGAATATCGCGTGCTGGTGGCCGGGCCGAACACGCTGGCCGCGCTGCTCACCAGCCTGCGCATGGGCTTCCGCACGGTCAGCCTCGAGCGGCGCAGCGGCGAGGTGCTGTGCGCGCTGACGAAAATCCAGAGCGAGTTCGAGGCCTGCGAGCAGTCCGCGCGGCAGGT
>ULQJ01073226.1_pt1 | contig 25747 bp, 24 predicted proteins | sample 1954331 | NCBI WGS metagenome assembly ULQJ01 (sample SAMEA4835651, study PRJEB28245) | human gut metagenome | biome: gut microbiome; material: fecal sample | place: Denmark | collected 2008 | reverse complement strand
CGCTGACCCGCACGGACGAGCTGAACACGCCCACGCCCACGGTTGAGCCTACCCTTACGCCATCGGCAACGCCCACGGCCACGCCGTCCATCGAAAACGCGGTGCCCGGCACGGTCACGGTTTCCAAGGTGAAGGTCTACGCTCAGGCCAGCGCGTCCAGCAAATATCTGGGCACGCTCGGCAGGGGCACGCAGGTGAACGTGCTGAAATGGAGCGGCGGGTGGGCGTACATCGAGCTCAACGGCAATTACGGTTACTGCGCGCTGTCTGCGCTGACCCGCACGGACGAGCTGAACACGCCCACGCCCACGCCCACGCCGTCCATCGAAAACGCAGTGGCGGGTACGGTCACGGCGGACAAGGTGAAGGTCTATGCTCAGGCCAGCGCGTCCAGCAAATATCTGGGCACGCTGGGCAGGGGCACGCAGGTGAACGTGCTGAAATGGAGCGGCGGATGGGCGTACATTGAGCTCAACGGCAATTACGGCTACTGCAAGCTGTCGGCGCTCACGCCCACGTCGAATCTGGCCACGCCCGCGCCCACGGCCACGCCCAATCCCGCGGACATCGTTCCCGCGGTGGTCACGGCGAGCAAGGTGAAGGTCTATGCCAGTGCCAATGCGTCCAGCAAGTATCTGGGCACCCTCGGCAAGGGCACTCAGGTGAACGTCATCGCCTGGAAGAACGGCTGGGCGTATATCGAACTCAATGGCAATTACGGCTACTGCGCGCTGTCGGCGCTGACCCGCGCGGACGCGATGCCCACGCCCACTCCGGTTCCGGACGAAACCGGCTCCATCGCCGCGGTGGTGACGGCGGACAAGGCGGACGTCTATTCGGGCATGGACGGCTCGATTAAGCTGCTGGGCACGCTGAAGAAGGGCACGCAGGTCACGGTGCTCCAGTACTGGAGCGCGAAGGACGCAGCCTATATCGAGCTGGACGGCAGCCGCGGCTATTGTAAGCTCTCCGCGCTGACCCGCGCGGACGCGCTGGCCACGCCCACGCCCAAGCCCGACGGCAGCGGAGACATTCCCGCCGTGGTCATGGCGGATTCGGTGAAGGTCTATTCCGGCATCGGCGATACGGCTCAGTATCTGGGCACGCTGTCCAAGGGCGCGCTGGTCACGGTCAAGCAGTATTGGAGCAGCCTGGACGTGGCGCTGATTCAGGTGAACAGCAATACCGGCTACTGCAAGCTGTCGGCGCTGACGACCGCGTCGCTGAGCAGCGGCTCCAAGGGCGAGCTGGTCACCCGCGTGCAGCAGCAGCTGTACTCGCTGGGCTACTTCATCAAGACCTCCAGCGTGGACGGAGACTTTGGCTCCACCACGGTCAAGGCGGTCAAGCTCTTCCAGAAGGCCAACGGTCTGAGCGAGACGGGCAATGTGGACGCGAGCACGCTGTCCAGGATGTTCGGCGGCAGCGCGGTGCGCCTGCCCAGCGGTACGGCGGCGGCGGACTATGTGGCCGCGCCCAATGTGGTGCCGGGCAATCAGCAGAACAACTCCACGACCATTTCCTCCACGCTGGCTTCCGGCCAGAGCACCTACAGCTCCGGCATGAGCAAGGCGCAGAAGCTGGAATACGTCATCTACGTGGCGCAGAACCAGCTGGGCAAGCCCTATGTCTACGCCGCCAACGGCCCGTCGTCCTACGACTGCACCGGCTTTACCAAGTATTGCTTCAAGCAGATCGGGGTCAATCTCCAGCGCACGGCGCTGAACCAGGGCTACGACGAAACCTACACGAAGATCAGCAGCATCAGCGACCTTCGCCGCGGCGATCTGGTGTATCTGAACACCGTCGCCGACGCGGATCTGAGTGACCACGCGGGCATCTATCTCGGCGCGGGCTACTTCATCCACGCATCGTCCGGCCAGCACAAGGTGGTCATCAGCACGCTGGCCTCGGGCTATTACAACCGCGTGTTCTCCTGGGGAAGAAGAGTGTTCGACTGATTGGAAAACCAAAACTCAAGCCGCCGCAGCACCGAGCTGCGGCGGCGTTTCTGCGCAGAAAACGGCCTTGAAAAGCGTTACAGTTCGTTCATAAAATGCGGGAGGTTTATTCATTGACTTTTACTGACGTTGCGCTTATAATGATCTCGTTTCCAAGAGGAAATGCAATCAATCAGGGTTTATCCACCATTAAAGGAGGTTTCTACTATGAAGAAGAACAATCGCGTTTCTCTCGCGCTGCTGTCCCTGTCGCTGGTATGCGTCATGGCGCTGTGCGGAACGATGTTCAGTCTGTTCCATCAGAGTGCTCCCGCCTACGCGGAAACCGTCGCGGAGCCCGTCGAGCAGAGCCCGGCCATCTACGTCTCCGAGAAGAACGCCAATTCCGTGGTCGGCATTCTGACCAACACCCAGACCTGGGATAACGTCAACGGCGTGACGGATCAGACCGTCGCGCAGGGCTCCGGCGTGGTCGTGGCCGAGGGCGGCTACGTGCTGACCAATAACCACGTCATCGCCGACGGCACCGCCTATCAGGTACTGATGCCCTCGGGCGACAAGGTGGACGCGACGCTGGTCGGCTCCGACAGCACCACCGATCTGGCCGTGCTGAAGGTGGACGACGCGGACGCCGCTTCTCAGCTGGTTCCCGTTACCTTCGGCTCCACGGAAGAGCTGAAGGTCGGCTCCACCGTGGTCGCCATCGGCAATCCCGGCGGCGAGGTTCTGGCCAACACCGTGACGCAGGGCATCGTCTCCGCTCTGGAGCGCACCAGCGTCAGCACCAACAACACCAGCCGCAAGATCAGCTACATCCAGCACGACGCAGCCATCAACTCCGGCAACTCTGGCGGCGGCCTGTTCAACTATAAGGGCGAGCTGGTCGGCATCAACACTCTGAAGTACTCCGGCAGCGTCTATTCCACCACCACCTTCGAGGGCCTCGGCTTCGCCATCCCGGTGGAGACCGTGCAGAGCGTCTACCCCGATCTGATTGAGCACGGCAAGGTCATCCGTCCTGCGCTGGGCGTGACCGTCACCAATCAGGCGGGCCCGGACGAGCCGCTGAACGGCAATGCCCCTGCGAGCGTCTGCATCCGTCAGGTCACTGAGGGCGGCGCGGCGGAGAAGGCCGGCCTGCAGGCTTACGACTTCATCACCAAGGTGGATGGACAGCAGGTCAAGACCATGGCCGATCTGACCACCATCCTCGACCAGCATCAGGTGGGCGATACCGTGTCCGTCACCGTCGTTCGCTACAACCAGGCGGGCGTGTATCAGGATAACCCCAACAGCCTGTTCGGCTACGGCTACGGCTATGGCTACGGCCGCAACTACAGCAACGCCAACACCGACAGCACCGGCGAAGTGGTTGTCGGCGGCGGCTACGAGGAAATCACCGTTGATGTGACGCTGGAAGAGCTTCCGTAATCGAAAATAAACCCGGGGCGCGATCCAAAAAAAGATCGCGCCCCATATTTATGCCCAACAACTATCTCCTGAAGAAGAAAGAAATCCGAGTGCGACCACCGCACTCGGATTTCGTCAATTTGCAGAGACCTCGGCAATGCGCACCAACGAAGGAGGCAAGCAGCCACCAAGGCTGCGCCGCCGACGTCGCCCAAACGCGTCAGCGATTGCATGCAGGCTCAGCCTGCTGCGACCACCGCGCTCGGATTTCGTCAATTTGCAGAGACCTCGGCAATGCGCACCAACGAAGGAGGCAAGCAGCCACGAAGGCTGCGCCGCCGACGTCGCTTAAACGCGGCAGCAGCCGGATGCAAACTCAGGTTGCTCAGCCTGCCCAGAAATCCGAGTGCGACCACCGCACTCGGATTTCGTCAATTTGCAGAGACCTCGGCAATGCGCACCAACAAAGGAGGCAAGCAGCCACCAAGGCTGCGCCGCCGACGTCGTCTAAACGCGTCAGCGATTGCGTGCAGGCTCAGCCTGCAGGGCGATTTGGACGGCGTTGGTGGCGGCGCCTTTGCGGAGCTGGTCGCCGCAGCACCAGAGGGTCAGACCACACGGGTCGGTCAGGTCTTCGCGGATGCGGCCAACAAAGACCTTGTCCTGATCGCTCGTGTCGAGGGGCATGGGGTAGATTCCGTTGGCGACGTCGTCGCGGAGAAGACAGCCCGGCGCGGCGGCAATGGCCTCGCGCGCCTCGGCGACGGTGATTTTGCGCTCGAAGCGCACGGTCAGGCTGATGGAGTGGGAGCGCAGCACCGGCACGCGCACGCAGGTGCAGGTGACGGTCATGTCGGGCAGATGCATGATCTTGCGGCCCTCGTTCTGCATCTTCATTTCCTCGGTGGTGTAGCCGTCGCCCACGTCAGAGCCGATCTGCGGAATGAGGTTGAAGGCGATCTGGTGGGGGAAGACGCTCTTCGCAAGCGCGTCGCCCGACGCGTAGGCGCGCACCTGCGCCTCCAGCTCGGCAAGGCCGCCCGCGCCCGCGCCGGAAACCGCCTGATAGGTGGACGCGACAATGGAGCGGATGGGCGAGAGCGCCGCCAAAGGATAGAGCGCCATCATGGAGATGATGGTGGAGCAGTTGGGGTTGGAAATAATACCGTGGTGCGCCTTCGCGTCGGCGAGATTGATCTCGGGCACCACCAGAGGCACGTCCGCGTCCATGCGGAAGGCGCTGGAGTTGTCCACGAAAAGCGCGCCCGCCGCGCGGATGGCCGGCGCGAAGCGCTTCGCCAGAGCGTTGCTCGCCGCGCCCAGAACCACGTCCGCGCCGGCGAAGGAGTCCTCCGTCGCCTCGGCGACGGGGAAGCTATGGCCCGCGCATTCCAGAACCGTGCCCGCGCTGCGCGCGCTGGCCAGAGCGCGGATGCGCGAGGGCTCCACCCCGCGCTCCAGAAGAACCTTCAGCATTTCCCGGCCCACTGCGCCGGTTGCGCCCAGAATGGCGATGTTCATGTTGTTGTTCATGCGTTCACATCCAATCTGACTAAGCTGTTGTAGAGTATGCGAATGGTTTTTTCGAAATCCTTGTTTTCCACGCCGAAGATGATGTTGATCTCGTCGGGGCCCTGAGAGATCATGCGGATGCTGATGTCGTTCTGGCCGAGAGTGGCGAACAGGCGGCCCGAGGTGCCCGGACGGCTGGCCATCATGCGGCCGACGGCGGCGATGAGCGCGATGCCCTCGGTGATCTGGATGGACTCCGGCGCGATGCTCTTGCGGATCTCGTCCAGAATTTCGTACTGCACCGGCTCCAGCGCCTCGCCGGAGACCACCAGCGAGATGCTGTCGATGCCCGAGGGAATGTGCTCCACCACCACGTCGCGGCGCTCGAAGATCTCCAGCAGCCGGCGCATCGCGCCGCTCTCCCGGGAGAGCCGGCTCTTGTGCACGGAGACGATGGAGTAGTTCTTGCGGCCGGCGATGCCGGTGATGAACCGTGGGTCGGCCTCGGGCGCGTCGTCGAAGAAATTGGAGATCATCGTGCCCGGCGCGGCGGGGTCGTTGGTGCAGCGGATGTTCAGCGGAATGTCCTTCTCGCGCACGGGGAAGATGGACTCCTCGTTGAGCACCTCCGCGCCCATGTAGGACAGCTCGCGCAGCTCGGCGTAGGTGATGCGGTCGATGGGCTTCGGATCGTCCACCACCCGCGGGTCGGCCATCAGCACGCCCGGCACGTCCGTCCAGTTCTCGTAGAGATCCGCGTCCAGCAGCGCCGCCGCCAGCGCGCCCGTGATGTCCGAGCCGCCCCGGGCCATCAGCCGCGTCTTGCCGTCGGGCATGGAGCCGTAGAAGCCGGGGGTTACGATGCGCGGATGATCGGCGAAGAAGGCGCGCAGCGCCTCGCCCGAGGCCTCCGCGTCGATGGTGCCGTCGTAGCGGAACCGCAGCCAGTCGGCCGCGTCCAGAAAGTCGTAGCCGAGCACCTCGGCCATCAGCTTCGCGCAGAGGTATTCGCCCCGGGAGACCAGCTCGTCGGGCAGCATGTTGGCCCGAATGCGCGACTGGATGCGGGCAAACTCCGCGTCCAGATCGGCGGCGAGATTCAGCTCCTGGGCGATCTCGGCGTAGCGGTCGCGAATCATCTGCAGAATGCTCTCGCCGGACACGCCGTATTTCGCGTGGGCGTGGGCCAGATAGAGCAGGTCGGTGATCTTGTGGTCGCCGGAAAAGCGCTTGCCCGGCGCGGAGACGACGATCACGCGGCGGCTCTCGTCGGCGCGCACGATGTCCCGAACCTTGCGGAACTGCTGGGCGTTCGCCAGAGACGAGCCGCCGAATTTTGCGATCTTCAGCATGGGAATCAGACTCCTTTGTCTGTGAATTTGTCAGTCGCGGATGCCGGCGAAGAAGGTCTCCGGGTCGGCCTTCGCGGCTTCGGCCATGGCATAATGCATCTCGGAGACGGGAACGGGCCGGGTGAGATAGAGGCCTTCGCCGATGCGCTCGCCGGGCAGCGCCATGGGCGCGCGGGTGCGCACATAGTAGCAGTGGGCCTCGGCGGCGCTGTCCGCGGGGAGAGACGCGCTCGTGGAGACGTATTTCGCCGCCGGCGCGCCGCTGATCAGGTCGAGCAGGTCGTTCACCACGGCGTAGGCGGTGGGCGCTTTGCCCGCGCCCTGCCCGGAGAAGGCCTGCGCGCCCACGCGCTCGCCTCGCAGACAGACGCGGTTGTCGTTCAGGAGAACGGCGGCCTCGGGCGCGCTCTCGGGAACCAGCGTCGGCTCCACATAAGCGCACACGCCCTTTTCCGTGCGCACAGCCCGCGTCAGCAGCCGGCAGACCCGCTTCAGCCTGAGGAAATTCGCCGCGTCCGCGCCGCGGATATTGCGAATGCCCGCCACGGCCACGGCCTCGGGCGCAACGAACGCGTCGAAGGCCACCGACGCGGCGATGGACAGCTTGCACTGCGCGTCCACGCCGTCCACGTCCGCCGAGGGGTCGGCCTCGGCGAAGCCCGCGCGCTGCGCCTGCGCCAGCACCTTGTCGAACTCCGCGCCCTCGCGCTGCATCACGTCCAGAATGAGATTGGTGGTGCCGTTGACGATGCCGCCCACCTCGATCAGCCGATCGGCCCGGCGGGCGCGCAGCAGATTGGGCAGGAACGGAATGCCGCCGCCCACGCTGGCGCTGCATCGAAGCTGCGCGCTGCCCTCCCGTGCCGCGGCGAGAATGCCCGGCAGATCCGAGGAGAGCATCAGCTTGTTGGCCGTGATCACGTGTTTGCCCGCGCGCAGCGCCGCTTTGACGAAGGAGCGCGCCGGCTCCACGCCGCCCAGCACCTCAACCACCGCTTCGATTTCCGGATCGGCGAGGATTTCGCCGAAGTCCTCGGTGCGCATTTCCTCCGCCGCGCCCGAGAGCGGGTGGCGGTGCAGAATGCGCGCGACGGTAAGTCCGTCGCGCCCCTGAAGCTGCTCGTACACGCCGGAGCCCACGCATCCAAGACCTAAAATTGCAATTTTCATGGTTCTTCGCCCCTTTCCCGGGCCGTTTCGTTATTTTTTGAAAATTCGAGTGTCCTTCTCAAAAAAACACTTGTTTTTTCTTGGGAAACACTATATCATATTCTCAGGCACTTGTCAAAGGAAAAAGCGGGGTTGATTTTATGAAGTTTTATCGAAGCACGCGGTCGCTCGCCGAGACGGCGACGGCCTCCGAGGCGATTTTTCGCGGCATTGCGCCGGACGGCGGGCTGTACACGCCCACGTCCTTTGCCGATATGCAGGTTTCCATGGACGAATTTCTGGGCAGACCGGCGCTGGAGATCGCGCGGCTGACGCTGGGTCGGCTGCTGGGCGAGTTTTCGGCGGAGGAAATTCGCGGCGTGGTGGAAAAGGGATATGAAGGAAAATTCGAGACGGAGGATCTGGTTCCGCTGAAGGACGTGGGCGACGCGCACGTGCTGGAGCTGTTCCGCGGGCCCACGTCGGCGTTCAAGGACATGGCGCTGTCGCTGCTGCCGCGGCTGATGGCGCTCTCCCGGAAGAAGCTGGGCGCGGATGAGGAGATTCTGGTGCTCACCGCCACCAGCGGCGACACGGGCAAGGCGGCGCTGGAGGGCTTCTGCGGCGTGCCGGGCACGCGCATCATCGTGTTCTATCCCGAAAACGGGGTCAGCGACGTGCAGCGGGCGCAGATGGTCACTCAGCCGGGCGAAAACGTGGCGGTCTGCGCCGTGCGCGGCAATTTTGACGACGCGCAGACGGGCGTGAAGCGCATCTTCGCCGACGACGGCCGCGAGGGCTGGGCGGCGAAATCGGGCGTGTGCCTCTCCAGCGCCAATTCCATCAACCTCGGCCGCCTTGCGCCGCAGGTGTTCTACTATTTCAAGGCCTACGCCGATCTGGTTGCGCGGGGCGCGATCCGTCCGGGCGATGCGGTGAACTTCGCGGTGCCCACGGGAAATTTCGGCGACATCCTCGCCGGCGAGTTCGCCCGGCGGATGGGCCTGCCCGTGGGCCGGCTGATCTGCGCGTCCAACGCCAACAACGTGCTGACGGACTTCATCCGCACCGGCGTGTACGACCGACGCCGCGACTTCCATAAGACCACGTCGCCGTCCATGGACATTCTGGTCTCCAGCAATCTGGAGCGCTACCTCTTCCTTGCGGGCGGCTGCGACCCGGAGCCGGTGAAGCGGATGATGGCCGAGCTGAGCGAGAAGGGCGTGTATCAGGCCCCGGAGAGCGTCATGGCGCGCATGCGCGAGACGTTCTGGGGCGGCTGGGCGGACGACGCTCAGGCCGCCGGAGCCATTCGTCGAGAATATGGAGAAAACGGCTATCTGATGGATCCCCACACCGCCGTGGGCCGCAGCGCGCTGACGCAGTATCGCGCCGAAACGGGGGACAATCGCCCGGCGGTGGTACTGTCCACCGCGTCGCCCTATAAATTCCCGGCGGCGGTGCTGGACGCGCTGGGCTTCCCGGCGGAGCAGTCGGGCTTTGCCGCCATGGACGAGCTGCACGCGCGCACAGGCGTGCCGATTCCGAAAAACCTCGCCGCGCTGCGCGATCTGCCCGTGCGCCACACCGACTGCGTGGACCGGACGGAGATGCTGGAGTACGTGCGAGAAAAGGCGAAGCGGTGAGCGGCTTTCCCGGGAGGGAAACGCGGCCGATGCGCGAATCACATAATTTTACACGAACAGGAGAGAGGAAGATGAGCGTTCGAATCGCGGTTCCGGCCACGTCGGCCAACCTCGGCCCGGGCTTCGACGTGCTCGGGCTGGCGCTGAGCCTGCACAATGTGTTTGAATTCGACGCGCAGGCGGAGGGACTGTCCATCACGGGCTGCGACCCGGCCTATGCGGGCGAGGACAATCTGGCCGTGGCGGCGTGGCGCGCGGTGGAAAGGCGCGCGGGCGCGAAGCCGTCGGGCATCCGCCTGCACATTGAGACGAACGTGCCGGTGGCGCGAGGGCTGGGCTCCAGCGCCACGCTGCTGGCGGCGGGCGCGCTGGCGGCGAACTATTTTCTGGGCGCGCCCCTTGGGCAGGACGAGATTCTGTCCATCCTCACGGAGCTGGAGGGCCATCCGGACAACGTGGCTCCGGCGCTGCTGGGCGGACTGCGCGGCTCCATGGCCGTGGACGGGCGCGTGCTCTGCGCGGAATATCCCGTCCATCCGGGCTTCGGCTTCTGCGCGCTGATTCCCAATTTCGAGACCTCCACCCGGGACGCGCGGCGCGTGCTGCCCGGACAGGTGCCGTTTTCCGACGCGACGGCCAATCTCGCGCGGCTGGCGCTGACGCTGCGGGCGCTGGAGACGGGCGACGCGGAGATGCTCGGCACGGCCATGGACGACCGGCTGCATCAGCCCTATCGGAAGCAGCTGATCCACGAATACGACCGCGTGCGCGCGCTGGCGCTGGCCAACGGAGCGGCGGCGTTCTGCATCAGCGGCTCCGGCTCGACGCTGCTGAGCATTGTGCGCGCCGAGGAAGCGGAGACCTTCGCCGAGCGGATGGAGAGCGCCCTCGCCGACAGCCCCTATGGATGGCGCGCGCTGGCGCTGCACCCGGACTTCGAAGGCGCGCGGATTCTGGAAAAATAAGCAAAAAAAGGCTGGAAGGTGCAAGCCGTTTTGCATCTTCCGGCCTTTTGATATGGGAGCGAAACCAGAACGAAGGAAAAAGGACTGCGAGTCGACCGTAAAATTCTTCCATACGCCCGGAGGCCGTCGCAGCGTTGCTGCCGCCGGGTTCTGCGATTGCCAAAGAGCGGGCACGGATGTTCTGGCCGAATGAAAACCGATCAGCCACGGAACCAGCGCGGTATAGCTGCCAGCGCCGCCGCACAGCCTCGCCGGATGCTTCGGAAAAGCCGTTCATGGCCGCGAAGGTTCGCACCAGCGCGCGGGGCGCATATCCTGCGCACAGCGCTGCTTCGTCGGACACGAATCTGAGCCGAGACTGCTATTCCCACGCCTCCGGATGCTCGATCAGCCATGGAACCAGCGCGGCGTAGCTGTCGGCGCCGCGCAGGAGGAACCGACTGCGCGCGGTGCCGGACGCTTCGGAGAAGCCGTTCATGGATGCGAAGGTTCGCACCAGCGCGGGGCGCATTTCCTGCGCGCAGCGCCGCCATGCGGATTCGTCGGACGCGCGCAGCCCGGCCATGGCGTAGCGCAATGCCCAGAGCGCGGCGCTGTCCGCAAGCTCGCCGCCCGATGGGCGGCAGGCGATCCACGCGGCGATGTTGGCCGCGCCCTCGTCGGCGACGCCGAGGCGATGCGCCAGCTCATGGCAGGCGATGAAGGGCAGCGCCGCGGCGGAGAGATTCGGACTGACCAGCGCCTCTCCCGTCCATGGCGAATAAAATCCCGCCAAATCCAGCGCGGCCATCCATTCCGGGTATCGTGCAAAGCGCACGGCGTTTTCGCTCACTCCCGCGTCAAAAGCGGCGTTCATCGCCTCCGCGGCCTGAAGCAGCGCGTTCTTCCCACCGGTGAAGCGGAGTTTCGAGGCGTTCAGCTCGTCGATCAGCCGAAGACAGAGCGTCTCCAGCTCGGCGGCGGTGGGGGAGAGGGCGGATTCGGAGGGGAAATCGTTGCGCGGCGGATTGGAGAAGGCGTTCGTCGGAACGGGGGCGTCCTGTGCCGCAGTGCAGGTCTGCGCATGGGCAGCGTTCGGCGTTTCTTCAGCAACCTGCACCACCAAAACACGCTCCATGGGAACAAAGTATCCCGGCAGCCACGCGAGGACATAGACGGTCAGCAGGAGGGAGACGATCGCCGTCAGGCGCGCAAGACCTTTCTTCCAGCCCCGGCAAAAGCCCGCGGCGGCGCAGAGAATCAGCGCAAAGCCCAGCGGTTCCAGCAGCGGGAAAGGGAGCCTTTCGGAGAGCGATGCGGCGAGAGCGGCGAAGGGTCGGGCAATATGCGCGTGCCAGAAAATGGCGAAGGCTGGAAATGCGCGGAAGCCCGCCGCCAGCAGCAGGCTCGCGCCCGTAATACCCGCGATGCATTTCCATGGACGCATGCCGTGCCCTCCTTCGCGTTTGAAGCGGATTTGTCATTCTATGACCGGAATGGCCGCCGCTTTACAGAGTCAGCGAAGCATTCAGCCAGCCGAATTCCTCTGACGAAAATCATCGGCAAACCGCCTTCGACTTTCCTGTATTATTATCTTATATTTATATGTATAAATCAAATGCAATGTCTGGAAGCGGCGTTGCAAAGTTTACATCCCGCGGATATAATGGAGCCAATCTATGGAACAATGGAGGAATCAATATGAGCAATCGCATTCGTTTGGATGTCAATCCGATGATGGCGGAATACGTCGGCCCCCGGGGCATCGCCCGCGCCGAGCTGGACGGCATGATCCCCGCGCTGAAGCAGGCGCACGCGGCGGTGGAGGCCGGCCGCGGCAAGGGTATGCAGGGCTGGATGGATCTGCCCTACAATCAGGACGAAATCGTGGCCGAGATCGAAAAGACCGCGGCGAAGGTTCGCAGCGAGTTCGAGGCCTTTGTGGTGCTGGGCATCGGCGGCAGCGCCCTCGGCCCCGCGGCGGTGCAGGCGGCGCTGAACCATCTGCATTACAACGAGCTGCCCGCCGGGAAGCGCGGCGGCCCCCGGCTGTACATCGAGGACAACATCGATCCCGAGCGCATGGCCGCGCTGATGGACGTGGTGGATCTGAAAAAGACCTGCTTCAACGTCATCACCAAGTCCGGCGGCACCGCCGAGACCATGAGCCAGTATCTGATCGTGACCGAGGCGCTGAAGGCGGCCTGCGGCGACGATTGGAAGAAGCACATCCTCATCACCACCTCGGAGACCAAGGGCTTCCTGATTCAGATCGCGAAGCGCGAGGGCTTCAAGACCTTCTACATTCCCGACGGCGTGGGCGGACGCTTCTCCGAGCTGTGCCCGGTGGGCCTGATCGCCGCGGCGGTCTGCGGCATCGACGTCCGCGGCCTGCTGGCGGGCGCGAAGGACATGGACGAGCGCTGCAAGACCGACGAGGTGTTCGCCAATCCGGCGCTGCTGGACGCGGGCCTGATGATGCTGGCCATGAACAAGGGCGCGAACATGTCCGTCATGATGCCCTATGCCGACAGCCTGAAGCTGATGGCCGACTGGTACGCTCAGCTCTGGGCCGAGTCCCTGGGCAAGAACGTGACGCTGGACGGCAGGCCCTGCAACGTCGGCCAGACTCCCATCAAGACGCTGGGCGTCACCGATCAGCACTCTCAGCTGCAGCTGTACACCGAGGGCCCGTTCGACAAGGTCATCACCTTCCTGAAGGTGGAGAAGTTCCGCGCGACCACGCCCATTCCCCATGGCTGCGACGACATTCCCACCATTGCGTTCCTGGGCGGCAAGAGCCACAACCAGCTCATCGAAGCCGAGCGTCAGGGCACCGAGTACGCCCTGTTCAAGGCCCAGCGCATGTGCCAGTCCATCATTCTGCCCGAGGTCAATGCCGAGACCATCGGCCAGCTGCTGTACTTCTTCGAGCTGGTCACGGCCTACGCGGGCGCGCTGCTGAACATCAACACGTTCAACCAGCCCGGCGTGGAGGAATCCAAGATCGCGGCCTACGCCGTGATGGGCTACGATTCCGAGGTGCACACCGCCAAGCGCGAGGAAATGAAGAACCGTCCCGAGCCGAAGGCCGAGTACGTTCTGTAATTTTCGATAGGATAAAGGCCCGCCGTTCCTGAAAAATGGAACGGCGGGCCTTTGCAAACGCGGTTTTACTGCTTCAGCAGCTCCTCGATTTCCTCGTCGGTGTAGCCGTGCTTTTTCCAGTTGACGCGGGCGCGCTCGACGATTTTCGGCGTGAACTTCCGGGGCGCGAGCATGGACTCGGGCATCAGCTCCCAGTTCATATCCGGCAGCGGCGCGGGGAAGGGCGACAGGCGATCCTTCAGCATCTCCTCCTGCGCGGCGGGGTCGCGGAGGTCGGGCACGGGGACGAAGCGGCCGCCCTCGTGGGCGCTGCGCCAGGCCAGAATGCCCACGTTGGTCATGGTGATGCCGTGGAACGCGTCCAGATAGGGCTGAACGCCGGTGCGGATGGCCTCGGCGAACTTCAGCTCCACGAAGAAATCGCCGCCGCCGTGGCCGGTGGAATCGGCCTTGTCGCCGTGCTCCACCCAGTTGGGCCAGTAGACCTTTTCCTCCACCTGACCGGGCTTCAGATCCCAGGGCTCGTGCCAGACGCGCACCGTCTCCGGGCCGAAATAGCCGTGGCCATGGCTAGATTCCATCGCGCCGCAGGTGCCGTGCAGGCTGTAGGCGCAGCTGTGGCCCGCCCCGCCGCCGTAGATGCGGAACATCGCGCCGTTGTCCATCTGAACGAGCATGACGTAGGCCTCGCGCTTGAAGGCCATCTCCTCGGAATCGCTCTCGCAGGACGGAATCTGCGTGCAGCTGACGGCCCTGGGCAGCGTGCCGGTAACGTACATCAGCGGGGCCAGCGCGTGGGTATTATAGTAGCAGCCGGGCAGCCAGTTGCGCCAGTGCTTCGTGCCGGGCGCGTACCACAGGCTGGTGTCGATGGGCATGGGATGGTTGTATTCGCCCTCGGCATAGCGCACCTCGCCGATCTCACCCGCGTCGTACAGGCGCTTGAACTCCTGATTGAAGCGGGTGTAGCAGTAGTTTTCGGCCAGCATGTAGCAAAGACCCGTCTCCTGCGCGGCGCGATAAAGCTCCACGCCCTCGGCCAGCGTGATGTTGCAGCTGGTCTCGCTGAGCACGTGCTTGCCGGCCTTCAGCGCGCGCATGGCGAAGTAGGCGTGGGTGTGGAAGGGCGCGGCGATGACCACCGCATCGAAGTCCTGCCGGATGAATTCGTCAAAGTCCTCGTAGCCGGGCACCTTCAGCTCGCCGCAGACCTCGTCCAGACGGTGGCGGAAGTTGTCGCAGATGGCGACCAGCTTCATGCCGGAGGCCGCCGCCGTGTCGGCAAAGCTCTTGCCGCGGAACGCGCCCAGCACGCCGACGCGAATCTCGCCCTCGGGAATGGTTTTCTGCATGAAAATCCTCCTTTTTTTCTATGTGTTAAAACACGCAAACTGCTGATGCTATTATAAGAGGAAGCGCGGGGCGTGTCAATGGCTTCGGGCGAAAAATCTGAACGCGAAAATGCTGGACATTTCCGGAGCCGTGCGTTAAAATTAGGCAGAGACCGGGGTTTGTCTATTGCAAATCCGGGCGGAAGGTGTTAAGATCCTTAATACGGGGCGAAGAGGAGGATTCCAATGAGCAAACTCGACCCCACGGTGAAGCGGGAAACGATGTACATCGCCGGCTGGGTGATTTCCCTGAGCGTGGTGATGCAGGTGGTTTTCGCGCTGCTTGGATTCTGGGACTGGACGGTGCTGGCGGGCAATGCGCTGGGCGGCTGCGCCGCGGTGGGCAATTTCCTGCTCATGGGCGTGACCATTCAGAACGCGGTGATTATGGAGAAGAAGGACGCGTCCACACGCATGAAGGCTTCGCAGAAGCTGCGCATGCTGATGCTGCTGGGCGTGGGACTGCTGGCGGCGCTGGTCGACTTCCTGAACCTCTGGGCGACGCTGATTCCGCTGTTCTTCCCCCGGTTCGCCATTGCGCTGCGTCCGCTGTTTGACAAGGAGAAGAAGGAAAAATGAACCAGGCGAAAGACAAGGCCGGACGGCGCTTCCGGCTGCTGGATGCGCTGTTTCTGGCAATGACCCTCGCGCCGCCGCTGCTGGGCATGGCGCTGAGGGTGCTGACCAATCCGGCCAGCGAGGACATCGACATTTCCGGCGCGAACGTGTTCTTCACGCTGAAGATGCCGCTGATGGATTTGCCCATCACCGAATCCCAGGTCAACGGCCTGCTGGTCATTCTCTCGGTGCTGGGGCTGTGCCTGTACATGACCCACGGCATCGCCGCCGGCAAGGGAAGAAAGCGCTATCTGCTGGCAGAATGGGTCGTGGAAAAGACCGACGGTCTGGTGCGCGAGAACATGGGCCCGTATTTCGCGGCGTTTTCGCCCTTCGTGGGCGCGATTCTGGCGCTGTCGGCGTGCTCGAGCCTGATGACTCTCATCGGCCTGTATCCGCCCACGTCGGATCTGAACGTGGTGGCGGGCTGGGCCATACTGGTGATGATCCTCATCACCCATTACAAGCTCAAGGCGGGCTTCGGCCACTACCTGAAGAGCTTCGGCGATCCGTTCCCGGCGATGGCGCCGCTGAACATCATCAGCGAAATCGCCACGCCGATCTCCATGAGCTTCCGTCACTACGGAAACGTGCTCTCGGGCACGGTCATTTCGGCGCTGGTGGCCGCGGGTCTGCAAAGCCTGTCGGCGGCGGTGCTGGGCTGGCTCCCGGGCGCGCTGGGGCAGATTCCGCTGCTCCAGATCGGCCTTCCGGCGGTGCTGTCGGTGTACTTTGACGTGTTCAGCGGCTGCATGCAGGCGTTCATCTTCGCCATGCTGACCATGCTGTACATCTCCGGCGGCTTCCCCGAGGACGCGTGGCGGACGCGGCAGGAACGGAAACACAGGAAAACGGGCAATACTATGGCTTAATCAGGAATGGAGGAAATCAACATGTTGGAACTGGCAATCGGTATCATTTTCGGCGGATGCGCGCTGGGCGCGGGCTGCGCAATGATCGCAGGTATCGGCCCCGGTATTGGTGAAGGCAACGCCGTCGGCGCGGCCTGCGAGGCTATCGGCCGTCAGCCGGAGAGCAAGGGCAACGTCACCACCACGATGATCATGGGCTGCGCCATCGCCGAGACCACTGGTCTGTACGCGCTGGTCATCGCCATTCTGCTGATCTTCGTCGCGCCGAGCCGCTTCGTCGGCCTGCTGCTGAAGTCCATCGGCTAATCCCCGAGGGAGTGATGAGTATGCAGTCTTTGGACGTCATTTCGATCAATCTTTGGCAGATGCTCATCTCGCTGTGCAATCTGGTGATTCTGTACGCCATTCTGAAGAAGTTTCTCTACAAGCCCGTGCGGAACATGATCGCCAAACGGCAGGAGGAGCTGGACAGGCAGTATGCCGACGCGGCCGAGGCGCAGAAGCGCGCCGACGCCAACCGCCAGCTGTACGATCAGAAGATTCGCAGCGCGCAGCATCAGGCCGAGGAAATTCTCTGGTCTGCCACCGCCGACGCGGGACGCAACAGCACCCGCATTCTCGACGAGGCGCGGGACAAGGCCTCGGGCATCGTTCGCCAGGCGCAGCGCGACGCCGAGCTGGAAAAGCGCAAGGCCGAGGAGGAGATTCGCGGCCAGATTGCCGACGTTTCCACCGCGCTGACCGAGAAGCTGCTCGGCCGCGAGCTCCGCGGAGAGGATCACCGCGAGCTGATCGACTCGTTCCTGAAGGAAATGGGTGAGCCGGATGACGGAAATGAGTAAAGAATACGCTTCGGCGCTGTTTTCGCTGGCGCGGGAGGCGCGCGTTGAGGACGAGATCCTCGATGAGCTGAAGGTCGTCGCGAAGCTGATGGAGGACAATCCGGAAATTCTGGAGTTCCTCGCCGCGCCGAACATCTCCAAGCGCGAGCGCTGCGGCGCGCTGAAAAAGGCGCTGGACGGACAGGTTCACGAATACGTGCTGTCGTTTCTGCAGCTGCTGTGCGACCGGGAGCGGATTCGCCTGCTGGGCGAATGCGTGGAGGAATTCGCGGCGATGCTTGACGAGGAGAGGGGCGTGCTGACCGCGAAGGTCGAAAGCGCCGTGGCGCTGACGGAGGACGAAACCCGCCGCCTGAAGCGTGCGCTGGAGAAGCGCACCGGGCGCACCATCCGACTGGAATGCCGGGTGGACGAATCGCTGCTGGGCGGCCTCGTGGTCACGCTGGGCGGCGAGGTGCTGGACGGCAGCCTGAAGCACCGGCTGAAAGAGATAAGGGAAGTGATGAACCGATGAATCTCAGGCCTGAAGAAATCGGAAGTGTTCTCAAAGAAGAAATCAGGCATTATCAGTCCCGCCTGGAGATGGAGGAAACCGGCACGGTCATCGTCGTCGGCGACGGCATCGCCAAGGTCTACGGACTTCGCAACTGCAAGGCCAACGAGCTGCTGCGCTTTGAGGACGGCAGCTTCGGCATGGCGCAGAATCTGGAGGAGGAGACCGTGTCGGTCGCCATCCTGTCGGATAAGCAGTCCATTCGCGAGGGCACCACGGTCTACCGCACCGGCAGGGCGCTGTCCGTGCCGGTGGGCGAGGCACTGCTGGGCCGCGTGGTGAACGCGCTGGGCGAGCCCATCGACGGCAAGGGCCCCGCGGACACGAAGGAGACCCGCCCCATCGAAAACGAGGCCCCGGGCATCATCGAGCGCAAGGGCGTGTCCGTTCCGCTGCAGACGGGCATCAAGGCCATCGACGGCATGATCCCCATCGGCCGCGGCCAGCGCGAGCTGATTATCGGCGACCGACAGACGGGCAAGACCCAGATCGCCGTGGACACCATCATCAACCAGCGCGGCAAGGGCGTGTACTGCATCTACGTGGCCATCGGCCAGAAGAGCACGTCCGTGGTGCAGCTGGCCAACGAGCTGGATCGCGCGGGGGCCATGGACTACACCACCATCGTCTCCGCGTCGGCGGCCGAGAGCGCGCCGCTTCAGTACATCGCGCCCTATTCCGGCTGCGCGATGGCGGAGTACTTCCGCGAAAAGGGCAGGGACGTGCTCATCGTCTACGACGATCTGAGCAAGCACGCCGTGGCGTATCGCGCGCTGTCGCTGCTGATCCGCCGCCCGCCGGGACGCGAGGCCTATCCGGGCGACGTGTTCTATCTGCACTCCCGCCTGCTGGAGCGCGCCGCGTGCGTGGCCCCGGAGTACGGCGGAGGCTCCATCACCGCGCTGCCCATCATCGAAACCCAGGCCGGCGACGTCTCGGCCTACATCCCCACCAACGTCATCTCCATCACCGACGGCCAGATCTTCCTGGAAACCGAGCTGTTCCATTCCGGCGTCATGCCGGCCATCAACCCGGGCATCTCGGTCAGCCGCGTGGGCGGCAGCGCCCAGCTGAAGGCCATGAAGAAGGTCGCCGGCGAGCTGAAGCTGATGTATTCCCAGTATCTGGAGCTGCGCGCCTTCGCGCAGTTCGGCAGCGATCTGGACGCGGACACAAAGGCGCGTCTGGCGCTGGGCGAGCGCATCGTCGAGGTGCTCAAGCAGGGCCGCAACGAGCCCATGCGCGCCGGATGCCAGGTGGCGGTGCTCTACGCCGTAACCCACGGCTATCTGGACAACGTGCCGGTGGACGGCGTGCGCGGCTATGAAAAGCGCCTGTGCGAGCGCATTCAGGCCGAGCATTCCCGGCTGCTGGAGCGCATTGAGGCCGGATTCTACGACGACAGCGACGTCGAGGAGCTCACCGAGGCTCTGGATGCGCTGCGGAGGTGACGGCAATGGGCGCGAATGTCAAGGCGCTGAAGAGCCGCATCCGCAGCGTGGACTCCACGCTGCATCTGACCCGCGCCATGGGTCTGGTGGCTTCGTCCAAAATGCGCAGGGCCGGCGAGGCGATGACCCGCAGCCGCGAATACGCGAACGCCTTTTCCGAGGCGATGGCGCTGCTGGCGGCCAGTCCCGAGTGCGCGCGCAGTCCCTACATGGCCGAGCCCTCGGGCGAGCGCGTCAGGCTCGTCGTCATTGCGGGCGACCGCGGCATGGCGGGCGGCTACAACGCCAATGTGTTCCGGCTGGCGAAGGAATATCCCGACGCGGAGTTCCTGCCCATCGGCAAGCGCGCCTGCGACCGCTTCGGCCAGGGCTATGAGTCCGCGGAGCATTTCTCCCGCATGGACGCGGCGCAGCTGGCCAAAGAGCTGTGCGCGCAGTTCTGCGCCGGCGAGTTCGACCGGCTGGGCATTCTCTCCACCAAATATGTCTCCATGATGTCCCAGGAGGCGCAGGTTCAGTGGATCCTGCCGCTTCAGCGCCCCGAGGGCGCGCGTCCGGCGGGCGTGCTGTTCGAGCCGGACGAGCGGACGGTGCTGGAGGCGGTGGTGCCCAATTACGTGGCGGGCCGTCTGGTGCAAGCCGTGCGCGAGAGCTTCGCCTGCGAGGTGGCCGCGCGCCGCACGGCCATGGACTCGGCGGGCAAGAACGCGCAGGTGATGATCGACGATCTGCAATTGCAGTACAACCGCGCGCGCCAGAACGCCATCACCCAGGAGATTACCGAAATTGTCGCGGGCAGCGGCAGCTGAGTTTTGAAGGCGGCGCCGCACAGTCCGGCGGCGCGTCCGGCGCTGTCTTTTCCGCCGGATGCGGCATGCGGATTCTGCGCGGCGCGACCTTAAGAATCCTTCAAAGGAGGGGTTTTCTTGAACCATACGGGAATCGTCTCGCAGGTCATGGGGCCTGTCGTGGACGTTCGATTTGAGGACGGCAATCTGCCACAGATTAACCATGCGCTGACGCTGCCGGTGGACGACCGGACGCTGACGGTGGAGGTCGCCCAGCACATCGGCGACAACACCGTGCGCTGCATCGCCATGGCTTCCACCGACGGCCTGCAGCGCGGCACGACCGTGACCGACACGGGCCGCGGCATCTCCGTGCCGGTGGGCAAGCAGACGCTGGGCCGCATCTTCAACGTGCTGGGCGAGGCGGTGGACAACGGCCCCCAGCCCGAGGACTGCGAGCGCTGGAACATCCATCGCCCCGCGCCGGAGTACGACGAGCTGGCCACGTCCACCGAGATTCTGGAGACGGGCATCAAGGTTATCGACCTGATCTGCCCCTACGCCAAGGGCGGCAAGATCGGCCTGTTCGGCGGCGCGGGCGTGGGCAAGACCGTGCTCATCATGGAGCTGATTAACAACATTGCCAAGCAGCACGGCGGCCTGTCGGTGTTCACCGGCGTGGGCGAGCGCACGCGCGAGGGCAACGACCTGTACAACGAGATGAAGCAGTCGGGCGTTCTGAGCAAGACGGCGCTGGTCTACGGCCAGATGAACGAGCCGCCGGGAGCCCGCATGCGCGTGGGCCTGTCGGGCCTGACCATGGCCGAGTACTTCCGCGACGCGGAGGGCCAGGACGTGCTGCTGTTCATCGACAACATCTTCCGCTTCACGCAGGCGGGCAGCGAGGTTTCCGCGCTGTTGGGCCGCATGCCCTCCGCCGTGGGCTATCAGCCCACGCTGGCCAACGAGATGGGCGCGCTGCAGGAGCGCATCACGTCCACCCGCAAGGGCTCCATCACGTCGGTGCAGGCGGTTTACGTCCCCGCCGACGACCTGACCGACCCCGCGCCGGCCACGACCTTCGCCCATCTGGACGCGACGACGGTGCTTTCCCGCGCCATCGCCTCTCAGGGCATCTACCCGGCCGTGGATCCGCTGGAATCCACCAGCCGCATCCTCTCGCCGGACGTGGTGGGCGAGGAGCATTACCGCGTCGCCCGAGAGGTGCAGCGCATCCTTCAGCGCTATCAGGAGCTGATGGACATCATCGCCATCATGGGCATGGACGAGCTGTCTGAGGACGACAAGCTGCTGGTGGGCCGCGCCCGCAAGCTGCAGCGCTTCCTGTCTCAGCCCTTCGACGTCTCCGAGAAGTTCACCGGCATTCCCGGCGTGTACGTGCCCATCAGCGAGACCATCCGCGGCTTCCGCGAGATCATCGAGGGCAAGCACGATGATCTGCCCGAGTCGGCGTTCCTGTTCGCGGGAACCATCGACGACGTCGTTCGGAAGGCGGGGAAGGCGAAATGAACACCTTCCCGCTGACCGTCGCGTCGCCCGACGGCAATCTGTTCCACGGCGAAGCCGTACAGCTGACGCTGCGCGGCAGCGAGGGCGATCTGGCCGTGCTGGCGGGGCATATCCCGTTCATTACGGCGGTGAAGCCCGGCGCGTGCCGCATTCTGTTGCCCGACGGCACGGAAAGGGCCGGCAAGACCGACGGCGGATTGCTGACCGTCGCCGCCGACCGCGTGACGCTGCTGTCCGAGAGCTTCCACTGGGACGAGTAAAATGGTTCTATGAAAAAACGCCTCTTCATCGCATTCGGTGAAGGGGCGTTTTCTGTCGGAATTATCCGGCGACGAGGCGATAGACCGCGTAGGCGACCCAGATCAGCCACGACCAGCTCCATGCGTTCAGCGTCAGGCTGACGGTCAGATAGATCGCCGCCGTCAGGAGGGCGATTGCCCAGTTTCGGATGGATTTCATGCCAGAATCTCCTGAATTCCCTTCAGATTTTCGGCGAAGTAAATTCCCCGCTGGCGCTCCTGGGAGGAAAGACCCGTCTCAATCATGTGCGCCAGCAGCGCCTTCAGGCCGTCGTAGTAGCCGCTGAGGTTGTAGAGGATGCACGGCGCGTCCAGATGGCGCAGCGAGACCTTGGACATGACCTCGGCGATCTCCTCCAGCGTGCCCGTGCCGCCGGGGAAGGCGATGAACGCGTCGCCCAGCTCGATCATCTTCGCCTTGCGCTCGGACATGTCGCAGGTGACGATCAGCTCGTCGATGTCGTCGTAGACGAAGCCCGCGTCCACGAAAAACTGCGGTTCCACGCCGGTGACGTGCCCGCCGACGGCCAGCACGCTCTCCGCCAGCGCGCCCATCAGCCCGGACTTCGATCCGCCGTAGACCAGCGCGTGGCCATTCTGCCCGATCCATCGCCCCAGCTCGCGCACCGCGCCGCCCAGCCGCGGGTCGCTGCCCTCGCTCGCGCCCAGATAAACCGTGATGTTCATGGATTTTCCTCCGTTCTCAGGATGCGTCCCAGAAAAAATACCAGTCGTCCGCCAGCGGCCGCGTCCTGCGCCAGCCGGAATAGGAGCCTTCGCAGTACATCAGCCCGCAGGGAACCCACTGAAAGGCCCCGCCGCGGTCGAAGGGCAGATAGAACAGCCATGCGCCCTCGGCCCGCGCCATGGATTCCAGCGGCGCGGGCAGCTCGGGAACCCGCTTTCCGGCATGGACGATTGCCTCAAGCATGTCCTGCGAGTTTTCCAGACAGCTCTGCGCCATGCGCTGATGGCGGGAGCACCGAATCTGTCCATAGGCGTATCCGCCGCCAAAGATCGCGGTGAATGTCAGCGCGGGAATCAGCGCCAGCACCGCGGCAATCTTCAGCGCGGTTTTCAGCCATGGTTTCATAAAAACCTCTCTTCGTTCACGTCAGGAATCCTCGCTCTCGACGCTCGGCCCCTCGGGGTCGTCCTCGCCGCGCGTCAGGCGCGCGATGAAGGTCAGCACACCCAGCGCCAGCGCGGGAATGGACAGCGCGCTGAGCGGGACGAACGCCGCGGGATAGAATTCTTCCAGCGCGACCTCGCTCCGATAGGGAATATTGGCGGCGGGAAGGCAGAGCGCCGCGACCCTCAGCAGGACGTACAGCGCGGTGGTCAGCATAAACGCGCGCTTCGCGGCTTTGCTCAGGGGCATATCAAACAGGCGCAGCAGCCATACTGCAAAGATATTGACCAGCGCCATCCACGCCCAGACGGAAATCAGGCGCGCCAGCAGCCCCGGCCCCGCGTCCCGCAGCGAATCGGCGTATTCGTTGACCTGCCTCAGATACGCCAGATCTTCCTCAGCGGCCGGGCCGGGGCGGCGGGAATACGCCAGCAGATTCAGCTCGGGCAGCAGCCGGAATTCGCCGCTCGAAGCGCGAATCGCGCCGTCCGAGGCGATGAGACCGACGCAGAGAAGCCCCGCGGCGAGGCAGAGAATCAGATAGACGCTGGCGATGGCGCCGAGCTTGCTCTTCATGCGCTTTTCCCCTTTTTTCTGTAGTATAACACATCCGTTCCACCCTGTCCACCCTTCCAAATTCTGCCGCCGCGGCAACCTTTTCCAGTTCCGCGCCGTCCAATAAAAGAGCGGAAAGACGAAGGGAGGCTCTTTGGAGAGATGAGGCGATTCTGGATTGCGCTGCTGGCGATTGCGCTGATGGTTCCGTCGGCGCTGGCGCAGTCGGCGGCGGTGAACGTGGGAGACTGGGATGTGGACAGCTACGCCATGCTGCTGAACGTGGAGACCGGCGAGCTGTACACGGCGCAGCAGGAATGGATCCGAATCAACCGACTGGACGGAACGCCCGACGACGCGCCGCTCTTCGCGGCCATGCCGGCGGTGCTGACCACGGCGGGCAGCGAGGAGGATGCGCCGCTGTATGCGCTGATGGACGGGCAGGGAAGCTGTCTGACCGACGCGGAGTACAGCTGGCTGACGTATTATCCCGAGGACGATGTTGTGATTGGCCAGCTTTCGGACGGAACCCAGCGCGCGCTGAGCACGGGAGGCGAGCGGCTGCTGGATCGCGATTACAACCTGATCGTTCCCAACGGACAGGGCGGCTGGCTGACGGCGGAGACGGAGAAGTTCAGCTACGGCGAGCGATGGGGCGAGCTGACGCTCATCGCCGCGGACGGAACGCAGACGGCAACGGGAATTTCCGCCGACGCATGGAGCGTTTCGGGCTATTCCTGCGGCCTGTGCCGCGTCGCCGCCGAGGACGGAACGTTCTATCTGGACGCGTCGGGCCGGGAAGCCTTCCGGCTGGAAAAGGGCTGGGACGGCTATAACTTTGTGGACAACACGGCCGTTTTCAGAACCTCGGACGGCATGTACGGCCTGCTGGAGCCCTCGGGCGCGGAGGCCATGCCGGCGGAGTTCACCGATCTTTCGCGGATCGACTGCGGCGACGGCAGCACGGTGCTGCTGGGCGTGCGCACGGACGGCACGGTGGAGATGTACGACGGGGTCGGCGCGGAGCTGCTGCTGAGCGTGGACATGAACGACGGCGACCCGGAGGACTATTATTACACCACTCAGGAGTGCCCGGGCGTGTTTTCCATTTCGAACAACACCCGCACGGAGCTCTATACCACGTCGGGCGAGCGCCTGTCCTCCAATGTTCAGGACGGCTCAACGTATCTCTACTGCGATTACGCCGTGGTGGGCGCGGGAGAAACGCCGCAGCGCATGGCGCGCCGGGATGGCGAATGGCCGCTGTATGAGTCGCGGCTGATTACATTGGACGGAACGCCCGTGGGCGAGGCGCATCGATGGATCGATCCCGAGTACTGGGCCGACGGCCATGCGCGCTGCGTTGTCACGGATTACGACGTGGAGCAGGTGGACGGCGAATGGCAGGAGGTCGATGATACCTCGCGCGAGGGTGTGATCGATGAAAACGGCGCGGCGATTCTCGATTCAGTTTATGATACGATCGATATTCTGAGCATGGATCGCTACTGGGTGCGCATGGGCGACGATTACGCGCTGCTGGATGGCTCGGGCAGCGCGCTGGTGAAGCTGAGCAATTACAGCCGGCTGATGGACTGAGAGGAGGATAATGAAATGAAGCGAATTCTTGCGATGCTGACGGCGCTGATGCTGCTCTGCGGCGGCGCGCTGGCGGAATGCCCGAAGCTCTCGACGGAGGAGTATCCCCGGGTGGACGGCTCCACGGCCACGCTGCCGCTGAGCTATGCGCTGATGGAGGCCGCCTGCGGCGTGACCGGGGAGCAGGCCAAGGAGGCCATCCGCCACAGCAAGACCACCGAGTCGTTCTACGAGCTGATCTACGGAAACGCCGACCTGCTGCTGGTCTACGCGCCGTCCGAGGACGCGTTTCAGGCCGCGAAGGACGCGGGCGTGGAGCTGGAAACCGCGGAAATCGGCTTGGACGCGCTGGTGTTTCTGGTCAACGAGGGCAATCCCGTCCAGTCGCTGACCCACGAGCAGCTGGTGGATATCTACACCGGCAAGATCACCAACTGGAGCGAGGTGGGCGGCGAGGACCGCGACATCGTGGCCTATCAGCGCGTCGAAAACTCCGGCAGCCAGGTGATGATGGAGAAGCAGTGCATGCAGGGCGTGGAGATGATGGACGCGCCCGTGGAGCGCCGCCCGTCGGAGATGGGCGAGCTGGTGGACGAGATCGCGTCCTATCGCAACACCGCCGACGCGATCGGCTATTCGGTCTACTATTACATCAAGAATATGTACATGCAGGAGGGCGTGAAGCTGCTCAGCGTCAACGGCGTCGCGCCCGCCAACGAGACCATCGCCGCCGGCGAGTATCCCTTCACCCAGCCCTTCTACGCGGTGATCCGCGCCGACGCGGCGGAGGATTCCCCCGCGCGCCAGCTCTACAGCTGGCTGACCACCGACGAAGGCCGCGCCCTGATCGAACAGGCGGGCTACGTGGCCAAGCTCCCGGAAGCGGGGGAGTGAGGAAGAGCGGGACGCTGTCCTGCGCCGGAGAAGACGACTGCTCATCGGTGAGACGGCAGAAGTGTCCGTAAATGGACATAGGAAAAGCATCAAGTCTCGGAAATTCGCACGAAAATCGCGCCCGACCGCAGCTGCGGTCGG
>ULQJ01066384.1_pt1 | contig 26278 bp, 22 predicted proteins | sample 1954331 | NCBI WGS metagenome assembly ULQJ01 (sample SAMEA4835651, study PRJEB28245) | human gut metagenome | biome: gut microbiome; material: fecal sample | place: Denmark | collected 2008 | reverse complement strand
TAATAATATATTTTTCACAACACCCTCCTTTCTTTTTAAAATTTATATTCATCCAAGCGAGGGTATTGTGATTCTTATCTTTAAATGGTGTTGTAACCCAATGGACATTTAACCCAAGGAAGATTGGTTAAGTCCTCATTAATTTTTATATCATTCAATTTTAAGGACAATTTTCTACTCGCCCTATATGGGTAAGAAAATTGTATACCAACTCAATCATCAAAATAATTCTCAATACGCTGAAAATAAACGCGTACGAACTAATCAAAACACGACAAAATTTCCATATCAACACAAGTCTTTGTGTTGTCATCAACCAAGCGATGATATGGAAAAAACTAAGCTCAAACACACTTCTCTCTATGAGTTCTTCTCCAAATTTCCTAATGAGGAATCCGCTCGGAAGTATTTTGAGCTTAAGAGATGGAATGGTCATGTCCGTTGTCCCCACTGTGGTAGACATAACATTACCGAGTGTAAGGATCAAAAACCGATGCCCTATCGCTGTAGGGATTGTAGAAAGTTCTTCAGCGTCAGATTTGGTACAATTTTAGAGGAATCCAAATTGCCGTTACATAAATGGTTGATGTGCATGTATCTGTTGGCAACATCTCGTAAAGGTATTTCCTCCATTCAAGTTTCCAAGGAACTCGGAATTACTCAGAAGAGTGCATGGTTCCTCTGTCACAGAATCAGGGAAGTTTGGATGAAGGATAAAAAGGAGAAGTTGGATGGTATTGTGGAAGTAGATGAAACCTTTATGGGAGGCAAGGAATCCAACAAACACTTTTCCAAGAAGCTGAACAAGGGAAGAGGCTCGGTCGGCAAATTGATCGTAATCGGAGCCAAACAGAGGAATGGAAAAGTGATCGTCAAACATATCGACGATACATCCGCTTATAATTTACAAGGATTCATCGGAAAACATGTTGAGAAAAATTCCAATGTGTTTACTGATGAGTTTAAATCCTACAAGGGATTGACCGGTTTTGCCCATGAGTTCGTCAATCACTCAGGGAAACAATACGTCAATGGTAATGTCCATACCAATTCCATTGAAAGCTTCTGGTCTCTATTGAAAAGAGGTTATTATGGCGTTTACCACTATATGTCTCCAAAGCATTTGAAGAGGTACATCCATGAGTTTGCCTATAGGCATAATACGTCTAAGGCTGAGACAATGGATTTTATAGGAGATACAATTACTAAGATGATTGGTAAGAAAATTATGTATTGTGATTTGATTTCACAATAATCATTTTATATGTTCTGCATCCTACGATATTATCAAATTTTAGTCAACATGACGCTTGGATTTATTCGGGTCGCCATGTAAAATATTGTTATTAAGCGGCAAAATTTGAATGTATTTATTTTTAGCTATCAATATTTTGTAATTATTCTCAAGATTGATAGCATTACTTTCTTTTAATCGATCTAAATATTTTTTCCCAATATGCTCGTTTGAGAGCATACGACGAGAAAAGTAAATTTTTTTAGATCGATCCATAAGATTTATTCGGAAAGAATTTTTGGGGAACTATATATTTAACTAGCCAAAAAATATTTGCAATATTACTCTATATAGTTTCAATGCTTTTCTCCTCTATTAATAGTGACAACCAAGTAACACATTCTTTATAGTCATATGGATTAAGTCCGCTATTCTCCTCGCCAAGATCAAGTAGCCATTCTCGGATAGTTTGCAACTGGATAAAAGAAAATTTTCTAAAGATATCCAAATCGTCACGCATTCTACCGATCATATTCTGACATGTGCAATCTACTAAGAGATCTGAATCTTTCAATTTTTGAAATTTAATCAGCTCTTCAAATGAAATATAAATAACAGCAGGCAAATAATATCTAAAAGCCTCGTTGCTGAAAACAGAAAAAAAATCCCATATATACTTACAATCATCAGTTTGCAGAGATATCCACGATTTCCCTTGAATATATGTTATATCTTCAAATTCATTTTCATCTTTAATATTATTTGGAATCGGGAATATCGGAAAATTTATTTCTAAATATTATTTTTTTAATAATTGCATTTCTCTTCTATGAATTTTTCACATTTTGATAAATTATTCTAAACATCTTTCGCTTGTTCTTAATGAGTTTTATTCCCACCTCTAAAACATTTATTATTAATATGACTCCTAGCACTAGCAAGCATTAACCATGCTTTCTTTTTCATTTTTAATATATAGCAACAGTCATCGTCCGTACACTTTCCACTTTTACCAACCTCTTTCTTTGCTCTATTCACTTTGTCTTGTAAATATTTTTGTTCTAATTCGGAGCAATCGCCAGGTTTTGGAATATCGGGATAAAGCACGGCAATTGGCTCGACTTTAGGAATTACATTCTCAGATATTTTTTTAATAACTTTCTCTGTTGTTCCTGGCGCAATAACTTCAGTAATGGCTACGGTGGTTACTACAACAGCTGCAACTATCAATCCAACTGGATTCAACAACACCGACAATGCAATCCAAACTTTCCTTGTACGTCTAAAAGCGCTGGGGAGATTTCCCTCGAGTCATACAGATTTTCCTGCAACTTTTCCATCATCGGCTCCCGGGGCAATCATCCAAAGTTTTAGTAGTTCCGAAGAAAGAACTATTTAAAATGATTTTTTCAATATCTGAATTTAATTCATTAATAAATAATGAATCACATCTAGGTATATCATTATTTTTCAGATTTTCAAAATATGATATCATTGAGCAAAATAATGAGTATATTTTAAAGGCTATTGAATCCTCACGTGGTAATAACAGTCCCCCAAAAACTACTCCAAAAATTTTTGAATTGTATCCATATACGACAATAGGAGCTCCAGGAACTTCATTTCCATACGCTCCAAACAAATTAATGATAAACTCCAAATTTTCTATTGATACCTGCCGATCAATCATATTTGACAATTTATATTGTTTCATTACTTTAGTCAAAGCACTACTGACGATGTCTTCAGAATCAGAAATCATAATAGAATATTGTTCCATCATTTTATTTTCAAGAATGCATATATAATGAAAATATATTTTATTATCACACAAAAATAAAATATTATATTTTTCTCTTTCTTCATCCACCGTCAAAAATAAAACATCATACTTATCCGGAAATTCAAATTTTAAATAAGGATATTCTTCGAGCCAATACTCATGATAGACCAAAGGAAAAATATTTTTTTCTTCACATGAAACTGGAATATATGTATCCAAACTTTTATTTATTATTTCAATATCTGAACTGATTTTTTTTATTTTGTGCAAAGCACTTTCTACAGCTACATCCAACGGGGTAATATTATTGTTTCCCGCAAATAAAATATTATTCGCTGAAACAAAAAATAATAAAAATAAATAAAAAATATTCATAATCACTGTCTTATTCCATTAATAAATGTTGCATTTGTTTTTCCTACAGGCTTATTAGGATTATAGAGATGGGTACGGATATTACCTTCCCCATCTCTTACAGATGCTGTCATAATAATTTTAGGGGGGATTTTTATATTTTCATCTATGTTAAAATTACTTCCAAACCCTTCTTTTGCAATCTTTCTGTCGTTATCACTTAGTGAAGCGTTTTTGTCCGGATGACTATGAGCATACCCTATCATTTTGTCGCCATCATCACATGGGGGCACACTTAAGGGAGAAACTTCTCTATGTCCGCCGGAAGTCCCAACTTTTCCTACATAATATTTACAATCTTTCTGACAAATACGAACACCAAATTCGACTTTTACAGGTTTATTTTTCTTTGTTTTTTTCTCTATCGGGGTACTGTTCCATTTTTGCAGATCCTGTTCATAACGTTTTTCCATAGCTTCTACTACCATTCTATTTGCTACCGCAAATGCTTCCGATTTTTTTTCATATAATTGAAGACCTAATATATCACAATATATTATAGAACTATTATCTGAAAATCTGTATAAATTATTACTTTCTTCTTCTCCAATGGGATCTCTACTAATCCACCTGCCATTTTGGGGATTATAATAGCGGTAATTGTAGTAAATCAGCCCCAGTTCGTCATCAGCGTATTCGCTGGAGAACCGGAACGGATTGTCCTCTGCGGCATTCCCTTCCATCCTGGCAATATTCCCATACGGGCCGTATTCGTACAAGGCGCGGCGTCCCGCTCGGATGCCGAAGAGCGCCGTGGTGTTTTTCAACAGGTCGTGCGTGTAGTACAGATCTTCCGCCCAGGTTCCCGTCTCATCAAAGAGGCTTATGGCCAGGATGCGCGTGGCTGCCGGTTCCAGCGGATCCCACAGATAGGTTTTTCGCAGTACGGGCATCGCTGATTCCGTCGCGGCGGCGTCCAGTTCCGCGATTTGCAGGTAGCCGTGATAGATGAACCGTTTCTTCGACATCAGGATCTCTCCTTCATAGACGGCTTTCTCAATCCGTCTGTTCAGATAGTCGTAGCGGCACTCCACCCGCCTGTTCCCCTGAATGAACCTTGCCGCCTGGTTCAGGGCATTGTAGAAAACTTCCCATTCTCCCGTAGACGTTTGAATCTTTGTCTGGTTGCCGTCGGCATCATAGGCAGGCGCAAAAGACGCTCCTTCCTCCCGGGTGATGGCCGTGTACTGGTTCAGGTTGTTGGCCGTGTACGCCTCCGCTGACGCACCCGAACTTTCCCAAGAGGTGACGCGGTTGCCGATGTTGTCATACGCATAGGCGTATGTCCCTCCCCGGCTCATCGCATCGGCGATCAGTTCGCCGCGGTTGTTGTAGCTGTAGCTGTGCGTCAGGCCGGGAGCGGGGGTATTGAAGTAGTCCTTCTTTTCCGTGGGTCTCCCCAGCGCGTCGTAGGCATAGTCGGTTTTGGCCGGATAGTTGGCGCTGCCGGGACGCAGATAGTCGATTCTGGTCAGCAGATCCCGTTTTTCTTCCCGGGTGTACCATCTCCGGAGGGTATTGGGGTAGTCGAGCGTTTCCAGCAGTCCGTTGACGGCGTGGTAGCCATAGACGAAGGGATCGGCGCCGTTATTGAGCGAGACCGTAGAAAGACGTCCGCAGCCGTCATATTCCCAGGCCGTCTGCTGGACAATACCCTCTCCATAATGCAGACTGTAGCCCGAAGGCCGCCCCAAACCGTCGCACAAATAGTTGAGCGCGCTTGCCGCCAGTCCTGCCGTAGTTTCCGATTCCGCTTCATTATATTGGTTGTAAGCCAACGTCCTTGTGCCGGAATCGTCCGCAACCTGAGTGAGCAGGTTCAGGTGGTTGTAGACATAATTGAGTGAAGGAGTCGCATCATTGTGAATGACGGAGACCAGGTTGCCCGTCTGCGGATCATAGGCATAAGAAGTCGCCAGAGGCGTTTCCTGCCCGTCCACCGTCCGGGCCTGTCGTTTAACCGCCAGCCTGTTCCAGTCATCGTAAGAGTAGCTTTCCCCATGGCCGTCGGCATAGGTTTTAGCCGTCATCAGGCCGGAGGCGTCGTCGTAGCTCCACGCCGTCATGTCCCCGTCCGTCCGTTCCCGCGGATCGGCAGCGATGGTTTCCCCCGGAACGCGGAACGTCATGAGGGATACCAGCCTGTCCGCATCATCGTACGCAAAGACGGAGGGCTGGAGGGCCGTACCGTATTCGGCGGTTTTGCGTCCCCGCGGGTCATAAGCGTAGCAGGCCGTGTTGCCCAAAGCATCCGTGACGCAGGAGGGAGAAGCCGTGGACGGGTCATACTGGATGGTGGTCGTATTGCCGGCTGCATCCGTCCTGGCTGTTTCACGGCCGGCGATGTCAAAGACGGTAACGACGGCATTGCCGCGGGCGTCCGTATAAGTCTCCGTGCTGCCGCTGGCCGTATAAGCGCGGGAAGAGGCGGTCAGAACACCCGCATGGTCTTTCCGGGATACGATGTACCCGTCTATGACGACAGTTTCTGCAATGACGGAAGAAGCCGGGGACTGCGTTTTTACCGTCCGTCTGGCCGGAGCCGTGTATTCCGTCCATTGCAGGGTTTCATTGCCCCGCGGATCGGTGGAGATGTTTTTTCCGGCCAGCGAGGAGGACAGGAAAGAAACCAGCTCGGCCGTGCTTTCCGCATATGTTGTTCCCTGGCTGTTGCAGCGCGTGACTGTGGTTACCCGGTACACGCCGTCTTCCCGTTGCCGGCGGGCATAGGCGTACTCCGTGACGAGGGAGTTGGCGGGAGTGGGGTTCTCGGCCAGCTTGAGCGTGGTTTTGACGATATTGCCAAACGGGTCATAGTCATAAAGCAAAGGAGCCATTCCATCCACCTGCTGCCGCAAAAGCCTGTTGTTCAGATCAAAAACGCGCCGGTCATGAACAAGGCCTCCGTTGGCGTTCGCCCGGGAGACGCGCACCATGTTGCCCCTTCCGTCCGTGACGGTTTGTTCCACCAGCTCCGGTTCTCCCGCCGCCCGGGGAAGAAGCGTGGAGCGAACCACGCCTTCTGCGGAGTATTCCGTACGGTAGAGGAGATGCCTCTGCCCCGTGCCGCTTTGTTCCAGCACGGTTCCGTCCGCATGGCGGATAGTGACGAGTGTCGCTCCCGTCGGCGTGGTGACGGTTTCCGTCAGGCCGTCCGCACTGTAGGCACGCGTACTGCTCCTTCCTAAGACATCCGTTTCCTGCACCAGCTGCCCCAGCAGATCGTAAACCTTGCTTTCCGTCGTCGTCATGGGGCCGACGTCCCGGCGCGTTTGCAGGATTCTACCGAAGGCGTCCCGCTTGTAGCTGACGATGGTTTCAGGAGTGACGACCGTTTCTCCGTCCGCAACTTCCGACCGGCTGACTTCCACCAGCTGGCGCGCCGTATTATAGGAGTAGGTGGTCATGATGCCGTCTTCATCCTTTTCCCACAAGGGGCCGCAGCACATCATCTCCCGTTCCGTCACCCTGCCGTTGCCGCGCGTACGCTTAATCCACCGGTTTTCCCTGTCGTATTCGTAATCCGCCGTATCCGTCAGCGCCCAGGTTCCATCCGTCAGCAAGGCGTATTTCTCAATGCGCGTGTTATTTCCCTGAGCGGAAACGTACGTGACTTTCCTCGTGCTGTGCCCCGGCACGGCCTGCCCCGCTATCTGCGTTTCCCTGGTCTCCCTGTAGAGGGCGCCGTACTGGCTGGCCGCTTCATAGCCATAGACCGTCTGCACGCCGCTGGCGGACTGCTTCATCTTCAGCCTCCCCCGGGCGTATTCGTTGGGCGCCGCCGGCAGCCACGTTTCCGTCACTTCCAGCTGTTCTCCCTCCGCACCCAACGCCGTGGTGCGTTTTTCCACACGGCGCACATGGTTGGCTTCCGTATAGGTGTAATGCGTATCCGCCAGCCGTGCGGCGTTCATAGTGAGCACCACGTACTGGTGCGCAATATCCGGATCGGCATGGTCGGAGCAGCGGTAATAGGTGTAGGTGCCCTTCCTTCCCCCGCCCGCCCAGGGTTCCATCCGGACGGTTTCACGCCCGAAGGCGTCGTAGGACCAGGTCTTCTCGCTTCCGTCGGGAGCCGTCTCCCGGATCAGTTTGCCCACGGCGTTATAAGCGTAAGTCGTTTCACGGGCATAGTCGGTTCCATAAGCCTCAATACGGCTGGTGCACAGGTTGCCGCTGCGGCCCTGTTCATAGGTTTCGCACACCCGGGAAATAGGAGTGCCGTTTTCCCCGCACTGCACGGTAGTGAAGAGTTTCCAAATCCCCGAAGAAACCTCCTGCCTTTCACGGATCGTGAAAATAGAGTCTTCCCCTTCCCCCTGGGACATGCACCAGGCCCCTCCCGTCCCCTGCCAGTAGCGGGTGACGTAAGGCGCACGCCCTTCCGCCTGCTCCGTGACGGTGAGCTTGCCGGTCTCCGTATTGCCCTCAATGGTAAAGGTTTTAAAAGGCGTCCCCGTAACGGCGTAAAGACCGGTGGAGACGTTTTTGGCCCCCACCTGCTCGGGCAGATAAAAGGCGATCACATAGCCCGTATCCGTCACGTTTTCAATATTGGCCAGACCGTCCCACAGGTTCCAGACCTGGCGGATGACATCATCCGCGCTTCGGACGATGTCCAGGTAATTGGCAAAATCCTGAGCCGTCCAAGAAGAACCCAGCTTGGTCCGGTAGCCGGAGGCCGCACCCAAAGCGGAAACGGAAGAACCGCCGTAGATGACTGTATTGCCCCTGGTGTTGCTGACCCTCATTTCCGCCGCGCTGGCGGAAGCCGAAACGGCACGCCCCTCTGCCGCGGCATACGCCATGGAAACGGAACCCGTCCTTTTCCGCGAGCCGCCGATGGAGCCTGCACTGGCCGCGCCGGCATAGCAGTAATAGTTGGCGCGGGTGCCTCCGTTCCGGATCTGGAATGCCATGTCAGCCCCCAGCTCCCGACCGGAAGGGGGCAGAATACAGCTGGCCATGGGATGCAGGTATTGCAGGGCTGCGGGCGTCCACAACCTGGAAGAGAAGTTATAAGCCACGATCTCCAGCATCCCGTACGGCACGCCTTCCATACCGCGGAAGGAACCGAAGCTGGTGCGCCATACCATGCTGGTTTTCCGCGTCTGGGCAGTCACCCGTTTGCCTGCGGAAGAGAACTTTCCATAGGCGGAGGAAACCAGGCTGCGCACGGCAGACGCGCCGGGGGAACCGCCCCGGTTGTCCATGCAGTCATCCGGGGAAAAGGGATTGTCCGGATCAATCTCATCCTTATCTCCGCCGTTGTCGCCATTCGGGCACGGATTGCTGGAACTGCTGTTGGGAGAACTGCTGCTTCCACTGCTAGAGCCTCCGCATGGATCATCATCGCCCTCGTCGTTGTTGTCCACTGGCTCCGTTTCCGTCTCCGGGGGCACATAGGAAGAAGAAGAACCCGTTTGCCGGTTGGTAATTTCCACCTTCAGGTCAAAGGTGAATTTGGCAATGTTGTTATTGGCATTGGGAATGGAAATATTGCTATAGTCCACATGTGCCCGATGCATTCCGGGCTCAATGCTGAAAGAAGCCGTCTGCGGCTCGTAGCTGCCGCCTCCGTACTGTCCGCGCGGGCCGATGTCCAGCCGTTCTTCTCCATCCACGGTCAAGTTAGCCAGATCGTCGGCGCCCATGGTCACCTTGCATTCGGCCGTTTCATCAGGCCCCAGCTCCCTGACTTCAAAATCCCAGTCCCAGCTTCTTTCAAAAGCGTCCGTTGGCGCTTGTTCGTCGATCGCGGAGGGAGCTCCGCTATTGGAATTGCTCATGCCCGTCAGGGAATTGACATCGTTATCAAAGGATTGTTCTTTCATGGTTTGAATCGGATTAGCTATTGAAACGCAAACATTGCATCATCCCAATCTTGGAAAAACTGCAATAATTTTTATCCGTTCCTTATCCATAACAACAAAACCTCCTGTTTCAACACGTCCAACACGGGATACCCCCTGGCCTTAGCCGTGTTCAATATATGGTGACATTTCTTCTCTGCGCACTTCCGAATGGAAAACTCTGGCCCATATGGAAAATTCCGGAAGCAGCATATCCAAATGGCCTTTAACTGCACGCCATGAAACACAGCAATTTTTCATTTAACATGAATTCATGAAATCTTCAACAAAAAAAACATGATCTCCCTGAATTGAAAAAAAATCCAAAATCCATAAAAACGGCTATCGCCTTCGGACATGTTCAGCATCCCTGACATATCCGAACGGAAAGAAAGCAGGATAAACTACCCACATCCGAGCATCCATTCCTGAATTTTACAAGGAAAGCTGCTCCTTCAAACGCTCCAGCAGATTGCCGCAACCGTCCTGCAGCAATTTTACCACATGCTCAAAGCCTTCCTGCCCCCCATAATAGGGATCCGGTACTTCTTCATCCGGAAAACGAGTCGTGAAAAAACACATGGGCACAATCTTGCCTGTCCACTGTCCCTTTTTATCCAACCGTTTCAAATCCCGCAGATTTTCACGGTCCATTCCCACAATCAGGTCAAATTGTTCCAAATCCTCTTTCCGCACGGGGCGCGACTTAAGTCCCGGATCCTCATATCCGTATTTTTTCAGTGCCGTCAGCATCCGGCTATCCGGGGGACAGCCCCGATGGTAACCGATCATTCCGGCGGAATCGCTCTCAACCAAATGTTCCAAACCTTGTTCTGCGACCATTTTTTTGAAAATGATTTCAGCGGCAGGAGAGCGGCAGATGTTGCCCAGACAGACAAACAGGACTCGGTAAGGTTCGGGAGCATTCATGGACGTCATTTCTTTTTTCAGGATAGGCAGGCGGCAGCCCCATTTCAAGAGGGAAGAGTTTATGCATGGGAAACGGAAACGCCCACGAATATTGCATGGGGCAGAGAAAGGAACTGTGCCGCTCATTCAAAAATAAGATTCTCCTGTGTTTCGGCTTGCGTCAGAGGATGTCCGGCTGTAGATTATCGCATGGCAGATTTCCCTCTTGGATTAAGTTTTGATGACGTGCTCCTGCTGCCCCGCCTGAGCGCGATTCTTCCCGGCGATGCGGACATCAGTTCCCAGCTTGTTCCCGGCTTTGACATGAAAATCCCCGTGTTGTCCGCGGCCATGGATACCGTTTCCGAATCGGAACTGGCGATTGCCCTGGCGCGGGAAGGCGGCCTGGCCGTCATCCACCGCAACAACCCCATTGACATCCAGGCGGCCATGGTTTCCCGCGTGAAGCGTTTTGAAAACGCGGTCATCCCGAACCCCGTCACGGTCAACAAGGACATGACGCTGGAAGAAGTCCACCAGATCATGATGGATCAAGGTTACTCCGGCTTCCCCGTCGTGGATGCCAACCGCAAGCTGGAAGGCATCATCACCGGCCGCGACATGCGCGGCGTGGACGATTACCAAAATGTCCGGGTCAAGGACGTAATGACTCCCCTTTCCCGCCTGATTACGGCAGCTCCCACCACGACCATTGAGGAAGCGCGCCACATCCTTTACACCCACCGCATTGAAAAGCTTCCTTTGGTGGATGAACACGGCGTGCTGGCCGGCCTTATCACGGAAACGGACATTCAGAAGCGCGCCATGTTTGCAGACGCTTCCAAGGATGAACACGGCCACCTGCGCTGCGGCGCCGCCGTGGGTGTCGGCCCCGATTATCTGGACCGAGCCAAAGCCCTGATTTCCGCCGGAGCGGACGCCCTGTTCATTGACGCCGCCACAGGACACACGACCCGCGTGATGGACGTGGTTTCCAACCTCCGCAAGCTGACGGACCGTCCCATCGTGGCCGGCAACGTGGTTACGGCGGAAGGGGCGGCCGATCTCATCAAGGCGGGCGTGCAGGCCATCAAGGTGGGCGTGGGCCCCGGCTCCATTTGCACTACCCGCGTCATATCCGGCGTGGGCATGCCCCAATTCACGGCCATTCAGGAGGTAGCCTCCGTGGCGCGTCCCGCGGGCGTCACCGTCATTGCGGACGGCGGCATCCGCTATTCCGGAGACATTGTCAAAGCCCTGGCCGCAGGCGCCGACCTGGTGATGCTGGGCGGACTGCTGGCAGGTACGGAAGAAAGCCCCGGCAAGGTGGTTCATTACCAGGGCCGCCACTTCAAGCAGTATCGCGGCATGGGCTCCCTGGGCGCCATGCGCCGCGGCTCCGGCGACCGCTACGGTCAGAACAGCTCCGGCAAACTCGTCGCGGAAGGCGTGGAAGCGCGCGTTCCGTATAAAGGCATGCTGGCGGACGTGGTATTCCAGCTCATGGGCGGCCTGCGCTCCGGCATGGGTTATCTGGGCGCGCACAATCTGGAGGAACTCCGGAACAAGGCCCGGTTCGTTCAAATCACCTCCGGCGGGCTGAAGGAAAGCCATCCCCACGATATCACCATCACGGAAGAACCCGTCAATTATTCCTGTTAACTCCTCCCTCACATGGACGACAAGCACCTCGTAGCCGTCATTGACTTCGGCTCCCAATACACCCAGCTCATCGTACGCCGCGTGCGCGAACTGGGCTACATGGCCAAGCTGTATGCGCTGGAAGACCTGGACCAGATTCACGAACCCGGCGCCGTCATCCTTTCCGGCGGCCCCAAAAGCACCACGGATGTGGACGCCCCGGACATTGACTTTGAATGGCTCCAAAGCCTGAATGTCCCCGTCCTGGGCGTGTGCTACGGCATGCAGCTGCTGAACATCAAGCACGGCGGCACCGTAAAAGCCAGCAACAAGCGGGAATACGGCCCCGCCGCCCTGCTGCCGGAAACCTGCGCGGGCCTGTACCGGGACATGTCCCCTTCCTCCCAGGTATGGATGAGCCATTCGGACACGGTGGACCATCTGGCGGAAGGCTGCCGCGTAATCGCCCGCAATGCGGAAGGCGTCCCCGTCTCCCTCCAATGGGGAGAAACCACCTTCGGCATCCAATTTCATCCGGAAGTGACCCATTCCCATGAAGGGCGCACCATCCTGCGCAACTTCCTTTCCTGTGCGGCCAATCTTAAAAAGTTCGACATCGGAGACTTTAAAAGGGAACTCGTCCGGGAAATCCGGGAACGCGTAGGCAACAGGCAGGTGGTCTGCGGCGTCTCCGGCGGCGTGGACAGCACCGTTCTGGCCGTTCTGTTGCATGAAGCGGGCGTGAACATGCGCGCCATCTTTGTGGATAACGGTCTGCTCCGCAAAAACGAGGCAGAGGAAGTGCGGGCCAATTTCGCCCGTATGAACGTGGAAATTGAAACGGTGGATGCCTCCGAACGCTTCCTGGCGGCTCTGGACGGAGAAAGCGATCCGGAAAAGAAACGCCGCATTATCGGAGGCCTGTTCATCGACGTTTTCTGGGATGCCGTGGGAGACGCGGAAATGCTCGCTCAGGGCACCCTGTACCCGGACGTGATCGAAAGCGCCTCCAACGCCAAATCCAAGGCCTCCGTCATCAAGACCCACCACAATCGCGTGGAACGCGTGCTGGAACTCCAGGCGCAGGGGAAAGTACTGGAACCCTTGGCGGAACTGTTCAAGGACGAGGTGCGGGAACTGGGCGCCTCCATGGGCATCCCGCATGATATTCTGTGGCGCCACCCCTTCCCCGGCCCCGGCCTGGCCGTGCGCTGCCCCGGCGTAGTCACCAAAGAACGCCTGGACATCATCCGGGAATGCGATGCCATTTTCATCGGCAATCTGAAAAAATACGGCTGGTACGACAAAGTCTGGCAGGCCTATGCCGGCCTCATCCCCGTAAAAACGGTGGGAGTGAAGGGGGACGAACGCTCCTATGAATGGGCTACCAACCTGCGCGCCATCGTGTCGGAAGACGCCATGACGGCGGACTGGGTGGAACTCCCCCCGGCCCTGCTGAGGGAAACCAGCAACCGCATCCTCAATGAAGTAAAGGGCATCAACCGCGTCCTTTACGACATTTCCACCAAGCCCCCGGCTTCCATTGAGTGGGAGTAAAGCTTCCGCACCCTGTTGACGGCCGTTCAGCAGGGTGCCTCCGCTCCTCCTCTCCGGTAACAAAAATCAAGAAAGGAGAAAATAATGACTGAACTGGAAAAATGCATGGCGGGCGAATGGTACGACTGCCATGACAAGGTGTTTCTGGAATTCAAAAACAAGACGCACCGGCTCCTGATGAAATACAATTCCCTGCCTTACGACCATAAGGAGGAAAAGCGCCAGGTGCTTAAGGAAATGCTGGGCAGCGTCGGCACCAAGGTCTCCATCGGTCATTCCTTCATCTGCGATTACGGCCGCAACATCCATATCGGGAACAACGTCACCGTCAATACGGGCTGCACGTTCGTGGACTGCAACAGGATCACCATCGGCAACAATGTGCTGATCGCCCCCAACGTACAGATTTACACCGCTACACACCCCATTGAGCTGAATGAACGCCTCACTCCCGTGGAAACGGATGAAGGAATTGAATACATCCGCCATACCTACGCTCTTCCCGTAACGATAGAAGACGGTTGCTGGATTGGCGGCGGCGTCATTATCCTGCCCGGCATTACCATCGGAAAAGGAAGCGTCATCGGAGCCGGCAGCGTGGTCACCAAAAATATTCCTCCCGACAGCCTGGCGGCGGGGAACCCCTGCAAGGTTATTCGTAAAATCAACGGAAGTCGGGAACAATGATTAAGCTGATCGCTTTTGATCTGGACGGAACCATTGGGGACACGGTCCCCATGTGCATCAGGGCATTTGAAAAAGCAGTTTCTCCCTATGCCGGACACACGCTGAGCGAACGGGAAATCACGCAGACTTTCGGCCTGAATGAAGTAGGAATGATCAAGAAAGTTGCTGGAGAAAAATGGCGGGAAGCTCTCCATGATTTCTACCCGGTTTATGAAGAAATGCATCAATCATGCCCGTCTCCGTATGAAGGTATACGTGAATTGATAAAAACCTTGCAAAAGGCTGGCGTGCTTGTCGCCCTGATTACCGGGAAGGGAGACAAAAGCTGCCGCATCACACTTGAGCAATTCGGCATGCGGAATTTGTTCTGTTCCATCAAGACCGGAACGGAAGACAAACCAAACAAGGCGGAAGCCATTGAAGAACTTCTGCATGACTTCCACTTGAACAAAGATGAATTTTACTATATCGGGGATGCGGTTTCGGATGTGGCCGCCTGCAACAAAGCGGGGGTGACCTGCCTGTCCGCCGCCTGGGCAACGACCGCAGATGTCAGCGGATTGAAAAAAGCCAACCCCTCAAAGGTTTTTCCCAGCATAAAGGAATTGACATTATTCCTGTCCATTGAGAAATAATTAGAAGATACTCCTCACTTGGATAAGGAAAACATGATGGAAAAATTTCAAAACCTGGCCCTTCTAATTGATGCTGAAAACATTGCTCTGGATAAGCTTGAAAGCGTCATTCAGAAAACATCTGCATATGGCCGTATCGTGATTCAAAGAGCCTACGGCGACTGGAGCAAGGAAAGTTTAAAAAACTGGAAAGACTCGCTAAACCGGTTTGGGATAAAAGCGCAGCAGCAATTTAATTATACTCCCAAAAAAAACTCAACGGATATGGCGTTGACTATTGACGCCTTGGATTTATTGTATCAATCATCTTACGATGCCCTTGCCATTGTTTCGAGCGACTGCGATTTCACTCCCGTTTCCATATATGTCAGGGAACATGGTATTTATGTAATCGGTATTGGAGAGAAGAAAACTCCAGAGGCTTTCAAAAAAAGCTGCAATAAATTTATTTTATTAAAAACTGCTGACTCTAAAACAGATAATACACTACAAAATAAATCTTCTCAATCTGGATCAGAAAAACGGAAAAAAATCCCTGAGTCTGTTCATAGATTACTTAAGGAGGCATTTGAAATACACAACAAAGAAGGATGGGTAGCTTTATCTCGGGCAGCATCTTACATTAAAGAAAAACAGCCCGATTTTTCTTTAAAAGAATATTATTCTCAATTTTATAAACTCATTCAGAATTTTCAGGAAAAATACACACTTGATAAATCACACACAAAATACCTATGCAAATAAAATTGTAGAATTACCTTCTATAAGTCTATTAACCTGATCCTATCCTGGGACAGGAAATAAATTCCTGTTTTTTATACACTCATTTAACGCAAAAAAGCCTCTGTTGCCATGGATACCGGTGCCGTCATCCTCACCTCCTTTCTCTCCACCATTCCCGTTTATCTTTTCTTTGCCACGGGTTTCTATCTGCGCCACAAGCAAGTCATCCAGGCAGACCACGACGCGCCCATCATGCGCATCGCGATGGATGTGGCCTATCCCTGCCTCGTCTTCCACAGCATCATGAAGTACATGGTGCTCTCTGGAAATGAGACGCTCAGCAGCGTTTCCTTTTCCCTCCAGGCCATTGCAGCCGGGGCCCTGGAACTTCTGCTGGGCATCGCGGCTGCATGGCTGGTCGCTAAACTGCTGCGCATGCGCATCGGCACGGGCCTTCGTACGTTCACCCTGACGGCGGGAGTGCAGAACTACGCTTTTTTCGTCATTCCCATCATCCAGATGCTGTTTACCGCCGGCAACGACCCCACGCTGGGCATCCTTTTCGTCCACAATGTAGGGTGTGAACTGGTCGTCTGGAGCATCGGCGTTATCATTATCGCAGGCGGTCCGGGCAACCTGAACATGGGCGTCTTTTTCCGCGGGCCCCTGCTGGCCGTCATCGTGGGTCTGGCGCTCGCCTGGTCCGGCCTGGGAACCTATGTGGCCCAACCGCCCCTGATGAAGACTTTTGAAATGATCGGCAACTGCGCCACGCCCCTGTGCCTGATCCTGTTCGGATGTTCCATGCGGGATTTATGGCATAACATGAAGTGGGAACCCAAACCCATCATCTGCGGCCTGCTGACGCGGCTGGGGCTGGCCCCTGCACTGCTGCTCCTGATGGCTTATTTCCTTCCGGTGGATGATTATATCAAGCGCGTCATCATCATCCAGGCAGCCATTCCCTCCGCCGTCATTCCGGTCATTCTGGCCAAACGTTTCGGAGGTCATCCAGACCTGGGCACTCAAATCCTGCTGACAACGACGGTGGCTTCCTTCCTCACACTACCCTGCTGGCTGGCTCTTGGTTCCACCCTGGTCGTACCATTGTATTAACGGGATAATGGCGACATCAATCCCCGGATGGTCCGGGACGGCCCGCTTGCCCAACATCTCCCGCTTTTCCGGAGGATTCCATTCCCGGTGTCCTGCCCCTTGATGGAAATAAAACCAGTCTGCAAGGTTCGGCGGCGGAACAATTTCCCTGCTGAAATATCCGCATCCTTTCCGTCTCCATACTGCATTCCATGCTGAATGCTTCCCTACCTTTGGGTTGACTCCCCAGTCGGATATGTATTGAATGGATTCATGAAATTTCCTGCTCCTCTCTGCGCCGCCCTGCTGCCGGTCCTGTTTTCCTGCGCGGAGCAGGTTTCCCGGATTGAACACGTTCGGGAGGTGCCCTTAAAAACCACGGTGGTTCCTGCGGAAGACGTAGGCATGCACCGCACCCAGGCCACCTATCTGCTGCATGGCGCCGTCTCCCAGCAACAGCGCCTTCAGCGTCTGGGCCAATACTACTTCGTCACATGGAACGATGCCAATCCGGAACAGGCGGCAACCCTGGTCATGATGTACCGCCAGGGAAAGACAGGTTCAACCGTCCTGACAAAATCCATTTTCTATCCGGCCGGGAGAAAAGGCGGCACGCAAAACTCCGTTTTCGAATTCATCGGGGATGAGGCCAGAGAAAAAGGGGAAATCCTCGCATGGAAGCTCGTCCTGAAGGACAACCGCGGCAAAACGATTTCCGAACGCCATTCTTATCTGTGGGGGGACGATCATTGACTCTTCGGCAAAAACACCGAAGAGCCGTAAAATCACCCGGATATACAGGATGAGACCTGCAGTTTCCGGCAGTCTCGCCAGCCTCCAACTCCGTTAATAATCCTCCGGAATATGGGCACGCTTACGCTTCCTGCCGTTTGGCACGGCGTTTGCGGACAGCGTCGGCAAGGGTTTCCAGCACTTCCACAGTCGTCTCCCACCCAATGCACTGGTCCGTGATGCTCTTGCCGTACACCAGGTCGGAACTCAACGGCTGGGCTCCTTCCACAATGTTGCTTTCAATCATCACGGCAACAACCTGTTCGGACCCGCTGGATATCTGTTCCGCGATATTGGCGGCCACAGCCGGCTGTTTGCGATAATCCTTGCAACTGTTTCCATGGGAACAGTCTATCATGATGCGGTTGTTGATGCCGGCCTTCTGCAAGGCTTCTTCCGCTTCTTTTACATGATCTTCATCAAAGTTCGGCCCCAGGGAGGAACCGCGCAGGATCAGGTGGCAGGATTTATTGCCCGTAGTGGAAACAATGGCGGAAACTCCCTGCTTGGTCACGGAAAGGAAGCAGTGCGGGCAGGAGGAGGAAACAATGGCGTCTACAGCGATTTGCAGGCTGCCGCTGGTGCCATTCTTGAATCCCACAGGCATGGAAAGCCCAGAAGCCAGTTCACGGTGTACCTGGCTTTCCGTGGTGCGCGCGCCGATGGCGCCCCACGTGATCAGGTCCGCAATGTACTGCGGCGTGATGGTGTCCAGGAACTCGGTAGCTGCGGGCACTCCCATATCCCCCAGGCGCAGCAGCAGCCCGCGGGCCATATGGAGGCCGCGGTTGATGTCAAAGGTATGGTTCATGAACGGGTCGTTGATGAGGCCCTTCCAGCCCACGGTGGTGCGGGGCTTTTCAAAATACACGCGCATGATGATCACCAGATCCTTTTCAAAGCGCGCCATTTGTTCCTTCAGGCGGGAGGCATAGTCCACGGCAGCCTGGGGATCATGGATGGAGCACGGCCCCACCACCACCAGCAGGCGGTCGTCGTGGCCGGAAATGATGTTCTCCGCATTCTTGCGGGTCGTAGCCACCATTTTGGCGATCTCCGTGGTTGCCGGATAATCCTTGATTAAAATGGCGGGGGAAATCAGGGGCTCAATGTCTTGAATGCGTATGTCGTCTGTTTTGAACCAGTTCATGTCTGGGGCTTATTGAGAGGTTTTTGAGAGAAGTTGAAAAGAAAAAAATACGGTTTGCGGGCTTTATGCCTGAATATACCGCGGGGCCTCACGGCCATAAGCCGGAAGCCCCGCAAAATGAAGCGGCCGCGCCTCCCGACAAGAGGCGCCGTCATGCATTACCAGGAAGTCACATTGTCTTCCGTCAATTCCGGATTGTTGATATGGCCGTCCGCCGTGCTGCCCTGCTTGTCCTTGCCGGTGCTGTAAACGGCCACGTTCTTGGTCACCATCCGGGAACCTACCTGAACACGGGGAGTACGGTCGTCAGGGTTGGCATTCAAAATGATGTAATAGGGAGATTCCCAAGGATCCATCAGGCCCACACGGCCGCGGCTTTCAAAAAACAGGCCGGGAGCGCCTTCCACATCCGTAGTCGTCGTATTGAAATAAGCCGTTTTCTTGGGATTCAGCTTTCTGTCCTCATCCGCCCGGTCCATATAATTGGTCAGGATGCTCATGATGCGGCTATCGTCGTCCACGGCGGTTGTCACGTAATACTGTCCGTCCTTGTGGGCCTGCTTGGTCATTTCCCGGCTGCTCCAGGCCACGGGAACGCGGCCGTTGTCCAGCATGTAATTTTCCACAGCCGTCTGCAGACCGTTGCAGTCGCTTCGCGCCGTGGTAACCTTGGATTTTTCCATCACGCCGTTCACCACCGTCATGGCGATGCCGGCCAGCGTCAGGATAATGGCAATCACCACAAGCAATTCAATCAACGTGAATCCCTTGGACTTACGGTTCAAAAAAGGTGTCTTCATACTTTGCCAAGAGTAGCGCAATTACAGTTCAGGGCAAGCGGAAAACAACCGGCGCCGCCTATTTCAAAGCCTGTTCCCGGAACGGCAGCAGACGGAATAACCCCGGTGCACAAACACCCCGGCGCCTTCCGGCAGCCGGGGTGTTTAAAAAGAATGCTCCTTTAGTTGGAGGGGACAGGGGTTTCTGCGGAAGCAGGGGCCGGAGCTTCGGGCACGGAGGGAGCCGGAGCCTGAGAAGAAGCGGCTTTCGCCTCAGCGGCGCGCCTGCGCAACTCCTCCTGCTGGAGTTCTTCCGGCGTCTTGGCGGGAATGGAAGCTTCCTGCCTGGCGGCAGCCTTCATCATTTCCGGGCTCAACAGGCTTTCCGAACTCTTAACGTGCTGCCGGTTGATCAGCATGCCCAGCCCCAGGCAAAGAACCATGAACGCGGTTCCGAAGTACACCGTGGCTTTTTTCAGCACATCCGTCGTCCGGGCGCCAAAGGCCTGGTCCGTAATGGCTGCGCCAAAGGCGGCTCCCAGCCCTTCCTGCTTGGGCCTCTGCATAAGCACTACGCCCAGAAGGAGAAGTGATACAATCACCAAAACGGCAAAAAGCAACTGAATGCTGATATTGAGTGAATCTGCTAAAAAAAGGTTCATGAGCGCGGGGAGTATGTGTGAATTCGAACGGTTTGTAAAGTCTAGGAAATGATTTCGTTATGCTCGTTGCAGACGATTTTCTTGGGGATGATGGGCTTGTCCGACAAGGCAAAACTCATAATGACCACCCGTTCGCCCGTCTTGATTAAATGGGCCGCACCGCCGTTCATGATGATGTTCCCCGTGCCGGCAGGCCCCTGGAGAGCATATGTTTCCAGACGGTTCCCGGACGTGACGGATGCCACGAGAACTTTTTCCCCGGGCCACAAATCCACGGCGGCCATCAAATCGGCAGGAATTTCAATACTGCCTTCATATTGAACATCGCCACGGGTAATCATGGCGCGATGAATTTTTGATTTTAACTGCTCAACCAACATGACGTTCGAACAACAAACCCCCGATCGCCCCTCCGGTCAAGCCGTCATCCTCCATTTTACGGTTTTCTGTGTCTTACTCCCCCTCCTCCAGCGCTTCCGCGGCATGGGCGGCATCCCGGGCAAGCTGGCTTTTCAATTCTTCCAAAGAGGGGAATTTGATTTCCGGCCTTAGAAAACGGACCGGTTCCACTTCCATCTCCCGCCCGTAAATATTCCCCGGGTGGCCGAATAAATGCGTTTCCAGCAAAAGTTCCCCCGTCTCACCTTCCACGGTGGGGCGCACCCCCAGATTGGCTACGCCTCCGTATTTTTCGCCGGCCACCCGGGCGCGCACGGCGTAAACGCCATGGGGAGGCTGTAACCCGCAACCGGGTCTTATATTGGCCGTGGGGTAGTCCAGCAGGCGCCCCAGTTGGCGCCCGTGAATCACCGGGCCCTTCCAGCGGTAGGGACGGCCAAGCATGCCGGCAGCCTGTAAAAAATCCGCCGCGCGCACGGCTTCGCGAATCCGGGTGCTGCTTATGCGCTCCCCGTCCTGCAGAATAGAAGGAACGGCCGTCACCCGGAACCCGTAGCGGCAGGACAGCAGGCGCAGGGTTTCTACATTCCCTGCCCTGCCGCGGCCAAAATGCCAGTCCTCTCCCACGGCAATCTGAGCCACCCGGCAGGAGGAACAAAGTTCTCCAATAAACTCTTCCGGGCTCATGGACGCCAGCCTGGAAGAAAATTCCAGCGACAGCACCGCCTTCACCCCCAGCTCTTCCATCAAGGCAAATTTTTCAGCATCTTCCCCCATAATGGCGGGCGGCACGCTTTCCGGCCTCACCCGGGCCAGCGGATGGGTGCGGAATGTCAGCACGGCGGGTATTTCTCCGTCAAGAGCAGCCCCTTTCACCGCCGCGGCAATCACTCCGGCATGTCCCAGATGCACCCCGTCAAACATCCCCATGGCCCAGTGTACGGGGGCGGCAAGGCTTTTCAATTCCTTGAATTCCCGGTAAATGACCATATGCTACCCGGCAATCAGAATATCCGCCAGCTCCTTCAGGGAAAGCATGGCCCGGAGCAGTTCCTCCCTGGGTGCGGTTTTCAGGGTGTCCACCGTAATGGCGCGGTCCAGCGTAAAAGAACCGGACCTGGTGCGCCGGAGGGCGCTCAAATGCGCTCCGCAGCCCAATGCCTTCCCAATATCATAAGCATAGGACCGCACATAAAAACCTTTGGAACATTGAACGGTAAAATCCACTTCCGGAATGGCTACGCGTGAAATTCCGTGGCCAAACACTTCCACAGGGCGCGGCTCCCGCACAATTTCCTGACCTTTCCGGGCCAGTTTGTACAGCGGCACCCCGTCCTTTTTGATGGCGGAAACCATCGGAGGAATTTGTTCAAAAGCTCCGTCAAACCGGTCAAACGCTTCACGCACGGCCTGTTCCGTCACTCCGTCTACGGAATACTCCGCCACTATTTCTCCCATGGCATCCTGAGAGGAAGTCTCCACGCCCAGCATAAGGGTTCCGGCGTATTCCTTGTGTTCGCACATCAACTTGTCCTGAAGCTTGGTCGCCTTCCCTACCACCAGCATCAGCAATCCCGTAGCCATGGGATCCAGCGTGCCGCAGTGGCCTATTTTCTTAATTCCCAAGGAACGGCGCGCAATTGCCACCACATCGTGGGAAGTCATGTCCCGCGCCTTGTCAATCAACAGGACGCCCGAAGGAACCTGGATGGAATCTGAAACATTCATGAAATCTTCTGTCGGAGCACGCGTTCCACTTCTTCCCGCATGGCCTTCAGGATAGTAAGGCGCACTTCTTCAATAGGCCCCCGGATACGCACTCCGGCGGCCATGGAATGGCCGCCTCCGCCGAAACGGGAGGCCAGCTCCGCGACGGATATTTCAGGCGTCTTGGATCTCAGGGAAATACGGATGCGGGGATCGTCCTCCGTTTCTTCCAGATAAGCGGCCAGCCAGACTCCCTGCACGGAACGCAGAAGGTCAATCAGGCCTTCCGTATCTTCCGGACGGCTTCCAATCCGGGCTTTTGCCTCATTCGTCAGGCAAAACGTGCAAATCCTGCCGTCCGGCGTCAGCTTCATTCCGTTCAGCGCTTCACGCATCAACTGCATTTTCACCCACGGCTTTTCCTGGTAAAGCTGGCGGTTGATGTCCTGGACGTCAACGCCCATCCGGATCAAATCCGCAGCCAGTTCCATGACGGCCGCCGTCGTCATCTGGTACTGGAAAGACCCCGTATCCGTGCTGACGGCCACGTAAAGGGCGTCTCGCATCACCGGAGTGACGGGAATGCCCAGATACTTGAAAAAGTAATATAAAACCGCCCCCGTAGCGCATTCGTCCGGCAAAACGCACTGAACGTCTCCAAACAGCTCGTTCGTCCGATGGTGGTCGATGTTCGCCCACACCTTCACTCCCGCCAAAGCCTCCAGGCTGCGTTCTCCCAGCCTCTTGAGCGCGCCGTTATCCACGGAAATGGCTACTTCCACATCCACCGTCTCATCAGGCGTGGGAATAATATTTTCCACACCCGGCATAAAGGCCAGATTGGAAGGCACCCCGTCCTCGTTCATCATCACCACCTTCTTTCCCATTTGCTTCAGGGCTTCCCCCAAAGCCAGCGTGGAGCCGATAGCGTCGCCGTCCGGGTGAACATGCGCAATTACCGCAAAACTGCCGTGGCTGCGGATCAGATCCGCCAAAGGCGCGAATTGGGGACAATGTTTCCAATCTTCCATATGCACTGCCGTGTTTTTATAGAAAAAGCCGCACCTGGACAATCACCAAGTGCGGCTTGAAAAGTCGTACTTAATCCCGGAAGAGGATTACTTCTTGGACTTCATGACCACCGGAGCCACATCCACGGCGGGCTGGTTCAGGTCATTGAACTTGGGCAGGGGGGTCAGGGGCGGAGCACCCTGATCCTGGCAGCAGCAGGAAGCCATGATGCTCGCCGCAAAAGCGGCAAGAGCCATAACGGTAATCTTCTTCATATGCGTGGTTAAATGATGGGTGATAAAGGATATGGAAATATCTTGGAGCATAAAAGCATACCATGCGGGCGCCCGTCAATCAAATTTGCGAAAATCTCCCAAGGAGACGCCTTTCCCAAAATGGCAAGACGCATAAATCGCTCGCCCGGGGTTATCTGTAATTATAATCTCTGCCAAGCTGTATCCTTTTCATGCCCTTTTCCGTCAAAATACTCCGGTTTTTCGGCATTCTCCTGCTGAGCCTCTGCGCGCTCGGCGTGGCCGGCATGACCTGGGCGTACCTGGTAGAACCCAATCTTCTGTTTGTCAGGAAAGTGGACTACCGTGTCCCCCAGTGGAAAGGGAAGGGAACACCCGTTAAAGTCGTTATTGCCGGCGATTTGCACCTGATGCCCACCGCGTTTGATGAAGTGAGGGCCCTGCGCTATGTTCAGAGGATCATGCGGCTCCGGCCGGACCTGATTCTGCTGGTTGGGGACTATGCCCGTGGAAGCAGCGAAAACGCCAGCATGGATCCCGCCACGGCCGCCCGGCTGCTGAAAGGCCTGACGGCTCCCTGCGGGGTCTTCGCTATCCAGGGAAACCATGATTTCACCTTCGGCTGGAACAACTGGAGCAGGGAACTGAAACAGGCGGGAATCACCGTACTGGAAGACCAGAGCTCTCTTGTCACGTTCAAGGACGGAAGGCAGCTCCAGCTTTCCGGAATATTGGATACGACGCGCAATGTCAGAAAACGGCTGCCCAAACGCCAAGCGCCGGACATCCCCCATTTCCTGCTTTCCCACCGTCCGGAAACGGACCACATACTTTCCCATGGAGACGTGGACATCGTCATCAGCGGGCACACCCACGGGGGCCAGGTTTGCCTTCCTTTCGGCCTTCTGCGGTTTGAAGCCAGCCCGGACCATGCCCTACCCTACACCTATCCCTGGCATATCTCCGGCGGCAATACCTACCTGATCACCAAGGGGCTGGGGACAAGCACACTCCCCCTCCGCTTCAACTGCCCGCCGGAAATCTATCTGCTGGAACTGCATTGACCCATTCCTCCCGTTAAAAATGCAGTCCCTTCCTTCCCGGTTCCCTCCCCCTCCGCTCCACGCCGGCGGCAATCCATAAGGAAAACGGAAAAGAACGGCCGGGTTCCATAGTTTCAAAGGAGCCGGTTATCAAACCCTTCCTTCAGCCTTAAAATCTTTCTGGCCGTCATCCGGTAAACAGGCCGGTAAAGGTGCTTTTTCAAGACGGCCGGAAGCGTTCTTCCGGGCAGCGGACCGCGCAGCAGCCCGGCTTCACGCATAACCCGTTCGTAACGTTCCCCTTCATAACGCCAATTATACCGCCAGGGCTTGTGCACTCCCTGGTAATGAAGAATGCCCGGTTCCAAAGCCGCTTCCACCGCCTGGCGCGGCGTCACGCCGCGCCAGAACTGTTCCCGGGGATCGTTTTTCAAAATGCGGCGCGTCAAGCCGTCATGCCAGTTCCAGCGCGGGTGCAGCGGCACAGTCAGCTCGCACAGGGCTCCGTTCAAGGCATCCTGGTCCGGACACGTCAGCCTGTCCCGGTGAGTGACGGCATAATCCAGCACAGCCCTGACCAGATTCCTCTCCCGGAAAACATCCACATTCATCAGCAGCACGCCGGAATTGAAATATCCCGTGCAGGTCAGCGGCATCTCAAGACGTTCGTTAAAATGGGAACCGGGTCTGGAAAAATTCTCAAACACCACCCCTACTGCTTTTCCGTCCATATTCGTCCGGAACAGTTCCGTCAAATCCCGGCAAACCAGAACGTCAATGTCCAGATACAGAATATTGCCCCGCTCTTCCTTCAATAATTCCGGAATGAACACGCGTCCCCAGGCTGGCACCGGCCATTGTTCCGTATGGGGGAAGTCGTGCTCTTCCAAAATGCCGGAAACGTCTATGAACTCCAGACGGCAATCGAACGGAGCGGCCAGCCGCTCCACGCTCGCCCGGTTCTCTCCGTCAATGCCGTCGGAAAGAACGTAAATTTTGTAAAAAGTCTCCGGACCGGCAGTATTCAGCAAAGAAAAGACAGTAACGCTCAAAGGCAGAATGCCCCTGTTGTCACTGGCCAAGACGACGGCAAATTCATTCTTTTTCATCGGATTATTCATTCGGGTGATGTCAGAGGCGCAGCAACCGGGCTCCCGCCTTGCGCATTTTCTTCCAGTAATAGGAAAAGTCCAAGCCGGATTTTCCGCCCATCCAGGCTTTCAGCAATTTTCCTTCCCGGCGGGACAGGCAGGCATCATCCTCTGCGGGACGGTACAGATTTTCCTGACGGAGCATATCAGTCACCTTCCGGGTAACCTCCTTTTGGACGGCATGAGGGGCATATTTGCGGATGTTCCTCACGCCCATTACCAGCATTTTCAAAAATGCCGTCCTGTATTCCTCAAGAATCCCGGCTTCTTTCCATTCCTTCAGCACCAGTTCCGCCACCGTCAGGTAATCCAGCGACTGGAGGGAACTGCCGGACGCAAAACCGCTGGTAATGGATCCGGCCCGCTTGCGGTAAACGTAAGCCGCCCTGCTGACGACGCAAACCCTCCTGCACCATGGAAAAACGGCGTAATGGAAATACAGGTCTTCACAGGCAACGCCCTCGGGGAACCGGATGCCATGCTTTTCCACAATGGAACGCCTGATCATCATGCCGCCCGCTCCATGATGTATTTTCCCAATGGTCTCCGGAGTGCAGGGAAGCCACCCTTTTTCCGGAGGGGCCATGTCCTCCGGCAGAAACCGGTCCTCCCGGTCCGGGGCGGACTCGTAATAATACCGGAACCCGCATGCCAGCCTGTCGGCATCCAGCGCCTTCGCACGGCGGTACATCTCCTCCAGCAAATCCGTTTCCAGCCAGTCGTCGGAATCCACCAGAAACAGATATTCTCCCACAGCATGGCTCATCGCCAGATTCCGGGAGCGGGATAAGCCGCCGTTT
>ULQJ01073012.1_pt1 | contig 27780 bp, 27 predicted proteins | sample 1954331 | NCBI WGS metagenome assembly ULQJ01 (sample SAMEA4835651, study PRJEB28245) | human gut metagenome | biome: gut microbiome; material: fecal sample | place: Denmark | collected 2008 | reverse complement strand
TTATAAGGGTTTTCGCCGGATCGAATTTCAAAATTTCATATCGTTCTTGCCTGTTTTTCTTGCATTTTCTCAGCGCACAGAAAACAGTTGAGATATACGGAGGGCTATCGAAGCGGTCATAACGAGAACGACTCGAAATCGTTTGACGGCCAAAAACCGTCCGTGGGTTCGAATCCCACGCCCTCCGCCAGCGAAAAACCCAGTCATATCAAGGCTTTGCGCCCATATGACTGGGCTTTTCTTTTTGCTAATCTGCCATTGCTGCACATGATTTTCGGCAAGAAGTCATGTCTGCCATCCGACGGCCTCGGTTTCCGGCAGGGTCAGGACGTTGTCCATTACGTTTGCGGACGTAAGCTTGGACTTATAATCCAAGTGGCTGTAGATGTTTGCCGTGGTGCTGATATCGCTGTGGCCCAGCCATTCCTGGATCTGCTTCATGGGCACATCGTTGGCAAGCAGCAGCGAGGCGCAGCTGTGCCGGAGATCGTGGAAGCGGATATGCCGCAGACCTTTCAATTCCAGCAGCTTGCTGAAATTGCTGCTGAGATTCCGGGGATTAAAAATGTTCCCCATTACATCCACGAACACATAGCCGTCGTATTCCCGGTTGTAGCAGTTGCCGCAGATCCTCTTGTTTTCCTTCTGCTGCTCCTTCAAGGCCAGCAGCTTCTCCCGGATATTGTCGACCAGAGGAAGAGAGCGCAGACTGGATTTCGTCTTGGCGCGATCCTCGCGGACGATCTCATACTTGCCGTCTATCTTGGCATTTGTTACGATGTGTCTGATGGTGATGGTATTGCGCTCAAAGTCGATGGCGTCCCATCTTAGGCCCAGAGCCTCGCTGCGCCGGAGCCCGTAGAACGCGGTGATCTGGATCAGCAGAGAATAGGGGTGATCCTTTGTCGCCTCAAAGAGCTGCTCCAGCTCCTCCAAACGGTAGTAATCCGCGATATACTTCTGCTTCTTCGGACGCTCCACCTTGTCGGCGGGGTTGTACGGAATGAGGTCCATCTTGACGGCATATTTCAGCGCCTTGTGGATATTGGCGTGATAGTGGATTACCGTACCGGGCGACACGGTTTTCAGCTCGTACAGATAGAAGCTCTGAATATGCCTGGCTTGAAGCTCGCCCAGCTTGATGCCGGTTTTCCGAAAGTACGGTGCGATTTTTCCCTTTACCATCTGGGTGTAAGAGGAAAAGGTCGTCTTCTCAATCGAATTGCGAACGACCCCCAGCCAAAGCTCCATAAAGTCGGCAAAGAGCATATCGGCAGACAGCTCTCCGTTTGACTTGTGCTCGGCAGGGGGAACATAGGTCTGACGCAGCTCCAGCAGCATTTTCTCCGCGCGCTTTTTGTTGTTCTTAATTGGCAGTCCCGTTGGAAACCACGGCTGCTTCCGTTTGCCGTTGGCGTCCAAATAGCTCAGGACCATATAATAGTAGTCGTTTTTGATTTGCAGGTGTCCCGCTATCATTCATCCATACCTCCTTTTGCTGACAGCGTATGAACGGGCACCCTTTCGGACCGTAACCATTATACGGCCTACTCAGATGCCCGTCCAATGTGTCGTTTCAGTTCAAATCCGTGTCACGCTGCCGGCTGGGGATTGCCCGCCGAGAGAGCGTAGCGGATCACGTTGATTTTCGGAATGCGGTAGGCGTTTCCGATTTTCATGCCGGGGATATACCCGTCGCCAATCAGCTCGTAAGCCAGATGGCGGCTGATTTTCAGCATGGACTGGACCTGGGCAACGTTCACAATGTCGGGGTAATCCGTGAACATCACCTCATACATGGTCTGCAGCTCAGTCTTCGTCACCGAAACCACCTCCTCCGTCGTCGCCAAGTACATGAGTGAGAAGCATATCCAGCTCCTTTTCGGTATTCACCGGAGTGAGTCTGATCGTACCATCTTCGGTTTCATCATCGCCGAAGGGCGTAACGCTGTCGCTTACAATATTATCGAGCTTTTCGGTAATGGCTCCGATAATATAGTGGATCTCCTCCTGAGAAAGAACGAAAACAAGTTCGTGCCCGAGCTCGTCATCGAAAGTGACTGCCAGCTTGTCGCAGCTGCGGTCAATACCCTCATCGGCGTCGATGAGAAATTCAACGAAAAGATCCTCAACAAAAAGGCATCCTTCCTCAGAAAAATCTGCTACCATGCGGTCAAGTTCCTGTTTTCTGCCTTCGGTAAGACGGTTAAGATCAAAAATAGTTTTCATTGTAAAAACTCCTTTCAGCGGGCGTCGCGGTCTCGGCGCTGACGCTCCAAATGTTTGTTGTAAAAGTCCATAGCCTTGACAAGCGTCTCGGTCATCTGTTTCATAGAGGTGTCCGGGCGGAAGAAGCTGCGGAGCTTGTCCACCGGCACCTTTACATATTCCACCTGATTGCCCTTGACTTCGGACATGAGCTGCATCACTGCACTGCCCGTGAACCTCTGCTCCTCGCTCATGCGTCGCAACCGCTGAGCCTGGGACAGCGACGGCGTCACCTCGTCGCAGTCCATCACGGAGAAGAGCGTTTCCTGCTCGGACGGCTGCAGATACGACAGCTCTACCGCCGGAGTCAGGGCAATCCTTCCGTCATCCACCATTTGGAGGATTTCGGGGATCAGGTTCGTGAGGCGGATATAACGCTTGACTTGCGTTGCGCTGTCGCCGGTCTTTTCACCTACGATCTCCGCGGATCGCATCCCCTTAAAATTGGGACCAACTTGGTCCAAATTTTTGGGGCGACCTGCTTTACGGTCAAGAGCCTCCATTTTCATCTTGTACGCGAAGGCTTTCTCCGACGGCAGAATGTGCTCTCGCTGCAAGTTGCTGTCCACCATAGTAATGACGGCCTCCTCGTCGGTCAGCTTGCGGACAATCACCGGCATGGTGTCCATCCCCAGTGCCTTGCAGGCCGCCAACCGCCGATGGCCGGAGATCAGCTCATATCCGCCGCCCTCCTTGGGCCGCGCCAGGGCGGGAGACAGCACGCCGGCGTCGGCAATGCTCTTCATCAGCTCCCTCATCTCCGCGTCGTTTTTCACCTTGAAGGGGTGGCCCTTGAAGGGCGTCAGCTCCGTCAGCGGAAGCTCCTCCACCTTGGGCTTGCGGGTGTCCGCACGCTCCTGCTCGGTCATGAACAGCTCGTCATAGCCGCTCAGGCCCAAATCAATGGTTTGGTTTTTCAATTTCATCATTTCTCTTTCTGCTGTAATCAGCGTTCATACTGTTTTTCCTCTCTCACCGGAGCGTTCTGCTGCCGCAGCGCGCCTTTCTCCCGCTCCGTGAGATAGGGGTCGTTCTCCAGCCGAGCCTCAAATTCGCTCTCCAGAAGCTCCCGGAGCTTTGGATGGTCCTCGATGATGGCGCAGGCCGTTTTCTTTTTCTTCCGCAGATCGGCCAGCACCGTGGTGCAGGCGGCGCACTGCTTTTTCAGCTCCACCATCCGCTCCGGGTCGGTGCAGTTCCGCTGCCTGTTGCGTACCTTGCTGCGGGTTGCTGTCACCTCGTCAATTTCTGCGTTGACCCGCGCGATATAGTTCTGCAGATCCTGCGGCGTCTCCAGATGCTCCCGCTCTACCAGAGTCATCTCAGCGGTGTACCGGTCCAATCGGCGGCAGGCCTCCCGGCACTCCGCCGACAGCGGCTGCTGGTACTCCTTTTCGTACATGGGCGCAACACCCAGCACGATGGCTACGGCCCGGAAAAAGCTGACGTACCCGGTGATGCGCGGCGCCTTGCAGTAGAAATCCCGCTTGCGGTAGTACGCCTCCGTGGGCGGGTTTTCTCTTGCGTAGTTTCTGGAGTAGAGCCTCAGAAAGGCGTAGTAGCTCTGCGTGACTCGGTAGTCCCGCTGGTTTTCCAGCAGTCGCTCCCGCATGGTTTCCTTTTCGTAGGCGGGGCCGAGCCGGAAGGTGCGGGTGCACTTCTTGGAGCGAAAGGGCCGGATCGTAGCGTACTTGTGGGTTGGACCACACTCGAACTCGTAACCCAGCTTGCGGAGCACTGTGGTCATTTCCGACCAACTGCTGCACAGGGCCAGCGCCTTGTCCAGCGCCTCACGCATCAGATTGAAGCGGGTGGGCTCACCGTTCTTCTCGGCAAAGTAGACGGACCGCGCCGTCTTGTGCCGCTGCGGGTTCTGCAACACCGACAGGCCGTGCTCCTTGCAGATGCGGTCCGACATGGCCCGCAGGGCATAGTAGACGCCGTATTTGGCCTCCAGCTTGCGCCCGTCCCACATGCCCACGGAGTTCACGACGAAGTGGTTGTGGTACGTCCCCGTGTTGAAGTGGGTCGCTACCAGCACCTGGTAGCTGTCGCCCCAGAGCTGCCGGGCGGTCTCCAGCCCGATCCGGTGACACTCCGCCGCCGACACCTCGCCGGTCTTGAAGGACTGGTAGGCGTGGTAGGCCACGTTGCCGCCGCTCTTGCCGAAGCGCCGCTGGGTGGCTGACATCTCCTGCGCCGCCGTTTCTGCGCGGCAGTTGACGCCGGTGACGGCGTAGCTCTGCTCGCCCTCGTCCAGGGTTTTGGCCTTGTTGGCGGCGTAGATGAGCACCTGCTCCAGATCCGTCAACCGGGTCTTCTCCGGGTTGCTGCAGTAGTCCACCACGCGGGAAACGCTGTCATGGATCGCCCAAATCTTCGTCACCGCCATTGGCATCGTCCTCCTCTCCGTGATAGGCCTGCAAAAGCAGATCTTCAATTTCCGTCAGCGTGTCGCTGAACGCCGCCATGGAGACCTCGTAGCGGATTCCGGCGTGCAGCCGCGTCAGCTTCCGGTAGGCCTGCATCAGCTCCTCGCGGGGTGCCTCCTTGACCGTGGCGTTCGTCCCCAGGGTGCGGAGATATTCCGACATGTTCATGCCGCATTTCCGCGCCTTCCTGCGGATCAGATTCTTCTCGGTCTTAAAGACGCGCACATTGATTTCCTCCGTGCGATTGCGCATATCGTTCACCTCCTTCGGACGGGGTTACAGGGGCTGGCCCCTTTCGTATCCGGGGATACGGGGGAGTTGGGAGCCGGACGGCTACACAAATCCCATGCTCGTTACCCTTACGGATAAAAAAGCTGCGTATAGCCACGGGGATTTCAGCACTGTGATACTTCATCCTCGTTTACCTCCTTCCGTGACGCAGATGACGACTGTGACGGTAAAAGGGGAAGCGGGGCGTTACCGTCATCCTCAGCCTGCTGTGACGCAAGTCCCTCGCTCCCGGAAGCACCGTCATGACCGTCAGCACCGTCATGCAGCTCCAGGATGATCAGCCGGGCCGCCGCCGTTTTGCGGTACTCGTAGCTGATCCCCATGGGGAGGAAAACCTCGCTGTAATACCGCGTCAGATACTTGCTGGCGACATTGGGCTTCAGCTCGGTGTTACCCACGGCGGCCAGCAGCTCGGTGGCGGTGCCCTGGAATTTACTGTGCTCAAAAAGAAACTCCACGACCTCGTACACGAAATCGGGGATCCGCTCCCTGCGCAGATCGTCGGCATTGAGCTCCTCAGTGATCTCCCAGCGGACGCCGCACATCTGCATTTTCAGTTTCTTTTCCTCCACGTCGCGCCCGGTGATGCAGAGGGCGGCAGCGTCGCCGAAGCGCTCCTCCTTGCGGAGGATCATCACCGTGTCCGCCACGCCCATGATGCCGGTGGAGCCGGTCATATCGTTGAAGATATTGCTGCTGTCCCGATCCTTGCGGGTGTGGTGCACCAGAAAGATGCAGATGCCGTGATTGTCGGCGATCTTCTTCAGGGAAGAAAGATCCCGATAGTCCTGGGCATAGGCATTGACCTTCCCGGAGACGTTGTCCCGGATCATCTGCAGCGTGTCGATGAAGATCAGCCCCGTGGAGGGGTAATCCTGCAGCACGGCCTCGATCTGGCTTTCCAGCTCAGAGCCCAGTTGACCGCAGGAAAAGCCGAAATGCAGGTTCTCCGGCGGCGCTTCGGTCAACTCCTGCATCCGCTGCTGGATGCGCCACTCCCGGTCCTCCAGCGCCAGGTAGACCACGTCGGTTTTCCGGGTGGGGATGCCCCATACCGGCTCGCCCTTGCTGATCTGGAGACAGAGCCAGAGGACCATCCAGCTCTTGCCGATCTTGGAGTCGCCGGCCATCACCGCCAGCCCGTCGGCGAGGATGCCGTCAATCAGCATCCTCGGGTGCGCCAGCGGCTTGTAGTACAGCGTCTCCGCGTCAATCAGTTGAATCTTGTTCATGTGTTTCACCTTCTTTCTTTTTAGCTGGTAAGTTTGTTTTGCTTGAATATTTGCGCCGTCCTTCCGATACGGTTTTTGTATGCCTGCCCCGGGACCTTTCGGCTGCCCCGCAGCGTCGCCTTGCGCATATCGTCGCAAGGTCATATCTGTTTCGGTGACGGTTATTCAGTTGTCAAGGTGCAATGTGGGGAAAGATCCCTTCACTAGCTAGTAAGTTCAGAGGGGTGCTTTGGAAGGTGCTTGCCGAAATTCTTTCTCCCGATGACGGCTATTCAGTTGTCGATTCGTTATCACCTTCTTGTCGGGTGAGGGAAATCGGATACTCCTGAGGAACCCCTCCACTAGTTAAGCCATTTGAGAGGCCTTTTTTCAGGGTGCCGGAGAAAACTTTTTCTCTCTCAAGTGGTAGATCACGGGAACAGTGAAAAATTAAGGCTTGGAGAAAAGTTTTCTTGTGATCGCCGTTTTTCGATATATCCCCTCACTAAGGGATGAGTGGGAAGGGTCGATTTTATGGGTGTCTCCGGAAAAATTGGCCCCTCAAGTGGTAGGTCACGAGAAAGGCGAGAAATTAAGCCTTGCAGAAGTTTTTTTGAGTCCCCTCACTAACTTAGGAATGGGAAGCACCGTTTTTACGGGTGCCACCGGAAAAAATCTTCCCTCAAGGGGTAGATCACGGGAAAGCGGAAAAATTAAGGCCTGGCGAAAGATTTTTTGATGGCTGCGATTGTCGAAATATCTCTTCACTAGTTAAGCGATGGGAGCCTGCCTTTATGGGGGTTATCGGCGAAAAATTTTTCCGCTCTATTCGGTGGCGTACATCACCTCCTCACTAAGTAAGGAATGAGAGCGGGCATTTTTATGGGTGTCCTTGAAAATTTTCTTTTATGGCATCAATTTTGATGCCGCAGCACGATTTGCCCTTTGAAGGTGGCATCAAAATTGATGCCACTCGACTAAAACCCGCTTTCGTCTTAGCTTTTTGGTGCCAAAACGGAGCCAAGCCCCGGCGCTCTCTCGCGTCTGGCGCCAAAACGGAGCCAATTTCTTGCGAAACCTCCTCTCACCACCCTACCGCAACCTTTGAACCTCCAAAACGACATTGATTTTGAGATTTTTTGAAAATACTTTTTGAGCGGCGTCTTTGCTGGCAACGAGAGACTGTACTCAGCTCGCCCTTCTACCCCCTTACAGCAACATGGAGGACAAAAAACGACACGGATTATCAAAAAATCTCTCTACTAAATTACCGAAGCCTGCACCCCTCAAAAAACGACATTTGTTTTTTGCTTTTCTTTTGAGGTGGTCTGCAGTAGCGGATTCTGGCGTGATTTTCTCAGCATTGTCCTCTACTCCTGTACCGCACGGTTTTGAGGCAAAAAGTAAACACCGGGCTGAAAAATTTCCTTCTACTCCTGTACCGCAACATCCAAAGCAAAAAAGTAAACACCGCATCGAAACTTTTTCCCTCTACTACTTAACAGCCACATGAGAGGCCTCGAAAACGACATCGAATTTCGGTTTTTTCGAAAAGTCCCTCTACTCTCTTACCGCAACATCGGAGGCCAAAAAACGACATCGATTTTTGAAAGTTCTCAGAAGATTCACAAATTAGTGGGATTTCACGGCTCAAAGCGCAAAAAGAGCGCCTGTCTCTTTTCAGAAGCAGACGCTCTTTTGGTATTATTCAGTTTTACTTCATCAGCCGGAGCAGCAGTTCGTTCACGTCCTCCGTGGGCTTGCCGCTGGACAGCAGCTTGTTCCGAAAGACCAGCATCGCCGCTGTCAGCAACCGGCGCTCGCCGGCGCAAAGCACCAGAACCCGGTCTCTTTTCCTTCGCCCGAACATGGCCGCACCTCAGCAGTAGACCAGCTCAGAGAAGACGATCTCCTCTGCACGGCTGCGGATGGAGTTCATCCGTCCGACCCATTCCATCTGATCCGCAGCCTTCAGCTGCTCGGTGACACCTTCGGCCTTCTTCATTTGCTCGACGATCCGGTCAAACATGGCCTGCGCCGACTCGCCGATCTCCTTGAGATGCGGCTCAAGCGTTCCCGTCAGCAGCATTCCTGTGTAGATCCCGTCCATGTGCGTGCGCAGATACCGCCTCCGCGCCGCTGCAAATCTGTTTTCCATACAGCGCCTCCTCTCGCGCTTACGGTGGGTGGTTCTTTCTTCATCCACATACTACCGCAGCAGGTCAGAAAGCGCCAATGTGCAAACGCCGGATTTGCAGGTTTGACAAGCCTGTATTTTGAAAAGTACAGAAAAATAAATGAAATCTCTATTGAAAAGTTGAGTAGAGACGGCTATAATATAGTCGAAAAGTTTTCGCGAGGTGAGTCATCATGCTGAAACGAAAAATCGCAGACCTGATCGAGCAGCATCTGAAGTCCGGCTCTGAGCGCATTTTGCTGATCGACGGCGCACGCCAGGTCGGAAAGACTTATATCATTCGCCACGTCGGGAAAAAGCTGTTTCCCAATTTCATTGAGATCAACATGCTGGAGGACTCCGTCGGCGAGAGGCTGTTTGAAAATGCGAAGACGGTAGATGATTTCTACCTTCGCGTCAGCGCGATCAAGGGCGAGCTGATGGGTAAGGCAGAGGATACGCTGATCTTCATCGACGAGATCCAGGCCTACCCCCATCTGCTGACCATGCTGAAATTCCTCCGGGATGACAACCGTTTTACGTACATTGCCAGTGGCTCACTGCTGGGGGTAACGCTGGCGCAGACGACCTCCATCCCCATCGGCAGCATTCGCAAGGTACGCATGTTCCCGTTGGATTTTGAGGAATTCCTCTACGCCAACGGCATGAACGAGTTTGCCATTGCCGCCCTGCGCAAGAAGTTCGAGGCACGGGAGTCGCTGGACGAGGCCATGCACGGAAAGATGATGGACTCCTTCAAACGCTACCTCTTAGTAGGCGGACTGCCGGCGGCGGTCAATGCGTACCTGGATACGAGGAATATTCAGGCCGTGCGCGAGATCCAGCGCGAGATCCATGATTACTACGCCGCTGACGCCTCCAAGTATGACGCAGAACGCAAGCTGAAGATCCGCCGGATCTACGATCAGATCCCCTCCAACCTGGAGAACAAGAAAAAGCGCGTGGTGGCGCAGCGGATTGAGGGGAAGAAAGGCAGCACCTTCGCCAATTATGAAGACGAGTTTGAATACCTGATCAGCGCCGGCATTGCGCTGAACGTGCAGGCCATCTCCACGCCGACCTTCCCTCTGATCGAGTCCTCCGGCAAGAACCTGTTGAAGCTCTATCTGAACGACGTCGGTATTCTGACCTCCATCCTGTACGGCAGCAATATCCGCGCGATCCTGGAGGACGAGCGGAGCATCAACCTCGGCTCGGTCTATGAGAGCGTCGTCGCCAGCGAGCTCATCGCCCACGGTTACAATCTGTTCTATTACGATAACCGCAGCAAGGGCGAGGTGGATTATTTGATCGACGATTACGACAGCCTCTCCGCCGTCCCCATCGAGGTCAAGTCCGGCAAGGACTACACCGTTCACAGCGCCCTGAACACCTTCGTAAAGAACGACGACTATCACGTGAAAAAGGCCTTTGTTTTGTCCAACGCCCGCGAGATCACGATGAACGGTAAGATCACCTATCTGCCTATCTATGATGTGATGTTCTTTGGGGCGGCGGACCCGTCTATCGCGCTTTTTAAGTAACGCAGATCAAGCAATGGGTAATAGAACGGATAAGGAGCGATCAATTATGATAGATGTTTCAAACTTGAAAGACGTTCTGAATACGCTGGGCTTTGTTGCCCATGGCGATATGTATGAAAAAGCTTTTCCTGAATTTGGTTGCAGCCTTAAAGTAGACTTCCAAGCAAAAAAGCTGATATATCCGGTCGCTATCAAGGGCAGGGAGCGCAACGATGGCTTTGATCAAAAAGAAAACTTTGTTGTATTCGAGTGCGTATGTCGTTTGCTGACAAAAGGGTACCGTCCAGAGCATATTGAGCTTGAAAAAGAGTGGCATCTCGGGCACGACGCAAAAAGCGGTCGCGCCGATATTTGCGTGACCGATGCCAAGGGCAATATGCTTTTCATAATTGAGTGCAAAACCTGGGGCAGAGAGTTTGATAAAGCGCTCACTGATACGAAGAATGACGGGGCGCAGCTGTTTTCCTATTGGCAACAGGAGCAGTCCTGCAAATGGCTTGTTTTGTATACATCGGATTTGAAGGCGGGAACCATTGAATATAAGGCACCAACGATTGATTGCTCCGATGATGCAAACATCATTCTTTTATCCAAAAAGGATAAATCCATCAAGCTGTACCGTGATGCACACACAGCGCCGGACAAGTATGAGGTCTGGAAGGAAACGTATGCCAGCCAAATACATGATGACCTGGTTTTCTCTGCTGATTCCGTCGCATATCAGATCGGGGTCAAACCCTTACGCAAAAAGGATCTTCGTGACTTCACTCCCGAAGACAAGATCGTCAATAAATTTGAGGAAATCCTGCGTCATAATAACGTAAGTGACAAGGAAAACGCCTTCAACCGTCTTGTTGCACTGTTTATCTGCAAGCTGGTCGACGAAAGCACAAAGGGCGAAGACGATGAGGTAGAATTCCAGTATAAGCAAGGAACGGATACATACGAAACCTTACAGGATCGTCTCCAGCGGCTACACCGGGATGGCATGGAGAAATTCATGCGCGAAGAAATCCTTTACGTTTCTGCGGATTATCCTGAATGGCTGTTTTCTACATACACCGGCTCAAAGCGTAAAAAAGCAATTGAGGATCTTCAGAACACAATTCGTATTCTGAAATTCTATTCGAACAATGATTTTGCCTTCAAAGATGTCCACAACGAAGAGTTGTTCTATCAAAACGGAAAAATCCTCGTGGAGATGGTGCAGCTGTTTGAGAAATACAGAATCGTTTACCCGTCGAAGCATCAATTCCTGGGCGATTTGTTCGAGCAACTTCTGAACAAGGGTTTCAAGCAGAACGAAGGACAGTTTTTCACTCCTATTCCGATCACCCGGTTCATTTGGGACAGTCTGCCAGTTGATCGGATGGTAAAATCCGAAAGGGGCACAGTCTATCCAAAAGTGATCGACTATGCCTGCGGCGCAGGCCATTTCCTGACAGAAGCCATAGAAGCAATCAATTTCTTTGTGCAGTCGGATGGTAATAACGCGTGGGCCAGAGATCATATTTTTGGGATCGAAAAAGACTACCGCCTTGCCCGCGTTGCGAAAATATCTCTGTTTATGAACGGCGCCGGCGAGGGAAACATTATTTTCGGCGACGGCTTGGAAAATGCTCCCGACAAAGGAATTGAAAACGGGACCTTTGATATCCTGGTAGCGAATCCGCCCTATTCGGTAAAGGACTTCAAGCAGCATTTGCAGCTGAAAAACAATAGCTTTAAACTTTTGGAGTGCATCGGCTTGAACGGCGGAGAGATTGAAACGCTGTTTGTGGAGCGGATTGCGCAGCTGCTGAAGCCTCAGGGAATTGCTGCGGTGATTCTGCCAAGCTCTATTCTCTCAAACGACAGCGCCAGCTATACCGGAGCGCGGGAGCAGATATTACAGAATTTCTATATCCGAGGCATTGCGGCGTTCGGCTCTAAAACCTTTGGCGCGACGGGAACGAATACGGTCGTAATGTTCCTGGAAAAATTCAATGAACCGCCAAAACAGATTGATCTGTCGGAAGATTCGGTTGAATCCATTTTCAGCGGACGCGACCTTGCTGAGTGGAAGGATAAGGACATTCTTGACGCGTATCTCGCTCAGATTGAGGTTGAGGAAGCGTTATATCGGGCGTTTATCGGCAAGACTCTTTCGCTTTCCGACCTGGAAGCAACGGAATACTTCAAGATGTATGTGGCATCATTTGCTGATTCAGCAGAGACGAAAAATCTGCTGAAAACGAAGGCGTATAAGAGCAAAACCGCCGAGGCGCAGGCCGCCGCATATTTGGAGAAGTTCTATGCATATGCGCACGCAATTGAGCAGGAGAAGCTTTTCTACTTTTCACTGGTATATCAGCAGACAACCGTAATCATCACTGCTCCAGCCGATAATAAGGCTCAAAAGGAATTCCTTGGCTATGACTGGTCGAATCGCAAAGGGAATGAGGGTATTCAGATTATCACTCCGGGTGGGAAAATGTATGATGATTCTGACAGGACTGCGCAGGGAACTCTCGCTAATGCTATTAAACAGTCCTTTGATGGGCAGGCACCTTCCTTTGCTGAGGAATATGCTTCGATTGCGTCTGTTGTAAACACAAAGGATATGCTTGATTATTCAAGGGTGGGTTTTAACAAGGCGTTGAGAACTAGCGTTAGAAAAGCTTTCCACATATCAAGCAAATATCCGTTGGTGAAACTAGCGTCAGTATGCGATTTGAATACCTCGAAAACTGAAATTCATGATATTCCAGACAATTTGCTTGTTTCGTTTATCGAAATGGCCTCTGTGAGCAACGAAGGGTTTATTGAAACAAAAGTGGATCGCCCCTGTGGTGAAGTGCGTAATGGGGGATATACCTATTTCGCCGAGGGTGATATCATCATCGCTAAAATAACTCCATGCATGGAAAATGGCAAGTGCGCAATTGCTGAGGAGCTGACAAATGGTATTGGCTTTGGAAGCAGCGAGTTTCACACCTTCAGATGCCATGAAAGTGAAATCCTTACGAAGTATCTATTTCTTCTTCTCAATCAAAACATGGTGCGAAAAGCCGCTGAGGAAGCAATGACAGGGGCAAGCGGACATAGGCGTGTTCCAGCTGCATTTTACGAAGAAATGCTAATTCCCGTTCCGCCTATTCCCGTCCAGCAGAAAGTAGTTGACGAGTGTGCCAAGATCGACGACGAATACAACACCACCCGCATGAGCATCGAGACCTACAGGCAGAAGATAGAAGATCTGTTTGCAGAGCTGGATGTTGTTATGTCAACCGGTGGGGGGTACAGACTGAGTCTTTCTGATACAGAAAAATTCAGTGTGTCTATTGGCAAGCGTGTTTTGGACAAGGAACTCGTTTCGGGCGGAACGATACCCGTATACAGCGCCAATGTCACAGAACCGTTTGGCTTCATTGATAAGCTGTTGATAACTGACTTCTCTGTTCCTTCTGTACTGTGGGGAATCGACGGAGACTGGATGACAAGCTATATGCCCGAGAGCAAAGAGTTTTATCCCACGGATCATTGTGGCGTTTTGCGCTGTAAGATTCTCGAAGTGAACCCGCGCTATCTTGCGCATATCCTTGAAGTCGAAGGTAAAAAGATGGGGTTTTCTCGTTCGTATCGGGCTTCAATTGATAGAGTTCAGGGAATTACTTTCACTGTGCCTGACATTGCGGTACAAGATGACGCTATGAAAAAAGTGGCGGATTATGAATCCAAAATTGAAGAGGCTGAGATGCGTTTGGAGGAAATCGCTGCTCAAAGGAATGACATTATAAGAAAAGCTTTAGAGGATAGTTGATTATATGCCAGCGAGAAAACCTAAGATTGAACGTATCGGTAATATGATATTGCTGAAACGAGATCAGTGGAAAGACCATACTGCCACCATCAGTGATTACCCCGGCCTTCTTGACGAGGTCATGAAATATACTTGGACATACTATGAAAGTGACCATCCGTATCTGAAATGCGGAAAGCTGAATACATCTCTGCATAAATTTGTTCTTGCATTTTTGTATGGGGCAGATCAATTAAATCATATGCTCAACAATGATAATATCATTGAACACCTTGATAATGACGGACTCAACTGCGCATATGACAATCTGCATATCATTTCAGCGGATTATAATAAGGCAAAAGCCTTTACGATTGACAAGGAACGCGCGCTTGAACCGGATATCCCATCCTTTATCACCGACGTATACTACTCCCACGAGAAACACTATTATCAGATGCAGGTCTTTTTCAATCGAGATGTATTCTATAACCAGTCGAATGGACAACCAATTGAAGAGCTGTTCTTCCAATACAATGATTTTCGAAGCCTTTATATTGACTGGGTGTATATTTATGGGTGCCGCCAACAAGGTGCTTTTGACCTTTCAACCTTTCATATGTCCCGGCTATATGCGAAAAACAGACCGATAATCTATTTGACTGAAGATGAGCAAGACCATGTTTTTATTCAAAGGGATGGACAGTGGTTTTTGCGCCTAAATCCAGACGGCGGGGATAAAACAACATTCTTAAACAAGACTGTGTATCAAGATCTTGAATAGAAGTTGGGAAGCACTCAATAAATGGACTAGGTGTGATTAAAATACTTACTAACTCGTTCCTTCTGGAATATGTGAAGATTGGATTTGCGGACGATATTGAAAAGAGGTATAGCAGTTCAATCGGAGTGAGTGTATTCCGTTTGCTATCCACGTCTATGCAACCTATGCTGAACCATCAAGGAGGGAACTCTCTTGCAAAATCGAATTAAGAAAAAACAAGAAGCTGTGGAAGCAAAAGCAATTGCACCCAACAACAAACTGTATTTGTTGCTGTTGCTCGGAGCCATTGTCCTAACGGGTCTCTCGTTATTAGTTCAAGGCTGTGACTCGGCTTTTACGATTTGGACAAGTATTACATGCGGTGGAATTGCTTCTATTGTCGTAGCCTGGTTAATTGATGTGGCAAACTGCAGACAGTTGAACAAGAACGCTGCGGAACACCGTAAGACTCTTTTGTCTAATCTTTACCACGTCTTTGACAATGGGCTTCAACTCCTTATTCTTGAAAGCGCAGAAAAAGATCACAATACGGATTCGAAAAAATGGTATGAGTGGATAGAGACTGTAGATAAACAGGCGATGAACGATCCGGCTCTAATTCCAGCATCTATCCGGAGTTTAATGATTTTCTTCGATGATCTAGCGGAACAGGTTTTTGCGGTAAAAAGCCAAGAGGCTATGCTGCTGGAATCAGGGATTATTTGCCAAGAAGATATCCAGGCGTTATCTACGATCTTGAGCGCATGTGATGCTGCGAGGGCAACCTACCGGTCGAAAGACAGTGATTATAATTGTTTTCGGGGTTTTTGTACATATTGTGGACTGATTCATGGCCTTATTGGGTATGCCCCATCGTTACGACTGATTAATGATATGATGATCGAACCAACCCTATATCGTAAGTATTTAGAGGAACAGGAAAAGACGCGCACATCAGAAGCCGGCCAAGCCCTGCCCGTTTTGAATCCAAAACAGGAAGGGAATGAGACAAACGAGTAGAGGAAAAAGCGATGGATAAAACGGGCGTAATTTACATACTGACCAACCCGTCCTTCCCGGAATATGTGAAGATCGGGTATGCGGACGATATCGACAAGCGGCTGCAGCAGCTCAACCGGAGCGAGTGCATCCCGTTTGCGTTCCGCGTCTATGCAACCTACGAAGTCAACTCCCGGCTTTCCGATCTGAAGATCCATAGCATTATCGACAAGCTGAACCCCAACCTGCGCTCCATTGAGAACTTCAACGGGAAGCAGCGTGTACGTGAGTTCTACGCTATGTCGCCGGAGGATGCCTATTCCATCCTGGAGGCCATCGCAGAGATCCACGGCTGCGCGGAAAAGTTGAATCGGATCGCCATGGACGAGGCCCAGAAGCAGGCGGAGGAAACCGCCCAGGAGATCGACGCCGAACACAAGGAGCGCCAGTCGCCCTTCCGCTTTTCCATGTGCAACATTCAGCCCGGTGAAGAGATCGAATACTGCAATAACCCGGAGATCAAGTGCACTGTCGTAGATGATAAGACAGTTAGCTATCAGGGGCAGAGCTATTCGCTTTCTTCTTTAGCTCAGCTTCTCACTGGCAGCAAATACTCCGTCGCCGGCCCCCGCTATTTCAAATATAAGGGCGAGTGGCTGAACGACATCCGGCACCGGCTGGAAGGATCTGATTAGTAAAGACAATAGTAACACGCATGAGGAGATGATATAGTGGACAGTATTGTAGAACATGGATTAAAAATAGATTTACACATTCATTCATGCGCCTCTGCGCCAAAGGACGGGAGTAAAGTCAAGAACAACACTGTCGAAAACATACCCCTTCTTGTAAGCAAGCTCAATGAAAATGGTGTAAACATCTGTGCGATAACAGATCATGATACATTCTCTCTTGAAATGTATAGTGAACTAAAGAAAGCAGAATTAGACACCTCGTCTATTAAAAAAGTTCTTCCGGGAGTGGAATTCTCAGTTTCTTTCCTGGATCATGAAAAGAGGGAACAAGTCATTCATGTTGTCACAATCTTCTCAGATAAAGAGGGCGATAAGATTCCCATAATTGAGACCGTCCTGCAAAAATATCGCCCAGAAAGCAGCGGTGCTTACACAGAAGAATCCTTTCTGAAAGTGCTCCGCGAAATTGATTTGGACACGATCCTTGTTGCTCATCAAAAAAACACTTTATCGAGCAAGAAACCAAGGAAAAATGATGTCAATTCATTGGGCGAAACAAAATTTTTAGAACTTGTTGCCTCTGACTATTTTGAAGCCTATGAGTTTAAGAATAAACGCAACGAAGTGTTGAACAAAGACTATCTTCTCACAAAAGGAATAGATGATAAAGTAAGGTTTGTTACCGGAACAGATTGCCACGACTGGAGTGTTTATCCCAAGGAAGACCCATCAGATACTACAACAGATTTCCCCTATACTTTTGCAAAGTGCCTTCCAACGTTCCGAGGCCTGGTTATGGCACTTACAGATCAGCAACGATTAAAAAGAGTAGATAGCTTTTTCACTGCCGATAAGACCACTCTAGAGTATATCGAGATTGAAAATAATGGAAAGACGGAGCGGATACCACTTTCTAAAGGAATTAACGTTATCATTGGCGATAATTCCGTAGGAAAGTCCATGTTGCTTCATGCATTATCCGGTTTTGAAAAGCCAGGGGAAAACCTAAGTAAGTCTTTAAAGGATGGTTATAAGGCTTATCTGAAAAAGAAGAATCTCAAAATAAAGAAGCAGCTTAAAAAGGAGAATGTCTTTGCATTTGATATGCAGGGGGAGGTTCGAAGGAAATTTGAGCAGAATCTACTTGTTGCATCTGAGTTTTCGAACTACTTTCCTCCAAATGTTAATCCCCAGCCATATAAAACAATAATATACAATGAGATTGATAGGCTTATCTCTTACCTTGAGGGTAAGTTCAAGCTCGATAATGAGATTAAAAAGCTGAGTACATTCAGTATTTATATTGATGAGGGGACTCCCGAAAGTCTTTCTTTTGTTGGCAAGTTAAGGAATGCGAAAGGAAAAGTTTCAGGCGTTGATTCAATTATCTCTGCCATAGATCAAGTGTTAGTTGATTATTCGTCCCTTATGAAACTGCATCTTGACGAGATTGATCTGGAAGTCTTGCGGCAACAATATAATGCGCTTTCGCAAATGAAGAAGAAATATGAGGCGCAAAAAAGAGAGATTGAACGCGAAAACGAGAGGATTGAAACCGTAGCCAAGGTAATTGATGAAACTGTCAGACGCCATAGCAAAAGCATTACTGATAGGCAAAAGAAAAGCACTGCTTTTCTTGAGAGAACGACTTCTTTAAAGGACTCTCTAAAAGAAATCATTGGCCAGAGCAAAAGTATACAGAGATATAGACCTACTATTGAGAATACTCAAGTAAATTTTTTAAGTAACACGGTACAAGATTATAGCTTTGTGTCTAGGCTTACGGTTAAAGAAATAAACGCACAGTTTTTTATGCAGCATGTCAATAGCCTATTCAAGTCCAACACACGGGTTGACCTTAACACAATCACGGAAAGCAGGCTGAAAGAAAGCCTTCTTAAATATGATGGAACGCCAGTCCTTCAGTTCTTTAGGGAAGCACTTATAAAGAGCTTTGAAGATGATTTTGCACCTAAGCAGACGATAATTCTTAGAGAATCAGACAAAACAGAGGAACTATCTGCAGGATTGAATGCAAAGATTTACTTTGATTTGCTGTCCTATGAAAACAGCATGGATGGCGTATACATCATCGACCAACCCGAAGATAATGTTTCGCAGCCGGCAATTAAAGAGTATTTGTTGGATTGTTTTAGAGCTATGGGCGAGAACAGGCAGGTTATCATGGTATCTCATAACCCGCAGTTTATTGTTAATCTTGATGTAGATAATATTATTTATCTCTTTTGCGGAGACGATGGGAAACTTAGATTCCAATCTGGCGCGTTAGAATATGAATGTGCCGATTATAGTGTTTTGCAACTTGTAGCAGATAATATCGACGGCGGATTGGATTCCATACAAAAGAGGTGGAAGCGATATGAAAAGAACAATAGAATTTAACTATCAGGATGATGTTTTCTTCCTTCAGGAAGGAGACTCTCGTATCTTCACAATTCTGGCTTCAGATCTGAAATTCAATTCTGTTGATTTTTATTCTGGAGTATATAAAGGCAAAAGTGCGGACATCACATTGGTAAATAAATGTGAATCCGACCCATACAAAAAAGGAGCATACATTTTTACCTGGCTTTCCGATATCGTATTTGCAATTTCAAATGAATTCTCCGAGGAAGACTCCGCTGAAGAAATTGCATCTCCGGCCAGAGTGATTCCGCTGTTTGAGTTTTCTGCATGCGCTGGTGACGGTTTTTTCATTGATAGCAGTATTCCCCATTCTGACATTACCGATATAACTGGAATTGCCGACTTTGCCGTAACCGTATCAGGCAACAGTATGGAACCCACCATAAAGGACAAGAGTGTAATCTTCGTAAAGAAAGAGGAGACACCTGAGCACAAAGAAGTTGGTCTATTTGTCGTTGACGGAAGTGTGATGTGCAAGCGATACATAAAGCAAGGTAGGGGATACAAATTGGTGCCCGATAATAGTGAACACAAAACCATTCTAGGCAAAGATATTTCTTCTATAACCTATCTTGGGAAGGTTATCCTTGTGTAAGGAATACAAATATATGTACTTCTTTGCCTTGAAGCAGACGTTTTTTAACTTTCACATGAACAGGCGCTACAAAATTCGCTTTATTCACCCTTGAAGAGCGAATAAAGCGAATTTTCGGTGAATATTCGGCGAATTTTCAGTCGTAGAAGCAGCGAATTACACTTTTCAATAGAAATACATGGTGTAAAAACGCACTTTTCAAATTCTACCGCTGATGCTACCTCTCAAGGAAGCTCTCAAGCTGTGCGTCGTCGCTCAAAAAAGTATCCAACATAAACCGTGCGCCGAGGCGGAAGCCGGTGATGAAGGTATCCAGCTCGGATTCGCCCATGAACTCGGCGTAGGCGTTGCAGAAGCGGAGAAACAGCGCCTTGTTTTCGCCGGCGAGCTGCTCGGTGAGCTTTTCCTCCAGATCGTTCAGCGAGTCGGAGGCCTTCTTTACAGGGCTTTTCGGGTGATAGCCGTGATCCTGCGGATCGACATTGCCGTAGTACAGCTCCTCGATGATATTTCCCCTCATTGCCCGTCACTCCATTTCTGCAGCTCCCAGAGCCGGTCGATATGGCGGCGGGACTTACGGAGGGTCGCGTTGTGCTCGTCTGTGGAGAGCCAGTCGATCAGATAGCATTTCGGGATCATGTACTTGTGCTGCAGCGCCAGGGCGCGGAGCTTGCCGAAGCGGATCCACTCGCAGACCGTGTGGCGGTTATAGCCGGTGAACTCCACGATAGCGGCCACGTCGATCACGTCCGGGTAGGAGGCGAGCTTGCTTTCATAGTAGCGCCGCGTCTTCTGCGGATCGTTGGGGAGAGGCGGCTGAATGCGAATCTTGTAGGGCTTCACTTCCTCGTTTCCGTATTTGTACCAGCTGGTGGGTACGATGTACCGGCTGGGGTTGACCTCCCGGTTGATCATATCTCCTTGCAATGGAGCGCAGCCCCATCAAGGATGTGGAGATCAAGGTGCTGCTGAAGGCGGCGCTGTCCGACGAGATAAACAGCCGGGAAGTCTATTTGAGTGGCATCGACCAAAGCTATTATTACGAGGGGTACACGACCTTCAAGGCAGAAGAATTGTAATCAATAGCGAAATACACCACAATTATCAAGCGATAAAAGGAGTGTTTGAACAATGAAAGAAGATAATATCGAACAGCAACACACGGAAGAAACTCCCGAAAAGAATAGAGTTATTGCTTGGGTAAAAGAACACAAATCACAGTTACTTCTTGCCGGAGTTAGCATCACTACCGTATTCTTAACCGTTATGGGAATAAAAAATAAAGATGCTCTCACAGATTTATGGAAGTCATTGAAAATACAAATTGAAAAAGGTGCTTTATATAGTTCTAAATGGTTTGAAAAAGCAAGTCTTGAGGAACTTGAAAAAGCAAGAGAAATAGTTCAAAAAGACTTCAATAATCCAAAACTTGATTTAGATTATAGAAACGAATGTCGGAATCTTTTGAACCGTTTTGATAATGCCATAGGAAAAATCAAATGGAATGGGAAAGAATACGGATATCCTGTTCACAGTAGTAACGGTTGGCATTTGCTGAGTGATGACTAAAACATTAATTTTCAAACAAGAAGCGAGGTGCAAATATGCCCGACAAGAATTGGCAATTTGAACTTGAAGAATATATTAAGCAGGGTGAACCCGACCGAACCGAAAAAAGCGAGGCGTGGCAGACCGCCATTGGCTTGCAGGCGGTGGATGGACTGAACACCTCTGCCTATCTGCTGGATACTGCCAAAGATCACATTGAGGGCAAAATCACCATCGACGAAGCCCAGCAGCGCATTCATAGCTATTACGAGCAGCGCACCACCCGCACCGAAATAGAGAACGAAACCAAAGAAGCAGATATTGTCTCTGCCAGAATCACAAAGTTGTTGGGTGAAAAAGCCTTCCAATTCTCGCCTGCCGAGTGGCTCTCCATCCACCGCAGACTGTTTGAAGGCGTGTTCCGTCACGCCGGACAGATTCGGCAGTACAACATCACCAAGAAAGAGTGGGTGCTGAACGGCGATACCGTGACCTATGCGGACTGGAACAGTATCAAGGATACGCTGGATTACGATTTTGCCACTGAAAAACAGTTCTCCTATGAGGGTTTGTCTGTAGATGCAGCGGTGAAACATTTGGCAAAATTCGCTTCGGACATTTGGCAGATCCATCCCTTCGGTGAAGGAAACACCCGTGCCACCGCCGTTTTTATGATCAAATATATGAAAACTTTCGGCTTTCGTGTGAAAAACGACGCCTTTGAAAAGAATTCGTGGTACTTCCGCAACGCCTTAGTCCGAGCGAACTACACGAATCTGCAAAAGGGCGTTCACTCCACCACAAAGTTCTTGGAGATGTTTTTTAGTAATCTTCTTTTAGGCACAGAGCACGAGCTGAAGAACCGCTATATGCACATTGATTATGTGGGGGGAAGTAATCCCCAAAGTATCAATTCCAAAGTTCCAAAGTATCAATTTGATACTTTGGACTGCTCACTGGAAGAACTGGCGGTTTTGGAACTGGTCGCACAAAACCCGGCCATCAAGCAGCAGGAGCTTGTGACCGCAACAGGCAAATCCATCGCAACCGTAAAACGAATTATGAAGTCGCTGCAAGATAAAAACTATATCCGCCGAGAAAACGGCAAGAGATATGGGAGATGGGAATTGCTGGTTTGATGCAAGGATCGGATTTATCACTTTTTTGCAATACCAGCCGTATAAAATGCCGGAGAATCAGCAGCGTCATTGATATATGACAACGGGCATCCCTATTATGGACTTGGGGTTAAACGAGTTCCGGCTCGATCTGCTTGACTACATCAAGCACCGCCCTAACATAGACAAGACGCCTTTCGGCTTGCACCTGGTTGTTACTGCAAGTGATGATACACCTGCCGGTGCGATTTAACACAATAGACTTTGCTGAGCAAAATCGTGTGCCAGCAGGGTGCTGCTCACCCCTATTGGAAAACCTGAGCCAAAGGGATTGCACCCCTCTGAACACCTGCGATTTTCTTCACACGGCGGTACCCAAACTGTAAAAATGCAGTTTGCCACCGGTGCGAAGAAAATACAAAAGGAAGCATCTGCACCAGAATCGTGAAGAAGCAAATCTTCCTTTTGACGCTGATAATCTGAAATTGATTTGGTGCAATTTGCAATCTGCCATTTATAGTAGAATTTGCCACACATAAAATTATAAGGAGGCACAACATGATAGTAAATCAACCCCATGACGAGCAATTAGGAATCCAACTTATAAAGGCTCTCGAAAGCAACCAATTTAACCAGCTCACCATTATGGTTGCATATGCAAAATTGAGCGGTGTGTATAGAGTTTCTCCCTATCTTGAGAAATTTCGGAATAACGGTGGCACAATCCGTTGTGTAGTCGGTATCGATCAGCAAAACACAACCTATGATGCGCTCAGCCAATTGTTAAATCTCGCAAACGAGATTTATATTTTCCATTCGGAAAGTGTTTCCCAGACATTCCACATAAAATGTTATTGGTTATCGGGAGAAAACAATTGCTGGTACGCTATTGGATCAAATAATCTAACAGCCGGTGGCCTCTTCAGTAATTACGAATTAAGCATGTCAACCTCACTTTCTGGTAAGGAAGCGCACGAAGAAAATGAGACGCTTTCCGGAATCTATTCAACTTATACAGATGCCGATTCTGTATGCAGCCGCAAACTGGATGATGCCTTTCTTGAGGAATTAATATCAGGCGGATATGTAGTCAAGGAAATTCAACAGAGAAAAGCACTGGCAGAAAGTGCAAAGCAGGCGCGATCCATTGTCAGAAAAACTAAACTATTCGGAAACGAAGTGTTTCCGGCGCCAGCGCTTCCTGAACAATTCCGTAAAAGCAAGGCCGCAAAACCCGACGCTAAGAAATCTCCTACGCCGAAAAAGCCCATTCAGGTAGAATCGACCAAGGTGAGCAAAGAAGATAATACTTACCTTATCAGATTAGTGCCGCGAGCAGGCGACCGATCAAAGCAGGTGCATTTCACTGTAGATCTTCTTGAAAAGTATTTTTGCCTGAAACCTGGAGATGGTATCCTTGTACAGGAAATGCTTGCGTCGGGGGCAGTTGGTGAAATCGAACACCGGCAAGTTGTTTTCAGCCAGCGAAATCGCAATGTAAAAATCGAATTGGCGGGGGCATCCATGCTTGATACAAACTATCCGGCAAACCCGGAAACAAGGCCTGTTTTGATTCTCAAGAGGGTAAATGCCAATCTGTTCGTCTACATGATATTGTTGGCAGGCAATGAAGGTTACGACGCCATCAATACTAGGTTGAAAGCACTTCCTGCTGGTAGATCACTTCCGTATGAAGTTATAGACGAAAGTACGATGTTCTCTTTGTGGGACAACTGCCCAATTGTGTAAAAGAGTTATATGGCGCTGCCGGTTTTAACCGACAGCGCCATTTTCGTTATATAGGTTCATTTCTGAACAATTCGTTGTAAGAGGGAGCTTTTGAATTCTTCTTTTTTGGATCGGGCTTCTGAACGATGATAATATACTCATTGACGTTCTTAAAAAGGAAATTAGGCGGATAGGGATAACTACCAAAAATAGGCCTCTGAGAATTCGCAGATCCCCATCTTCCGCCAGTACCATCTTTGTTCCAGATGACTTGGTTAATAAGGGCAAATCCGCAAGACTGCAGAACTTTGGTCATATCTGTAGCCAGCGGGATTGTAAGAAGACCGTGTTCTTTTGTGTTTTGGTTAACATTTGCTGTAACAACACACATTTTTCTTCCGGGTTTTAACACGCGATAACATTCGGCAAAAACTTTTTGAAGTTCAACTAAAAAGTCGTCATAGTATTCAAAGCCGCCAATGTTTCCGTCGTACTCACCGTAATTGGCTTTATTCCAATAAGGCGGAGAAGTTACCACGATTCCTACGCTATCATCCTTGACAGGGCTCATATCACATGAGCTGGAATTTAATACATCATAATGACAATTATAACTGTTTTCGGGCAATACAGATTCACTCAATCTTCTCAAAGATTCGCTGTGATATACAGGGTTTGTTTCAAAGCCAATGTAAGAACGGTTATTTTGAAGGGCCACCCTTCCTGTGGTAGCCATTCCAGAAAAAGGATCTAAAACCGTTTCCCCAACAAATGAAAACATTCTGATTAAACGGTAAGGGATCTCGGGAGGATAAACCGCGGGGTGAATACTGTCACTGATGTTGGCAATGCTCCAAACTGTTTTTGTCCATTCCTTCCATTCTTCGCTGGTAAGTTTGGACGCTTCTTTTATTTCTGACGAAATGACATTCGGCATTGTTATTTACCTCTTTTCGTTGTCTCGGTCACAATTAACCTGATTAAAATACCATTGCTCTACATGAGAAGCAAAATCATTCGGAAGATCTAAAGCTTCTATAATAAGCTTCTCGATTTTTCGAACAGTATCCATTGCTTCCCAGTGAGAATAATTAACGATTTTCTTTCCTGCGTTATAGGAAGCCGTTGGATGCCTCTTGATTTGTTCCGAATACTTTCTACCTAAACAGCACAGTTCGGAGTACTGCGATTCCGTAAAGGAATCCTTACCAATTCTAAAGTCCGATAAGAATGAGGCATTAAAGTGGAAGCCGTCACCTATTGCACTCCAAAACCAATAAGCAATTCGGTTGCTGAGCACAGCGATACAAAAGTCACGACTCTCACGATCAGGTAGATGATAAATTCTTGTAGCGCCCGACATATATGGCTTCTCGTTTTCATCAACTGACGGTGGGATATGGTCGTATGCGCAAAGCCAATTGTATGCCGTGCCATTTACAATTAGCGGGTGACCGCTGTTGCTATGTTCAAAAAGTGAATATAAATTTGAACTTCCCGCGCTAATGCGTTCACAGCATACTTTTTCAATGCTATTTGAAATTTTCGGCACATACTTTGAAATTGACATTCCAGAAATGTTGCAGAGAGTATAATCTGTGAATAAACGGGTGCGATTTGCTGATGTCCATCGCTGTAAATTGGTTGTGAAAATACCGGTTGTTGATTTGGTGCTTTGTCTAAACAAAATCGTGTTGCGTGTTTTGACCTGATCTCCAAACAATGAATCTGGGCTTCTATCGTAATTCATAAAAGTCCATGTTGCGCTATCGGTTTGAATTTCATTTCGAAGACGAGCAAATTCGCGTCCTTGCGAGTAGCAAATGGAGAGCGGAAGAATCAGGGCTGAACAGCTGCGATTCGATGAATAAGCTATCATATTATCCACAAAAGGAACGAACATATTTGATTCTCGACCTTCGGTAATGTATGGGGGATTTCCTACTATACAATCAAAATGCTGAGGGAAAACCGAGCTCCGGGCCGATATTTCTTGCAAATGAGTAGCATCACCAATAAATATGGATTTATCAATTACCTTCCAGACTTCATTTATTTTTGCTATGGCATCCTCATAGTGATCCAAATAGTATTGTAAAAACACAGCTTTACAACAGTCTACAGCAGCAGGACTAATATCGACACCCCATATGCAACGATCAAGAATACGCATAGATGTGCCAAGGTCGTGATTTTTGTTTTTTTGATATTCCATATGGCAAAGGCTCTGGATCAAAAAAACCCCAGTTCCGCAACTGCAATCTAACACAGAAGGCATATCAGTTTCAGATAAAGCGGTATCAACACATTGCGAAACAATGAAATTTGCTACATCGAGTGGCGTATAGTAAATACCGCTATCTTTTTTCTTGCTATTAGAACTTCTCGTACCACGAGACACTTTAACGTTGAAGTATACATCTGTGTCATATTCCAATGCTTCAAGAGCATAATTAATCAACTCGAGATAATCCGGTTCTTGATCAATGTGAGATAGTTCATTTAGAGCACCTGCAAGTTCTAGGGTTTGAAGATTATCATTAAAACTTAACTCAAAAATATTGAGATCATTCATTTTAATAGCCGAGAGAATATATTTTAAATTAATGGTCTCACAGGGGAAAGTGATATTTTTTGTGCGATAGAATATCAGACAAACAAGAATAATTTTTCTTGTTTCCTCAGCATTGAGATATATGCGTTCATTATCTGCGCACAAAACAACTCTGGCTTTTTGGATAATGTCTGCTAAAACGGTAATTCTAGTGTTAATGCCAGTTATATTCTTCCTGTTTCTCATTATTATCACCACCAATTAAAGACTGCTTCCGTTTGAAATAATTGAAAATACATCCTTCCAACGCGAATCGGTGATTTCATTTTCAACGCCAAAATCAATTAAGGATAGAAGGGTTTTGTGTTTCAATAAATATGCCATTTGCTTGCTCGAAAGCTGATTTCGATCGGCCGTAGCCAACTGCCTACATTCTTTTGCTTCGGAGTCATTCAAGCACAACACATGAATTATTGCCTCTATGTCAGTAGCATTAGGAGGAGCGTTGTTTTTGCCTCTTTCTATATTGCTTATATATTGCCCTGTTTTGTTGATCGCTGCAGCAACATCATCTTGTGTAAGTCCTGCAGCTTTTCTTTTTGCCTTCAAGAATCTGCCAAACTCTGTAGGTTCAATCAAAACAGAGCCCTCCTTTCAAATAAATAAATTTATTTATTTTATTATATATATATTGTTTGTGAAAGTCAATAGGATACAGAAAATTCATTTTTATTTTGCTATTAGTAATATAGCGGTATAGATGCAGAAAAGGAAAGAACTATTACTGCGAAATATTCACAATAGATAAATCGTCTAACATAAAAAGATTCTGATTGATATTTTTATAGTTTGATTTTATGTAGATTTTCGGCACATTCGATCTGAATTGAGATGTCTATCTCTAAAAAAATGGTAATATTGGTTTATGAATACAGCAGTACATCCTACCGATCATCACTGACTGGCGGGCTGTACCACATTCATTCACTTTAAGGGCTTTGAGGTCAAGAACTTCCGTGGCGCGGACAGTTACCTCTAGTGCAATGACATTATTCCGGCGATTTTTGATATTGTTCCGAAGATTGTTCTTTTTCACCCGGTCAAAGGTGCGTGATGCTCTCGTCCGGGCACACGAATCAATCAACAAACTGGCGCTTGTACCGGAAAGCTTCTGACCTCTTGCTCTGATAAAGTTCGGAACAATATCAAATTTAGTTTGACATAGTTCCGATAAAACAATGACATTGTTCCGGAAATTTTTGATATTGTTCCGAACATTGTTCTTTTTCATTCGGTCAGAGCTGCACACAAAACAAACGGAGGCCATCGACCTCCGCTTGCTCGTTACCCGTATACAATTTCCTGCATCACGGCCTCGTTTGCCCGATGTCGGATGCCGTTCATCTTTCGCACCCACGCCTGCGGGTCATCGGCCTTTACCTTCTCCGTCACGCCCTCGGTGTCTGCACATTGTTCTACCAGCCGAAGAAAGGGTTCCTGCGCCTGCTCCTCGATGTCTGCGAGGTGCCCGTCCAGCGTCCCGGTGGTCAGCAGGTTATAATACAGCACTCGGTGATGCTTCTTCAGATAGGCTTGCCGCCGCTGCCCGTAAACGCCGATGGGGCGTTCTTCTTCGGGCGGTAAGCAAAC
>ULQJ01048648.1_pt1 | contig 28318 bp, 14 predicted proteins | sample 1954331 | NCBI WGS metagenome assembly ULQJ01 (sample SAMEA4835651, study PRJEB28245) | human gut metagenome | biome: gut microbiome; material: fecal sample | place: Denmark | collected 2008 | reverse complement strand
CTGTTCAGGACGATGGTGTTCGCTTCGACGTCCACTGATACAGAGGATTCGGCGTTCGAAGATTCATCGGAAGCCGCCTGCACTTCGCCCGCGCCAAAGAACAGGATGCTCGATGTTCGCGGTCGCTTATAGAGCGGCAGTTCTACGATTTTCAGCCCCAACCTTTTTGCAAACGCTTCAGGTTTCAATTTTGAAGGATCATGCAGACCTTCCGGCACCAGCTGAAAAATGATCTTTTCTGCTTCTTCCTCAACATCTTCCCATTTGAGCACGGGAACGAGATATTCGTCCAGTTTGACTCCGGAATCTTCGTTTTTACACCGATGGAGGCGAAAACCGCCATACTCGCCCGCAATCCCATCTTCCATGTCAAACCACATATTCACGTCGTAGCACTGGCGAACCGTCTGCTTATTGTTTTCGCTGGCGATTTCTATTTCCAGTTCTACCGTCAGCTCCGCCTGAACGCAGCATTCCGCAATGCGACGATAATTTGCCCACACGATGGAGCCACTTTTCGGCAGCAAATTGGCCGCGAGAGGTGACATTGGGACGGCGCAATCAGTATTTCGAAGCAATCGACCTTTGCACACCATCCCCAGTTTTCCACAGCGAATTCGCTGATCCAGCTCCGCAAAAATCTCCTTTTCGTAATGATGACGGATATACTCCGTCATGGACTGAATTTCGGGAAGCACAATCGTTTCAGTTGATTCTATTTCAGATGGGGGAGAGGTATTCTCATCATCGATTGAAAAAGGTGCCTCCAGTTCTTCCGTTTTCAACATTTCAATTTCCGCAAGGTTCGCGTCTTTTTGCATATGATTCACCTCAATTCGAATCATCATGGATAATCATATGACGATTATAGCACGTCGAACATTAGTTCGCAACAATTATACTAACATCCCCGGGAAGTTTTACCGTGTGTTCGGGTCAAGGCTCATGAAACGTCTACTTTTTCCCTCTTCCGCCGATCAGGATCATTCCATACAGATAGAGCCGCTTTCCGCCCCAGACGTAGTCCATTCCGGCGGTCTGCGCCAGCTTTTGCACGTTGATGCAGTAGGCCGAGAGGCAGGAGAACATTCTGTCGGGATGGCGGCAGGGCTCGCCCGTCGTCCTTGTGCAAACCTCGCAGAGATTGCAGGAGCCCACGCCGCACATTCTGCCCATGGATTGGACGCGATGCATGCAGTCCGCGATTCGCAGCATGGCCGCCGTGTGCGCCTGCTGCGCGCGGTTGATGCTGTCGAAATCGTTCCAGTCGCTCAGCTCCCACTGGCTCTGCACCACCAGCGCCTTCCGATAGCCGGTAACGATTCGCTGCATGGCGGTGAAGCTTCCGCAGTTGGGCGGGCAGGAGTGGTTCGCGCCGTACTGGCCGCACAGATTTTCCGCGCAATATCTGCGAAAGCTCGAATCGAACACGATTTCCGATGTGTCGATCACCGCCGCGCAGAAGCCCTGCGCCCGGGCAAAGGCCAGCGCTTTTCCGCACTTTTCCCGTTCGCACTCCAGCGCGCGAATCTGCGTCTGCTCGGGGCTGGTCAGCGCGGGAAGTCCGGCCGCCTGAATCGCCAGATTCCACGTTCGAAAATGCGCCTTGATCTGGAGCGCCTCCGTGACCTCCCGATATACGGGCGTTCGCCCCAGCGTCCGAGCCGCCTCCCGCAGCGGGCGAAGCAGCCGCTCCTCCGCCTCAGTCAGCGGCATACCCGGCTGCCATGACATGCTTCGCATCAGCTGCGCCTGCCGCTGCCGCTGTTTTCCCCGATTTGCCAGATCTGACGCTCCCAATGAGATTCCCCCGCTCTATCAGCTCTTATAATTAATACTTAAATGTAAAGCTCCCGCCGATGAGACCGGCAGGAGCTTCATCTCATTTTTTCTCCCAGAGGGCATATAATATCGTCTTTTTATCCGTGGGAACATCGCTCTGGGCGATCCACTCTTCGCAATGCTCCTCGTCCTTGTACCATCCGACGAAGCGATATCCGGCGCGAACGGGCGTGGGCAACTCGTTCACGGGCTGGTTTTCCTCCACCCATACGTCCGCCAGCGGCTTGCCACCGTCCGTGTCGAATGCGAGGCGCACGCGCCTGCCCTGCGCCGGACGGGCCGTCGCCGTCGGCTCCGGGCCCTCGCCGCCTTCGGACTTTGCCGACGGCTCGCCGTCATCCCATGCGGCGTAGAGCACCATGTTCCGCGCCACCGGCTCGTTTTCGAAGTCCCATTCCTCCGTCAGATCGTAATCCCTGTACCAGCCGCGCAGATGCTGACCGGCCTTTTCCGGATCGTCAGGGCGCTCGAGCAGCTCACCATAATTAGCCGTTGCATCCTCCAGCCCGCTTCCGCCGTTGGTCTCAAAGCGCACGATGCACTCGTCGGACACATACAGCAGCAGATCGTTGGCGGTCGCCTCATAGCTCTCCTGCGCACCGGGCTTGGTGACGCAGAAATTGCTGTTGTTCAGCTCGGTGACGCCCGATTCGCCGTTCACCTGAAGCTGGAAGGTTCCCACCAGCTGGTTGTCCTTCCACTCGCTGCCGTCCACGAAGGACAGATAGTTCATGTAGAACGCCCGTCCATGTCCGCGCAGTGCGATGTCCTCGGTATCGATCTCCGCGCGGGCAATGCAGCCGTCCTCCACAGGCAGGACAAAGGTCTCGTCGTACACAATTTCGTTCTGCATCGAGTACATCGTGTAACCGTCATCCTCGTCCTCGTCGGTGCGCGTGAGGGTGAACACCACGGTAATCACGTCTCCCGGCTCCACGGCGACCTCGTGCTTTCCGTTCACCGTCAGATCAAAGGTGTAGACCGGCTCCATGCGCTCGTCCTCGGGTTTGACCGTCTGCGCGGGCTCCGCCATCGCCGGCAGGCATAGCGCAAGCACCATCAGCGCTGTCAGAATCCATGCTTCCATTCGCTTCATGCCAGGTCTCCTCCTTCATCTTCTTCCGGCAGCGCCGCTTCCGGGTTTAAAATCGCGTCCAGCAGCGCGTCGAGATCCGCCTGATCCACTGCGCCGTCGCCATTGAAATCGCACATCTCGTCCGCGCTTCCCTCCAGCAGGAGATTATACAGCATCTGCACATCGTTGATGTCCACACTGCCGCTGCCGTTCAGGTCGCCTCGGAGCGTCCGTCTCTCATCCTCAGGCGCCGCGAGGACTTCGTTCTCCGGCATGTCGTCGCTCCAGCAGACCATGAACGCCTCCGAGGTCTTCGCCTGTTTGAGCAGCGTGTCAATAGGAAACGCCTTTGCGCAGTTGTCGCGGCTGTTGGGATCGTTCATCAGCACGAGGCCGTCCTCGGTCACGCCGCGCAGCACCAGATAGTGGCCCCTGCTCGTGAAGATTCCCGGGCCCATGTGGGCGATGACCGGCTTGCCCTCGCGCAGCGCGCTCAGGATCGCGTCCGCGTCGTTGGCGATCCACCGGCTGTGCACGCCGTAGTTCTCGGCGAACAGGCTCAGCGTCCCATGGCTCCAGCCGGAGCCGTGGTAGCGGCCCGCGTCCACTGAGTCGCAGAACAGCGTGTAGGGATTCTGATCGGTGTTTCCCGTCAGATAGGCGATGACCATCGAAAGGCTCGTCGCGCCGCAGCCCGACGTGGCCACGCTGCGCTCAATGCCGCCGACGGTGCACACCGTCTGCGCATAATCGCCCTGGAATAGCATCGGAACGGCCATTCCCCGCTCGTCGCTGGGCTTTACGCCGCGCCACAGCCTCTCGTCCACACGTGCCGCGATGATGAGCTCGCCATCGGACGGAACATCCTCCGGGCTCTGATCCTCTTCCTCCGGAAGCGGAGTGGGCGTAGACAGGGGCACGCACGCTTCGTCATGCGTATGCTCCGGAAGCTCGCAGATGAGATTTTGTCCTTCATCATAGCAGGTCTCGCCGTGGACATGCTCCAGAAGGCCGCACGAATAAACCGGCTCTTCGCTCGGCGCAGGTTCCGCCGAGGGATCCAGCGTGGGTTCCACCGACGGCTCCAACGTCGCTTCGTCCGACGGCTCCGCCGAGGGATCTTGCGTGGGTTCCGCCGACGGCTCACCCGAGGGATCCTGCGTGGGTTCCGCCGACGGTTCCGGCGTCGCTTCGCCCGACGGATCCTCTGAGGGATCCTGCGTAGGTTCGTCCGACGGCTCCTGCTTCGGCTCACCCGACGGTTCTGCCGACGGCTCCAGCGTCGCTTCGTCCGACGGCTCTGCCGATGGTTCCTGCGTCGGCTCGGTCGATGGCTCCGCCGTGACTTCCGTGTCCGAATCCTCCGTTGCCTTCGGCGAAGGCTCTGCCGTCGCTTCGCCGGAGGGCGCGGGCGTGGCTTCCGTCACAGGTGTCTGCGCCGCTTCGGGGTGCTCCGTTGTCTCTGATGGAACGCTCGGCATCTCTTCAGGTTCTTCAGTCGCCCCGGATTCCTGTGCGGGATCCGGCGAGGCGTTATGGGCAGGGGCGGCGGACGGAGCCGGCGTTTCCATCGCGGTCGGCTCGACCGTCTTTTCCGAAGAGACTTCCGCATTCGCAGGCTCAGGCGCGGGCATGACGGTCTCCTGAACCGCCGTCGGCTGCGGCTCCGCAGGCGCGTCGCTCTCCGCCGCGCTCAGCGCAAAGCCCTGCAGGAACAATAGCACCGCAAGCCCGAAGCTCAGCCGTCGAATTTTCTTGTTCATGATTTACCCCTATCTTAAGTCGGTAGCCCCCTGCGGCTCCGGCCGGAGCCGCAGGGGAAAGTCGGGTTTATTCCACGGGGAATTCCGTGTGAACCTTCGCGACGATCTCCGCCGCGTCCTTCACAGTGATGCTCTTGCTGCCGTCCATATCGGCGCGCAGGAAGCTCTCCGCCGTCACCGTCGTGAAATCCTGATACTTCTCCGCCTTGTACATGTCGTACACCAGCTGAGCATCATTGATATCCACAGCGGCAGTCTTGTTCACATCGCCTTCGTAGGCGACCGCTTCCGCCGTTCCGGCCTTCTGATCGACCAGCACAGCGGCAGCCTCGCGAACCTCTTCGATGGTCTTTCCGGAGATCATCAGGTAGCAGTACGCGCCGTCGTACTTCTCAGAAGTGAACATCGCGTTGCCGTCGAAGCTGTAAACATTGCCGTCCACCGGCTTGCCGGAAACCAGCACCAGCCACATGGACTGACCGCTCGGCTCGCCCTCCGCCTGCTTCAGCTTCAGATACTCGACCACCTCAACCGTGGGCACGGCGACGGTCTTTTCCACCGTCACGGTCAGCGCCGTGCCGTTGATCATGCTGCCCGGGATGGTGTAGCTGCCGTCCTCGTTGGGCTTGATCTCCGTCTCGCCCACCTTGACCACGTAGTCATAGGCCGCGTCCTTGACGAGCTTCAGCGTGAAGTCCTTGCCGTTGGTGGCCGTCTGGTTCAGACCGCCCTCAACCTCCGCGTCCGTCACACCGGTGATGGTGATGGCAGTCGTGCCGGCCGGCGGCGTGACGTCCTTCGTCTTGGTCACATTGATGGTGATGTTCTCCGTGATGGCCGCGCCGGCAATGGTGTAGGTGCCGTCGCCGTTGTCCGTGTAGGGCAGGTTCACGTTCAGCGTGTAGCTGTAGCCATCCTTCTTATCGATGGTGAAGGTGTAGTCCACGCCATACTGCGCCTTGTCCGCGCCGGTGGTATCCTCGCCGGTGATGGTCACCGTGTAGAACTTGCCGGTGCGGGTACCCTCGATGGTCACGTCGCCGGTGATGTCGCTGGCCTTAATGGTGTAGGTGCCGTCGCCGTTGTCGATGACGTCCACATAGTTGTCGCCGATCTTCGCCTTCACATCCGAGTAATCGTAATGGTCGCGGTCCGTGGCCTCGAAGGTATAATCATCGCCCGGCTTGACCGCGGGATCGCCCTTGAAGATTCCGCCCTCGGGCAGCGTGACATTGTAGCCGCCGATGGTGATGGTCACGGAGTCGTTGATGCAGACCGCATCCGGAGCGTCCTGAATCGGCGCGTTGGCGGATTCGTCGATCTTGGCGGATTCAAAGGAAACCTTCGCCTCGCCCGTCGCCACACCGGTGAAGGACAGCGTAACCAGATCGCCCAGCGCGAGGTTTTCGCCATAGCGAACGATCTTCAGCGTGCCGTTTTTGTCGTCGGAAATGCGCGCTCCCTCAGCTTCCGTAGCTCCAGCATAGCTCAGAAGCTTGGAATCATACTTGAGCACCACGTCTGCGGCGTTGTAGGTCGTGCGGGTATCGTTCTCGCCCACGCCCACCTTCACGGTGACGCTCATGGTCTCCTTGACCTGCATCGTATCGCTGGGCATATTGCTCAGCTCGACGGTGTAGCCCTCGTCGGCGGAGCGCTTGACGGTCACCATGCAGGCCGCGGTCTTGTCGCCCGCCGTCGCGGTGATGACGGTTCTGCCCACGCCGGCGGCCGTAACCTTGCCGTCCGCCACGGCGGCGACCGCTTCGTTCTCGGAAGTCCATGTCACGGTGGTTTCCGCGCCCTCGGCCGCGGTCACGGTGGCGATGAGCGTCTCCTCGCCGCCCACAGTCAGCGTCAGCTCGGTCTTGTCCAGCTCAATGGCCGTCACTTCGGGCGCGGCGGGCTGAACGTCCACGCTCAGGCTCGCCTTGTCCGCAGGCACGTCCACCGCATCGCCGGTGATCTCGTTGCGGGAGGTGTCGCGAATCTTGTCCTTCTTCAGCTCAAAGGTCGCCTGGCTGTCCGCCGAGATGTCCGCCTTGGCCACGAAGGCGATGGTGTACAGCGTGCCGGCGGCCACAGTCTTGCCTGCAGCCGAAAGATCGACGTAGGAAATCTGTGCGTACTTTTTGCCCTCCGCATCGGTCTTGGCCTTCGCGGAAACCTTAAGGTTCGTATCTTCGGCGGGAATGGCGTCGCCCCGCTTGCAGGAAGCGGGAACATAGTCGAACAGTTCGTCGTTAAAATACAGGCGATAGCTCAGGCCGTACACGCCCTCGATGGGCGCGTCCAGCTTCACCGTCACGTTCACGGTCTCGCCCGCGCGCAGCGCGGTCTTGTCCGCCTCGGGCGTGACGCTGGCCAGCGCTGTTGCGGAAAGCAACAGCACCAGCGCCAGAATCCAAGCGCAAAGTCTCTTCATTCTGATTTAATCCTCCTTTGAATCGTCACGCCGCAGGCGTAAACTCGTCGAGGTTTCCAATGAAATAGTCGTTGATCATCAGCACGTCGTCCAGATCGATCTCGCCGCTCTGATCCACATCGGCTGCGGTGAACTGATCGCCGGTCAGGTCGAGGTTTCCAATGAAGCAGTCGTTGGTCATCAGCACGTCGTCCAGATCGATCTCACCGTCGGCGTTCACGTCGCCCAGCGTGACCTCCACCGCCCCGATGACCTTGAACAGCTTGGCCATGTCCTTGCCCAGCGGGTCGTCCGTGCGGTTGTAGCCGGTCTGCCAGCCGCAGCCCGTCACGGAAGGACAGCCCTTGATGCTGCTCTCGGTGTTGCAGTAGATCGTGTCGCCGAAGGCCGTGGGCGCAGCATAGTTGGTATCCACGACGAATACCTTGGCGATGGGCTTATCCGCGCCGCAATCCTTGGCGTACTGGTTGCCGGAGATATTGTCGATGCGGTTGAGGCTATGGTAGTAGCCGATGATCGCGCCGACGTTGGTGCTGCCGGAGATTTTGCCGGTGAAGGTGTTGTTCTTGAAGGTGTAAGCGCAGTTGTCCCATGCCTGCGCGACGTACTCGTCGCCGCCGAGGATGCCGCCGACGTTGGTGTCGCCGGTGACCGTGCCGCCGGCGGTGCAGTTCTCCACCGTCACCTTGCAGCCGTTGGGAGCGGAGCTGTCGCTGTAGCCGCCGCCGACGATGCCGCCGACGTTCCGGCTGCCGGTCACAGTGCCGTCGAAGGAGCAGTCCTTCACCGTGCACGCACCCATGGCGTTGTCCTGAGTGGCGATGATGCCGCCGACGTAGTTCTTGCCCTTGACGGTGCCGTGGTTGACGCAGTTCTCAACAGTGCCCTGCATGCGTCCCGCAAAGCCGCCGATTTCGTTGCGGTCGCCGGTGTAGCCGATGACGACGCCGGCCTCGATGGTACAGTTGCGGATGGTGGCGTTGTAGCCCACGCTGCAGCCCGCATAGGGATTATCGAAGCGGCGCGCGCCGATCAGACCGGACTCCAGCGTCTGGGTGCCGGACTTGAGCGTAACGTCGTCGATAATCATCGCGGTGCCGGACATGCCCACGCCGGTGAAGCAGTCCACAAGGCCGTAGCCATTGATTTGGATGCCATAGATGTTCAGATGGCGGATGGTCGCGCCGTTGACATAGGCGAACAGCGGGCGCTCGCCGGCGGGCACGGTCAGCAGCTTGTCGCCGCCGTCGAAGGTGCCGGAGAAGGCGTTCAGGTTCGCGCCGTAGTTGATGCCGTTCTGGCCGTCCTTGGTGCAGCCGATGGGCTTCCAGCCGGTGGGCAGAGTGATGTTCTCGGTCATCTTGAACACCTTGCCCGCGAAGCTCTCGCCGCCCTCGACCAGCACGGACAGTCGCTCGAGATCCTGCCAGCGGGTCAGCTTGTAGGGATTGTCCTCGGTACCCTCGCCCTCGAAGGCCTGCGCAAGCTCGGTGACGGTGATGATCGCCGTATCGCTCTTGGCCTCGCTGTACTTGCCGTTCACGGAGCAGCGCACCATGCAGTAGTACTCGTGAGAACCGGCAACGCTGGTGCTGATGGCGCATTCCTTGCCGCTGGCGACGTACTCGCCGTCGCAGTACCAGTGATAGACGTACTGCGCGCCCTCCAGCTCGTTGACCTCGATGGTCAGCGGCGCGGGACGCAGGCCCTGCTCGTAGGTTGCGCTCACGGGCTGCTGGGTGATTTCCGGCGTGTCGCCGGTCTCAGAGCCGTAGTTGAACACGATCACGGTGCCGTACTTCTCGAAGTTCTCGAGGGTGGTAGAAGCGAAGGTCATTGCGTTCCACTGCTCCTCAGTGCCGCGGAAGTAGATGATTTCCGGATGGCAGTTGCGGCCGCTGTCCGGGTAGGCGGTCAGATCCGCGCACAGATACAGTTCCTTCAGGCTGAGCAAGTTGGAAAGCGCGTACTGGTCAAACTTCGTAACGCCCTTCATGTCCAGATACATAAGGCCGTTGGGAAGATCGGAGTAGGTGATTTCCTTGATGCTCTCGGGCAGAACCAGCTTGCGCAGGCCGCTGCACTTGGAGAGCATACTGTTCAGCTTGGCGAGGTTCTCGGGCAGGCGCACGTCGGTCATACCGGTGCACGAGGCGAGTATGTTATCGGAATAAGTCGTGTTGGCCGGATCCGCCGCGTCCTCAAAGTAGACGCTGGTGATGCCGGTACAGCCGTCGAACGCATACTGGCCGAAGGAGGTAATGGTGGAGGGCAGATACAGGCGGCCCTTCATGTTGGTGCACTTACGGAAGGCCTGATTGCCGATGGTCTTCAGGCTCGCCGGGAAGGTGACCATGGTCAGCGAGGTGCAGCCATTAAACGCGGAGTAGCCGATTTCCTGGAGGTTCTCCGGCAGGTTGATACTGGCCAGATTGGTGCAGCCGTTAAAGGCCTGATTGCCGATCTTCACGAGGGAATCCGGCAGCGTAACCTTCTTCAGCCCCTTCTGATTCCGGAAGGCCCTGTTTCCGATCTCGGTCACGCCGTCCTTGATGGTCAGCTCTTCCTTGTCGATGGACAGCACGAAGGCGATGGCGTTGTCGCCATAGACGATGCCGTCCACGCAGCTGAAGGAGCTGCCCTCGGCAAAGTTGATGCTCTTCAGCGCCGTGCAGCCGCTGAATGCCGTTGAGCTCAGAGTCGTCAGACTCGCGGGCAGGTTCACGGTGGTCAGCGCCGTACAATCAGAAAACGCACTGCCATCAATGCTGGTCACGCCCTCGCGCACGGTGATGGTGGTCAGCGCCGCACAGCTACTGAACGTGCCGTACGCCGCAAGGTTTCCGCCGACGGAAACCTCGGTCAGCTCGGCGCACTCTGCGAACTCACTGCCTTCAGTGAGGTTCAAGCCGTCGGGCAGGTTGAGCGTCTTAATCTTGGTCTTCTGGAACGCGCTGTCGCCCACCGACTTCAGGGTCGCGGGCAATTCCAGAGCGGTCAGGCCGGTCGAATCGAAAGCGTAGCTGCCAATCGTTTCCAGCTTGCTGGGAAGCTTCACGCCGGTCATTTCCGTGCAGCCCTTGAACGCATAGCTGCCGATGGTGGTCACGTTCTCGGAGATGGTCAGCTCGCCGGTCAGGCCCGTGCAGCCATTGAAAGCGGACGAACCGATACTCTTCAGCGTGCTGGGGAACTTGATGGAGGTGATCTTCGTCTGATTTATGTAGGCTCTGTCCGCAATCGCGGTCACGCCCTCGGGGATGACCAGCTCGCCAGTGTACTGAACAGACGGAAGTACGTACACGATCTCCGTGCCGTTCTTCATCAGAACGTTGTCCTTCATGCTGAACGCGCCGCCCTCTGCACAGTTGATGGTGGTGATCGCCGTGCAGCCGTCGAACGCGCCGGCCGGAAGCGTTTCCATCGACTTGGGCAGGTTCACAGTGGTCAGCGCCGTGCAGTCCTGGAACGCCGAGGTCACCACGGAGGTCACGCCCTCTTTGAAGGTAACCTCCTTCAGCGCAGTGCAGAATCTGAAAGCGTAATCGGTGATGTTACAGGGAATCGTAATGGATTCCAGCTTCGCGCAGTTGCCGAAGGCTCCCGTATAGCTCGAATAATCCATTCCGGAAATCTCGACCACGGAATCCGGGAAGATGATGCCGGTGATGTCCGATCCGTTGAAGGTCAGGCCGATCTTGGTCACGCCGTCCGGAACGGTCACCACGCCGTTCAGCTTGCTCTCGTCAATGACCATGTAAATCTCCGTGCCCTTTTCCTTCAGCACGAAATTGTCCACGACGTTCAGGGCACAGCCCTCCGCGCAGGTAAAGCTGGTGATGCCCTTCACTCCGCTGAACGCTTCGTCGCCAATGGTGGCCAGCGTGGACGGAAGGGAAACGCTGGTGACCGCCGTCAGGTTGTAGAAAGCGTTATTTCCAATGTCAGTAACGCCTTCCTTCACCACGATGGACTTGATCTGAGCACTGTACTTCTTGACGTAGTTGGGCAGGTAATACTTATTAAAGCTGGTGCCCATCTTGCCGTCGCTGCCCGGCACGGCGCTGAACTCCAGCGTGCCGTCCTGACGCACCTTCCAGACGACGTTGCCGTACTTGCCGCTGTCGATGGACGTAGCGGCCACGGTCACGCTGCAGTAGGGCGCGGTGATGGCGGAGACTTCCTTCGCGTCCTCACCCTCGCCAGTCGTCTTGGTCTTGGTGGCGGAGACGACGTGCGCGCCCGCAGTGGCGATGGTCACGATGGCCTTGCCCTCCGCGTCGGTCACAGCGTCGGTGGCCTTGCCGTCCACGGTGATGGTCGCGCCCTCGCAGGGAACCATGCTCATGTTGCCGCTCTCATCGAAGGTGGCGGACTTCAGCGTCAGCTCAAAGCTGGTCTCGTCGTCCGTCTCTACGGTGGTCTTGTCGAACGCCGCGTAGGTCTCGGCGTCGGCATAGATCATGGCCTCGATGCGGTCGCCGCTGGCAACCTTGTCGGTCAGACCGTTGGCCATCGCGCCGTTGAGATAGTAGCCCACGCTGCTGGTCTCCACGCCCCACAGCTTGGTGATGTACAGGCCGTAAGTGCCCGTGGCGGTGGCGTAGTCGTCCGCGCCGTTGGTGGCATACTGCTCGTGCGCCGCGCGGAAGATGTCGTCGATGGTGTACTCCGTCTTAGTGTCCAGCTCCACCTTCAGGCTGACCGCGTTCGCGCCGTCCTTGTCCTTCAGGAAAGCACCGCCGTTGCTGAAGGTCACATAGGCCTCGATGGGCGTATGGGGCTCCTCCAGCGCCACGGTGAAGGTGTAGGTCTGCGCTTCGCCCTCGTTGGCGTTCATGGACGGCCACTCGGGATCGCCGCACTTCACGGTGATGACCGTGCCGACCTCCACGGGAATCTCGGCGCTGCGCTTGTACTCGGTCTCGCCGACGCAGGTGCGCACCTGATAATTCTTGCAGGCCGCGGTGGGCGTGACCACGACGCTCTTCGTTCCCTCGGGAACGTTCAGCGTGTATTCGTGGGTATCCGCCGCGAAGGTCTTGTCCAGACGGCCCGCGCTGAATGCGACGGCCTTCACGGACTTGTCCGTGCTGGTGTAATCGCTGCCCAGATCCGTGCCGAGATTGCAGGTGTACATCACGCGGATCTCGTCGCCCGCGGACAGACTGCCGTCAGCCACGGTGACCTTGTCGAAGGTCGTGCTGCTGAACCAGTCGTTGATGGTGCCCATCCAGCCGGCGCCCTCCGCCGCGTCCTTCTCGGCGATGCCGCCGATGGCGCGGATGTATCCGCCGTACTCGGTGTTCTCATCGATGGTCGCCTCGACGCTCGACTCGTTCAGCGCCGCGACGATGCAGGACATCATCGTGGAATCCGCGCTGAGGGCGACGTCCGTGTCGATCAGATTGCCCGTCCACGCGGGCGTCTTGCCGTTCATCTTCTCGGTGAACGTCGTGTTTTCAACAATAACGTGAACCTTGCCCAGATCCTCCTCGGCCAGCGCCGCCGCGGGGAGCATGCCCAGCAGCATTGCCAGCGTCAGAAGCAGGGAGATCAGCTTTGCGCCGTTCATACGCGGCGCTCTGCAATTTGTCATCCGTTCTGCCATCCTTTCTCATGTCCAGATAGATACTTGGGTTCAGGATTTTGCCTTGAACATACTGCATGGCGGCTGAATGGATGCTTTCCTCCCTCCACGCTCATAATCAAACGGCCGTTGTGTCTCCCCGGAAGATGGCTTCTTCCGAAAAACACAGCGGCCGTTTTGCATTGCAAAAACAATACATGCCCTTGCCTGAGCGTATCTCTTCATTCAGTGTGTCATAGGTCTCCTGACTCGTGCGGTTCAGACTTCCATGGAAATCAGCGCTCGAAGCCGCGCCTTCTCAATGGACGAATCCATCAATGACCGGCTTTCGCCATCCGCTTCGAGCTTCCGCCATACAGTACCGGGCAGTGTCTCGGGTTCTCACCGAATTCCCTCATTCTCACGCCGGGGTTTGCCCCTGCGGCGTGAAAGCACAACACAGCATATTCACTTTTTATAGATGCATAGCCAGATATGGCTACTTATCACAGCTATAATAGCACGCTAACGCCGAGGTGTCCACCTCATTCGGCCTTTCTTTAAAACTTAACCATTTTCTTCCAATCCGCAAACACTTTTCCCCGTGCCCGGCGGAAGCGCCATTCGGTGAATTCGTCCAGCAGCAGCGGCATTAGGCACAGCAGGGCGTAGGCCAGATAGAATACGAAGGACATGGGCGTGGCGCGGGGCAGGCGGATGGCGGGGCTGTAGCGGACGTAGCTCTGCCTGAGCAGAACGCCCATGGCCAGCGCCGTCATCAGCGCGCTCTGGGCAATGACATACGCCCGGTCGCGGTTGTCGAAGCGGTAGATGGAGAAGGCGGTGCGGCCGCGCAGACTGCTGCCCCGGCTGCGCATGGACTCCGACGCGCCGGTGAGCATCTCAATCGTCCATGTGATCAGCATGGAGAAGAGCTTCAGCGCGCTGCCGATCCGCTGAAGGACGCTGCCCTGATTCACGCCGCGGCCGATTCCGCAGCGGGCGGTGTTGAGCTTTTTCGCCTGACGGCCGATGCGCGGAACCATCCGCAGCAGGATCGCCAGAAACAGCGAAAGCCGCGGGCTGACCCGGCCGAAGAGATAGACCACCTTGTCCGCGGTGAACACCTCGTGCACGCAGGCAAGCCACATCAGCGCCGCCGACACAGACAGTCCCAGCGCCGCGCCCGAGACCAGCGCCTCCAGCGTGATGTTGTTGTCCACAAAGTTCTGCCGGAGCACCGTCACGCCGAAGTGATGGATGCTCGCGTACCACAGCGCGAACGCCGCCGCGCAGGGCAGCAGGATCAGCCCCAGCGCCGCGCCCCTCGCCCGGCGCAGCTTCACCGCGTAGGCGAAGGAGCCGATGAAGGCCACGGCCAGATAGACCGGATGGCGCAGCGCCAGCGCCGCGGCGATCACACAGGCAAAATAGAGGAAGCTGACCGCGGGATGACAGGCTGAAAATCCCATGCTATTCCTCCGCAAGGCCAAACTTCAGCTTGACCCGATCCAGCTTTTCCAAAAGCGGCTCGCCCAGCAGCAGAATCGTCAGGAAGGTGCACAGCGCCTGACTGGCGTTCACCGGAAGTCCCGAAAGATAGATGGGCCACGCGGTCTTGGGCGTGATCTCCGTCAGCGTCAGGAACACCGTGCAGGTGTCCAGCAGCGGCCCGACGAGCACCAGCACGCAGACCGCGCCGAAGATGGACATGGGCAGACGCTTTCTCTTCAGCCAGCCCCTTTGGAAAAACAGTCCGCCCGCCAGCCCCGCGGAGCCGTAAGCCACCATCTGCCACGGCGTGTACGCGCCCTGACCATAGAAGAAGTTGCTGGCGAAGGCGCTCACCGCGCCCACGAGGAAGCCCGTCTCCGGGCCGAAGGCGAAGCCGGAAAGAATGATGATGGCGAACATGGGCTTGAAGTGGGGAATCGGAATGGCCGCGCGGGCGGCCACCGCGAGGGCGCACATCACGGCCACCACCACCAGCTCCCGCGCCTGAGGCTTTCGCCCCTCGAAGGCCAGAATGAACGGAACCAGCGCCTCGACCATCACCAGCGTGCCGGAGATGTAATAGCTGCGTCCGAACAGGCTGCGCCCCAGCAGCAGCGTCGCCGGAATTGCGACGAGGAACACGATCAGCGCCGCGACGGTGGATTTCTTCATTTATGCATCCTCCATGTTCTTTCGGTAGAGGTCGATCACGTCCTCGCAGGAGACGGCGTTTCGGAACACGCAGCGGCTCATGCGGTTGGCCGCGGAGGTGTAGAAGCTGTTCTGGCCGAAGAACCGGCGCGGCGTGTCCACGGTCAGCAGCTGGCCGTCGAAGAACATGCCCACCAGATCGGCGTATTTTGCGCAGAACTCCACGTCGTGGGAGACCATCAGAAGCGTCACGCCCTGCGCCTTGAGCTGAGCGAGAATCTCGGCGAAGATCTGCTTGAAGAAGCTGTCCACGCCCTTGGTGGGCTCGTCCAGCAGCAGGATGGTCGGCTTCGTCATCAGCACCTTGGCCAGCGCCGCGCGCTGCTGCTCGCCGCCGGAGAGGTCGTAGGGATGGCTGTTCAGGAACGGCTGAATCTGGCACAGCGCGGAAACGCGGTCGATCTCCGCCCCGTCGCCGCCCATCTCCTCCAGCTCCTCGCGCACCGTCTTTTTCACGAACAGGCTCTTAGGATCCTGGGGCAGCATGGCGAGCTTTCCGCGGAACAGCTCGGCGGTTCTGTACTTGTTCAGCGGCTTCCCGTCGATCAGAACCCTGCCGCGATAGGCCCGGCAGGTGCCGCAGACGGCCTTCAGCGTCGTGGATTTGCCCGCGCCGTTGCCGCCCACGATGGCGAACAGCCTGCCGCGGGGAACCTCCAGATTCACGCCGCGCAGCACGTCCGGGCTGTTCTTTTCATATCGAAACCAGACCTCCTTCATGGAGATGGCCGCGTCGACCTCCTCGCCCAGCGGCGCTTCCGGCTCCGGCTCGCCGACGCGCACCGGACGCTCGGCAAACGTCTCCGTCAGCCACGCGCGGCCCTCGCGCACCGTCAGCGGGCATTCACCCTTTCCGCCCGCACCGTAAAACGCCCGCGCCGGCGTGGGCATGGCGAAGAACATGGGATTGTCCTGCGCGTGCAGCGCCTCGCAGACCGCCTTTGGCGCGCCGTCGGCGATGATTTCGCCCTCGTCCAGCACCACCGCGCGGTCAGCATAGGGCAGAATGTCCTCCAGCCGGTGCTCGGTGAGGATCACCGTGGTGCCCAGCTCGAGGTTGATCTTGCGCACGGTGTTCAGGAAGTCCGAGGCCGCGATGGGGTCGAGCTGGCTCGTCGGCTCGTCCAGAATCAGCGCCTCGGGCTGCATCGCCATGATGGACGCGAGGTTCAGAAGCTGCTTCTGGCCACCGGACAGCGTGGCCACGTCCCGATGGAACCAGTCCTGAATGCCGAAATAGCAGGCCATCTCCGCCACGCGCAGGCGCATGGTTTTCTGGTCGCAGCCCAGACTCTCCAGCCCGAAGGCCAGCTCGTGCCAGACCTTGTCGGTGACGATCTGCTCGTCGGGATTCTGCATCACATAGCCGATCTTCGCCGCCTGATCGCGCTGAGAGACCTGCGAAAGCGGCACGCCGCCGAAGAAAATCTCGCCGCTGCGCTTTCCCGCCGGCGTGAGCACGGTCTTCAGATGCCGCAGCAGCGTGGTTTTGCCGCTGCCGCTGCGCCCGCAGACCACCAGATATTCGCCGCGGTTCACCGTCAGGCTCACGTCCTTCAGGCTCTGCCGATCCTTCGCGCCCGCGTGGCTGAAATTCAGATTTTTGATCTCGAAATGTGCCATTGAACGTCCTCTTTCAGATTCAGTAGAGTGGGCAGGAGCAAAAACAGCCCGTAGGCCACCAGCCCCCACGCGTTCAGACCCGACACGGGCGCGACCGCCATCTCGGGCGTGTAGGCCGCTGCGCCGCCGCCATGAGCCAGCGCCGCGACCGCCGCCGCCAGCAGCAGCGCGAAAATTGCCGAAACCGCCGCGTCCGACATCTTAAACGAATAAGTATGGTAGCAACTGCGCCTGCCCGCGCCGTATCCGCGGCTGTTCATGCTGTCCGCGGTGACGACGCTGCCCTCCAGCGCCCACGAGGTCAGCGCCGAGAGCGTCGCCATGCCGCTTTGCAGCTTCTCCCGCGCGTCGCCCTCGGGGCCCATGCCGACGCACCGCCGCGCGCCCGCGATCTGCCGCGCCTGCCGGGTCAGATTGGGAATCATCCGCAGCACCGTAGTCAGCAGCAGCGCCGTGGACGGCGCGAGGGCGGCGAACAGATAGGAAAACTTGTCCTCGGTCAGGATGGCGTTGTAGGCCGCGAACCACTCGATCATCGCCGCGAACATGCCCGCCAGCACCATGCCGTAGCACAGCGCCTCGAGGGTGTAGGGCCGGCCGAACACCGTCCACAGCACCCGCGCGCCCCGGGTGTTCAGCAGCGGATTCACCGCCGAAAGCAGGGCCCAGAGCGGCAGCAGCCGCGCCAGCCGCTTCAGCGCCTTCGCGCCCTCCATGCTGACGTTCAGACACGCCGCGCCCAGCACGCTCGCCGCCAGATAGGCCGGGTGCTGCACCACCGCCGCCAGCACGATGGCCGCGATGAGAAACGCGAAGCACACTGCCGGATGGAGCCTTGAAAAATACGTCTCTCTCATATCAGAAGGCACCGCCGCCCACGTCCTCGCCGAGGCCGACGCAGGTGTAGCACCAGACGATGGTCTCGCCGCCGGTCAGCTTGTACTCGGAGCAGCCGTAATTCGGGAACCACTCGTTGACCTTGTACATCCAGCCGGACTGCGGCCCGCAGTCAAACTCGTAGAGCTGATGAATTCCTTCAATATAATAACTGTCGTACATGGGCGTCCAGCTGTACTCGATCTGGATGTCGTAGGCGTCGCAGACGCGCTTGAGCACGTCGAACACCGTCTCGCCCGATTCGAACTCCACCTGCGTGGGTGCGAGGATCACGCCGTCCGCGGGGACATAGCTGGCCTTGGCGGTGTCGAGATTGTCCCAGTTGTTCAGGATGGTGTCGCAGTAGATGGCGATGGAGCAGCTCAGACCGTCGCCGGTGACGAGCTGCTCGCCGATGGCCGCCGCGCGCTGCCGAGCGAGCTCGTCCAGCTCCTCATTGGTTACGCAGAGGGTCTTCGTCTGGTTCGCCGCGCGGATCTGGGCGATGGCGAAGTCGTTGAGCGCCTGAAGGTTCACGCTTCCGACGGTCTCGTCCCGGCCCACCCAGCTGACGACCTGCCCCGCGGACGCGCCGTCCACGCTTCCGTCCAGCACCGTCAGCGTCTGCGCGCTGCCGCGCACGGAGAGCAGTGCCGCCGCGTCCTCAAACGCCAGCGTCTTTTCGGCAAAATCCAGCGTGCAGCGCGCGTTCACAAAGGCCTCGCCGTTGGTCAGCTCGGCCTGAAACGCCGCCGCCGCGGGCTTTACCACCGCGCATTCGGCGTTCCCGCCCAGCGCAAGCGAACCGTCCTTCAGGCGAATCGCCGCCGTCGCGCCCGCGGAGAGGCTCAGCGCGTCGCCCTCGCGCAGCGCCGTCTCCTCCTCCACGGGATAGGCCACGCCCGAGCGCGTCAGCGTCACCACGCCGCGCACGTCGCACAGCGTCGCCGCGTCCTCCGCTCCGCCGAACCAGCCGCGCACGCAGCCCACCGCGTACAGCCCCGCCGCCGCGATGAGCGCGATCACGGCCGCCATGATGAAATTCGCGATCCGCCGCTTTTTCTTCATTTCAATAACTCCTCGCCGTTCACTGCGCCGCGCTGAGCGTGTCGGTCATGTCGTACAGCCGGGTCTTGCCCGAGAGCAGCCGGTCGTAGGCCGTCAGCGCGTAATACGCCTGCTCGGTGGCCATGCCGTCCCGGTCGTGATCCAGCAGATGCTTAAAGCCTCCGCCTTCGACGAAGTAGTCCATCAGCGCGTCGATGGCGGAGCGTCCGTTCTTGATGAAGCGCTCGTCCGTGTTCGGGTCGATTCCCAGCGCGCACAGCGCCGTCACCACCTGCGAAATGGACTCGCTGGTGGGCACGATGTTTCCGTTGCCGTCGAAGGTGCCGTAGCTTCCGTCGTCGAACTGCATCTGCGACAGCCGGTCCAGCGCCGCGTCCACCGCCGGATTCACGTCCACGGCGAAGAGCTGCGCCTCGCCCTCGTGCACATAATAGCGCGCCAGCGATTGCAGAGCCATGCCGGTCATGTCCGAATCGGCCTGCGTTCCGGCGAAGGCCCAGCCGCCGTCCTCCAGCTGCATGTTCAGTACCGCCTGCACCAGCATCTCGCGGATGTAATTCGCATCGTCGGGAAGCTCGTAATCGCCGCAGTCCAGCGCGATCAGCGCCCAGATGGGGCCGTTGTTGCCCTGCTTGGACAGGAAATTGAAGTCGCTCAGTCCGCGCAGGAGGTTCACGCCGTCCACGTCCGTCACATCCGCGCCGATGGCCGTCAGGCCCAGAATCATGCGCGAATTTTCGGTGGATTTGGCGCGATGCAGGCGGCCGTTCTCATCCGCGTTTTCGCGCACATATGCCTCGGCGTTGGCGTAATAGCCCTCGGGCACCTCCCGTCCGCTGCGCGCAAGGCCGATGACCATCCATTCGCCGCCAACCGCACCCACGCCGGGCGTGCCCAGCGTTTCCAGATAATCCCCGGTGGCCTGATAGGCCGCTTTCACGTTTTCGGGCATCTCGCCCTGCGCCAGCGCGCAGCCCATGCACAGCAGCGCGGCCATGAGCAGCGCAAGCATTCGCTTCATCAATTTCACAGAATTGCCCTCCCCTGTCCTCGTTCAAAAAAACTGCAAACGGGAAGGCGGAGGCTCCGCCTTCCCTCGTCGGTTCACTGCCGCGCTTCAATGCTGATGTACAGCGCGCGCGGCTCAATCTTCTCCGCGTTTTCGTCGAACGCGTCCGTCATATCGTACAGCCGGTTCAGCTTCATCAGGCTGCGGGCATAGGCCGTCAGTGCGTAGTAGCCCTGCTCGGTGGCCATGCCGTCGCGCTCGCCGTCGGGCAGATGCATGAGGCCGCCGCCCTCCACGCCGTACTTCACCAGCGCGTCCAGCGCCGAAACGCCGTTCTTGACGAAGCGCTCGTCCTGGTCGGGATCGATGTTCAGCGCCGTCAGCGCCACGATCACCTGCGAAACGGATTCGCTGGTGGCCGTCATCTCGCCGTCCGAGCCATAGGTGCCGAAGCCGCCGTCGGGGAACTGGAGCATGGACAGGCAGTCCACGCCGCGCTCAATGGCCGCGTTCAGCTCGTTGTCCGCGTCGGCGTTCTCGTCGTAATAGGGCGCGACCGCCTGAAGGGCCATCGCCGTCATGTCCGTGTCGGCATTCTCGCCGGCAAAGGCCCAGCCGCCGTCCGGAAGCTGTGCGTCGAGAATGGCGGTAATCAGCGCTTCGCGGGTCACGTCGCCCTCGGCCGAAGGCTCGTAGCCGTTGCTGTCCAGCGCGATGAGCGTCCAGACCGGGCCGTTGATGCCCTGCTTCTGCACAAAGGACATCTCGTCCAGACCGGCGATCAGATTGTAGCCGTCCACGTCCGCCGCATCCCTGCCCAGCGCCGTCAGCGCCAGAATCAGCCGCGCGTTTTCCGTGGCCTTGTTCGGGTTCAGCCGCTCGTTCGTATCGATGTTCTCCGCCACGTATTCGAGTGCGCGCTCGAAATACAGCTCGTCCACCTCGCGTCCGCTGCGGGCCAGACCGAGCGCCATCCATTCGCCGCCGATGGAACCCACCGAAGGTGCGCCCAGCGCCTGCAGATAGTCGCCGGTGGCCAGATAGAGATCTTCGAAGTCCGTCAGATCATTCAGGCGCTCCAGTGCTCCCTCCGCCGCCTCCAGCAGCGCGTAATTGGAAACCAGCGCCCGCTGCGTGTCGCTCAGCGCATCGCAGGCCGCGTGCGCCGCCTCGATCTGCTCCCGGGAGGCCTCGCTGACCTTCGTTCCGATCGCGTCGATTCGCGCAATCGCGTCGTCGGCTGCACTCCAGTCACTCTTCGTTGCCACGCTGCTGGCGCGCTCGTATTCCGCGGCAGTCAGCCTGGCGTAGTTGGTCACGAGCTTCTTCTGCTCCGCGGTCAGCTGGTCATAGGCCTTGCGCGCGTCGGCGACCTTTGTCTTATCGCGACCCATCTCGTCGATAAGCCGCATGACCTCGTCTGCCCGAGTCTGATCTTCCTTCTGCTTCAGCTCGGCATAGGTCTTTTCCGCGCTCTGAAGCTCCGCATAATTTTCAACCTGCTTTTTTTCCGCGTAGCTCAGCTTGTCGTAGGCCTTGCGCGCCGCGTCGATTCTGGCCTTGCAGCCGTCCTCCAGCGTCACGGTGCCGATGTTGACGATGAGCTTCTCCACCGCCTGCACCATCATGGACTTCTCGTCGTCCTTGTTGTCCTCGGGCGGCGCAAAGCCGGTATTCTCCAGCGTGTAGTCGTCCGTGTAATGGAAGACGATGCGGTCGCCGTCCTTCAGCTTCTGCTCGGAAACGCCCAGCAGCGGATATTTTCCGTTCAGCGTGTACATCCAGCCGGAGTTCTTGCCGTTGTCGAACTCAGCCAGGCCGTTCACCGCCGCGACGTAATTGCCGGAGGCGTTGCTCCAGGACATGTTGTGCTCCTCGAGGCTCTGTTTGAGCACCTCCCAGACTGTCGCGCCGCTTTGGATATTGTAGGTAGTCGCCTTGACCCAGGTGGTCAGCCCTCCCTTGGCCAGCGTGTGCACCTTGCCGTCTCCATGCTTGCTGTCGCCCAGCACGGTCAGCGTCACGTCGATGGTGCCGGCGGCCTTGGTCACGACGATGACGAAGCTGGCTGAAAGCCCGCCGTAGCTCACCGTCACCGTCTTTTCGCCCCGCGTGGAGGTGTCGAAGCCGGAGATCATCGCGTCATCCGCCGCAATTTCCTTCGTGCTGCCGTCGGAATAGCTCACGGTGAGCACCATGTTCTTCAGGCTGATGCGGTCGCCGACAGCATACTGCTTCTTATAATCGCCGGAGAGCGTCAGCTTCACCGGCTTAGCCTCGGGATCCGTGCTCGCCGCCGCAACCCTGACCCGGCACCCGGGCGCGATGATCGGGCAGTCGGCCTCGACGCTCGCACCGCCGGCGCTCCAATCCTGCACCATATCGCGGATGGTTCCGCTCGCGGTGAGCAGATAGGTTCCCGGCTCGGCGAAGATCAGCGTGACGTTGCCGTCCGCGTCCACCTTCGCGCCTTCGAGAGCCGTGAAGGTGCCGTCGCTCCATGTTCCGATGGAGATCTTTTCCGAGCCCATGCTGCCGTTCAGCTTCAGGGTAAACGTCTCACCCGCCGTCGCCGTGGAGGCGCGCTTGGAGAAGGTCACATAGTGATCGGCGTAGTATCTGTCATCCAGATTGACCGAGGCCGTCAGCCAATCGCCCTCGCGCAGCGCAGCGCCCTCGTGACTGCCCACGTCGGTGGTCAGCGCGCTGTCGTTGAGATAGAACAGGCAGTTCATCGTCTCCACGCCCCACAGCTTCGAGACGCTCACGCCCCATGTATTGACCTCGCTGACGTAGCCGCCCGGGCAATAGGCCTCGTGCGCGGCCATCAGCGCCTCGTCGTAGGTCAGCACGCCGTCGCTGTTCACATCGCGAACCTCCACGTCCCGGTCGAACATGGCCGAGCCGTCGCCGGCCTTGGCCAGCATGCCGCGATTGGAGACCGTCAGGGACACGGTGATGTTCTCCGCGGGCTCCGCGACAATCTTCACGCTGCACTCCGCGCTGAACGAGCCCGCCGTGGCGGTGATGGTCGCCGTGCCGAAGGCCTTGGCCGTGACCACGCCGCTCTGCACAGAGGCCACGCTCTCGTCGGAGGAGCTCCAGCGCACGGTGTTGTCCGTAGCGTTCTCCGGGGTCACGACGGCAATCAGCGTCACCGTGTCGCCGACCTTCATCTCCAGTTCGCTCTGGCTGAGGGAAATTCCCGTCACCTCGACGATCTCGGTGCCGTCGGTGCGCATCAGCTTCGCCGCGTCCGCGCCCAGCGGATCGTCGGTGCGGTTGTGCGCCTTTTTCCATGCGCAGCCGGTCACGCCAGGGCAATCGGCGACGCTGGTCTCGGTGTTGAAGTAGAGCGCGCCGCTCTGGGTCTCGTGGGAAACGCAGCTCGTGTCCACGTACTCGACGAAGCCGAAGCCGCCCTTCGCGCCGCAGGCGGAAGAATAGTAGTTTCCGGTGATGTCGTCCCACTTGTTCAGACTGCGGTAATAGCCGATCACGCCGCCGACACTGCTGCCGTCCGCGTGCACCGTTCCAGTGAAGGAATTGTCGGTGAAGGAATAGGGATCCCACGCCTGCGCGACGAAGATGTCGGCGCCCAGAATGCCGCCCACCTTGTCGCGGCCGGAAACGCTGCCCGACGCAGTGCAGTCGTTCACGCAGATCTTGATGCCGTTGGGCGCGGAGGAATCGGAATATCCGCCGCCCACAATGCCGCCGGCCTGCTCGCCGCTGGCGACGACGCTGCCGGTGAAGCGGCTGCCCGAGACCCTGCACAGGCCCAGCGCGTTGTCGCGCGTGCCCAGAATGCCGCCCACATAGTCCGTTCCATAGACGGTGGCCGCGCTGGTGCAGTTGGAGATCGTGCCGTTCACACGGCCCGCGATGGAACCGATCATGGACTGATCCTTATTGTAGCCGATGACTACGCCGCTCTCCACCGTGCAATTGCTGATGGACACGGCGAAATCCTTGGAGCAGCCCGCGTATATGTTGACCGTCGGCGTCGTGCCGATCAGACCCGCCTTCAGCGTGGATGAGCCGCTCTTGAGGGTTACATGGTCGATGGCAATGGCCGTTCCGGCGTAGCCCACGCCCTGAAGATCATTCACCAGACCGTAGCCCGCGATTTTCTTACCATAGATATTGAGGTTGGAAACCTTCGCGTCCCTGACGCAGCCCAGCAGCGGAAGCCCGCCCTCGGCCACGGTGAGCGTGTGATTCTGTCCATTCAGCGCACCGCTGAAGGGCTTGTCCATGCTCTCGCCGATGGGCGACCAGTCGGCAGGCAGCGAAACGTCCTTCGCCATGACGAGGAACTCGCCGCTAAAGCTCATGCCCTTGGAGACCAGCTCACGCACCGTCTCAAAGTCCGCCGCCGACTCGATCTGCCAGGGATCCTCCGCCGTGCCGCTGCCCTTCAGGCCGCCGCCGACGCGAATGGGCAGCTCCACCGTAAGGCCGGCGTACTTCAGCGTGATCGCCTGAACGTCCTTGGTCAGCGCGCCCGTCGGATCGAAGGTCACTTCCTCCGCGGGAACCGCGTCGCCGCTGCCGTCTCCATAGACCGCGCGCAGCTCAAGACCCGTCGGATCGAAGGTCTCGCCCACCTCGTACTCGGTTTTCGCCGGAGGCATGACGATCTCCAGACCAGAGGGTGCCTGCCGCAGGCGAATGGTGTAAACGCCGTCCGCCGCGCCCTCGGCGCTCAGCGTGAGCGTCAGCGCCGCGTCCCGGCCCGACCATTCGGGTTCAAACGAATTCTCCGCCCCGCCGTTCACGAGGACAGTCACGCCCTCGACGGTGGTCTCGGCGTTCACGATCAGCGCCGCGCCATAGGGCACCACGGCGCTGTATTCGCGCGTCCACTTGTCCAGCGCTTCGTCCAGCGCAAAACTCTGCTCCCCGGCGGCAAAGCTCAGCGCGCTCAGCGTCGGCTGTTTGACGATGCGCACCGTGTACGCGTCCTGACCGTCGATCTGAATGGTCAGCGTGTTTGCCGTCAGGGTATTCACCTTGACGCAGCCCATGAGCGTCATGCCCACCTCCGCGCCGGAGGTCACGCTGCGCTGCACGGATTTATTGTTGATGAGATTGACATAATTGACGGTGATCTTGCTTCCCGCACCCTCCGCGAGTGTCGCCCACGCAGCGATTTCATTGACGGGATTGAGGGAATCGGGTACCGTGACGGTGTAGTCGCGCACCTCGGAATCAAAGGCCGGAGTCAGCGCGAACTCCGCCTTCGCGGAATCCGTGCCTCTGCGGAAGGTCAGCGCCGCCAGCTTCGGCTCCACCGCCAGCGTGACGACTGCCGTGCAGGCCGCTTCCTGCTCGCCCGCCTTCGCCGTAATCACCGCGATGCCTTCGGACAACGCCATCACGGTTCCGTCCTGAACCACGGCCACCGTCTCGTCCGAGCTGCTCCACTGAACATTCTCCGCCGCGTCCGCATACAGCTCCGCCGCTTCACCCACGTTCAGCGCAATCGTGCTCTCGCTCAGTGCAAGGTGCTCCTCCTCGGGCGCTTCTTCGCCGTTCATCGCGGAAGTGAGCGCCTCGTTGCCCTCGCCGATGGTCAGCGCCGCGTATTCCTCCGCCGTTCCGGCGAACATCGCCAGCTTCAGGCCATCGCAGCCCTCGAAGGCGTTTGCGCCGATCTCGGTCAGCCCATGGGGCAACACAACGTTCTCCAGCGCCGCGCAGCCGGAAAAGGTCTTCTCTCCGATGCGCGTCAGCGTGTCGGGCAGCACCAGCTCTTTGAAATTCGCATAGTCGCCGCAAAACGCGTAATTGCCGATGGACGCGGCGTCCTGCTCCACAACGACCTTCCGAACCTCCGAGGCATACTCCGTCCACGGCGCAGCGCTGTCCTCGGAATAGTCGATCATCTCGCCGCTTCCGATAATCGTCAGCACGCCCTCGCCGTCCAGCGACCATTCCAGCTCGTCACCGCAGACGCCGCGAACAGCGGACTCCTCCGTTTCCGGCTCCAACGTCTCCTGCGCATCGGCAGTCGGCGCAGGTTCGACAGTCGGCTCGACAGTCGGTTCAACGGTCGGCTCCAGCGTCGGCTCAACAGTTGGCTCTGCCGTCGAAGCAGCCCCCGACACACTGTCCGCAGGCGCGCCGTCTTCTTCCTCTTCCTGCGGAATGTCTTCCGCATTTTCAACAGCCTTCTCCTCATCAGGAGAAGCCTCGAAGCTCGGCTCCATTTCCGTCTCGTCCGGTTCAATCGCTGTCTCCGTCTCGAGCAGATTCTCGGCTGCAAGCAAAAGGCCTTCCCCTTCAGCCGCACTTTCCGCGAAGGAAGCGCCCATCATGCTGAAAAGCATACTGAGAACGAGCAAAACCGCCAACCATCGCCTCTTCATTTCTTCAAACTCCTTTCCCGAATTCCGCTTTCCAATCCCTTTAAAGCGCAAAAAAAGTCGTCCCCGCAAAGGAAAACGACGATAATAAAGCATGCTGCTGCCATGCAGATACGCGTATGCCTTATGTCACAGTCTTCATTTTCCCCGCAAAATGAGCTGTCGTCTAAGGCAGGTCTCCTGGCTCGGGATCATTCTACTTGCGCGCCTTCTCGGCCTCGCGGCCAATGGCTGCAACGCGCTTTCGTCTCCCTCACAGTAGGTCGAAGCTGCTTTGGGTTTTCACCAAATTCCCTTTTCATCGTTCGCAGAACAATCTGGAACGACACCTTAAACACACCTCTTAATTATACGCTAAGTTTACTTATTCGGCAAGGCCGTATTGATCTTTTGTATGTTGTCAATACGTTAATCATAAGGCAACCTACTTCCCGTCATCACATCAAAACATATGAGTATTGTATTCTCTAATAACGGTTGTATTTTCAAGAATGTCGCGTCATTATATAGCAAGCTTACCCATGATCGAATTTAATTATTAGGTTATAATGCATAAACATCTTATCTTTAATTCAATATTTCAAGCATAAGAGGGGGTGCAAATTTACCTCCTAAAGCAGCAACATGAGTAGGCTAAGCTGAAAATCGGTCGTTCCATAGGGGTGTTCAAAATGAACGATATGGTTCGTTTTGAATCTCCAATCCGTTCTAATGTCATTTCCAGAGGAAAACAAGCTCTATTTCTTCATTTTAATCCCCACTTTTGAGTCATGTATCTCCATAATATGCAAAAATGAAGTACCCAGATATTGTATCAATATCTGGGTACTAAGGTGGTAGTGGCGGGGGAGCTTGATCCCCCCTCGTCCACCAGCTTGTCAAAAAGACTTTTTTGACAAGCTGAAAGCTCCGCCGAAGCGGGGCTTTTATTCGATGGGCACGCAGACGACGACCAGCCGTCCGCCATCACCCTCTTCTGAGCAGGTGGCGAGAGTCAGCAGATTGTCTCCATATTTCGCCGTGGCGGAAAGATCGACCACGGAGCGGCGCTTCGCCTCCTGCACATAGGCATTGAAGGAGACCTCGTCCGGGAAATCCGTCACGGCGAAGTCGAAGTAATCCTCTACCGCCGGGTCGACGTTAGCGTAGAACACGGCAATGGGCCGATAGTCGCGAATCTCGTACAGCGTAGCGTAGCGCACATATGGGTTCTCGGCCAGATACCCCGCGCGGGTCAGCCGGTTCAGCTTGCCGAAGCGGGAGCTATCGCGCATGTTGTGTCCGTAGAGAATGGTGTTCTGCCCCAGCGGCCACGAGGAACAGCGCCAGTCCATGTAAATCATGCCCGCCGGATCCTCGCTGCCGTCGAAGCGATGCGAGGCGTAATAGGTGTTGTTCTCGCCCTGACAGACATACAGCGCCATGTCGTCGAAACCAACCATGCCCACAAGCTCGCTGTTGATTTTCAGAAGCTCCTCCGCATAGTCGAACATCATGTTCGGCCGCTCCGTCGTCAGGGGCACGTTGGTGGGCGCAGGCGGCATCGTGATCTGAATCTGAGCCATCGTCTCCCGCGCGGCGCGTTCCTCGCCGGAGCGTCGGCTCTGCCGAGTGATGCGAACGACGAGCATTCCCGACAGCACAACAAAAGCGGCAGCGCACGCAAGCTCGATCAAAAGCCACCTGCGCCGCTGCCGTTTCCTGCGATTTCTCGAACTCATTACTTTGCCAATTCCCTGCGCTTCTTGTCCGCGATGGCCACGCCGGCGAGCGCCGCCGCGCACAGTCCTGCAACCGCGGCAGTGGACACGACAGAATCGCCCAGTTCAGGCGTAACGGAAGAGTCTTCCCAGATCGTCTTGCCATGAGCATCAGGATCGCTCTTAATATCTCCGTAGCCAATAGTGCCACGGAACGACGCAGAAACATCTGACCACATATCGTAATCCGCAGGCGGAGTCATACTTCTCTCCGACGTCGCCAGCGCAGAGCCGACGGACAGAGTCATTACCGCAAGGATAATTGCAATCGTTTTCAGAATTCTCAATCGTTACATCTCCAATTCGTCGTTTAGTTTACCACATATCGTCATATTTGTCAATATTTTAGAAATATTCAAACGTGAAAAAAGAACGTTCAAACGAACGTCCTTTAGCTTGAATCCGGCGACGACCTACTCTTCCGGGCCGTTTCCAGCCAAGTACCATCAGCGTGCTGAGGCTTAACTTCTGTGTTCGGTATGGGAACAGGTGGATCCCTCAGGCTATTATCACCGGAAATTCTATGCGGTTGTTGGGTTTTGCTTTGCATCAGTTCAGCTTAGCTACACTCACTTGTCTGTTGACATGTTATATACAGCTTTGCTCTTCCGCTTTTCTTACCCATCTCCCACACCTTGAAAACCGCACAGGGAATTGACCTGAAACGTACCAACATCACTTCAACTGACCTTTAGATCAAGCCCTCGACCGATTAGTATCATCAAGCTCCAT
>ULQJ01015239.1_pt1 | contig 29948 bp, 25 predicted proteins | sample 1954331 | NCBI WGS metagenome assembly ULQJ01 (sample SAMEA4835651, study PRJEB28245) | human gut metagenome | biome: gut microbiome; material: fecal sample | place: Denmark | collected 2008 | reverse complement strand
AGCTTCCGGTGCGCCATGCGGAAGTCCGCGATGGTGCGAAAGTCCGGCTGCAGCCGGTTCAGCAGAAACTACAGCTCCACATTCCGCCCGCACTCCCGCATGAGATTCCGGGACGAGCGGATCTTGTTCATATAGCCGTAGAGATACAGCTTCAGCAGGTCGCCGGGATGGTACGCCGGTCGGCCCGTCCCCGCAGGCACGGCGTGCCGGAACCCCAGCTGCTCCAGCTCCAGGCTGTCCACAAATACCTCGATGAATCGCGCCGGGTTGTCCTGAGCCACCTCGTCCTCGATGCTCCACACGCCCATGACCATCTGACGGCTGTCCGTCCCAACAACAAAGCCCACAAAATCCCCTCCTTGACGAGCGCTTCCTATATCTGTATAATTCGACATGAAGGGCGAAAATCCTTTTGGTTTTTCAACAAAATTTCGAAGCGGAGGCGCGGCGATGAACATTCCCATTCAGATGCGGCCGATCTATAATTTCCTGACAAACGTAAAGATTTTACGACGTGCGCAGTTCTTCGCATGGATATTGCATTCGTTGCCTTGACAACCGCGCATGGGCTTGTTAGAATTGTTAACGCGTCAATGATTTGCAAAAGAGAAAAAGAGAGGGCAAAGAATGGAGCTGCAAAAGGAAAACAAAATGGGCGTGATGCCCGTCGGCCGGCTGATTCTGAACATGTCGCTGCCGATGATTCTGTCGATGCTGGTGCAGGCGCTGTACAATATCGTGGACAGCGTGTACGTCAGCCGCGTGAGCGAGGCGGCGCTGACGGCGGTTTCGCTGAGCTTCCCGGCCCAGAACCTGATGATCGGCCTGGCCACCGGCACGGGCGTGGGCGTAAACGCGCTGCTGTCCCGCGCGCTGGGCGCGAAGGACAGCGACCGCGCCAACCGCGTGGCTGAGAACGGCGTGTTCCTCGCGCTGGTGGGCTACGCCGTGTTCCTGATCTTCGGCCTGTTCGCCAGCCGCGCGTTCATCGCCGCCCAGACCTCCCAGCCGGAAATCATCCAGTACGGCGAAGACTATCTGTCCGTGGTATGCTGCCTGTCCTTCGGCCTGTTCGGCCAGGTCATGTTCGAGCGTCTGATGCAGGCCACCGGCCGCACGATCTACACCATGTACACCCAGGGCGTGGGCGCGATCATCAACATCATCCTCGACCCCATCTTCATCTTCAATTTCGGCATGGGCGTGAAGGGCGCGGCCATCGCGACGGTCATCGGCCAGATCGTGGCGTTCATTCTGGCGGCGGTCATCAACCACCACAAGAATCACGACGTGAAGCTCAAGCTGCGCGAGTTCCGCCCCAGCGGCGAAATCATCGGCCACATCTACTCCATCGGCTTCCCGTCGGTCATCATGATGGCCATCGGCTCGGTCATGACCTTCCTGATGAACAAGATCCTCATCCTCTACACCACGGGCAAGGAGACCTCCGCTACGGTGTTCGGCGTGTATTTCAAGCTCAACAGCTTCGTATTCATGCCCGTGTTCGGCCTGAACAACGGCGTGATTCCCATCATCGGCTACAACTACGGCGCGCGCAACCGCCTGCGCATGCTTCAGACGGTGAAATACGCCCTGCTGTTCGCCTTCGGCTTCATGCTGGTGGGCACGGTGATCTTCCTCGCCTTCCCGAATGTGCTGCTGAACCTGTTCGACGCGACGGAGATGATGCTGGTCATCGGCGTTCCGGCGCTGCGCATCATCGCGTCCACGTTCATCGTCGCCGGCGTGTGCATCGCGCTGGGCTCCGTGTTCCAGGCGCTGGGCTATGGAATCTATTCCATGCTCGTCTCGCTGGCGCGCCAGCTGCTGGTGCTGCTGCCCGCGGCGTGGATCCTCGCGCGGCTGGGCCAGAGCGTGGGCAACGACAACCTCGTCTGGCTGTCCTTCCCCATCGCCGAGCTGGTCTCGCTGGCGGTGACGCTGCTGCTGTTCGGCCGGCTGTATCGAAAGGTCATCCGCGAGCTGCCCGACGGCGCGCCGGTTCGCTGAAACCGGTTTTTATCGGCCGGTGCTTCCAACACAGAGGAAGCACCGGCTATCTTTGTGTTTTCCGCTCCGCAGAAAAGGGATGCCGCAGATTTTCCGCTTCTGCAGCAACCCCTTTTCGAGCAGGGAATTGACTTCAGTCCACGATGGCGGCGGCCATTTCCTCGGCGGAGATGCGGTAGACCGCGCCGTCCACGCCGTGGGCGCGCAGCGCCTCCAGCACGGCGGAGCGCTCGTAGCGGCAGCCCTTCAGCGCATTTCCCAGGGTTTCCGCGTCCATCGTGGCAAAGAAGTCGCCGTAGACCGCGGCGCTTTCGATCATTCCCTTGCGCACGTCCAGCTTGAACTGCATCTTGCCGCCGACGAAGCGGCCGGTGCGCTCGATGTTGAAGCGGGGATCCGCGCCGAAGATGCGCTCCCAGCCGGCGAAGCGCTCCTGCGCGATTTCGCGGATGCGCGCGTCGTCCTCGGGCGTGACGGCGTAGATTGCCGTGCTGCCGCCCATGATGTGACGAACCATGCTCGCCTTGAAGGCCTCGGCGCTCATGGGCGCGGGCAGATGCTCGGAGATGTTGGTCACGCGGTCGCGCACGGACTTGATGCTCTTGGAGACGATCTTGTAGTCGTCCACCGTGGTGGAGGCCACCATCTGCTCAATATCCGTGTCGAACAGCAGCGAGCCGTGGTGGACGATGCAGTCGCCCAAGCGATACTGAGCGTTGCCGGAGAACTTCCGACCGCCGATGGTCAGGTCGTTGCGCCCGTTAAAGGCCGCGTCCACGCCCATCTCCCGCAGCGCGTCGATCACCGGGGCGATGTACTCGTGAAACTCGATGGCCTCGGCGCTCTTATGCTGGATGAAGGTGAACTGCCATCCGCCCAGATCGGTGTAGATGGTGCCGCCGCCACTCATGCGCCGCACGAGGCGGATGCCGTGGGCGTCGGCGTAGGGCTTGTTGACCTCCTCCAGAACGTTCTGATACTTGCCAACCATCAGCGTCGGCGTGGTGCGCCAGAAGAGGAACACCGTGTCCGGCAGGCGCTTTTCCACGGTGAAATAGTATTCCAGGCCGAAGTTATAGTAGACGTCGCTGGAGCCGGTTTCAATATAGATCATGCACGTCCTCCAGCGCCTCCCATGCCTTGTAGGAGCTGCGCGCCAGCGGCGCAGAGGCCACGTGGCGGAAGCCCTTGGCCAGCGCGATCTCCTTGTAGCGGGCAAAGTCCTCGGGCGTGGCGTAGCGGGCCAGCGGATAGTGCTTCGGCGAGGGCTGGAGGTACTGGCCGATGGTCAGGATGTCGCAGCCGGTTTCCAGCACGTCGTCCATCAGCGCGCAGATCTGCTCCTCGGTCTCGCCCAGACCCACCATAAAGCCCGTCTTGGTCAGCAGCGTGGGATCCTTTTCCTTGCAGTAGCGCAGCACGCTCAGCGAGCGCTCATAGCGCGCCTGAGGCCGCACGGCGGCCTGAAGCTCCTTCACCGTCTCCACATTGTGGTTCAGCACCTCGGGATGGGCGGCGATGACCACGTCCAGCGCGTCGGTGTTCATCTGCATGTCGGAAATCAGCGTCTCCACCGTCGCGCCGGGGCACAACTCGCGGATGGCGCGCACGGTCTTTGCAAACTGCTCCGCGCCGCCGTCGGGCAGGTCGTCCCGGGTGGGGCAGGTCAGCACCACGTGGCGCAGGCCCAGCTTTTTCGCGGCGACGGCCACGTTCATCGGCTCGTCGGGATCCGGCGGCTCGGGCCGCGCGTGGGTGACGTTGCAGAAGCGGCAGTTGCGCGTGCAGACGCTGCCGAGAATCATGAACGTGGACGTGTGCTTGCGATAGCACTCGCCCAGATTGGGACAGTTGGCCTCCTTGCAGACGGTGTTGAGCTTCAGCTCGCGCATCATCTCGGCGACCTCATTGACGGCATCCTGATTGTACCGCACCTTCAGCCATTCGGGTTTCTTATCCATGTCTGCCTCACTTCGTCTCCAGAATGGCGACGGGGGTCTCCACGGCCACCGTGTCGCCCTCCTCGACCATCTGCTTCTTCAGAATGCCGCTCTCGGTGGCCTCGATCTGGTTGACCACCTTATCGGTCTCGATTTCGAACAGCGGCTCGCCGGCGGTCACCGCGTCGCCTTCCTCCTTGAGCCATGCGCAGAGCACGCCTTCCTGCATCTCCGGGCGAAGCCGGGGCATCGTGATTTTCCTGTCCATATTTTATTCCTTTCCTTGCCGTGATGGGCAATGCGTATTATAAGAAGAAGTCCAGCAGCTCGTCGGCGCGTTCGCCGGCGAGGTCTGTGCAGAGCCGGGCAAAGCCGTCGGGATCCAGCCGCGCGCCGCTGAGACGCGCCTCCGCCCACGCGCCATCCAGCGCCGGGCACTGAACCTGCGCCTCGGACAGAATGCCCCTGCGGGCCTGATAGGCCACGCGGATGGGCACACCGGCGAAAACGCCGGTCTTTTCATAGGTAAACGCGGGAGTCTTGCCCCATGTCCATTCCCAGCTGCGATATTTTTCGTCCCGCAGTCGGCACACCTCGGCCTCCAGCCCGGCGCTCAGTTCGATGTGCGGCGCGTCCGCGGGAACCATGGCCGCGGTCAGGCGCGCCTTGAACTCCTCAAGCGTCATGGGCGTTTCGAGATGGTCGGCGATGTTGGTCACGGTGCAGATGTCGGACAGCGTGCCCTTGGTCTGGAAGCAGTCGTTCTTGCGGCGGGTAGTGATCTGATCCAGCGCGGACAGATCCGACTGGAACAGCAGCGTGCCATGGTGCAGCACGCGCCCGTGAGCCTGCCGCTGAGCGCTGCCGGAGATTTTCCGACCGTCCAGCACGATGTCGCAGGTGCGGCCCTTCCGCGCGGGCACGCCGATGCGGTTCAGCGCGTCGATCACCGGCGACAGGCAGCGGTCGTAGTCCACCTGCCCGTCGGAGCGGGTAATGTAGGTGTAGTTGACGTTGCCCCCGTCGTGATAGACCGTGCCGCCGCCGGACGAGCGCCGCACCACGGGCACGCCCATGCGCCTCAGCGACGGCACATGCACCTCGCGGCAGATGTTCTGATAGCTGCCCACCACCACGGCGGGGTCGTTCTGCCAGAGGAAGAACACATCGTCGTCCGCAAAGCGCTCGAACACGACCTCCTCGAAGGCCTGATTGTAAAACGGATCCCGGGATGGATTGCGCACGGTCATCATGGGCGGCTTCAACTCCATTTCCAACAAACACCTACTATTATAGAGTTCCGCGCGGAGGTTGTCAAGGCTCGGCGCGCCGTGGTGAAAAGCCATGCAGAATTAAGAAAATATCAAAGGAAAAGGGCTTGCTTCGCAATTAATTTTGGGTATAATAAAATGGTATATTTCCTAACGGGGTTATTCACTTTACGACAAGACGGAAAGCGAGGAATCCATCATGGTACAGCCGGATCAGCCCAGCAAAAAGCCGTTGGTTTACTACTGCGCCATCGTGACCATCGTAATGATGCTGCTCAACGCGCTGGTCTTTCCCGCCGTTCTCCAGCGTCAGGTCAAAGAGGTCGGCTACAGCGACTTCCTGAAGATGGTGGACGCGGGCGAGGTGGTCGAGGTCGAGCTGGAGCAGGACAGCGAGCAGATCATCTTCGTGGCCAAGAACGACAAAGGCGAGGAGTACATCTGCAAGACCGGAACCTTCCCGGACGACAATCTGCGCCAGCGTCTGGAGGACGCGGGGGTGGAATTCGCGGCGGTCATTCCCACGCAGGATTCGCCGCTGCTGAACTTCATCATTACATGGGTCGGCCCCATTCTCCTGTTCAGCCTGCTGGGCCGCATCCTGATGGTTCAGATGCAGAAGCGCGGCGGCATTCCCGGCGCGAACGCCATGAGCTTCGGCAAGTCCAACGCCAAGATCGTGGCCGAGAACGAGACGGGCGTGACCTTCAAGGACGTGGCCGGCGAGGAAGAGGCCAAGGACGCGCTGGTGGAAATCGTGGACTTCCTGCACGAGCCGGAGAAGTACGCCAGGATTGGCGCGAAACTCCCCAAGGGCGCGCTGCTGGTGGGCCCTCCCGGAACGGGCAAGACCCTTCTGGCCAAGGCCGTGGCCGGCGAGGCCAAGGTTCCCTTCTTCTCCATTTCCGGTTCGGAATTCGTGGAGATGTTCGTGGGCATGGGCGCGGCCAAGGTGCGCGACCTGTTCAAGCAGGCCAATGAAAAGGCGCCCTGCATCGTGTTCATCGACGAGATCGACACCATCGGCAAGAAGCGCGACAACGGCGGTATGGGCGGCAACGACGAGCGCGAGCAGACGCTGAACCAGCTGCTGACCGAGATGGACGGCTTCGACGGGCGCAAGGGCGTGGTCATTCTGGCCGCCACCAACCGCCCCGAATCGCTGGATCCCGCGCTGCTGCGCCCCGGCCGTTTCGACCGCCGCATTCCCGTGCAGCTGCCCGACCTGAACGGCCGCATCGCCATTCTGAAGGTACACGCCGCGGACGTCAAAATGGCCGACGGCGTCGACTTCAGCGCCATCGCCCGGGCCACCTCCGGCGCGTCCGGCGCGGAGCTGGCCAACATCGTCAACGAGGCCGCGCTGCGCGCCGTGCGCTCGGGCCGCGACACGGTGACTCAGGCCGACCTCGAGGAGAGCGTGGAGACCGTCATCGCGGGCTATCAGCGCAAGAACGCCGTCATGAACCCCGAGGAGCGCAGGATCGTCTCCTATCACGAAATCGGCCACGCGCTGGTGGCGGCCAAGCAGTCCAACTCCGCGCCCGTGACCAAGATCACCATCATCCCGCGCACCTCCGGCGCGCTGGGCTACACCATGCAGGTGGACGAGGGCGAGCACTTCCTGATGAATCAGGAGGAGATGGAGAACAAGATCGCCACGCTGACCGGCGGTCAGGCGGCGGAGAAACTGGTGTTCGGCCGCATCACCACCGGCGCGTCCAACGACATCGAGCAGGCGACCAAGCTCGCCCGCGGCATGGTGGCGCGCTACGGCATGAGCGAGGAATTCGGCATGGTGGCGCTGGAAACCATGACCAACCAGTACCTCGGACAGGATATGTCACTGACCTGCGCCCAGGCCACCGCCGAGAAGATCGACCAGCAGGTGGTCGCCATCGTCAAGAAGGCCCGCGCCAAGGCCGACGGCATCCTGCGCGAGAACGAAGCCAAGCTCCACGAGCTGGCCGCGTTCCTGCTGGAGAAGGAGACCATCACCGGCGAGGAATTCATGGAGATTCTGAACAAATAAAATACGGGAGACTGCGGCAAGCGCGGTCTCCCCTTCGTTTTAAGGGGCCGTCCTTTCGGGCGGCCTCTGCGCTTACAGCGTCTTTTCTTCCTCGTCCATCAGCCCGGACACCGGCGTGGGGTGCTCCTGATCGTCCAGTGCCACCTCGACGAAGTCGGCCTGACAGATGCGCCGATGCTCGCCCTCGAGGCTCTCCACAAAGACGTCCACATGGACGGTCATGGAGGTGCGCCCTACGGCCACCATTTTGCCCGTAATCTGCAGCACCTCGCCGGCATAGGCCGGGGCGCTGAACACCAGCTCCGTCGCCTTGACGGTGGTGACGTTGTGCTCGCCATGGCGGCGCGCCGTGACGGCCGCCACCACGTCCATCCATTCCATCAGCCGTCCGCCGAAGAGCCGTCCCGCGCCGTTGAGGTCCTCATGGGTCAACAGATGCACCTGCGTGGTGTAGGATTCACCGGCGCGCTTCATTTTTCTTTCCGACATTATTCTTCCACCTTTGTTTTTTGAATTTATCCGATCTGTCTAAGCAGCTTGGGGCCCTTTGCCTTCAGCGCCGCGGCCAGCGCGATGGCGATGCAGACCGTCAGGCCCGCCGCCGCGCCCAGCGCGGCCTCCATGCCCATCTTTCCGGACGCATAAGCGACCAGCGCGCCCAGTCCCACGGCCAGCAGCATAGGCAGAAATATGCCCAGAAAGCTCGCCAGCGAACGCTTGATGACCGAGGCCTCGCTCAGCTCCGGCCGCGCGAAGACCAGCCCCACCAGCGAGCCCAGCAGCGCGTGCATCGCCTCGAACGCCGCGCTCACCGCCAGCAGCAGCGCCGCCTGTCCCGCGCTCAGGTTGAGTGCAATGCTCAGCAGCAGCGTCGAAATCAGAATGCACGGCGCGGCCAGCAGCAGTTGGAAGATCGTCTTGACCGCAATGATCTCCCCTTCGGCCACGGGCGCTTCCCGGAGAATCCACAGTGCCTTGCCCTCCAGGCTGTAGGACAGCGCGGCAATCGCACCGGTGCTCAGGCAGAACAGGCTCACCGCGCAGGCCGCGGGCAGCAGCAGCTCCGTCATCTCCGCCTGCTGCGCAAAGGCCAGCAGGTCGTTTTTCTTGATGAGCGCCGCCGCGCCGGCGACCAGCAGCATCACAAAGCCCAGACCCGCGTTCCAGAAGTACAGCGTGGTTCCGAAGAAGCGGCGGCTCTCCTTCGCCAGCAGCGCCCTGCGGCGGCCGCTGAAGCGCTGCTCCGACAGGCGATAGTCCGACCGGGCGGACACGGACGACAGCGTCGTCACCATTTTTCGGAACACCCGGCTCAGGGCGAGGATCACCAGCGCGAACGCCGCGGCGCTGCACAGTGCGAAGCGCCCCAGCGCGGCCCAGTCGCCCATCATGCCGTCGCCCATCCAGACCAGCGGCAGCGCCCAGCTCAGCTGCGCCTTCATGCCCGCAGCATGGGCGGCAAGGCCCTGCAGCATGCCGTTGATGTTGAACGAAAACCAGAACACCGCGGCGATGTACGCGCCCATGATGAGGTTCTTGCCCAGCGCCCTGCGCGTGATCCTGCTGGAGATCCACGCAATCAGCGCGCCCATCAGCACGGACAGCGCCGTGTCCAGCAGCGGCAGCGCCAGCACCGCCAGCAGCGTCCGCAGCCAGAAGCCCACGGTGCGCCCCGCGGTTCCCTGAGTCATCACGGCGCAGACCACGCCCGCGGGAACGAGCATGAAGAACGTCAGCAGCAGATTTTCCAGATAGATGGCGCTCACCCGCGCCAGCATCAGCGTGGCGTCCGACACGGGCATGGACAGCATAAGATCGTTGTCCTTGCCGCCGAAGACGGTGCTGCTCACGGCGAAGGCGGTGAACAGCAGTCCCGAGACCAGCGCCGCGATGCCCATGAAAATGAGCCCCAGCTCCTCCATGCCCATGGGCGCGAGGGTCGTCATCAGTGCGGCCGAATACACGCCGGAGATGTACAGCATGACGAAGGCCAGCAGCAGCGCCGTGCCCGCACCCGAGATCTTCCGTCCGCGCTTTGCGCGGCTGCCGGAGGTGTTCGCCAGCATGGACGAGAGGCTGACCTTCAGCAATGTCCATAGCTTCTTCATTGCTTTTCCGCCTCCAGCTCCAGGAACACGCTCTCCAGCGACGAATCACCCACCACGTTCTCGGTGCGGTCATAGCGAATGAGCCTGCCCTGCTTGATGATGGCGATGCGGTCGCAGAGCTTTTCGGCCACCTCCAGCACGTGGGTGGAGAAGAACACCGACGAGCCCTGCGCGCACAGCTCCGCGAGGAATTCCTTCATCAGATGCGCCGCCGAAGGATCCAGTCCCACCATCGGCTCGTCCAGAATCATCAGCTTCGGCTGGCGCATGAACGCCGAAATCAGCGCCAGCTTCTGGCGCATGCCGTGGGAATAGCTGCCGATGGCCGATCCGAGATTGCCCGTCAGCTCGAAGGCGTCCGCGTACTTCGCGATGCGCTCGGTGCGCTCCTTCGCGGGAATGTCGTACAGGTCGGCGACGAAGTTCAGAAAGGCGACTCCGGTCATGAACTCGTACAGGTCGGGGTTGTCCGGCAGAAACGCCGTCACGCGCTTGGCGGCCACCGGCTCGCGGCGCACGTCGTGGCCGTCGATGGCGATGGTTCCCTCTGTGAAATCCAGCACGCCCGCGCAGGCGCGCAGCGTCGTGGACTTGCCCGCGCCGTTGTGGCCGATGAAGCCGACGATCTCGCCCGGCTGCACGGTCAGCGTCAGATCGTCCACGGCCTTCTTGCCGCCCGCGTAGGTCTTGGAAAACGATTGAATTCGAAGCACTGATATTCCCCCATTTCCTGCTCGGCGGCGCGGAATTGCGCACGCCGTCGATCGCTTCTTAGACTGCAATCAGATACTGCTGTTGTTTCGCCCTTCGACTTGGCACGGATGATCCGTGCATGTCCAAAGGAATAAGGAATTTCCACCGCAGAATACGGCGGGACTAAAAATAGTGAGATGGCATCTACGGATCCAGTATTCTCTCCACGTGTTTTATGGCCTTAGAGTGCGAATAATATGTTACTTCATACGTTAAGTCTTTTTCCATTTCAAGCTCGCTGCATTCTTCCAAGCCTAGCTTTAAAGTAATTTCACTCTGATCTTGCGTTTCCAGCGTATAGCTCGTTTCTGTTTGAATGCGTCTATATGTCGCAGCACTTATGTCAACGACTGTTCCAACAACAGTTTCAGTTTGCTGGAAGATACAATCGGTTATATATGGAATGCCCCTCCAGAGTGTGCAGAGCAAACAAATAGTTGCGAAAATTACATAACTCTTCTCAGGCGGTTTTCTTTTTATATACGCGATGAGGAAGGCTAAAAAAGCTATGCCCCACATTACCAGTGTAGAAAATGTATGAATCCACGCCACCGCCATCAAGTTATTCACGAAGCTTCCTCCCTCGCTTAACCCATCAGTTCAGAGCCAATCGCGTTGATCGCTTCTACCCGATTATTGTAAGCCATTTCTCCGCGCCGCGCAATCCCTTTTCGCCCGAAAATGCGTTTCGGACGCCGTAACCTGCGTTTCGGCGTCCGAAGAGTCAGTTTTTCGCGCGCCGGATCCGCAGCAGCAGCGCGCCGTACAGCGCGCCGAGGGTGCCCCAGCGCAGAATCTTACCCCAGAATTCCACGATGCGAAGCTCACGCGTGCCCACTCGAACCAGCCTGGCCGAGTCGCCGGCGAGGCTCCAGAACACCGCCTTCAGCGACGACCATTCCACCACGTTTTCCGGCACCCACTCGGTGAAGGTGTACAGCGGCTGAATGGAGAAGGCCGCCAGCGCGTACAGCAGCGCCAGCAGCGCGCCGTAGCCGATCAGGCAGATTCCAAGGAAGGCCATAAGCGATGGCGCGGCGGTCCTGAAGTAATTCCAGCGCAGCCTCTCCTGAAAGCGCGTCCAGCTGCGCGCCGCCGCGCCGTTCATCCGGCGCATCAGGCGGAAAATCACGCTCAGGCCGAACACGAGGAGCAGCATGCGCACGATCATCCGCTGGCGCAGCGCCTCCTTGCCGATGCTGATAAAGCTGCCGTCCTGCTCCCAGTTGGCGCGCATGGTGGATTCGAACATCGTCCGCGCGCCGGTATTGGCGACGGGCACGGCGATGAACAGCAGCTCGTCCCGGGCGTTCTGATTGGCGGACAGCAGCGGGACATAGGCGCTGTACCGCGCCGCCTCGCCCACGCTGCGCCCATGGCGATACGCGCCCACCACGGCGTATTCCACGCCGTCGATGGTGGCCTTCGCGTCCTCGGGAAGCTCGGAGCCGAACAGCTGAAACGCCAGCTGCTCGTCCACCATGGCGACCTTATCGCCCAGCTTCAGCTCCGTCTCGGTCAGCCGCCGCCCGGCGGTGAGAAACACCGGGTCAGCCTCGAACCAGCCCTCGCCCACGGCGTAGACCGCGCAGGTCTGGTTGACGCTGCCGGCGCTGACCGAGGCCTTTTCCGTCACGCCGCCGACGGCCAGCGCCGAGGTGCAGTCGGCCAGCGTGTCGGCCACCTCGCGCTTCACGGTCAGCAGCTGGCTGACCGCCGCGTCCATCTCGCCCCTGGGAACCACCGCGTATTGCAGCAGCTCCCGCGCCGCGAGCAGGCTGCCCAGCGAAATCAGCATCATCACAGCGCCGACGACGAGCAATGTCCAGGCGGCGACGCCTTTTTTCTTCTTATTCATGCTTCCTCCGCGTCAGTCGTCGTACAGCATGACGGCGTCGCCGTCGTTGATCGGACGATCCTCCATGTAGGCGATGCTGTAATAGCCCACGTCCTCCTGAATGGACGCGACGCCGCCGGCCTCGGCCAGCACGGTGACGGACATCTTGTGCACGGTCATCTTGGAATTGCCGAAGTTGGAATAGGTCGTGTCCACGGTGTAGATGTAGCGGTCGGTTCCGCTGCCGTGGACGGCACTGGCGGAGAGCAGCGTGGTCTGCTGCTTGGCGCGGTTGACCAGCACCAGCGGCGTGTCCTCCACGGTCATGGAATAGACGCTGCCCATGGACTGGATGATGTCGTCCGTCAGCTCCACGTCGGCGTACTTCTTGCCCTCCGCGTCCATGCCCACGCTGAGCACCCTGGTCTCCAGAGAGCCGTAGCGGTCGGAGGAGACGGTGACGGTCATGCCCTCGGCCACGTTCTTCTCCACGCCCGTCAGATCGGCGCGCAGCACCGGCGACGAGCCCTCCTTGTTGACGCTGAACAGCGCGCCGGAGCCGTCGTAGGTGTCGCCCTCCTTGACCAGCACCTCGGCGATGTAGCCGTCCCGGGGCGCGGTGATGGCCTGCACGCTGCCGCTGAGCTCGCCCAGCGCCTGCATCTTGCGCTCGGCCTCGGACATGGCGTCCTGATAGCCGCGCTTGGAGCTGATGTACGTCCACACCGCGTCGTCGGGCATGTAGCGCTCGGCGGCGTTCATCTGCTCGGTGGCCGTCTGCTCGGCCTGAGCCCTGGCGCGGTAGTCCTCGATGGCGGCGACCAGCGCCTCGCTCGCGCCCTCGGGCGTGCCCTCGTCGGGCAGCGTCAGCTTCTCGCGGTTGAGCAGCGTCTCCATGGCGATCTTCGCCGCCACGGTTTCCTTCTTCGCGTCGCGCAGCGCAAAGTACGCGTCGGCGTAGATTTCGTCCGACTTGCGCAGGCGGATGCTGCCGTTCTTGCTCTCCAGCTGCAAAAGCGCGTCCAGCGCCTCGTCGTAGCTGTTCTGATACTGCTTCATGGTCGCGTCGTAGTCGGCCACGCCGGCCTCCACCACCACGTCGCCTGCCTTGACGGTGTAGCCCGGGCGGAAGTTGACCTTGGTGATCTTCAGCGTCTGGCCCTCGCCCAGCTCGAAGCCGATGGCCTCCGTCTCCGGAAAGACCAGCTTGCCCGTCAGCTCGGTCTTTTCCTCCAGCCGACCGGTCTTGCCCTGAGTGATCTTGACCTTGGCCGTGGTAATGGTCTTGATGGTTCCGGAGAAGAACATGCACAGCGCCACGAAGATCGCCAGCACCACCAGTCCGCGAACCGCAAATTTCTTCAGATTCATCGTGCTCACTCCTATTTCAGCTCCGTCAGTTGGATGCCGGTCAGAATATCCTTCAGGAAATACAGGTAGACGAACAGCGCGGGGAGAATGTAGATCGCCGCGCCGGCGAACTCGATGCCCGTGCTCTGGCTGACCAGCTGGTTGAACATCACCGACAGCGGCTGAAGCTCGGTCTGCTGACTCAGATAGGTCATGGGCTGCTCCACCAGATTCCAGCAATCCGCGAAGGACAGCGCCACCGCCGCGCCGATCACCGGGCGGCACACGGGCAGCACGATGTGGATATAGCCGCGAATCGTGCCCGCGCCGTCCATCTGGGCGGCTTCCAGCAGCTCGTTGGGCAGGCCCACCATGAACTGGCGCAGCAGGAACACGTAAAACGGCGAAAACCACATGGGCAGAATCACCGCCCACACCGTGTTCAGCAGGCCCATCTGTCTCAGCGTCAGCACATTGGGCACCATCGTCACCTGAAAGGGCAGCAGCATCAGCATCAGGATGCCGAAGAAGATCGCGTCCCGGCCGCGGAATTCAAAGCGGCTCAGCGCGTAGGCCAGCATGGGAACGACGACCGCCTGTCCCAGCAGGATCATCACCGTGTAGAACACGGAGTTGACGAACATGCGCAGGATGGACGTGTCGCGAATCAGGATTTCATAATACTGGCTCAGGGAGAACATCCGCGGCGAGAGCTTCACGTCCATCCACGCGGACTCGTCGTAGCTGCCGCGGGTCTGCATGTAGGCCTTGATCTCCGTCGGGGAGAAGAACGAATACAGCATCGTCACCACGATGGGAATCAGCATCAGCACCGCCAGCAGCATCAGCAGCGTGCGCGTGCCCACGCGCCGCTCCCGAAGGGTTTTTTTCTGCGTTTTCATCGGGCGGCCTCCTTAGCTGAACTTGCGCTGCAGCGCGCGCTGAAGCAGGAACAGCGCGCCGAAGAGCGCAAAGACGATCAGCGCAAAGCTGTACGCCGCCGTCGTGACGTTCTGATAGTTGAGCTTTCCATACATATTGTTCATGTAATTCTGAAGCGTGTAGACGGCCTCGTCGGGATACGCGCCGCCGATGAAATAGACCTCCTTGAAAATCTTGAAGGCGTTGATCCACTCCAGAATGATGATGAGGAACGCGGAGGGCACGATCATCGGCAGCGTGATGCCGAAGGTCTGCCGCCAGAAGCCCGCGCCCTCCAGCCGCGCGTATTCATACAGCGGCTCGGGGATGGCCTGCAGCGCCGCCATGAAGATGACCACGGCGAAGCCCAGATTCTTCCATACGAAAAGCAGGATGATGGGCACGCGCAGCTCCGCGCCCTGCAGCCAGATGACCCGCGCAAGACCCAGTCCGCTGAGCATGCGGTTGACCACGCCGCCGTAATCGAACAGCAAAAGCCAGATCAGCAGCATGGCCGACGAGGGCATCAGATACGGAAGCAGAATGCTGTTTCGGAAGAACGCGCCGTTGGGGCGCAGCCGGTTCAGCAGCGCCGCGATGACGAAGGACAGCACCCACACCAGCGGCGCGCAGATCAGCGAGAGGATCATGGTGTTCTTCAGGCCCAGCAGAAACATGGGGTTTTTCCAGATATTGACATAGTTGGTCAGCCCGACGAAGGAATTCTTATAGCTGCCGTCCGTCAGGCTGTACCATACGCCCCCGACGAAGGGGACGACGTAGAACAGCATCAGTCCCGCCAGCCCGGGCGCGAGAAACAGCCAGACCGACTTCTTTTTGTGGAACAACGGGAACCCTCCCTATCGCGGCGGACGCGCGCGGCTTTCTCCGCGCGCGCCGCCAGATTTGGCCCGGAAGGCTCAGTAGCCCTCCATCTGCATCATGCGCACCTTTTTGTCCACGCCCTCGAGGAACTTGCCGGCGTCGATCTGATGGCTCAGATACTGCTGCATCAGCTCCGAGGCCTCGCCGCTGGAATCCTGATACAGCCAGTTGCCCTGAGCCACGGCGAGATGCTCCGCCGCGGCGCGATACCAGTCGATCTTCGCCTGGGAGACCTGCCACCTGTCCTCCTCGGCCTGCTCCACCCAGCGCTGCGCGCTCTTCAGATCCTCCTCGAGCATCTGCTTGTCCGCGTCGGCCGCCTCATCGTACCGCTTCTGCGCGTTGGCGAGGTATTCCTGAGCGTTCTTGAGGTTTTCCTCTCCATAGCGGTTCGCGATCGGCTCGTTCAGTTCGGGATCGAAGTTGTACCAGATGCTCTCGTCCACGCAGTCCGCCAGCGTCTCCAAAAAGGCGATGGATTCGTCCACGTGCTCGGAGAAGGGATTGACGAACGCCACGGACAGCCTGACCGCGAAGACCGGCTCCGTGCCCGCGTCCATGGACATGAGGACGGGCGTGGAAGTGGTGTAATAGGGGCCGAGGTTCGCGTTGACGCCCATCTCGAACAGCTGCGTGCCGCCGTCGTCCCCGCCGAAGGAGAATCCCCCGACGCTTTCGTCGTCGGAGGCCTCCTCCAGACCCAGCGCCTGGAAGTCGACCCTGTCCAGCTTGTCCATCAGCGAGCGGAGCAGCTCGGTGTTGTAGCTGGGCACGTCCATGGTGGCGTTGACGTAGTTCTGATATTCCTCAAAGATCATGTAGAACAGCTGCCAGCGGGCGTTCTCCACGTCCATTCCGTCGTAAGTGAACGTCACGCTGCCGTCCGAGGGCCAGCGCCCGGGCAGATCGTTGATCAGGAAGTCCAGAAAGTCCGACCAGTTGGCGGGCACGTCCTCCAGCGTCAGCCCCAGCTTCTCCAGCGCCTTTTCGTTCACGCCGAGGCAGCTGGCGCTTAAGTCCACCGGCAGAGCCACCAGACGGCCGTCGCGCTGAACGCTCTCCTGAATCGCGGGATACATTTTGGCCACGCGCTGCGTCAGCTTTTCGCTGCCGTCCAGCTCGGCCATGAAGCCGCGCTCCTTCAGCGCGTTGTAGGAGGAATAGCCCATGTCCACGATGTACACGTCCACGTCCGGCGCGCGGTTCATCATGTTCTCCACCACTTTGTCCAGCTCGTTGTAGTCGTGGCTGACGCTGATGGACGTGTTGCCATGGGCGTTGGTGTAGGCGAAGTTCGCATCGGTGGTCGCGTCCAGCCAGCTGCTGTCCACCACCTTCAGCCGCACGTCGGCCTGGGTCGTGGGATGGAGATTGCGGATCACCGTGGCCTGATAGCTGCAATAGACGTAGTACTGGCCCTGCCAGATCATGCCCGGCTGATTGCTGTACACGTCGATGGGCATGTCGTTCACGCCCTCGCCCACGGCCGCCTTGCCGCCGTCCAGAACCAACGGGCAGATTTCGCCTTTGGACACCGCGTAGATCTCGCCGGTCTCCGCGTCTGCGGCGTAGCCCTCGGCATTCAGAGTGCCGTCCACCTCGCCCAGCTTCTGCGCCGAGCCGTCGGCGACGGAATAGGTCAGCAGCTGCATGCCGCTCACGCCGTAATTATTGTAGGCGATGAACACGCGGCCGTCGGGATAGGCGCTGAACATGCCGTAGCCGTCGCCGCCGATCTCGATGCGCTGCATCTTCATGGTCTCCAGATCCAGCGCCCACATCTCGTCGCCGCTCCCTCCATAAAGGCTGCCGTAGAGCGCGCCGCCGGAGTACACGGCGTTCTGCAGCACGTTCATGTAGGTATCGGCGCCGCTCTCCTCGGTCATCTCCTCGGGCCACTCCACCTCCCGGGCGAGGGTCTGCGTCGCCGTGCCGTCGTCGTTAAAGTTCACGTCGCAGATGCAGCCGCTTTGGATGGTGCTGTGCTCGCCGTCGTTTTCAATGATCGCCGTGAGCACGTGCAGGCCGCTGTCGTCGGCGTAGTAGATTCCGTTGGAGCTCAGAAAGGACGACTCCACGTCCATCGGCACGGCGTTCTGAAGCTCGTAGGCCTTCACGTCCGTGTCGCCGATGTGATAGGTATACAGCTTGTCGTAGCTCACCAGCACCAGCGTGTCGCCCATGGGCACCGCGCTCATCACGCTGTACTCTTCGCCGCGTGCGATGGCCGCGTCGCCCTCGGCGGCCAGCGCGGCCATGGGCGCCAGCAGAAGCGCCAGCATGGTCAGAAGCGCCAAGACCTTCTTCATATTTCTACCTCCTCATGAGCATTGCCGCGCCGCCGCGGCGAACCCCTTCCCTTTGGCGGCGCGGCAAACTTGAATTCAGATCAGGTTTTCCGCGGGATCAATAGCCCTCCATCATGCGCATGCGCACCTTGCGGTCGACCTCCTGCATCAGCTTGTCCGCGGTGATTTTGCCGTCGACATACTGCTGCACCAGATCGTATGCGTCGCCGCTGCTGCCGTCGTCGCCGCTGTCGTAGAGCCAGTTGGGGCAGCTGTACACGAAGTACTGTGCGTTTTCATGGATCCAGTTCAGATCGTCCTGAGAAATCGAGTAGAAGTTATCCGCCTCGTAGCTGTCCAGATTCTGCTGCGCGTTGGCCAGCTGCTCCTCGTAGCTCTGACGGTCGACCTCCTCGCAGTTTTCCAGCTGCTTTTTGCACTGATCGACCCAGTCCTTCGCGGAGGCGAGGCCCTGTTCGTAGTTGGGATTCTCCACTGGCTCGGTCACGTCCTGACAGTAGGTCGCCAGCTTCGCGTCGTCCATGTTCTGCGCCAGCGTCTCCATGAACTCCAGCGCCAGATCCTGATGCTCGGAGAAGGGATTGATGAACGCCACCGTGCCGTCGACGTTCAGATAGCGGGGCGTGTTCGGCGTCAGCGCCATGACCAGCGGCAGCTGATTCTTCGTGATGCCCCGCAGAGACATGCCCATGTTCAGCTGAAGGAGGCACTCGTTGTCATTGTAATCGGGGGTATAGTCGTCGCGCTGAACGTCCTCGTCGGTGGGCTGACCCAGCGCCGCGAAGTCGATCTGCTCCAGCTTGCGCAGAATCTCGGTCATCTCCTGCGCGGAGACGGCGTTGGGATCCGCGTTCAGCGTCTGCTGATAGCACTGGAAGATCATGGAGAACAGGCTCCAGCGCGCGCCGGTGTCCGTCGTGTAGGGATCCAGCAGACGCACCGAGCCGTCCGCGGGCAGCCTGTCCGCAAGGTTCGCGATGAAGTCCAGCATGTCCGACCAGTTGGCGGGCACGTCGGCGGCGGTCAGACCCAGCTTTTCCAGCGCCGCGGCGTTGACATAGGGCAGCCAGAAGGTCTCGTCCACCGGCAGCATGGCCAGCTTGCCGTTCACGCTGAGCTGCTCGCGAATGGCGTCGTACAGGCGGCCGCTCAGCTGGTCAATGGTCTCGCTGCCGCCGACATCGGCGATGTAGCCGCGAGTGCGCACCGCCTCAAAGGCCGAGGTGGAAGTCTGCATAATGTAAACGTCCACGTCGGCGGAGCGGTTCATCATGTCGTCCACGAGGGAGCTCGCGTCGTTGTATTCCCGGGAGAGCACGGCGGAAACCTCGCCGTGTTCGTTGGAGAACTGATAGAACGCGTCGGTCACGGTGTCGGCATAGGAGTTGTCGTACACCTTCAGCCGCGTTCCGCGCTCCCCCGCCGCGTTGACATTGCGCAGCACGTAGGTGCTGTACTGGGAGCAGGCGTAGAAGCCGCCGGTGAGGATGGACGCGGGAGAATCGGTGTAGTCCAGCGGCATGTCGCTCACGCTCTCGCCCACGGTTCCCGTGGCGGGATCAATCTCGAAGATTTCGCCCGCGCGGGTGAAATAGGTCTTGCCGCTGTCCATGTCGGTGGCAATGCCCGCATAGCTGACATACTGCTCCACGTCGGCCTCGCACAGCGTCTGCGCCGCGTCCGCGGCGGGATCGTAGGCGATGAAGGCGATGCGGTTGCGCTGCTCGTCGGTGTAGGCGGTGATCAGCACGCGGCCCTCGGTGTAGGACGTGACGCTCAGCACGGTGCTCTGCAAATCGCCCAGCGCGCAGTCCTGCGCCGTGCCGTCGGCCAGATTCATGCGCCTGAAGAGAGACGTTCCGTTGTCGCCGTAGGTGCGCAGCACCATCCACGCGCCGGTGGAGGCGTAAGTGTCCAGATAGACGTCGCCGGGGTTGTCCATCACTGTGCTCCAGTCGATGGGATACAGCTCCTCGGCCGAGGCCGATTCGCCGTCGAAGGTGATCTTGTACATGGCGCTCTGCATGGCGGTGGTATCGCCGCTGTAGTCGTAGTCCATGCGCAGCGCCAGCAGCGCGTCGCCGCCGTTGAGCAGCAGATAGTTGGTGTAGCCGTTCATGGGGTTCTCCGTATCCGGGCCGATCTGAATCGCATAGGACTTCGGCTCCGACTCGCCCGCCTTCTGCGCCACCAGCGTCTTGCCATCCTCCAGAATCATGTACAGCGAATCGCCCATGCCGCAGGAACTGCGGATGCCCTCGCCCAGAACGCCCTGTCCGTCGTCGGACCGGGTGATGATCAGATCGCCCTGCGCCGCCAGCGCCGGAACGGCGGCCAGCAGCACCATGCAGAGCAGCAGTGAAATCAGCTTCTTCATTTTCTTTCCCTCCCTTGTCGCTTCGGTTCAAATGGAAAACGCTCAGTCGCTGAACGGGCCCTCTGCGGCCGCGCCGTCAGCGGTGTAGACGATGACCGACATGCCCAGACGCACGTCGGGGGTCGCGCTCGCGTCAAAGTTGATGTAGGCGCTGTATTCCGCCATCGCCGAGGAGGACGAGGAGGAGGACGCGCCCGCGCCGTCGCCGCCCGTGCCGGCGTTCACGTGGGAGATGGACTCGACGACGCCCTCGGCGCGCTGAGTGCCCTCCGTGTCCCAGTCGAACTCGATGGACACCCTGTCGCCCTCGCGCAGATCGCGCAGATCCAGCTCGGAGACCAGCATTTCGATCTGGAACGAGCCCTCGGGATAGACGGTGATGAGCTTCGCGCCCTTGGCCGCCGCGGAGCCGGGCGTGACGTCCACGCTGGCCACCACGCCGGCCACATTGGAGACGATGGCGTTGTCCATGGCGTACAGGCCGTCCAGCGGGCCCTCGACGGTTTCGAACAGCAGCTCGCCGCGCTCCACCGTGTCGCCCACCTGAACGTGCATCTTCAGCACGCTGCCCGAGCCCTTCACGGCGATGGCGGTGTTCTGCTGAACGGTGCCGCGGCCGATGCGGCTGTTGTTGTCGTAATCCGTGCTGCGGAAGATGCCCACGGTCTCGCCCATGTAGAACTCGCCGCCGATGACCTCCAGCTTGTAGGGCGTGTTGCCGGACTCGTCCACGTCGGACACGGCGGTCACCACGGCGGTTCCCGTGTGGGAGCCGTCCTTGGTGCAGGACAGATACACCTCTTCGCCGATGTGGATGTACTTGGTCGAGCTGCTGTTGTATGCCTTCTCGGTGGTGGCGGAAATCATGTAGCGGTTGGTCGGCTCGATGTAGAGATCCGCGCCGTAGCGCGCCTCCACGCCCTCCACCGTGTCGCCCTCCTTGGCGAACACGCCGCTGACGGTGCCGTCCGCCGAGGCGTAGACCTTGGTGGTGGCGATGGTCGCCACCGGGTCGCCCACGGCCACGGGATCGCCCACGCGCAGATCCACCTTGTCCACCAGCCCGCCGAAGGGGGCCAGCACCGCCGCGGTCTCGGACGCGACGACCTTTCCATTAAAGGAAAGCTCGGCCAGCGCCCCGGCGGAGGTCAGTGTCAGCGCCAGAACCAGCGCCAGCATTCCTCTTCCCAGTTTCTTCACATTCATTCCTCCGATCTTCAGCGCGCGCCCGGGGCGGCGTCCTCTTCGGCAAAGTAGCTCGCATAGGGCGCGAGCATCAGCTCGGACGGCCCGAGGAGCACATGATAGTAGTACATTTCGCCCTTCTGTTCGGCGGTGAGCACGTATTTCTCCTCCTCCACCTGCACCTGAATGGCCAGATCGCAGCTGGCGGAGCGGTCGAACTCGGACAGCGCCGGAATGCTGTCGGGATCGAGATTGAAGGTCATGGCCACAGTGTACTCAAACTTCTTGTTGGCCGTGCCCAGCATCTTCAGCTCGGTGTACTTCGTGCCGCCGGTGAATCCCTCGGTGGGGAGCACGGCCATGTCGTCGCGCACCTTCAGCGCCAGCTGCTTCACGCCGCTGTTCTCCAGCAGGCGGAGCACCTCGCCGTTGAGCTTCCAGCGATACTCGAAGCGGTCGCCCAGATTTTCCTCCTCCACGGCGGTGAGCACCAGCGTGTCCGGGCGCGCCATCTTATCGGAGGTTTCCTCGCCGCTTTCCTCCCTCGCCCACGCCTCCAGATCGGCGGTGAACCGCGCCGCGTGGTCGGCGGGAATCTCCATACCCTCTGCGTTGGCCAGCTCCAGCGTCAGATCGAGCTGTTTTCCGTCGATGGTCAGCGTCTGCATCGGCTCGTCGGAAAGCAGCAGCTCCAGCGCGTTGTAGCGCTCATCCTTGGGCGTCTCCTGATCGTTCTTGGCATGCTGCTTGGCGGGGGTTCCGTCTCCGCCGCCACCGCCGCCTCCTCCACCGCCGCCGCTGGAGATCTTGTCCAGCGTATAGGCCTCGGTGGAGACCCAGACGTTGCCGGCTGCGTCGCGCACCTGAACCATGCCCTCGCCCAGCGTCGTCTTCTTGGAAACCGTGTAGACGTAGCTCTCCGAGCCGTCCCAGTCGATCCACGTGCTGCCGCCGTCCAGCGAGAGCGCCTGCACGCCGGAGACCGCGTCCGCCGCGTCGATGCGCAGCGTGTAGCTCGCCGACTCATCCGCCATCGCCGTCACCTCGGGCGCGGCGGTGTCGATCTGCACGGTATAGCGCTCGGAGGCGGCCACGATGTCGCCCTCCTCGTTGAGGATGGCGAAGCGCACGGTGTACACGCCCTCGGCCTCGGGAACGTAGGTGTTCTCGGACAGCACGAAGATGCGCTCGTCGTAGATCACCACGGCGTAAGACCAGTTCTTTCCCTCGGGAATGCCCGACAGCGTGAATTCCGGCTTCTGAGTGTTCCACTCGCCGGGGCAAAAATCGCCCATGTCCACGGTCAGCTGCACGTCCTCGGGCTGCTCGGTGGGCTGCGGCTCGTCGGGAACCTTCAGCACCTGAAGCCACAGGTCGGCGGCCGCGTCGTCCTGAGCCTGTTCAAATTCCTTCCAGTCCAGCTCCTCGGGCGCTTCCTCGCTCAGCGCGGGATCCTGACCATAGGCCGCCACGCGATACTTGCCGTCCACAAACAGCTTCTCGTCGGCCTTGAAGATGAGCTGGGACAGCCGCTTCAGCGGAGCCTTCTCCACCTTCAACGCGTCCGGCAGCCGCAGGAAAACTTCCGTGTTTTCCGGAGCATAAGCGATCACGTCGGCGAGCTTGCCATAGATCACACCCTGCTCGCTGGCCATCCACGCCTCGGCCTCCGCGGGGATCTGCGCGTCCGTCTCCACAAGGGTCAGCCCCTCGGGCAGCGGCGCGGCGGTGGGCGCTTCCGTGGGATTGGCGCCGGGTTCGGTCGACGGCGCGTCCGTCGGATTGACGCTGGGTTCGGCGCTCGGCTCCGTCGAAGGCTCGGCGCTGGGTTCAGTGCCGGGTTCACTCGACGGCTCAGTGCTCGGTTCCGTCGACGGCTCAGTGCTCGGTTCCGTCGACGGCTCGCTGCTCGGCTCCGTCGACGGCTCGGTGCTCGGCTCCGTCGACGGCTCAGTGCTCGGTTCGTCCGACGGCTCCTGCGCGGGAGTCTGCGTCTCCACGGGGGCTTCGCTGGGCTGCGTCTCCGGGGCGACGGTCTGCTCCACCACCGTCTCGGCGGCGGGCGCTTCCGCGGCCAGTCCCATGGCCGGCTGGAGCAGCAGTCCAAGCACGATCGCCACGGTCAATACTCTTTTCATTTGAATTTCCTTCCTCTCTTCGCGTTTTTCGAAGAATTGATTTCATCCGCAATCTTACACCTATTGGACACCCAAAAAGGTGTTTTTGTTCGCGCTTTACCAACATTTTTCCTTACCCGCGGAAATCAGTCCATCGAAACAAGTTTTTCGCCGCCGCGGGCCATGTTATGGTTGATGTTTTGGACGATTCCAGTTATAATAATAATGAAATATTCTATGCGCAAATTCTGAATTGCTTCACGGCGGGAGGTCTGGTGGTTTATGAAAAAATACGCAATCGGCATCGACGTGGGCGGAACCAACATCAACGTCGGCCTGTTCGACGGCAGCAGGGAGCCTGTGCAGAGCCTTCAATCGCTGACGGACAAGGAGCTGGAGGCCGACCAGCTGATGGATCACCTCGCGGCGCAGGTGCGCCAGCTGGTGGACGTGACCGGGCTGTCCATGTCGGACGTCCGCGGTGTGGGCGCGGCCTTTCCTTCCTATATTGATTTCAAAACCGGCGTGGTGGTGGAGACCAGCAACATCATCTCGCTGAACGACCAGCCGGTGCGCGACATGCTGGCCGAGCGGCTGGATCTGCCCATCTGGCTGGACAACGGCGCCAACGCCGCCGCGCTGGCCGAACACGAGCTGGGCGCGGGCCGCGGCCACGACGACATGATCTACGCCACCATCGCCACCGGCATCGGCGGCGCGCTGATTATCAATGGAAAGCTCTACCGCGGCATGCACGGCATGGCGGGCGAGATCGGTCACATGTTCATCTCCGATTCCACCGGCTATCCCTGCTCCTGCGGCGTGACGGGCTGCGTGCAGTCCATCTCCTCGGGCGTGCACATGGCGCGCTATGTCACCGACCGCATCAAGGAGGGCGTGGACAGCCGCATCCTCGAGCACGCGGGCACCATGTCCAACATCGACATGATGGCCGTGGGCAAGGCGCTGAACACCGGCGATTCGCTGGCGCTGGAGGTGGTCAACCGCGGCGCGGAATACCTGGGCCGCATGTTCCATTCGCTCAATCAGATCTTCGACATCAACGTCTTCGTCTACGGCGGCGGCGTGACCAAGCTGGGCAAGCGGTTCATCGACCGCATCGTCGCCTCCTACCGCCACTATTCGCTGATGGATCAGAAATACCCGGCGCAGTTCATCCCCGCCGAGCTGGGCGACAACGCCGGCATGATCGGCGCGGCGCTGCTGGTGCCCAGCGATCCCTTCCGCGACTGAACGAGCTTCGTTCCCGCCGCGTCGGCGGCGCGCCATTCGCCTGTAAGGAGGTTATCCACATGCAAAAGATGCTTCTCGGAAAGACCGGGCTGTCCCTTTCCCGAACCGGCTTCGGCGCGCTGCCCATTCAGCGCGTGAGCTTCGACGAGGCCGCCGCGCTGCTGAACCGCGCCGTGGACGCGGGCATTCGCTACATCGACACCGCCCGCGCCTACACCGACAGCGAGGAAAAGATCGGCCGCGCGCTGAGCCGCCGCCGCGGCGAATACGCCGTCGCCACCAAGACCCACGCCAAGAACGCCGAGGGCTTCTGGAAGGATCTGGAGACGAGCCTGACGATGCTGCGCACCGAGACCATCGATGTGTATCAGTTCCACAACCCCGGCTTCGTGCCCGTGCCCGGCGGCGAGGACGGCCTCTACGACGCGGCCGTGCAGGCCCGCGCCCAGGGCAAGATTCGCTTCATCGGCATCACCCAGCACTCCATCGACCGCGCCGAGCAGGCCGTGGAGTCCGGGCTGTACGACACGCTGCAGTATCCCTTCAACCATCTGGCCACCAATCGGGAGGTCAAGCTGGTTCGGCGCTGCGCGGAGCGCGGCGTGGGCTTCGTGGCCATGAAGGCCCTCTCCGGCGGACTGGTGACCGACGCACGCGCGCCCTTCGTCTATCTGTCCGAGTTCGAAAACGTGCTGCCCATCTGGGGCTTTCAGCACATGTGGGAGCTGGAGCAGCTGCTGAAGCTGTCCGAGAATCCGCCGAAGAACGACCCGGAAATTCAGGCGGTCATCGAAAAGGATCGCGCGGAGCTGGTGGGCGCGTTCTGCCGCAGCTGCGGCTACTGCCTGCCCTGCCCCGCGGGCATTCAGATTCCCCAGGCCAACCGCATGAAGCAGCTGCTGGGCCGCGCGGTCTGGCAGGACTACGTCACGCCCCACTGGCAGGAGGAAATGGAGAAGATCGAGGGCTGCGTCCACTGCGGCCAGTGCGCCAAGCGCTGCCCTTACGATCTGAAGCCCTTCGAAACGCTGCCCGAGCAGCTGAAATACTATCGCGAATTCGTCCGGCAGCACGCCGGTCAGAACTGAGTCCAAATCCGCATCCATTAAAGGAGGGAGCGTTTTTGCAGGAATTGCTCAGGCAGCTCCAGAAGCACCCCGTCATTCCCGCCGCGCGGACGCTGGAGGCCGTGCGGCGCGCATCCGACACGCCCGCCGCCGCCATCTTTCTGCTGGGCGGCTCCATTCTGACGCTGCCGGAGATGATTCAGACCGCCCGCGATTGCGGCAAGCGTGCCTTCGTCCATCTCGATCTGGCCGAGGGACTGGGCCGGGACGAGGCCGCCGTGCGCTGGTGCATGGAGACGCTGCACGCCGACGGGCTGATCTCCACGCGCCCCGCGCTGCTGAAAGCCGCGTCGGAACTGGGCGCGATCACCATCCAGCGCCTGTTTCTGATGGACTCCACGTCCTTCGAGCACGGCAAGCGCATGCTGCGCAACACGCCGCCGGACATGGCCGAGGTGCTGCCGGGCATCGCGCCCAAGGCCATCCGCCAGCTCTGCGAGGTGCTGGACAAGCCGGTCATCGCCGGCGGACTGGTCAGCGAGCCGCGGGAAATCGCGCTGGCGCTCCAGTCCGGCGCGACGGCGGTGTCCGTGGGCGACGAAAAGCTCTGGTCCATCACGCTATGAGCCGCTTCTTTCCAAAGGCCGATCACTGGATTTCCGGCGCGGCCTTTTCCGAGCCCTTCGCGTCCGTCTCCCGGATTTACGGCGCGCCCGCCGGACTGGACGGCATGGTCGCGCTGTTCGCCTCGGACTTTCACCTGCGCCCGTTCATGGACGCGCGGAAGCTGGCGCAGTGCTTAATCGATCAGCGCGCAGATCTGGTGCTGCTGGGCGGCGATCTGGCCGACACGCGCAGGCAGGCGCTTCGGCTCCTCTACGCGCTGCGCAATCTGCGCGCGCCCATGGGTGTCTTCGCCGTGCCGGGCAACAACGACGTCGAGGCCTTCGGCTCCATGGACGACCTTCGCGCGGCGCTGAGGGAAATTAACACCCAGCTGCTGGTCAACGAAAGCGCGCTCTGCCTGCGAAGCGGCGCGCGTCTGGCCGTCGGCGGCGCGGACGAGCCGCGCTACGGCCGGCCCTCGCCGGAGAAAATCTTCCACGAGGACGCGGACTATCGCATTCTGCTGAGCCATTATCCATTAAAAACCATGCTCGCCGCGAAGCCCGACCTGATGCTCAGCGGCCACACCCACGGCGGTCAGTTCAATCTCTTTGGCCTCACGCCCTACGCCGTGGGCTTCGAGCGCTTCGGCGCGCGCAATTTTCCCCCGCTGCTCGTCAGCGGCGAGGCGGACTTCGGCCCGTGCCGCGTGATGGTGAGCAAGGGCGTCGGCTCCAGCCGCATTCCGCTGCGCGTCGGCGTGCGCCCGGAGATTCACCGCGTCGAATTTTTCAGCGCGGCCAAATGACGGCAAGAAATTTTTCCGCCCCCATTGACAACGCGCCGCTTCTCGTCTATAATAAAAGCTGTTCAAGGGTTTGATTGTCCTGGGGTGTGCGTTAGCCGAAGCTTTTACCCACAGATTCATAAAAGGATTCCGAGTCGACTGGCGGATGTCAGGCCCCCGATCTTCGGATCGCCAGGGGAAGGCAGAAAGTCGTCGCAGGTCTCCGCCCTGCCAGAGCGGCGGGTGAAAAAGCGTAGGCAGACGGCACTCATGGGATATCTTTTCGGAGCTCGCATGCGGGTTCCGATTTTTTTAAGATGAAATTCGTTCTTCCAGAAGAACATACTTATTTAAGGAGGCTTCCCCATGCTCGAGGTACGCGTTCTCTCCCCCGTGGCCAAGGTGTTTCCCGATTATGCCCCCCAGCCCTGCACGCCCCGGTTCTGCGGTCTGCGCAACGAGGTGATCTCGTTCCAGCTCGCCTTCCGCAGCGCCGAGCCGCTCAACCCGGACAAGCCCTATCTCCGTCTGGAGATCGACTCCCCCGTGAAGGCGCGCATCCATGCGCGGCGCGTGAAGTATCTGCCGGTGCGCTTTCCCCAGATGCCCAATGTGGACGACAACTATCTGCGCCTCGGCCGTCCGGGGCTGTATCCCGACGCGCTGACCGAGATTCCGCCCCACGGCATCCGCGCTTTCCCGACCAGCTGGGAGTCTCTGTGGATCGACTTCGAGCCCGACGGCATGGATGCGGGCGAATATCCCGCCGCGCTGCGGCTGATCGACGAGGCGACGGAGCAGGTCGTGGGCGAAGCCGAGGTCTCACTGCGCGTGCTGAACGCCTTCCTGCCCAGACAGACGCTGATTCACACCAAGTGGTTCCATTCCGACTGTCTGGCCACCTATTACGGCGTGGAGATCTTCTCTGAGGAATACTGGCGCATCACCGAGAACTTCGTGCGCTGCGCCGTGCGCCACGGCATCAACACCATTCTCACGCCCATCCACACCCCGCCGCTGGACACCCGCGTGGGCAGCTATCGCCCCACGGTGCAGCTGGTGGACGTGGTTCGCGAGAACGGCGGCTATCGCTTCGGCTTCGACCGGCTGCGCCGCTGGGTGGACATGTGCAAACGCTGCGGCGTGGAATACTACGAAATCGCCCATCTGTTCTCCCAATGGGGCGCGAAATACGCCCCGCAGATCTGCCTGACCACCGAGCACGGCTTCGAGCGGCTGTTCGGCTGGGACACGGAGGCGCTGGGCGAGGAGTACACCGGCTTCGTGCGCGCGTATCTGCCGGCGGTGCTCGCCGAGATGAAGGCGCTGGGCGTGGATGACAAATGCATCTTCCACATCTCCGACGAGCCGTCCAGGGAGCATCTGGAGGGCTATCTGGCCGCCAAGGCCGTGGTCGGCCCCATTCTCAAGGGCTACAAGATCATCGACGCGCTGAGCGACGCTTCGTTCTATGATTCCGGCGCGGTGGAGCATCCCGTGCCCGCCACCAACCACATCGAGCCCTTCCTCGAGCGCAGGGTGCCCGGTCTGTGGACGTACTACTGCATCGGCCAGGGCAAGGACGTGTCCAATCTGTTCTTCGCCATGCCCGGCGCGCGCACCCGGGTGCTGGGCGCGCAGCTGTACAAGTTTGAAATCGAGGGCTTCCTCCAGTGGGGCTTCAATTTCTACTATTCTCAGGGCTCCGACTACCCCATCAACCCCTGGCTGGACACCGACTGCGATGGCTTCACCCCCGCGGGCGACGCCTATCAGGTCTATCCCAGCCCGGGCGGCCAGCCGGTGGAGTCCATGCGTCTGATGCTGGTGGATCAGGCGCTTCAGGATCTGCGCGCCATGCAGCTCCTCGAAAGCCTGTCCGACCGCGAGACGGTGCTCCGGCTCATCGACGAGGACGTCCCGCCCATCCGCTTTGCCAGCTATCCCCACGAGGACGCGTGGGTGCTCGGTTTGCGCGAGCGCATCAACCGCGAGATCGAAAAGAGAATTTAAGGGAAGGCCGCAGCGGGCGGAAAAGACAGCGCCAGACGCGCCGCCGAATTGTGCGGCGCTGCCTTAAGGCCTTTGGACGCACCCCCGGGAAATCCTCGGGGTGCGTCCTTGTGCAGGAAAGTGCTTCTGAATAGACAGACTGCAAACTCGAGCGGATTGAGCCGCCGAGCCTGCAGTCCGTCTATTTTTATTGTCCTTCCGGGAAAACCTCCAGATAGCCCCATCCATAGGTCGTGTCATAGCCCGGCGCGCCCAGATCCCGCGCCATCTGCTGAAGCCGCGGCACGATCTCCGCAGGTTCTGTGCCCTCCAGCAGCAGGCGGGCACAGAGCGCCGCCGCGCGGGGAACGGCAAAAGACGCGCCCTTCTCGTCGCCGCCGTCGCCGTCGGCGCAGAAGGACACCGCCTCTCCGCGCAGATACCACAGGCTGGACGCGACCTCGCCGTTCTCGCTCACGTCAGCGCCGCCGATTCCGATCACCTCGTCCCACGACGCGGGATAGACCGCGCAGCCCAGTCCCGTTTCCATGCTGAGATTTCCCGCCGAGGCCAGTAGCAGCACGCCCTTTTCGGCGGCCTCGCGAACGGCGGCATGCAGGTTCTCGTCTTCCGCCGGCGAGGCGAAGCTCATCACAACGATGTCCGCGTTCCAGTCGTTCACCGCCGCCCGAAGCCCTTTTGTAAGGATTGCGCCGTCCGCATTCAGGCGATCCTCGAAGCACTTGATCGTAACCCGTTCCGCCTCCGGGACAAGCTCTGCGAGGATGCCGTCCAGCTTCGTGCCGTGACCCACCGCATCGGTCAGATCCGAGGAATCGTCCAGCACGTTCACGCCGACGGCATTCGGGGAATTGCTGCCCGAATCCAGCACGGCAATGCGGACGGTCGTCGTTTCGGCCTGCGCGCGCGGCAGAAGAAGGAGAATCAGGAGCGCCAGCGCGCTCCCGATTCTCCTCAGAGAAAGATTCATTCGCCTTCAGAATCGCCTTCTTCAGCCGGAGCAGGCGGTGCATCCTGCGAAGAAGTCGGTTCGACGACCGGCGCGGCCGTCATTGCGGCAGTCGATTCGGCGGTCGGTTCCGTCGTTGATTCCGTCGTCGTTTTCGGAGTCGGCTCCGCGGTCTGT
>ULQJ01051052.1_pt1 | contig 30422 bp, 13 predicted proteins | sample 1954331 | NCBI WGS metagenome assembly ULQJ01 (sample SAMEA4835651, study PRJEB28245) | human gut metagenome | biome: gut microbiome; material: fecal sample | place: Denmark | collected 2008 | reverse complement strand
TTTCTCTCCGGGAAATGAGATTTCCCTGCGATAAAATTCTCCCGTGCTCACCGCACATGTCGCTGAGCACGATTGAAGTTCGAGAGGGCTTCGGCCCTTTCGAGCTCTCCTTAGGGATTGGCAGAAAGAGCGGCGGAGGTTTCCCCTCCGCCGCCTTTTTTCATCTCTGCGCCCGTCCGGCGCTTTTCTTTTCATCGGAATTTCCATCTGATTTTTCGGGAATCCTCATAGAACCATCGGGAGGGATGCGCTGAATGCAGCAGGAGAAATTCATCATTGCGTCCAAAATGGACAAAACGCCGCTGTCGGTGCTGATGGTCACGCCCGACGGCGCGCCGAAGGGCCTCGTGCAGTTTTCCCACGGCATGGCCGAGCATAAGGAGCGCTATCTGCGCGTGATGTGCCTGCTGGCCGCCGAGGGCTACGCGAGCATCATCCACGACCATCGCGGCCACGGCGAGAGCGTGCGCGCGCAGGAGGATCTGGGCTATTTCTATCCGGCCGGCGCGGACGGCGTGACGGCCGACCTCGCGCAGGTGAACGCGCTGCTGCGACGGCGCTTTCCCGGGCTGAAGCTGGTGATGGTGGGCCATAGCATGGGTTCGCTGGCGGCAAGAGCCTACGCCGCGGAGCATGGAGACACGCTGGATGGCCTGCTGCTGTCGGGCAGTCCCGGATATAACGCCGCCTGCGGCATGGGCAAGGCGCTGACGTGGGTGCTTCAGGGCGCGCATCTGGGCAATGACCGCGCCCGGAGCAAGCTGATGGACGCCATGCTCAACGGCCCGTTCGAGAAGAATTTTCAGGGCGATTCACACTTTCTGTGGCTGAGCGCCGACCGAGACAATGTGCGCGCGTATGAGAACGACCCGCTGTGCGGATTCGGATTTACGCTGAATGGCTATCGGGCGCTGCTGACGCTGATGCAGCGCGCCTATGATGAGAAAACGCGCCTGCCGGAGACGCTGCCGGTGCGGTTCATGTCCGGCGAGGACGACCCCTGCGCCCTCGGCCATATGGGCTTCGATATGGCCAGAGAGAATATCGAAAAACGCGGCCCGAAAAACGTCGAAGCCAAGATGTACCCCGGCCTCCGCCACGAGATCTTCAATGAACTCTCGGACGAAGTGGATAATGATCTGTTGAAGTTTGTAGATAAAATTTGTCGCTAATACCGCCTCCACCAAAAACGCGGCAGCAAAAGGAAGGTTCTTAGGAAACTCAGTTTCCTAAGCGGGTGCGGGCAGAGCCCGCCGTAGCCTGACTCCTTCAACGTTGAGAATAGCCTTCGTCCGTCTCCCCGCCCGCCCGAACCGGAAAGCAGCAGGGACGAGAGCCTTCAATCTTCCGCCATGCATCGCGGAACCAGTCGGGCGGGCGCGCTGACTTCCGAGCGAATTTCCAGAGCACGGCGGCAAAATTGAACGCCCCGCAGGCGTTCAATGCGCCGCCGCGCTCTGGAAACAGCCGGAACGTCTCTTTTCCCGCGCCGCTGCATAAAGCAATCGGCTTTCCCGCTCCTCGCAGCCCCCAAGAAAGGCGCGCCCCCGCCGCCACGCTCTGGAAGCAGCCGGAACATTTTACCTTTGGCGCATTGACATTTCGCGAAAAATCGCATACGCTGTAAATAGAAGCTCCGCATGGCGGGTTCTTGGGGAATTGGACCCCAACACTCCACCGTGCGCACGGCTTCTTTTTCTGTCAAAAACCGCGTCTCTCCGTCCATGATCGCATTTCCCGCCATGCTCCGAATATTATAAACGCCAATCCGAACATCCCATATCTCCGCCGCGCGCAAAAAAGCCCCGTGCAGGAACGACTCCGATCCTGCACGGGCTTTTTCCATCCTCTCCTCACAGCAGCTTGGACAAAAACTCCTGCGTTCTGGGATTCTGCGGATGGTTGAAAATCTGATCGGGCGTGCCCTCCTCGAGGATGCGGCCGCCGTCCATGAAGATCACGCGATCGCCCACCTCGCGGGCAAAGCCCATCTCGTGGGTGACGACGACCATCGTCATGCCCTCGCGGGCGAGATCCTTCATGACCTCCAGCACCTCGCCGACCATCTCGGGGTCGAGAGCCGAGGTCGGCTCGTCGAACAGCATCACGTCGGGCTCCATGCACAGCGCGCGCACGATGGCGATGCGCTGCTTCTGGCCGCCGGAGAGCTGGCTGGGATAGTTGTTGGCGCGGTCGGCCAGACCCACGCGCTCCAGCAGCTTCATGGCCATGGCCTCGGCCTCGGCCTTGCTCTTCTTATGAAGCTCCATGGGCGCGACGGTCATGTTGCGCAGAACGGTCATGTTGGGGAACAGATTGAAGTGCTGGAACACCATGCCCATCTTCTGGCGATGGACGTTGATGTTCACCTTGGGGTCGGTGATGTCGGTGCCCTCGAAGGTGATGCTGCCCGCGGTGGGAATCTCCAGCAGGTTCAGACAGCGCAGGAACGTGGATTTGCCCGAGCCGGACGGCCCGATGACCACAACGACCTCGCCGCGATGGATGTCGGCGGACACGCCGTTGAGCGCCTTAATGTGATTGCCCGCGAAGACCTTTTCCAGCCCGCGAACCTGAATGAGGGTTTCAGTGGTCACTGTTGCGCAGCCTCCTCTCCAGTTTGCTCACCAGCCACGAGAAGAACATGACCAGCACCAGATAAATCAGCGCCACCGCGATCAGCGGCAGGAACGGCGAATAGGTGCGGCTGCGGATGATGTCGCCGCCCTTGGTCAGGTCCTGCACGGCCACATAGCCCGCCACCGACGTCTCCTTCAGCAGCGCGATGAACTCGTTGGCCAGCGCGGGCAGGACGTTCTTGATGGTCTGGGGGATGATGATGAACCGCATGGTCTGGACGTAGTTGAAGCCCAGGCTGCGGCCGGCCTCGAACTGGCCGTTGTCGATGGACATGATGCCGCCGCGGACGATCTCGGCGACGTAAGCGCCGGAGTTCAGGCCGAAGGCCAGCGCCGCCACCATCGTGCCGTTATCCGACGACGCGAAGATGACGAAGTAGATGATCATCAGCTGAACGACCACCGGCGTGCCGCGCAGCACGGTCAGATACACGCGGCAGACGCCGTCCAGCACGCCGAACATCCGGCGGCCGAAGGTCTTGCGCGCGCCCTCGGCGGTTTTGTCGTAGGTCGAACGAACCATGGCGATGACCACGCCGATGACCACGCCCAGCAGGCACGCCACCAGCGTAATCAGCAGCGTCTTGCCCAGGCCGTCCAGCAGGTACTTCCAGCGGTTGGCCTGAACAAAGTTCAGCACGAAGTCCGCCTTGAGTTTTTCAAACCATGTCTGCACTGCTGCATGTCCTCCTTGATGGGTTGATGGGAGATGGGGAGTTTTGATATGGGGAAGAGCGGCGAGTTCTCGGCGCGATGGCGGGGAGAGGGGCCGGCTTTATCGTATATCCGGGGCAAGGCAGTTGCCTTGTATGGCTGCGGGTGGGAAAAAGAGGGCGACGACCGCCGTGAGAGTGCGCGGCGGCGGGAGGCGCTGCTCTTCCTTATCGCCGCGGGGTAGGGGCGGGGGGAAGCCGTTTCCTTTGCACAGCGACGGATGGGAAGGGGACGTTCCGGCTGTTTCCAATGCGCGGCGGCGGGGACGATTTCCCTCGGGCTGCGAGGCGCGGGGATTTGTCGCCTGCTTCTTCGATGCAGCTGCGTGGTGGCGGGAGGCGCCGCTCTTCCTTATCGCCGCAGGGTGGGAGCGGGGGAAGCCGCTTCCTTTGCACAGCGACGGATGGGAAGGGGACGTTCCGGCTGTTTCCAATGCGCGGCGGCTGGTTGACCGCCTACAGGGCGGTCAACATTGCCGCCGCGCATTGGAAATTCGCTCGGAAGTTAGCGCGCCCGCCCTCATGGTTCCACGTTACTTGGGCACAGTCAGGAAGGTTTCGTCCCTACTGTTTTCCGGTTCGGGCGGGCTGGGGTTACGGTTGGAGGCTCTTCGCTTTTTTCGTGCGTTCCATCTTCGTCCGCCGAGTCTGGCTACGGCGGGCTCTGCCCGCACCCGCCAAGGAACCTTAGGTTCCTTGGATTCTCCTTCTGCTGCCGCCTCTTCGGACGAAAGGACATTTCACCTTGAAGCAAAGGCGCAAGCCGTTACCACAACGGCGCAGCGCCGTCAGTTCGTACTTTGCTCACCTCAGAAATGCACCGCAGCGGGCTGCGCCGTCACCATGGCGGCGCAGCCCGCGTCTTAATTGAGCGGCAGCAACTGGATGAAAACTCAGTTTTCAGTGGGGATGTATTTGGCGACGATGGCGTCGAGGGTGCCGTCGGCCTTCAGCTCTGCGAGCGCGTCGTTGATCTTGGCGGTCAGCTCGCTGCCCTTGGCCAGCGCGATGGCGTAATCTTCCACGGCGTACTCGGTGTCGAGGATCTTCAGACCTTCGTTGGCGGCGACGAACGCCTTGGCGGGCTCGTTATCGATAACCACGCAGTCCACCTTGCCGGTGGTCAGCGCCAGAACCGCGTCCGTGCCGGTGGCGTAGGGAACGACCTCGCCCAGACCCGCGGCCTGAATGTCGTCGGAGCAGTAGATGTCGCCGGTGGTGCCCAGCTGCACGCCGATCTTGTGGTTCGCGCCCTCGGCGAACAGGTCGTCCACGCTGGTGATGTCGCTGTCCTCGGCGACGATGACGGACTGAATGCCGGTGGCGTAGGAATCGCTGAAGTCGACGGACTGCAGGCGATCCTCGGTCACGGTCATGCCGGCCATGCCGAAGTCGGCCTTGCCGGTGGTGACGGCGGGAACGATGGCGGAGAAGTCCATGTCGATGATCTCCAGCTCATAGCCCAGCTTCTCGCAGATCGCGGCGGCGACCTCCGCGTCGATGCCGACGATCTCGCCGGTCTCATCGTCGTAGTACTCATAGGGCGGGAACGCCGCGTTGGTGGCCATCTTCAGAGTCTCGGCCACGGCCGCGCCGGACAGAACCATCAGGCAAACCAGAATCAAAGCAACGATCTTCTTCATTGTTCTTTCCTCCATGATTTTCGGCGATGTAGAAATTATACGACCGTCGCGCCAAAAATGCAATAGCTATGCATGATTTTTAACACAAATCCACCCATATTTGCATAATCATGCATAGCAGTGCATTTATACATTTTTCCTCTTCCGCGGAATCGTCCGTCCGAGGCGCTCGTTGACCACCTTATCGCCAATGGCGGCGGTCTGTCCGCCGATGAGCACACGATGCACGCCCACGGGCGGCGCGTCGGGCACGCCGATGCCGGCGAAATCCGCGCGATCGGCGATTTCATGCATGTCGAACACGGTCAGATCCGCGTCCATGCCCTCTCGCAGGCGGCCCTTCGTCTTGAGTCCCATGGTCTCGGCGGGCAGCAGCGTGGCGCGGCGCACGGCCTCGGGCCAGCTGAGCAGCCCGCTCTCGCGCACGAGCATTCTGAAGAAGCGCGGGAAGCTGGCCGCGGCCTGGGGATGGCCCTGTCCGGGCAGATAGTTGCCCGCGTCGGTGGAAACCATCACATAGTCCCGACGGAAGGCATGCAGCACGGCCTCGTCGTCGCCGGAGAAGCAGATGACCTCGGTCTCGGGGGCCTCTCGGCGCAGCTTCCGATAGATCTCCTCGGTCATGCGCTGGCCCTTGAACTCGCCGGTGGACACCAGCAGGTCGGAATACTCCCAGCCGCACAGGGTCATGGTCTCCCGGTCGAAGGTGGCCGAGCCGAGGGGCGCGGCGAAATGGGTGTACATGCCGCTGTCGCAGCCGATGCGCGCGCCGCGGGCGTGGGCGAACTCGATCATCTCGAAGGCCTCGTCCAGCAGGCTGACCATGGGATACTGATAGACCAGATGAGAGACCTGGGTCTGCACGCCGCAGTTGACGGCCAGCAGCGCGGCCTCGGAGATGGAGTACATGTCGTACATGGTGAACAGGCGGGTGTGGATGGGGCAGACGCCGCCGTACTCGGCGGTGAGCCGGCCCAGCGCCTCCACCTCCCGGAAGGAGCATCCGGGGCAGTAGTCCAGCCCGAACGAAACGCCCCACGCGCCGTCGTCCATGGCCCTTCGGGCCAGCGCCTCCATCTGGGCGATCTGGTCGGGCCGGGCGCTCTGACGCGTGTCGGTCAGACCCACCGCCTCGCGCAGCGAGAAGGAATGGCCGACGAACTCGGCCTGATGGACGCAGAATCCGTCCTTCTGGGACGCATAGAACGCGCCTATGTCCACCGGACTCAGCCCGCAGTTGCCGCCGAAGGACGTGGTGATGCCCTGCAGCAGCGACCGCCGGCCGCTCTCCACATGGCCGTCTAGATGGGCGTGCACGTCGATGAAGCCCGGCGAAACCGCGTCGCCGTGCAGGTCGACAACCTCGGCGGCCTCGGGCAGCGCCGCGCCCATGGGATAGAGCCCGGCGATTTTGCCGTCCTTCACGCCGAGACTGCCCGGCAGCATGGTCAGCCTTTCGGGGTCGATCAGCCATCCCTCGCGCAGAATCAGATCCAGCATACCCATTCCTCCCACGCCATGATTTCAAACGCATTGCGCGTCCCGCAAATACGCAAAAAACCGCCGGCAATCCGGCGATCAAAACCCATGAGAACCCGCGAGCGCCGAAGCGCTCCCCCTCTGAATCGATTCCGGCGCCATGCGCGGCGGAAGGCGGTCGCCGGCGGCTTGGACGAATCGTCCTGCGGCCGGCGAAGCCGAATTCAGAATTGGGGGGCGGGGACGCGCGCGTCCCCGCCCGGCAGCGATTTTCCGCGCAGACGAGAGCTCAGTAGCCCCAGTCGGTGTAGATGAACTCGTGCAGCAGCTCGGCGTTTTTCTCGAAGTCGGGCTTGATGCACCATGTTTTGCCGAACATGCCGTCCTTATAGGTGCCGTCCGCGGGCAGGCGGTACTGGCCGATCTGGGTCAGATCCATCTGCAGGCCCACATAGGCCAGCGTGAGCAGATTGGACACGGTCAGGTTGGTCTCTACATAGGGCAGCAGCGCGTCGATGACCGACTGCACATCGGCGGCGTCGGTCTGCTTGAGCTTTTCGGCCATGGCGTTCAGCAGCGCGCGCTGGCGCTCGGTGCGGCGATAGTCGCTGTCGATCTGGCGGATGCGCGCGTAGGCGACGGCCTGATTGCCGTTGAGATGGACGTTTTCGCCGGACTGCTCCAGCTTGGTCATGCCCGATTCCTCGGACAGGTTGAACAGGCCCTTGTTCAGCGCCTTGCGCTCGTCCTCGGTGACGGTCAGCTCCACGCCGCCCAGCTTGTCGATGACCTCGGCCAGTCCGGTGATGTTGATGAGCACATACTCGCCCACGTTCAGGTCGAAATAGCGGTTGACGGTGGCCATGGTCAGCTCCGGGCCGCCGTAGACGCTGGCGGCGTTGAGCTTCTGTCCGCCGTGGCCGTCCAGCTGCACCCAGATGTCGCGCATCAGCGAGGTGAGCTTGGCCTGCCGCTCGGGCAGGTTGACGGACAGCAGAATCATGCTGTCGGTGCGGCCGTACACGTCGCTCTCATAGCGGTTGTCCGTGCCCAGCAGCAGAATATTCCAGCACTGCTTCGGCAGCGACTCGTTCCGGTTCAGATCGATTTCGGCCAGCGCGGGCAGCCCGAGCGCGAAAATCAGCGTCGCCGCCAGCAGCCGCACAAGCACAGCGGAGCATCGTTTCATCACGTCTCTGCACTCCTTTTCGGGGTGATCCTTGTTCGATTCTATTATATCGCGTCTCGAATAAAAATCAAGGGCTGTGCAAAAACGATACAAACTTGTCCATATCAGTCGGATTTTGGCGGTTCTTCGCAAAGAAAGCGGGAAGCGCAAGCGCTTCCCGCTTTCAGGATGCTGATTCAGTCCGCAATGACCGTTTCATCCGTCTCGGGCATCGCGTCGCTCAGGCGCGCGCCGACGATGGCCTGCGCCCAGGTCACGTCCTCGCCGACGGTGTAGTCCTGCAGCGTGTCGGTGTAGAAGTCAAAGTAGACGTTGGAGTACACCGGGATCATGGGCAGCACCTCGGTGAAGCGCTGCTGGAAGGCCATCCACTTCTGGCAGTATTCCGCCACGTTGGCCGGCTCGGTCTTGCGCATGTCCACAGCCAGCTGATACAGCTCATCGTCGGCAATGCCGGTGCGATTGTTCACGCCCTGGAACGCGTCGGACGGATCGAAGGTGGCCGACGGATCGAACAGCGTGCTGAAGTTCGTGGCCAGATAGATCATGTCGCAGTCGCGCTCCTGCTGACGATAGTAGAGCTGGAGCAGCTCGGTCATGGGTTTGGCCTCGGCGGTGAGCGCAATGCCCGCCTGCGCGAGGTTGGAGATGAAGGTCTCGTCCAGCGCGTCGGCGATGGCGTTGCCCTCGGGATAGATCAGCTTCAGATCCAGCGCCACGAGCGTTCCGTCGATCTCCTTGCAGCGCACGTCGTCGGTCTCGGGATTGTATTCGCCGCCCTCGCGGTTGAGCGTCCAGCCGTCGCCGTCCAGCAGCGCGTTGGCCGCGTCCAGATCGAGGTCGTACTTCTTCAGATCGTCCAGCGAGATCTCGTCCAGTTTGGCCTGATCCTCGTCGGTGAACTTGCCCTCGGGGATGACGGTGGTGCCGTTGAGCAGCTGCACCATCCACTGGCCGATGCCGTAGTAGCCGTCGGCGCGCAGGCCGTAGACGCCCACATAGTCGGTCACCAGCGCGTCCTTGTCCAGGCAGCTGGCGATGGCCTGACGCACGGCGGCGCTGCTCACGCCCGCCTGCTCGCAGCAGAAGGAGAAGAAGCTCAGGCCGCTGCGGGCATAGCTGCTCATGGCGCAGGCGTCGCTGCCGGCGATGAGCTGCATGCCGGAATCGATGGTATCGCTGTTGACGACCTTGTGCAGCAGGCCGAACTCGCCGCTGCTCAGCAGATCCACCATGTCGCCGTTCTCGGCCTGCTTATAGACCAGCCTGGCGATGGTGGGCCTGCGGCCCTCGGAGTTGCCCTTGTAGGCTTCGTTGATGGCGAATTCCGCCACATGCGCGTCCGCGTCGTAGGAGGTCAGGGTGTAGGGGCCGCTGACCACCGAAGGATGGGACACATAGCCGGTTTCCGGGTCGAGCATCGTCTTTTCCAGCAGCTCGGCGGTGAAGATCGGCTCGGTCACAGTGGAATCGATGTTGCGAATGTACGCGCCCTCGCCGTCGTCCGCGACCTCGCAGCCGGGAGCGATGACGGAAATGGGGCAGGGCGTGTAGTTCAGCAGACCCAGCTCGTAGAAGAAGGGGAGGTACTCCGCCTTCACGCGCAGGGACAGCTGCGTGTCGCTGAGCACGCGCAGGCCCGCCAGCGCGCTCGCCGTGCCGGCTTTGTATTCATCCGATCCGACGATGTGGTTGGAAGCGTTGGTGGCCGCGCCGATGGCCTCCATTTCCGGGGCCATGGACAGCAGGATGGAGAACGCGTAGTCCTTCGCGGTGATGGGCGTTCCATCCGAATAGGTCATGTCGTCGTACAGCTCGAGCGTGTAGGTGCGGTCGCCGTTGTCCTCCCTGGTCACGACCAGGCCGCTGACCACCGAGTCGTCCACGACGAACACGCCGGTCTCGTACTCGCGCTGTACCAGATTGTAGCCGTGCAGCAGCATGCGCACGTCCAGATCGCTGGTGTTGTTGCCCCACATTTCGTTGAAGAAATTGCCGCTGAGGGCGGTGGTGGCGCCGACGACCAGCTCGTCGGCGGGATAGATCGGGCCCGTGACGACCACGGGTTCCGGCGTCGCCGCAGCGTCTGCCGGCTCAGCCAGAGCCGCGCCGGTCAGCGCCAGCATCAGAGCGAGGAAACAGGCCAGAAGCTTCTTCATTGTTCGTTCTCCTTTCCGGGTCGAGCCGATGACTCGCTGGGTTCGTGGGATTCCCGGCGCGCGCGTAAGTGCGCGCGCCGGTCGCCGCGATGTTTACTCGAAGCAATCGCCGGCGTTCATCACCACGTTGCCAAGACCGAACGGCGTCTTCTCGTCAACGATGACGACTTCAGTCTGTTCCGGCGTGTACCAAACCGTGAAGGACATGTTGCGTCCGTGCATCTCGCCCTTCACCACCGGCCTGTCGGCGGTGTAGCCCGGGATGACCGGGGACTCGACTTCGTAAGCATCGCCGATGATAACGTTGCCGTTGGTGTACATGGGAGCCAGCGTCTTGCCGTCGCCCACGCGGCGATAGCGGATGTTCAGGCGCCAGAGGATCGCCGTGTAAACCACGTCCACCTCGAGGTCGCCCTCGATCCTGCCGCTCACGACCTCGGGATCCGCGCGATAGCCGTCCATGGTCGGAGAGACCACGTTGTAGCGCTCGCCGTAGTAGTAGTCGCGGGTGAAGGTCTTGAATGCCTGCTCGCCGCCCACCTCGTCAACCCAGTAGCGGATGGTGAGGGTGTGCCTGCGCAGCGTGTTGGTTATGTCGTAGCCCTCGGCCGAGTAGGTCGTGTCGTAGCCGGGCACCTCTTCCTCCCTGATGGAGTAGACCACTTCATTGCCGTCCGCGTCGTGCTTGGGCTGCTGAATGAAGGTGTACTTCCATTCGGTTTCGGCGCTGGCTCTCGTGCCGATCTTCTCCTCGCCGTTGGCCAGCAGCATCACCAGGATGACGTCCGGGCGCGCGCCATAGGCGTTGTCCGCGTCGTTCCAGGTCTTGGTTCCGGTGATCTCCACGCACTCGTCCACCGGGATCGGCTCCTCGTCGCCCTTGTCCGCGGGGTTGTGCGGCTGATCCGGATCGTCCGGGTTCTCAGGCGTCTCGCCCCTGACAGTGATTCGGTTGGCCAGATCCGTGTTGCCCAGATCCGCTTCGATGACGGTGTATTCGGCCTTGAGGACGATCTGCTCGCCGATGGGCAGCGCCGCGATGGTCGCGATGCGTCCATCGATGGTATAGCCTTCGCCCTGAACGAACGTCACGCCATCCAGCAGTTCCTCAACCGCCACGTTCTCCAGCGGAACGTTGCCGGTGTTCTTCACGGTGATGTCGAAGGCCGCCGTCTCGCCCGCGGTGAAGTAGCCCTTCGCCGGCAGGTTGGTCAGCTTCTTCTCCACCGAGAAGTCGGGGTTGTAAACGGTCACTTCGGCAGGCTCGGTGGTCTGCTCGGGCTGGTCGCCGATCTTCACCACGGCGCTGTTGGCCACGGTGGGATCCGCAGCGTCCACGGCGTTCTCGTTGACCTCGGTAATCACGGTGACGCTGCCCGAAGTGAAGGGCGCGACGTCCTTGAGCACCCAGGTGACCGTGCGGGTCGCCTCGTCATAGGTTCCGCCGTTGTCGGCAGAGACGAAGGTCAGGCCCTCCTCCAGGGTATCCCTGACCGTCACAGTCGCGACGGTGTTCAGGTTGTTAACGTAGCTGACGGTGAAGGGCAGCTCGTCGCCTACGGCCACCATGCCGAAGGCATTGAGCGCCTTGTCGTCCGCCTTCTTGGTGGGATCGGCCGGGTCGTCGGGCGTGACGGGCACCTTCACGGTTTCGCTGGTGCTGGTGTAGTCGTTGCCGACTTCCACCGTCGCGGCGTTGTCCACCGTCGCGGTGGTCTCGTCGTCCGTAATGCGGCGGGCGTTCTCGTTCACCGCGACCGTCAGCGTGACCGTGCCGCCCTTGAAGGGCGCAACCTTGTCAAACTTCCAGGTCACAGTGTGAGTTTCCGCGTCGTAAGCGCCGCCGTTGTCCGCGGACACGAAGTCCACGCCCTCGTCGAGCTTATCCACCACCGTGATGTTCTCCACCGTGTTGAGATGGTTGTGGTACTCGATCGTATAGACGATCTCGTCGCCAACCTTCTTCGTGCCGGTCTGGTCCAGATTGGTCGCCTTCTTCTCCGGCTTCTCCGGCTCCTCGGGCTTCACGGGCAGATCGACCACGTTGGTGTCCACCGCGGCTTCGTTGCCGATGGCGACGGACGCGCTGTTCTTCACAGTCGCCTGTGTCTCATCGTTCTCCGGCTCGCGGGCCGCCTCGGTCACTTCCACCTTCAGCGTCACTTTGTCGGTGGTGAAGGGCGCGACCTTGTCGAACTTCCAGGTCACGGTGTGGGTCGCTTCGTCGTACACGCCGCCCTCGCTGGCAAAGAGGAACTTCACGCCCTTGTCCAGCTTGTCGGTGACGGTCACGGCCGCGGCCGCGTTGTTGTGGTTGCGATAGCCGATCGTATACTCGATCTGCTGGCCTACGGTCACGGTGCCGCTCTTCTCGTCGATTCCAGTGGCTTCCTTGGTGGGATCGGTGGGCTTTTCGGGCTCCACCGGGGTCTCCACAGGATTGGTGTCATAGCGAATCTCCGCGTCGTTGCCCGGGATGACCACCGTCGCCTGGTTCTTCACCGCGGCGGTCTCATCCGCATGCTTGGCCTCTTCGTTGACCGTCACTCTCAGCGTCACGCTGCCGTCCTCGAAGGGCGCGACATTGCTCAGCGTCCAGGTGACCGTGCGGTTCTCCGCGTTGTAGCTTCCGTTGCGGCTGGCCGATTCGAAGGTCAGGCCCTTGTCCAGCACGTCGGTGATGGTCACCGTCGCCGCGACGTTGCGGGAGTTGTGATACTTGATCGTGTACTCGATCGTGTCGCCCACTTCCACCGCGTTCTTGTTTTCGGGCAGCTGTGCTTCCTTGGTGGGCTTGTTGTCCTCGGGATCGTCGCTGCGGCGCGCGTTGGTGATGGTCGCAGCGGTGCCCTCGCGGGTCGTCTCGGGCTGCGCGTAGCTCACGTCGTAGGTCTTGCCGTCCAGCGTGATCACCTTGCCATCCTCGCCAACCTCCGCGACGGCGTACGCGATCGCGTTGCCCGCTTTGTCGTAGACGGGCTGCGCTTCAAACTCGGCCGTCCAGTTGTTGGCCTTGCTGAGCTTCACCTCGTCCACCACGGTGCCGTCGGCAGTATTGCGAAGCTGCACTGCCAGCTCGATGTTCGGAACCAGGCTCAGATCCAGCGCGTTGCCTTCACCGTCGATCCAGTTCTTCTGCACGCGGATGGTCTTCATCTGGCGCGTGTTGGTGAAGCGAACCTCGTCCGCACTTTCCTCCACAGCGATGTCGTAGCCGTTGAACTCGCCGTTGACCACCGCTCTGCCGTCAATGCTCACCTCGACGGCGGTGTACTCGTACTCCACGCCGTTCTCGTCGTGCGCCGGCAGATTGGTGAACAGCTCTTCATTCCAGTTGGCTCCGCTGCCGGTCATGGTCTCCGGGGTTGCGTAGCGCTCGCCCTCGCCCAGATCGTAGCTGCGCCAGCTCTCTTCGCCATTCTTGCGAACCATCAGCTGCACGCCGATCTCGTCGGGCTGCGTGTCTTCGTCGGTGCCGACCCAATCCTTCAGGATGGTCAGGCTCTTCGCCGCGTCGGTGGTGAAGGTGACCTGAGCCGTTCTCTCGATCTTTCCGTCGGGATCGTAGGGATCCTTGGCCGTGGCAACGACGTGGTTCTCCAGCTTCTTGCCGCCCAGATCGCCGCTGATGACGGTGTACTCGGCAGAGATGACCACCTCGTCGTACACGCCCAGTTCAGCAATCGTGACGTCGCCGTTCTCGTCGACCGTGTAGCCATCGCCGGGCAGAATCTTCACGTCGGAGACGGGCTTGTCGGCGATGCCGACCATCTCGTCCTTCACCGCAACGTTCTCAAGCGGCACGTTGCCAGTGTTCTCCACGGTGATGGTGAATCGCGCCGTCTCGCCCAGCGTGTAGGTTTTCTTCTCGACCGTCTTGGTCACAGAGAAGTTCGCATTGTAGACCGTCACATCGTCGGCCTTCGCCTCCTGCGCCGGATCGTCGCCAATCTTCACAGAAGCGGTGTTGGGGATCTGCGGGTCTTTCACCGCGTCGCTCAGGATGGAATCCTTAACGCGAACCGTCACCGTGACGAAGTCCTCCGTGAAGGGAGCCACGTCCTTGATTTCCCAGGTCACGAGGTTCTGATCGTCGCAGGTGCCGCCCTTGGTGGCATCCACGAACTCCAGATTCTCGTTCAGCTTGTCGGTGATGACAATCGTCGCCTTTGTGTTCAGATGGTTGTAGTAGCGGATGGTGTAGACCATCACATCGCCCATCTTGACCATCTTGTTAGTGGTTCCGTCGATGATTACGTTGGTAAAGCTGCTGTCGTCGACGGTCTTCTCGGGATCCTGTTTGTTCTCAGTCTCCTTGGTGTTGACCAGCTCCGCCATATACGCATCGGGCACCAGCTCACCGTCCAGCGCGACCGGCTGCACCGCAACCTCCTCGGAAGTCGCAGTGAAGTCCTTGGACAGCGTCTCGGTCACGGTGTAGACGTACTTGTTGCCTTCCGCGTCGTGCGTGGGCAGATCGGTGAACTCGATCGTCCAGTCCTCCGCCTTCTTCAGCGTCGCAGTGCGATACTCTTTGCCGTTGCGCCGCAACTGCACATCCAGCGTCTCCGGCTGCAGATCGTCATCCAGCACTTTTCCGTTGCCGTCCAGCCAGGTCTTGGTCACGGTGACGCTCAGCCTCTTAGCGGTGTTGATCAGCTCCGTGCCCTCCTGCTTCAGATCATAGCCCTCAGGCACAACCTCTTCCACACTGTAGGTGTACTCGGTCTTGCCAGTCTGATCGTACAGCGGCAGGTCGGGGAATTTGAACTCCGTCTCGCCGTTGGCCAGATCGACCGTCTTGTACTCCACGTTATTGCGCAGGAGCTTGATGGTGATGGTCGGATAGGCTTCGCCATCGATCATCTTCCAGGTCTTGGTGCCGCTGATTTCGCCCTTCTCACCGTACAGCTTGCGCGTGTTGGTGAAGGAAACCGTTGCCGTTTTGCCTTCCTCCACGCTCACGGTCAGGTTGTTCTCCTTCACGCTCCAGGCGTTGGCCATCTCGCCCAGCACCTCGGTGACGATATAATCGCCCGCAGGGAGGTTGTCGATGGTCGTCTCGCCAGTCGTGCCGTTGACGGTAATGTTGTACAGTTCCTTCTCCGCAGGCACCTTGCCCTCGGTCTTGCGCATCAGCTGGAAGACGAAGGTCGGGTTCTGGCCGTCGCCGGTCGCATCCACGATGGTCTTCTCGATGATCAGGCTGCCGCGCTTGAGCGTGTTGGTGATCTTCACATTGTCGCCGGTCAGATCGGAGACTCCATCCTTGTAGAAGTCAACCGTGCTCTCGGTCACGCGATACTGATACGGATTGCCCTGCGCGTCGTAGGTCGGCAGGTCGCTGTAGGTCACCGTGTAGGTATCGTCCTTGTCGTCCACAGCGGTGACAGAAGCGGCAGTGTAAGCCGTCCACTTCTCGCTGTCGATGGAGCGCTCCAGCGTCAGCTTCTTCTGGAAGTCCTCCGCATCCGGGCGCAGTTTGAACTCGTTGCTACCATCCTCCCAGATCTTGTCGACGGTTACGGACGTCTTAATCGGCTCGTTGGTGAACGTCGCAAACGTATCCGTAGGCACTCCGCTGACCTGCTCATAGCCGTTAGGAACCGTCTCCTCCGCGGTGTATCTGTAGGGCGTCTTTCCGTCCGGGCTGTACGCGGGCAGGTTCTCGAACGTATACGTCCAGTTGCCGTCGGCGTCTGCATTCTTCGCAGTCAGCGTCGTCACATAGGTCTTGTTATCGCTGCGCTTCAGCGTCACCTTGAGCGCCGGAGCGGTCTCGCTGGAGATCATGTTCTGCCAGACCTTGGTCACGGTGTACTTGCCCTGGTCGTTGTTGAACAGCTTGCGGGTGTTAGTGAAGAGAACCTCCGCCTCTGCGCCGCTGACCGTCACCTCATGGGTGGCTTTATCAGTCTTCCACGCGTTGGAAAGCTCCTCCGTCAGCACCTCGGTCACGGTGTATTTGCCGTGGGGGAGGTTCGACACAGTGATGGTGTTCTCGCCCTCGCCGTTCGTTACCGTGACTTCCACCGTCTCCTGCACAGTGACGTTCTTCTCGTTCGTCACATCGAAGGTAAAGGTCTGATCGTAGCTCTCGCCGCTCGCGTCCTTGACCTCCTTGGTGATGGTCAGCGCGCCGTCCATGGTCAGCGTGTTGGTGATCGTTCCGCTGTTGTACGCGTCCAGAGCCACCTCACCGCTGGTCGGATTCGCCACATAGCGGGTATCCTGCGCCCTCTCAATCACGCGATACTGATACGGATTGCCCTGCGCATCATGCGTCGGCATGCCGGAGTAGGTGATGGTGTAGGCATTGTCGTCGTTTGCCGACTTCTTAACCGTCTCGGTCACAGCCGCAGTGTAGTCTGCCCACTCCTCCTTATCCGAAGAGCGGCGCTGCAGCGTAATCCAATCCGCATACTTGCCGGGATCCGGACGCAGTCCGTACTTGTCGCCCTTGTCCACCCAGTTCTTGGTCACGACGATCGTGCCAGCCGTAAGCGCCGTGTTGGTGAACACGGTCCTCGTCTTCTCGTCGTTTTCGACCTTCGTGCCCGTGTAACCCGGGACAGTCGCCTCATCGGCGGTGTAGGCATAGGGCGTCTCGCCGTCCGCGCTGGTCAGCGGGAGGTTCTCGAAGGTGTGCTTCCAGCTGTTGCCCTCGTTCAGCTTGACAGAAGCGCTGTATACAACGTCGTTCTGCTTCAGCGTCACGATGACTTCGGGCGTGGTTTCGCCTTCCTTCACGCCTGCCCACTGCTTCTCGACTTCGTACTTGCCGTTGTCATTGAAGAGCTTGCGCGTGTTCTCGAAGGACACGGTCGCCTTCTCACCATTCAGCGCCACTGTCGCGGTGCGGTTGCCTTCCGCAGGCGCAGTGCCGTTGATTGCACTCAGCGTCCAGCCGGCGTTGTCCTGCTCGGTCACGGTGTAGGTTCCGTAGGGAACGTTCCGCACCGTCGCAGTGCCCGTCTTCTCATCGCGGCCCACGAAGGCGATGATGGAATTGCCCACCGTCACGTCGCCGTACTTCACCGCAAAGGTGAAGGTCACGTCGCTCTTGTCGCTGCTTTCGTCCACGATGGTCTTCGAAATGGTCAGCGTTCCGCGCTTGAGGCTGTTGGTCAGCATTCCTCTGTCGGCCGCGCCGTAAACGCCGTCGGCCACCTCGGTAAGATCATCGGTCGCAAGCTCGTAATGCGCATCCCGCACCGTCTCGGCCACGCGATAGGTCAGCTCGTGGCCATCCGCATCGAACTGCGGCAGGTTGGCGTAGCTCACGTTGTAGGCGGAGTTGTCCGAGTTCTTCGTCACGCTCGCCGTCGCATCGCAGGGATCCCAGGTCGTGCCATTGTCCGCAGAGACGTACAGCTCAATCCATTCCTCCCTGAACTTCTCCACCGTCGGGCGCAGGTCGAAGTAATTCTGCTTGCCGCCCCACGCGTCGTCCCAGCTCTTGGTCACGGTCACGGTCGTGGGAACGATCTTGTTGGTGATGGTCGTGGTCTTGCCATTGACCGTCGTCGCGGTGTTCTGATAGCCAAGCGCCATGCCATCAGCGTTCAGCGGCTGGCCACCGATCTTGGTCTCGACGAACTTATAGCTGTACTCCTCGCCGGTCAGATCATACTTTGCCAGCTTCGTGCCGCCCACCTCGGTGATGGTGCCATTGATATGGTTGGTTCCACCCTCCGTGCGAGTCTCAGTCAGACCGGTATCGGCAAAATCGCCTTCGCCAGACTTGGCCAGGAGCTTCACTTTGATGCTGTTCGGACGCACGCCGAGCGCATTGTCGTCATCTTTCCATTCCTTGACCAGCCCGATCGCCTCGCCCTGATTGAGCGTCACGCGGGTGTTGGTCGCGGTGACAGTCGTCACCTCGACATCGCCGATGGTCACGGAAGCGATCTTGTCGTTTCCTGTGGTCGTCTGTTCCGCACCCGTCCAGTTCGTCGTCCAGACAACAGGACTCTCATTCTCGGTGATCGTCGCCGTCGTGCCCTTGGGCAGACCGGTGATTTCAACGGGCTCGCCGTTCTTCAGCGTAATGCCCGAAATGGTCACCACGCCGTCTTTGTCCGAAGTGTATTCGGTATCGTCGATCTTGGCGGTAAAGGTCTTGTGCTCCTCGTTCTCCAGCGTAACGCTGAAGGCAAAGGTCTTGTCCGCGTCCGCGTTCGCGTTCCAGGTGTCGTCCACAACGACCTTGGTCAGCGTCAGCTTGTGATCCGCGTAAGCGTTGTTGACAGTCAGGCTGCTCTGCTCCGTGCCGTTGATCTTCACCGTCGCGGCGGGAGTATTGTGATCGTTGCCGGTCACGATCACGGTATACTCCGTAGCATCCATCACGTAGTCCGTGGGCGCGCCCGTCTCCTTCAGCGTGTATTCGCCGATGGCGACGTTTTCGAAGGTCGCAACGCCGTTCTCGTCGGTGGTGGCCGTGATCTTCTTCTCGCCCTGAGACAGGGTGAAGGTTACGCCGGGCACCACACCGTCCGCGTCCGTCTTGGTCACGCTGAACGTGCCCTTCTGCGGCATGTTGGTGAAGGTAACGGTCACGGTCTTGCCCGCATCGGCCGTCACGGTCTTGCTCGTAGGCAGCGGAGTACCTGCATAGGAAGTCTCCTCGGTCTTCTCGCCGTCCACTTCCACCGTGATCTTCTCCAGATAATAGCCGTCCTCCTGCATTTCGGAGAAGGTATACTCCTTATTGCCCTCCACGCCCTTGACTTCGAGCTTCTCGTTATTGCCCAGCTCTTTGGTCTGGCCGTTCACGCTCACAGAGAACGTCTCGTCGCCGATTTTGCCAGCCTTGACCGCAACCAGATTGCTCTTCTGGGTGTTGGTGATGGTGTTGTTCGCGCCATAGCTGGTCGTATAGCCCACCACCTCTGTTTCCTTGATGGTGTAGGTATACTGCGCGCCCTTCTCGTCGTACTCGGCGAGGTTCTTGTCATTCACCGTATCAATGGTGAACGCACCCGTCGCCGCATCCGGCGTAACGGTCACTGCGCCCAGTTCGACGTTGTTGCGCTTCACGGTCAGCTCGATCTGCGCATTCTCCGGCTTCGTGCCGACCCAGTTCTTGGTGCCGCTGATCGTGGTGGTTTTGCGGATGTTGGTAAATTCCGCAGAGGCTTCGTTCGCGAGGATCGTCTTTACATTGCCGTCCTTCGCAGTCCAGCCGGTCTTCTCCGTCTCGGTGACCTCTACTTCCGCGCCCACGGGAACCAGAATCTGTTCGCTGAAGGCGGAGTTATTGGTCGCCTTCGCAGGCGTGAGGTTCAGCGTCACGGTATGGGTCTGGTTGTCAGCCGACTTCCACTCCAGCTTGAAGTTGAAGGTAGGATAGGCATTGGCCGTCCACTCCGTGCCGTTCAGGTCGACCTTCTTGGTCACCGTGACGGCGCGATGGGTCGCGGTGTTGGTGAAGGTCACCTCGCCGGTCAGAACACCATTCTGCTCCGTCAGAGCTCCAACAGCCTGTTTCGCCGCCGCCCGAGTGAAGTAATTTTCCGCACGCACGGTCGTCGCATTGCCGTTTTCATCCAGCGTAGCAATTTCGCCGCCCTCGATGCTGACTTCCTCGACGGTGTATTCCGTGCTGTAGGGAAGATCCGTGAAGGTGACAGAGTTATTTCCGTCAGTCAGCTCCTTCGTCTGTCCTTCAACCGCCTCGTTGCCCTTATACAGCTGGAACTTGACGGTCGGATTGGTCTTCACTTTAATGCCGTTGGTCACCCATTTCTTGTTCACAACGACCTGCATCATGCGGGTGTTGGTAAAGGAAACAGTGTCGTTCTCGCCGACAGTCTTCGCCTGTTCATCCACCGTGTAGTCCTTGAGAGGGCTCTCAGTCACCTGATACTCGATCTCCGTGCCGGTCTCGTCGAACTTCGGAACGGTGAAGGACACGGAAGCGCCGTTCGTCGACTTAGTCCCGACAGTCTCCCATTTGCCATTGACCTTCTTCTGAAGATTGAAGCTCGCTTTCGGGCGGTCGGTTTCGCCGGCATCCACCCAGGTCTTGTTGACCTCGATGGTGCGGGGGACGCGGGCGTTGGTGAAGGTCACGTTTTCCCCGTTCTTCACGCTGGCCACGCGGGTTTCCACCTCGCCAACCTTCGTCGTCCAGGCGTTGCCCGCATTTTCGTCTTCGAAGAATTCGGTAACGGTGTAATCTCCATCGGGCAGATTGCTGATGGTCGCAGTCTGGCCGTTCTTCAGCGTGAAGGTACCACCGTTGCCGATGGTCGCAGCCGCGCCGTCGCCAATCTTCACCTGCGCGTCGGTGACAGTTTTATCTCCCAGCATCAGCTTGAAGGTGAACGTCGAACTGTTGTCGGGATCACCGTTCTCATCCGTCGCAATCTTGCTGACCGTGAAGCTCGCGTCGCGGGTGAGCGTATTGGTGATGGTGTAGCCATCAATGCTTGCGGTGTAACCCTCAACCTTGCTCTCCTGCACAGTGTACACAGCTTCCTTACCGGCGCCGCTGTACTTGTCCAGCCCGGTGAACGTTCCGCTCCAGCCGTTATCATCGTTCAGCGTCAGCGATTCACCCGTAGGCACGCCGTCCTTATACAGCGTGACGGTCACGCTCTCGGGGCGCTTGCCGTAGAAGTTGTTCGCGTCGTTCCAGACTTTGCGTACAGACACAGACACCTCGCCCGGCGTATAGCTGTTGGTAATGGTGTAACCGTCGACAGCATTCGAGTATTCCGCGGGAACGGACTTCTCGTCAACACGGTACTCGATCTCCACGCCATCTTCATACTTGGGCAGGTTGTCCCAAGTATAATTCCAGCGGTTCGTGTCACTCTTATCCACGTTCTCCGCCGCACTGATCTCCTGCTCTTCCAGAACTTCAGTGCCCTTCAGCAGCTGAACAGTGATCTTGTTGGGGCGCTTGAAGTCGCGATTGTCATGATCGTCCCAGACCTTCGTCACCGTGACGCTGGTCGTGTCGGAGACAGTGTTGACGAATTTTACCGTCGTGGTCTCGCCGGGCTTGACTTCGAAGGTCGCTCTGCGAGTCTCGCTGGACGATTCGCCCACGGTCACAGTCGTGGCATAGGTATGCTGCGCATTCTCAGGAATCGTCTCTTCGACGGTGTAGTTGCCCGCCAGGAGGTTGTCGATGGTCTTCTCCATCGTATCCACGCCGTTCAGTTTGAAGGATTCCCCTACCTGCGCCCCGTCCTCCTTCTTCACAACGAAGATGAAGTCCGTCTTGTCCGCCGCAGGCTGATTGGCCACGGTCTTGGTGATCTTCACGGAACCGACCTTGAGCGTGTTGGTCGCGGTCAGGGGCAGCGTGTCACCGGCCTTGGCGGTGTTGCTGCGCATGTCATACCGGCTCAGCTTGTCCGCTTCGCGAGAATCGATCGCGGTCTCACCGGTAACCGTATAGGTATACTCGTTGCCGTCCGCGTCGTGAGTTTCCACATTTTTGATCTGAGTCTGCCAGATATCCGCATCATTCACAAGCGCATTCTCCGCAGTCAGCTGCACCGTCCTGCTCCAGCCAGACTCTTTAGCCTCACCCACATAACGCTCGATGGTCAGCTCCACGCCCACGCGGTTATCGCTGTAATTGGCGTCGCCGCTCCAGACCTTCTGAACCGTCAGATTGCCGGTGGTGCGGGTGTTGGTGAAGGTGACTTTCACTTCGTCTGCGCCGAAGGTCGCGATGGTCGCGTTCTTCGCGTCCCGCTTCTCCCAGCCGTCAGCCTTCGTCTCGCTCACGGTGTAGGTGCCGGTCGCCAGCTCGGTGAAGGTCGCGGTTTCGTCCGCCTTCAGCGTGAAGGAACCGTCGGTGCCGGTGGCGCCCGAAGCGCTTCCAATATAATAGGAAGCGTTTGCCACAGGCGCGCCGTCCTTGGTCAGCTTGAAGGTAAATCCATTTTCCGGCACGGCGGTGCCCGCCTCAACCTTCTTGGTCACGGTCAGGCGCTGGCGGATGATGAGGTCGCCGGGATCCGTCGAAATACTGTACTGTTCCGAAACGTCCTTGCCGCTCGCGTCGACAATCTTGACCTTCGTCGTGTCAAAGCTGCCGGTAGTGGTTCCGACTTTCGTCCCGGTCGCAGGCATGTATGCGCCGTCATAGCTCCAGGAATGGCCGGGCTTCAGGGTCGATTCGTTCACAGTCTGGCTGCCCGTCTGCTCCTGTCCGTTGTAGACGACTTCCACGTTGCCCACAGTCAGCGTCGCATTCTGCTTCGAGAAATAGTACAGCTTGATCGTGCCTTTATCGTTGGCATGATCTACCGTCGCAACGGCATAATTGGCGCGTTCGAAGTAGTAGCCAGGGATCGACACCACATAGTCCGCCGCCTTGACGGAGCCGCCGATGCGCAGCGTCTCACTCTCCGTCCGGCCCGCGTCCAGCGCGTCGTCGAGATAGTACTCGATAGTGATCGTGCCGGTGCGATAGGGCAGATAGTAGAAGGTATAGACGATGTTCTCCGCAACGGAGGTCAGCTTCATGACGTAGGTCGTCTCCGTGGGATAGTAGGTCGTCGTGCCGTTCAGGTCGACTTCGCCCTTGGACTTGACGACGATCTGCTCCGCAGCCGTCGTGCCGGTCTCGTCCGGGGCCACCTGGGTTTCCGTGCCATAGATGTAATGGTGCACCGTGTAGGAGACCTCGCCCGCCTGAGAATAGACGAAGGTGATCTCGTTCGCCACGCCGATCTTCAGCGTGGTGCTCTTCGTCTCCGCGTCGTAGCGCATGCCGACCACGGTGACCGCGCGCTCAATGATCTCCTGATCGGGCTGGAAGGATGCGTTGGTGACCGTCTTGCTCGGAGCCACCGAATTGTTTTCCCTGTCCACATACTTCACCGTATAGGACAGCTCCTTCATCTTCCAGTGCGCATAGACGGTCATGTCCTGCATGATCTGGAGGTTGCTGTCAAAGCGTGCGCCGCCGACTTTGTCAGTAAACCAGCCGCGGAATTCGTAGCCCTCGCGCGTCGGATCCTCAACAGAGCCAACCGTGCTACCGTATGCAACCTTTGCCTCATGATAGGTTTCATCCGTGCCGAGATTCCACTTGAAGGTGACCTGCTTCTCAGGTGCAACAAACTTTGCATAGAGAACCAGATTATTATCCGGCATCGTAGTGAAATTGTACTTTTCTCCTACGCATTCCGAATTATCGTACCAGCCTTTGAACTCGTAGACGTTCGCAAGCCCTGCTTCTTCTGCAGTCGGAGTCCACTCATAGCTGGCTATGCTTGCATCAAACAGAATACCCTTGTCGGATTTAAGGTTCTTGTCATTATAGCGATAGTCAATGTCGTGCGAATTGCGGTCATAATAGAAACGACTGACATTTCCAGAAGATTCATTATAGCCGCTGGGTGTTCTCTCGAGTTTCGTAAATCCATAGATGTCCTTGGCGGAAAGCGTGCTGCCTTGGCTGATATTATACTCCTGACTATAAACAGAACTCTTTTCATAGCCGGTGCCATCAGCCTTCTGCAGCCAATATTCGACCGTTCGAGTTACGAGACTACTGCTCCAATTTGCAGTATAAGTAATCGTTGTCGAACCTCTATCGGCGCAGGCCAACATATCCGACGTAACTTCAAAACGCTTTGTTAAATAATTCGACGAACTATTAGGAACATCCCAGTCTTCAAATTTCCAATTCGATCGGGTCGTTTCCTTACTCGTCGGCCACTTCGAGGAAATGTCCATGCCCAACACGACATTGAACTGATAGTAATTATTTCCACTATACGTCGTGTCGTCCCCTTCAAACTTAATCTGACCCTTTTTTGGATCAAACTTCAGCGTATATTCCGTCAGATCATAATACGAATACACAACCGTATCGCCTTTCGGAGAGAGCGTGTCTGAAGTACTGCGATTGTAATGATAGTAGTCGTAGCTCTTATCGTTCGTACCGCTTACCGTTTCATCAACAGTACCCGACAAGACCTTAGAAGAATCAAAGACATAATAGGCCTGTTGTGCTGCATTGTCCCATTTCTGTTTCATGTAGACGACCGTATAATTCGCCGTGCCCGCAGTCCACTTAGCGTAGACGGTGGTGTCGGCGGTCAGGGTCATCGTCGTTTCGGCCTTCACCGTGCAGGCTTTGTCGATGTACCAGCCCTCGAAAACATAGCCGGTCTTGGTGGGCGCGGGCGTAATTACATCCGCACCTGCAGAATGGCAGCTGGCGCTGTGGGTATGTTCGGTCTTGGTACAATTCAGTGTCCAAGATCCACTCCACCAAATATAACCCTCGCTCCATTTCCAGCAACCGCTGGTTTGCCCATCATAACTGCCGTTCCACGTCGGCTGAGCGGTATGCGTATGCTCTTCCAGTCCACAGGCCAGAACATCTGCGCCAGCTTCGGTGGTATACACCTCAACCTCGCTGTTGTACCTGCCGGTTTTGGGCGCGACATAGGAGCCGCCCTGCGTGTTGTAGGTCAGCGTGTAGGTCTTGGGGATATAGAATACGTTTACGGTCTTTTTCTTGCTCTTGTCCAGAACGATGCTCTCGGCATGGTCAAAGTCGTAGTGAACGAAATCGTCGTCCGTCAGGGGGTTCGGGGTGACGGTCGCGCCGGACGCGCCCACCTTCTCTTCCGAACCGATCGGCGTGCAGTAGGTTTCAATATTTTCAGCGGTGATCGTCAGACCCTCGTAGCTTTCATAATCCGCCTTGAGCGCCCAGTGCTTGACGGTATACTGCGCGTCCGCCTGAGCATACTTCACCGTGACGGTCACCGCGCCGTTTTCCGCCTGGCTCAGCAGGTCGGCGTTCACCGTGACGGAGGTCTGCTCGGGATAGAGCGTCACGCCTTTATGTACCACTTCCGCGGGGCAGTTGATGACGTCCTCGCTATTCGCCAGATACTCGCGAACCGTGGGGTCGGCCACCTGCTCTTCGTTCTCGGCGACATAGTTCACCGTGACGGTCACCGTCGCGATGGGCGCGAACCGCGCGACCGCGTTCATGTCCTCATTGATCGGCGTTTTGTCGGTCACCTGGGTATCTTCGACAAACCAGCCCGCAAAGGTATATCCTTCCTTTGCGGGGGCTTCGGGGAGCACCGGCGTATGGCCGGCCTCGACGTACTGCGTGATGACGTCTCCACCCTCGACGGTGAACGTCAGGGTGAAGAAGGTGCTGCCAGTGATGACGTTGGAGACCCGACTCTTCAGGCCTTCAATTCCCTCCGCCATCGCTTCGACGGGCATCACTTGCAGAATCATCAGCATTGCCATCAGCATTGCCATGAATCTTTTCATTTTTGCCATTGCGATTCCTCCTAGCTTTTTCAGCAATTCGTTTGCGATCGGTTGGCGAACAGATTATGCGTAGTAAACTACCAGTCTCCAGTCGTAGCTCAGCGTCTCCACATCCGCCGCAAAGGCGTAAGTGTCCGCGTCCGCGCCCGGGATATCCTCAAAGCCGTTTCCGCGATCATACTGCCACTGGTAAACGACGATTTCACAGTTTTCGAAGCCCTCCAGCCGGCTGGTCAGGGTGATGGTCTCGCCGGGCTCGACCACCGTGCGGCGGGAGGTGAAGATGGTGACCTTCATGTTCTCCTCGTCGGGGTTCTCGGTCGGCTCGGCCTTCGGCCATTCCACGCCGGACACGCTGTCCTTGTAGATGTAGCCGATCTGACCGTCCACTTCCACCTTCGCCCAGTCGCCCTCGACGGCCAGCAGCTTCAGCGCAGTGCCGTCCGGAAGCGTGGTGAAAATCTCGCTCAGACCATCCGCAGCCACGCGGACGTCCGCATCGCCTCTGGCGGTGATCGCCGCGCTCGGCTCATCCACCGGCTCGGTGGTCAGGTAGGCGGCGAAGACGTAGCCCTCGAGGAAGTCGTTGAACAGGATGCGCGCCCAGTCGCCCTCGTAGGCGAGGATGGTCACGCGGTCGCCCTTGTGCAGCTTGGCCACCTTCTCGGCGTTCGCGTCGGGGGCCTTGCGCACGATCAGCGCGCTTCTGTCGTTGTCGATGCTCACCACGGCCTCGATGTTCAGAGGCTCAGCCGTGGGCTCGACGGTGGGCTCGGCAGTCGGCTCGACGGTGGGCTCGGCAGTCGGTTCGACGGTCGGCTCGGCAGTCGGCTCGACGGTCGGCTCCTCGGTCGGCTCGACGGTCGGCTCGACGGTGGGCTCGACGGTCGGCTCCTCGGTCGGCTCCTCGGTCGGCTCCGCAGTGGGCTCGACGGTCGGCTCCTCGGTGGGTACGACGGTGGCCTGCACGCGGCTCAGCACCCGGGGCAGACGGAAGGGTTTGGACGTCTTCTGCGTCTGCGCCACTGCCGCGCCCGCCAGGCTCAGCGCCAGCACGAGAATCAGCATCATCGCAATCGTTTTCTTCATGGTTTCTTCCTCCTTGAAAGGGATGATTGGTCTTATATAATAGGTAGAGATTCGCCTTATGCCCTTCCGGCGCGAAGATTCGCGCTCCGACCGGGCGTCACCCGGGCGGTGAGGCTTCCGGCTCGGCCGGCGTCTGTTCCGTTCGGACGACACGGCTTTCCAACCCCGCCGAAGCCGACCGAAGCAGCCTCTGTGTCAAACGCCTTCCCATGGAACAGACCTCCTTTGCCCATCATGCCGCTTTCGGCGCGGCATTCTTCTTCAGTCTCATTTCATATTATACTCTCATAAGGTTACCGCGTCAGTTACACGGTTCATATATTCGGGGTTTTCGCGCCTATTTACCATTTTTTAACATAACATTATGTTAAACTCTTTTTTTATCCTTAATATTTGCGTCCTTTCCGGGTCAATTTTCCACCGCATTGTCGCTCACATCGACCTTCGTGTTCAGCGGGCCGACGCGATAGGCAAAGGGAATGTTCGAATTCGGGTACTTGCGGTAGAACAGCCGTTTCACGCGCTCCATCACCATGTTACCCGTCGTGTAATTCACCGTGGGCAGCAGCAGCGCGAACATGGTGGGGGAGAAGTGGGTGATGGTGTCGCCATTTCGCAGGTTGTCGCGCAGGATCTCCAGCAGGCCGTTCATGATATTGTCCTGCTTGATGCTGTTCATCGTGGGGTCGTCGGGATTGCCCACCATGATGACCGCCAGGAGCATGGTCGAGCCCAGCCGCTCGAGATTGCGCATCTGGAGGTTGAAGATCTCCTTGAACACGGCGTATTCACAGACGAACGCGCCGCGCTGCTCGCCGCTCTCGCGCAGCTCGCTGCGGATGGCCTCGAGATTGAAGTCCAGCGTCTTGCCCGCGCGCACAATCTGCTTGTAGAACTCCTGCATGTCCTCGCTGGGCTGCACGCCCAGATAGCGGTAGTTCAGGTGCATCACGTGCTTGTACTGCACCAGCGCCTCGTTGGAGCGGTTGGTCTTGATCAGCGCGGTCATCAGCTCCATGTGCAGCCGGTCGTCGAAGTTGTCCACGTCCAGCGCCGAGCGGCAGACGTTGACGATCTCCTTGTAGTCCTCCTCCTGCTTGAGCAGGTCGATGTAGGAGTAGATGGCCATCATGTATTTATTGTGCAGCGTGGTGCCCCTCGCCAGCGCCCACTCGTTCTGCTCGCCGTTCTGCAGAAGATCGCCCACATACAGGCGGATGAGCCGCGAATACAGCGCCTTTTTCGCCTCGGGGTCGTCCTTCTTCTCCGCCAGCTCGTCGAAAATCTGCTCGATTTCGAACACGTCCACCGTCATGCCCGGCAGCGTCTCCCAGTGGTACGCGCCGCGGTCGGCCACGATGCATTTGCCCAGACCCGGCGAAATCTGGTTCAGCAGCGCGCGCAGGCGGCTGACCAGCGTCTTGAGCGCGTTCTCCGGGTTGGCGCTCTTGTCCTCGGACCAGAGCGTCACCAGCAGGCGATAGTTGGGCGTGGGCTGACCCTGATGCAGAATCAGATACTCCATCAGCGCGACGCCCTTGCGGGTCTTGTTGACCAAATAGTCCGCCTTCTGCTCGTTGATGTAGATGGTGAAGTGATCCATCATCTGGATGCGTATCTGATCGTTCATGGTTTTTCGCCCTCAATTCGTCAATATTTTGTTCTTTCGCCGAGATCCGCGCGCCCGTCGCTTTCTGCATGTAACCATTCATCTCCGCGCCGGCCGCGGCTTTCCGACGGTCATTTTGTGCCCGCAGAAGCGCAGCGCGCCCCTCAAACGCCCAGTTAAGTAAATTCTTCCGAAACGTTCGGACAAGGTTTCCGAACGTCCGGTTATTTGTCACTTGTTATTGTAACACATTCCCAATTTATTCGCAATACCCTCAGGCAATTTAACAGCGGGCCCTGATTACTTCAAGACCCGCCGAATCGCCTCAGTTACGTATCTTCATTCGTGTAACCTGCATGATTATGACTTTTTCGTGTCCGTCTCACAGGAAGGCCTTCAGCCGCTCGATGGCGCTCTGCTGGGCGGTGATGAGGTCGGAGGCCAGCCCCTGCGCCTGCGCGTCGGCCTCGTCCAGCTCCCGCCGGTCCCGGGTCATGCTCACCACGCCCATGGTCGCCCCCTGAATGAGAATGTCGGCCACGTGGGTGCTCGTCGCGTCGGTCATGGTGTTCATCTGAATGCCCATCCACATGCCCGCCCGAGCCAGCGGGCTCTTCTCCTTCGGCCGCACGCCGGACTCGGTCAGCGCGCGCTCGGCCCGGTCGGCAAACTGGGCGTACTGCCGCCGCTCGGCGGCCAGCTCACGGCGCATTTCTTCGTCCTCCGTGCGCTCCAGCAGCCAGTCGCAGCCGTCCGCGCCGGTGTGCGCGCCGTCCGCCACGCGCTGAAGCAGCTTCTGCGTGTGATTCATATGCATCCCTCCTGGAGAAAAATTCTATGCCGGAGGGTGTAAAATCATACATCCGAACGCAAAGTCGCACAAAATTCATTGACAAAACGGATAAACCGTGGGAAAATAAGTCATACTGATATTATGCTCTATGGAGGTTCATTCCATGAATTACGAAAAGCTCGATTCCATCGTCCTCTCGCTCAAGGACGAGCTGCTCGCCGATATGAAGCGCTGGATCGCCGTGCCCAGCGTGCTGTCCGAGTCCGCCGGCCCCAACGCCCCCTTCGGCAAGGCCAACCGCGAGATGCTGGATCTTGCGCTGGAGACCGCGCGCAAGTACGGCTTCGAGGCCCGGGACGTGGACGGCTACGCCGGCGACGTGTCCATGGGCAGCGGCGAAAAGACGCTGGGCATTCTGTGCCATCTGGACGTGGTTCCCGCCGGCGACAGCTGGACGAAGGATCCCTGGGGCGCGGAGATTGAGGACGGCAAGATCTACGGCCGCGGCACCATGGACGACAAGGGCCCGGCGCTGATCGCCCTGTACGCCATGCGCGCCGTGCGCGACGCGGGCATTCCCCTCACCGACGGCGTGCGCCTCATCTGGGGCTGCGACGAGGAGACGGGCATGAACGACATGCGCCATTACGCTTCGAAGTACAAAATGCCCGACTACGGCTTCTCCCCGGACGCGGAGTTCCCGGTCATCAACATTGAAAAGGGCGGCATGAACATGCTGCTGTCCAAATACACCGGCGGCGAGGGCAAAGCCGACCGAGAAATTCTCTCCCTCTGCGCCGGCGAGCGCCCCAACGTGGTGCCCGCCATGGCCGTGGCCGAGCTGAAGGTGGCCGATCCGGTGGCCTTCATCGCCGAGGTGGGCGAAATCGCCCGCAAAAACAGCTTCAACCTCGCCGTGTCCGAGCACGACGGCCGGGTGCGCCTGACCGCCGTCGGCCAGAACGCCCACGGCGCGCAGCCCGAGCTGGGCGTGAACGCCGCGGGCATGCTCCTGATCGCCCTGAAGCAGCTCAACGCCGGCGGCGCAAGCCGGGAAGCCATTGCCCTGCTGGCCGACAAGGTGGGCATGCAGTACGACGGCACGGAGCTGGGCGTCGCCATGAAGGACGATCTGTCCGGCGCGCTGACCTGCAATCTGGGCATTCTGCGCTACGACGGCAAAAACCTGACCGCCGAGCTGGACATCCGCTATCCCATCTGCGGCGATCAGACGGCCATCAGCGGCGCGATCACCATGGCCATGTCCCCCGCGCAGATCGCCGTGACGCGTCTGGGCGGACGCACGCCGCTGCACGTGCCCGCGGATTCCAAGATCGTGCAGGGGCTCCTCGCGGCCTATCACGAGGTCACGGGTCTCGAGCCCTACACCATCGCCATCGGCGGCGGCACCTATTCCCGCATGATGCCCAACACGGTCGCCTTCGGCCTGAGCTTCCCCGGCGACGTGGACTGCTGCCACATGCCCGACGAGCACATGGACATCGAAAAAATGATGCTCTCCCTCAAAATCCTCGCCCACGCCATCGCCTCCCTGGCAGGCTGAGCCTGCACGCAGTTGCTGCCGCGTTTAGGCGACGCGGTCTGCGCGCCGGTGGTCGGCGCTTGACCGCTGGGTTTGCGTTTCTGGTGCTGGCGAAGAGCGAACTGACGGCGCTGCGCCGCGATGGTCGCGGCTTGCGCCTTGGCAGGCTGAGCCTGCACGCAGTTGCTGCCGCGCTTGGGCGACGCGGTCTGCGCCGCCGTGGTGGCGGCTTGACCGCTGGGGTGCGTTTCTGGTGCTGGCGAAGAGCGAACTGACGGCGCTGC
>ULQJ01055340.1_pt1 | contig 31413 bp, 30 predicted proteins | sample 1954331 | NCBI WGS metagenome assembly ULQJ01 (sample SAMEA4835651, study PRJEB28245) | human gut metagenome | biome: gut microbiome; material: fecal sample | place: Denmark | collected 2008 | reverse complement strand
AAGCAGCCGAGTCCCGTGGAAGAGGACGCGGTGTACGCGGCGGCGATGCAGACGGCGGCTCCGGAGGAAACAGCGCTTTTGCCGGAGGAGACGCAGGAGCCCGAGCCGACCGAAGCGCCTTCTAAGGAACCGACGGCCTATACCGCCGCGGAGGACATGCAGCGCATTCTGGCGGAGACCTCCCGGCCGACGGTCGTGCCCGATCCCACCGTGCCGATGGAGCCGCTGCCCACCGTCGCGCCCATGGCGACCGTGCCGCCGCAGATCGACGGCGTGCCTGCCGAATACTATACGCAGACGGTGCAGAACGTGGCGGATTACTCCGATCCGGCGCAGAATGGGCTGATTCGCCCGTGGCTCGTGGTGAACGACAGCAAGACCGACAGCTATACCCGCGCGGACGAGATCGCCATGCCCGCGTCGGTAAATTACACCGAGCTCGAGGGAATCGTGACCTTCCGCGGCAGCAACTATCGCGACGGCGCTTCCTATGGTAAGCTGGCGCAGAAGCCCACTTCCATGAGCATCGTCTGGGAAAAGCGCATCGGCGCACTGGACGACTGGAGCGGCGTGGGCTGGACGGGGCAGGCGAGTGCGGTGCGCTGGCCGAAGGAGCTGCGCCTTCAGATGAACCTGAACGCGGACAAGAAGAACAAGGATGGCCTGGTGGAGGTGCTCTACGGCACGCTGGACGGACGCATCTACTTTCTGGATCTGGACGACGGCTCCGAGACGCGCAGCGCCATCGACATCGGCGCGCCCATCAAGGGCAGCCTGTCCATCGACCCGCGCGGCATTCCGCTGCTCTACTGTGGGCAGGGAATCTACGACGTGGGCGGCAGGCGCGTGGACTGCGGAACGCGCATCTGGAGCCTGATCGATCAGTCGCTTCTATATTTTATCGACGGCAGGGACGACTACGCCGTGCGCAAATGGCGGGCGTTCGATTCCTCGCCGCTGGTGGACGCGACCTCGGACACACTGATTCAGTGCGGCGAAAACGGCGTGCTGTATACGCTCAAGCTGAACACGAAATTCGAAAACGGCAAGGTCAGCATCTCGCCCGAAACGGTGCGCTATGTCTACGAGCAGTCCATCGACGGACAGGTGGGCACGGAGAACTCGCTGGCCATCTACGACCATTACGCCTATTTCGCCAACAATGTTGGCATCATCCAGTGCGTCGATCTGAACACCATGGAGCTGAAATGGTGCTTCAACGCCCAGGATGACATCGACGCGAGCCTCGTCATCGAGGTGGAGCCGGACGGCACGGTGGCCCTCTACGGAGCCAACGAGCAGGATAAGCGCGGCAGCCGCGGGCGCTCCCAGATGTTCAAACTCAACGCCCTCACCGGCGAGATGCTCTGGTATCGGGACTCGGATAAAATCTATCAGAATGACAAGAACGGCGGCGGCAGCTTCGCCACGCCCTGCGTGGGCAAGGAGAGTCTCGGCAATCTGGTCTACTTCCACATCTGCCGCACGGAGGACACCGGCGCGGTGCTGTACGCGCTGAACAAGGCCGACGGCGAAATCGTCTGGCGCAGAGAGATGGGCCGCTACGGCTGGTCCACGCCCACCTGCGTCTACACCGAGGCCGGCGACGGCTATCTGCTGGTGGGCAGCTCCAACGGCATGCTGCGCCTGCTGGACGGCCTGACCGGCGAGCAGATCGCCGCGGTGGATCTGGATTCCAACATCGAGGGCTCGCCCATGGTGTTCGAGGGCCGCATCGTGGTCGGCACCCGCGGCCAGCGCATCTTCGGCGTCCAAATTTTCTGACAAATTGCCCCGGGGAATATTGATCTTTTCGGACAAATAGCGTATAATAGAATCAATATTTCCGAAACAAGAAGGGACTGAGCGACCGTGCCCGTTCGCAATTCTGCCAAGGCCATCGTGATTCACGAGGGAAAGCTGCTGGTGAATAAATGCGTTTCCCGCTTTGGCGAGTACTTCGCGCTGCCCGGCGGCGGTCAGCGCTGCGGCGAGATGCTCAACGAGACGGTGCGGCGCGAGCTGCTGGAGGAGACGGGCTATTCAGTGATTCCCCTGCGCCTGTCGGGTATTTACGAGCGCATCAGCTCCAACCACAACGAGACCAACGGCCACAAGATCTACTTCATTTTTCTGTGCAAGCTGGCGGACGAGCAGCGCCGCGCGCCCACGGAGACCGACCGCTTTCAGGTGGGCATGGAGTGGATCGATGTCCGGGAGATTCCCTATCGAAATCTCTTTCCTCGAGCCATCCGCGACAACATCCAGTCCCTCGTCGGCTACGGCGAAACCATATTCATCGGCTCGGAAAAGGATCGGTAATTCGACAAAAGGCGCTCGAAGGAGCGCTTTTTTACGCATACGTAAAGAACAGTTTGAGCTTTTCCACCTGTTTGCCGAATGAACTTGATTTATTGGTTTCAAAGCGCTATAATAAAGATGAATTAGGAAGCGCGCGTTTGCGTGGAACCCAAAGACTCTCCCGCGCGTCGGGAACATAAGGAGTATTGTCCATGATTATTACGCAGAAGAAGCCCATCGAAGAATTGATGGCCATGATCGGCGACGCGAAGAAGATCGCCATCATCGGCTGCGCCAGCTGCGCCCAGGCCTGCGCCACCGGCGGCGAAAAGGAAGTCGCCGAAATGAAGAAGTATCTGGAAGCGCACGGCAAGACGGTCGTGGCCACCGCCATGTCCGATTACTGCTGCATGAACGGCATGACCCGCAACATTATGCTCAAGAAGATCAACCCCACCGAGCCGGACGCGGTGGTGGGCATGTCCTGCGGCGACGGCGTGCAGTGCATGGCCAAGTACGCCAAGTGCCCCACCTATCCGTCCAACAACACCATGTTCCTGGGCGAGTCCGTCAAGCTGGGTCTGTTTGAGGAAGCGTGCCACATGTGCGGCGACTGCGTGCTGGGTCAGACCGGCGGCATCTGCCCCATCGCCCATTGCGCCAAGTCGCTGGTGAACGGCCCCTGCGGCGGTTCCCGCAACGGCAAGTGCGAGGTCAATCCCGAGAATCCCTGCGCGTGGATCGAGATCTACAACAAGCTCGTCGCCATCGGCCAGGAGGAGAAGATCGGCGTCACCCGCGAAGACAAGGGCTACGAGAAGGTTGCCTATCCGAGAACGATCAACATTAGGGGGAACAAGTGATGAGCGCGCTTCAGAAAGCACTGGAAAATGGTCAGTTTGGCGTAACCGCGGAAATGGCGCCCCCGAAGGGCTTTGACTTTACCGAACAGATGGAGGCCGCCGAGGTTCTGCGCGGCAAGGTTCATTCCATCAACGTCACCGATATGCAGTCCGCATGCCTGAAGGCCTCCTCGCTGGGCCTGTGCGTCAAGCTGAAGCTGGCGGGCCTGGAGCCCATCATTCAGATGACCGGCCGCGACCGCAGCCGCATGGCCATCATGGGCGACATGCTCTCCGCCGCGGCGTTCGGCATCGACACCATGCTGGCGCTCACCGGCGACCACACCATGGTCGGCGACTGCAAGAACTCCAAGCCCGTCTACGACCTCGACTCCGTGGGCATCCTGCGCATGCTGTCCACCATGGAAGCCACCGGTCTGGACTGCGGCGGCAACGAGCTGGCCGGCGGCGCGCCGAAGTTCTACAAGGGCGCGGCGGTCACACCCGTCTACGAGCCTCAGATTCTTCAGATCAACAAGCTGCGTCAGAAGGTGGACGCGGGCGCGAAGTACATTCAGACTCAGGGTATCTTTGATCTCGAGAGCCTGAAGCGCTTCATGGACGCGGTGGACAAGGCCAACATCAAGACTCACATCATGGCCGGCATTATCCCGCTGAAGGCGGCGGGCATGGCCAAGTACATGAACGAGAATGTCCCCGGCATCGCGGTTCCGCAGGATCAGATCGATCGTCTCGCGGCGGCGGCGGCCGAGGGCAAGGAAAAGGGCGTGAAGGGCCTGCCGGCCAAGCTGGGCATCGAGATGGCGGCGGAGCTGATCGCCAAGATCAAGGATTCCGGCATCTGCGACGGCGTGCACATCATGGCCATCGGCGCGGAGAAGAATGTTCCGACCATTCTGGAAAAGGCCGGCATCACCGTCGAAGCGTAAAAGACGAAGTTTGCCAAAGAAGAGCCGGGGAGCGGACAAGCTCATCCGGCTCTTTCCAATTTGAAGGGAGAGAGAACCATGAGGCGCTGCGTCATCGTCGGCGGCGCGGACATCCGCGCGTATGATTTCGTCCGCAGCCATCTGCGCGCGGACGACTTCGTCATCTATTGCGACAGCGGTCTGAAGCATCGGGAGGGCCTCGGCGCCGCGCCCGACCTGATCGTCGGCGACTTTGATTCCCATGAAAACCCGCATCTGCCGGTGGAGACCATCGTGCTGCCCCGGGCGAAGGACGACACGGACAGCGTTTTCGCAGTAAAGGAGGCGCTGCGCCGGGGCTTCGAGGAGTTTCTGCTGCTGGGCGCGATGGGCGCGCGGCTGGATCACACGCTGGCCAACGTGGGCATTCTGCTGATGCTGGACGCGGCGAACAAACGCGCCATGGCGGTGGACGACTATTCCGAGATGCGAATCGTCTCCCGGGAGCCGGCGCATGTGCAGGACGACTGCCCGTACTTCTCGCTGCTGAACGTCTCCGGGCTGGCTCGCGGCGTGACCATCCGCGGCGCGAAATTCCCGCTGGAGGACGGCGAGATCACCTGCGAATATCAGTACGCCACCAGCAACGAGGTGCTGCCCGGTCAGACGGCGGAGATTACCGTAAAGGAAGGCCGCCTGCTCCTCATCGAGGTGCGAAGACCGTAGAATAGAAACGCCTCTCGACTGCATGTCGGGAGGCGTTCTGCGTCATTTATAGAAGAATCACTTCAGCAGCTCATCCAGCGCGCGGCCGTCGACGTTCTCCATCTCCAGACCGAGGATGTGGGCGAAGGTGGGAGCCTGATCCACCAGACGGGCGTGCTCCAGCGCTGCGCCGGGCTTCAAGCTGGGGCCGAAGCCGAACAGCGTGGGCTGCGGGCCCTTCTCGGGCAGATGGCCGTGGGTGGCGCGGCCGAAGCGATAGTCGCTTACGTCCAGATTGCGCACATAGGGTCTGCGCCATTCGTTGGTGAAGGCGGAGAAGCCGTCGCTCTCCAGCACGAAGGAGAAGCCGCCGGCAAGATGTTCCTCGCGCTGCGCCTCCTCGGCGGTGAACACGCGGCTGATGCCGTAGACCTCCTGACGGCACAGATCGGTCAGCAGCGCGTAAACCTCGTCGCGCAGCGCCCTGTCGTCGGGATTCTTCAGGTAGACGTGGCTGGAAAGGGCCGTGGACTTGCAGAAGGCGCGATAGTCGACAAAATTGCCGTCCGCGTCCACGTCGATCAGGCCGTGCTCGGCGAGAATGACATTGGGTGAGATGGTGCGCACGATGTTCAGCTGGCCGTGGTCGGAGGTGAGAATGAAGTCGGTGTCCTCGAAGATGCCCGCGTCCTGCGTGGCCTTGACCAGATCGCCGAACCAGAGATCCATCTCGTAGAGGCCCTGCTTTACGCGCTCGGTGAACAGGCCGGTGGCGTGGCGATAGCCGTCCACATGCGCCGGGTGCACCATCAGCAGATTGGGCTTGAATTCGCGAACCATCGCCGAGGCGCAGCCCATGACGAAGCTGTCGGCGTAAGGGTGCTGGCGGTCGCGGTTGACGACGAAGTGCAGGTTCGGGTCGACGATCTTCTCCAGCACCTCCGGGCTGCTGCCGGAGCGGGCGAAGCACTCCCGGGTAGTCTCGCCGGGCAGCTGCGGCCAGAATTCGTCGACCAGATAGTCGATGGACGGGTCGTTGCCCGTAACCGGCCAGAACACCGCCGCCGTGGTCAGTCCCGCGGCCTTGGCGTAGTCGAAAATGGTGCGCGCGCAGACCGCGTCGCGGAAGTGAATCCACGGCGAGGACAGCTCGCCCATGATGATCTGCTCGTTGTTGACCACGCCGTGACGGTCGGGATATACGCCGGTCATCATCGTGCAGTGGCAGGGATAGGTGATGGAGGGATAGATGCTGCGAACCCGGTCGACGCGGCACATCTGCGGCCAGTAGCGGCTGAAATTAGGAAGCGTTTTGAGAATCTCGACATCTTCATAGACCATTGCGTCGTTGGAAATGACGATCAGATGCTTTGCCATGGCGAAAACCTCCTGTATGTCTTTGACCGCTTCCATTATAAACCGGAATCCGTAGAACATCAATGCCGAAGCATGTGTTTTTTTGCGGAAGCCGACGTGTTTTTTCGGGAAAAAGGTTGACCGGCAATGGCTGATTAACGTATAATATATGTGGAGTTTTATTGTCATGCTGGAGGTTGATTCATGAGAACCGCGTTCGGAAAGCTGTCGGCGCTGGCGTTTGTGCTGATTCTGGGCATTCTGCTGGCTGCGCCGATGCGGGCGGGGCAGGAGGACCGGCTGATTCCCGGTGTTCGCTCTGTTCGAATGGATCCGGGCGATACCTATACGCTTCAATATACGCTGCGCGCCGATCAGGCGCAGGCGGTGAGCTTTTCGTCGGAGGATTCCTCCATCGCCGAGGTCAGCGCCGACGGCCTCGTGACGGCCATCGCGCCGGGCAGGACGCGGCTGAGGCTGCTGGCCAGGGGAGGCGCGTCGGCTACGGTGGACGTGGAGGTCTCGGGCGTGCCGGTGACGCTGTTTGAGCTGAACACCAGGGAGCTGGTCATGGAAAAGGGCGACGTGAGCGGTCTTTCCTGCCGGTTCAATCAGGGCGCGACGGATCAGCGCGTGGAGTGGATGTCGTCCAATCCCGGCATTGTGCGGGTGGACGCGGCGGGCCGTGTGACGGCGGTCAGCGCCGGCGAGACCTATGTGGTCGCCACTACGCCCAGCGGCCTTTCCGCGGCGGCGCGGGTGAAGGTGCAGGTGCGCGGCACGGTGGTGCAGATCGTGCCCGGCGATCTGACGGTGGGCGTGGGAGCCACGTTCCCGCTTCAGACGCACTATCTGCCCGAGGACACCACGGATGAGGTCGTCGGCTGGAAGAGCGACGATCCCAGCGTGCTTTCGGTCAACGACAGCGGCGTGGTGCACGCGGTTTCCGTGGGCACGGCGACGATTTCCGTGCAGACCCGGGACGGCCTGATCGGAACGACGGCCATCCGTGTGGAGGCTGCCGCGAAGGACTTTCAGGTCAATCCCACGGCCATCACCATCGAGCGCGGGGACGCCCATGCGCTGGAGGCCAGCTTCCTGAATGCCGACGGACAGATCGATTCCTCGGTTCAGCACCATGTGGAGTGGTCCAGCTCCAATCCCGCAGTGGTCACGGTGGCGGACGGTCAGGTTACGGCCATTTCCTCCGGCACGGCGTATGTGACAGCCTCGGCGGACGGCTTCCAGAGCGTCTGTACCGTGCGCGTGCAGACGACGGTGCACGCCGTCAGTCTGGACATGCAGGAGCTGTATCTGCTGCGCGAGCAGGCGACGGAGCCTTTCCAGCTCAAGGCGACGCTCGCGCCCGCCGACGCGGATGATCTGAAGCTGACCTATACCTCGGACAATCCGCTGGTGGCCACGGTCTCCGCCAATGGAATGGTCACGCCCACGGGCGGCTACGGCACTGCGGTGATTACCGTGGCCTCGTCCAGCGGCGCGGAGGCAACGTTTACGCTCAGCGTGGTGACGGCGCTGCCCGAGACCTCGGCGCAGGACGCGGCTTCTGTGGAAACGGAGGTCGTTCCCGCTGAATAAACCTAGGCTGTCGGAGTACGGTGCGCCGACAGCTTTTTACGGGATGCTATGTGAAAAACAGGAAAATGGAATGGAACAATTTGAAAATGAAATTCGTCATACAATGGACGGCAGCGGGAAAAATCCCGTGCGATAGAGGAGGAAAAGGTATGAAGAAGGGTTTCCGGTGGATGCTGGCTCTGGTTCTGGCGCTTTGCGTGTTCGCGGTCGGCGCGGTGGCGGAGGAGGAGAGCGCACTGCCCGTGCTCACGTCCGCGTTTTTCCAGAACGCTGAGCTCCTGGATCAGGCGGAGAGCGGCAGAAACTATCTGGAGCATCTGCTCTATGACGACGGCATGCTCTATCTGACGCTGGTTCGGGAAGTGGCTCCGACCGACGGCACGGAGCGCACCATTGCAGACATGGCGGCGGACTACGTGGGCGAGATCTACGATGCGGAACCGCGAGACGTCGAGCCCATCGCCTCCTATCCGGCGGAGCGCATTTTCGCCGTGACGGGCGCGAACGAGGACACGTCGGCGGTGGAAGCCGTGCTCGTCCGCACCGACACAATGAACTTCTTCTTCGCTGCGCAGGTCGGCATGGACTTCTATGACGACGAAGCGGCGACGATCGACGAGCTGATCGGCTCACTGGATCTGTTCGAGGCGATGGAATGGGCGGAGGAAGAGATGGGCCAGAATCTCATCGACGACCCGAACGAGGGCCTGGGCGACGTGATTCCCGACGAGGAAGGCGCTGAAGACGGTCAGGACGATCTCCCCGACAATGTGGGCGATTTCGACGAGAACCCAAATGAAGGCCGCGGCGACCTGATTCCTCCGGAGGACGGCGTGATCGAGACGGAGTTCTACACGCTGCAGGTTCCCGAGGACTGGGCGGGCCTGTACAATCTGGACGTCTATTACTACCAGCCGAGCGGTTACCTGCTGATGTTCATGGACGGCGACAGCGGCGATCTGTTTTTCGCGCTGGATGCGATCTGGATCGACGAGCAGCCCATCAACCTCGCCGAGGGCGATCTGCGGCTGGGCACCATCGACGTGGAGCGCCTGGGCTCGCTGGAGCTGGTGGCCCATTACGGCGCGGAATGCGCGCTGAGCGACGGCGTCTCCGAGCTGCTCGATTCCCTCGCCATGGCGGACGGCTGCACGCTCACGGAGTGACGGCGATGTGAATGGAAAGACGAGACGCTGCGTCCCGCCTTTCTCTATGGAAAATGGGAGAAAGTCTTTTGCAATATAAGAATTGGTCGCGCTTATGAGGCGCGAAGGAGGGCTGTATGGCCGAGCGGCACTGTGCTTTTTCGCGCTGCTCAGGTTCAAAAGAGATCGTTTTGTTTGTCCATGGAATTCAGGGAAGTCCTGAGCAGTTTCGTGAGCTGGCGGCTTGCCTTCCTGAACACATCGACACCATGAGCCTGCTGCTTCCGGGACACGGCGGCTCTCTCCGGGACTTTCGACGTGCGGGGAAAAGAGAGTGGCTGGAGTATTTCTGCGGCCTGTGCGGGAAGCTGAGCGAAAGCTATGAGAAGGTCTTTTTCGTCGGACATTCTCTCGGATGCCTCATCGGAATCGAGGCGGCTGCGAGCGGCGCGATTTGCTTTGACGGGATGCTGCTTATCGCCTGTCCAATCCGAATACGGCCGAGCATGCGCTATTTTGCCATGGGCTGGCGCGCGATTGTGTCCAACGCTTCTTCGGATGCGTATGTGTGGGCGGCGAGAGAGGCGAACAGCGTTGAGGTGAAGCATCCGCTTGAGCTGCTGACCTGCGTCAAGCCCTATGCGGGACTTGCGCTTATGATCGCTCAGAGCGGCAGCAAGATAAAGCGCCTGCGCGCGCGGATATGTATGATCCAGTCGGAGTACGACGAAATTGTCTCTGCGAGGTCGATGGGTGTTGTCGGGGAGATGGAAAATGCGAAAGCGGTCATCGCTCCGGGCAGCGGCCATTTCTTGTATTCGGCGGAAGCAAAGGAGATAATCAGGCGAGAGCTTTTTGCGCTGCTGAATGGTGAATAGAAAACAGCATATGAAGACGAGGCGGAACCATGCGGTTCCGCCTCGTCTTTTATATTTTTGACAATCCCTGTTTTCCAGCAGACTGGGCTCTATACTCATCCGTGGCGCTTCTTCTGGGGAGGACGGCGCGTAGAGCGGCGCGCGTCGCGATTGTCGCGGCGGCGATGGTCATCGGGGCGTTCGCTGCGCTTTTTGCTGCCGATTTCGAAGCGGGAGAGGTTGTCACCGTCCAAGAGACGGGATTTTGCCTCCGGAGACAGCCTGATCTTGCCGCGCGGAGCCGGGTGATCGGCATTATCCGACTGCGGTCTGTGGAAATTACCACAATTTTCAGACTTCGGTCTGTGGAAATCTCCGTCGTTCCACTGCGTTTCCACGTTTTCTGACGGATTTTTCCGGAAATCGCTTCGGGGAGGACGATGGTCAGCGCCTTCCACACGCGGCTTGCGGAAATCGATCCGGGGAGCGCGGCGATCTGCGGGGCGCGCGGCCGGGCGGTCGGGCAGCAGGCAACACACCACGGGATGGCCGCAGATGGACATGCCCTGCGCTGCGCGGAGCACCTCCTCGGCCAGATTGGCGGGGATGCCGACGATGGTGCGGTCGTCATAGATCTCAATTTTGCCGATGACCGCGCCGCGGATGTTGGCGCGCTCGGCCAGCGCGCTGACGATGTGGTTGGGCGCGACGCGCTGTCGGCGGCCGATGTTCAGCGCCAGCTTGCGATAAGCCGAGCCGTCGGCGCTGCGGCGTTCGAAGGTGATGTCCTGAAGGGTGGAATCGTCCCGGGCGAAGCAGAGGTCGAAGGCCGCGGCGGCGACCATGGTCAGGTCGTAGCCGGATTCCAGCAGCCGGGAAACCATCTCCTGGCTGCGCTCGGATACGCCGGCGAGCAGCCTGTCCTGCACGCGGGCGAGGTTCTTCTTGTCCATCTGCTCGCGAATCTGCGCCACGGTGGGGATGGGCACAGGCGTGATCTCGGCCTTGACTTCCCGGGCGGTGTCGCGCAGCTGGAAGAACTGGCGACGGCCGGAGCACAGCGAGATGGCGCAGCCCTCCTTGCCGGCGCGGCCGGTGCGGCCGATGCGGTGGACGTAGTATTCGCTGTTCTGGGGAATGTCGTAGTTGACGACATAGTCCACGTCGCTGACGTCGATGCCGCGGGCGGCCACGTCGGTGGCCACGAGGATGGGCAGGCGCGCGGCCTTGAAGCCCTCCATCACGCGGGTGCGCTGGGACTGGTTCATGTCGCCGTGGATGGCCTCGCAGGTGAAACCGCTCTTGTTCAGATGGGTGGAGACCTCGTCCACCATCAGCTTGGTGTTGCAGAAAATCATACAGCGCTTCGGATCGTAGGCGTGCAGCAGCAGCACCAGCGCGTCCAGCTTGCGGCCCATGGGAACCTCCATGGACAGCTGGCGGATGTTGTCCAGCGTGATCTGCTCGCGGTTGATCTCGATTTTCTGCGGATCGCGCAGGAACTGATCGGCCAGCTCGAGAATCGCGTCGGGCATGGTGGCGGAAAACAGCACGGTCTGCCGTTCCTCGGGCACGTCCTTCAGAATGGTCTCGATGTCCTCGCGGAAGCCCATGCTGAGCATTTCGTCGGCCTCGTCCAGCACGACCATCTTCACATTGGCCAGCGACAGCGTGCCCCGGCGCATGTGATCCATGATGCGGCCCGGCGTGCCGATGACCAGATTGGCCCGGCGCAGGCGCGCGATCTGGCGATCCATCGCCGCGCCGCCGTACACGTCCACCGGCCAGATATCGCGCATGAAGCGCGTCAGCTTTTTGATCTCCTCGCAGCCCTGCTGCGCCAGCTCGCGGGTGGGACAGAGAATCAGCACCTGAGGCGTGGGCTGCGCTTCCTCCCGGTCGATGCGCTCGATGGCGGGAATGGCGAAGGCCAGCGTCTTGCCGGTGCCGGTCTGGGAGCGGCCGATTACGTCCGCGCCGGTGCGCAGGAGGGGAATGGCGGAGGCCTGAATGTCGGTGGTCTGCTCAAAGCCCAGCTCGTCCACGGCCCGCTGCATCTCGGGAATCAGCCCGAGCTCGGAAAATTTCAGTTCGTTCATTTTGCGTCTGCCGCGCTGTGCGGCCCTTTCAGAGATTTCACATCCTATCCATTATAAAGGAAACCCCGTTTCTCCGCCAGCGAAAAGGCGTTAAAACGGGGTTGCGATTCAGATGGATTGATAAGAAATGGGCGCGCTGTTGCGGAAATCGACGAGATAGCCGCCGCAGGGCTCGGCTTTCCAGTCCCAGAAGCTCCTTCCGGAATCGGGAAAGAGGGCGCTCATGGCCCGGCGGATGGTTCCGCCGTGGCAAACGACGACCAGCTCGCCATCGTATTTGCGCAGAAGCGATTGAACACCCTGCTCCACGCGCCGCGCAAAACCCGCGTTGCTCTCGCCGCCGGGGATAACGAAGGCGCCGTCCGCGTCGGACAGCCAGCGCTGATAATCCGCGTCGTCCTTCAGCTCGTCATAGGTGCGGCACTCGAATCTGCCGAGAGCCATTTCTCGAAGAGACGGAAAAACGGCGTGGGGCACGTCACCGAACAGCAGTTGAAGCGTCTGCTCCGTGCGCAGCATGCCGGTGGTGGCGAACTGAGCGCTCTGCGAGACGGGAAGCTGTCCGCGTCTGGCCATGCACAGCGCGCGGCCCGCGTCCGAGAGGGGAAGATCGGCGCTGCCATAATACCAGCGGCGCTCGTTGCCCGTGGTCAGGCTGTGGCGAATCAGAATCAGGCGCTTCATTTCAGCCGCTGCCCCAGTCCGCAGAACACGCGCCAGACCTCGCCGGCCTCCCGGGCGAGGCGGTTGTTGGCGCGGCCGTTGGCCTCGCGCCAGGCGCGCAGCGTCGTGTCGATGGGCACGATGCCGCAGGACACGTCGTCGGAGATGAGAATGGACGCGCGCATTTCGTCCATGTGCGCAAGCCAGTATTCGATCGGCTCCTCGCCGCGGCGCACGCAGCCCAGCGCAAAGCGCTCGATGTGGGCGACGACGCGTTTGGAGAAGTCGATTTCGCGGGTTTCCTCATCGCAGACGAACACGTCGCCCGCCGTCCGTCCGAAGCGCTCCAGCGCAAAATCCGTCTTGCCCTGATCGCTTCCTCCGAGAATAAAAATCATGGCTGCCTCCTAAAAAATCGACATTGCGGCAAGACCGCAGAGCTCGCCGACGCACAGCGCGTATCCGGCCAGATCCCCCGACACGCCCCTGAGCGAGCGCATCGCGCACAGCATCGCCGCGCTGTAGCCGGCCACGACGGCCAGCAGCGGCCCGACGGCGCTCCGGCCCAGCCAGAGCGCGCCCGCCAGCAGGGTCAGCGCCAGCATGACCAGCGCGGCGGCGGGCGTTCCGAGATTTCGGTTCAGCGACGCGTATTCGCTGTGACCGATGGGCCGGAAGAACGTGACGCAGAACGCCGACAGGCAGCGCGAGGCTACGGGCAGCAGCAGAAGCGGCCTGAGCGACCTGCCGCTCAGCTCCGCCGCCGCGGCAAACATGCCCATCATCAGCAGCACAATCCCCACCACGGCAAAGGAGCCGCAGTGCACGTCCTTCAGGATTTTCTGACGCTCCTCCGGGCTGCGCCAGGAGAGAATGGCGTCCACCGTGTCCATAAAGCCGTCCAGATGCATGAAGCCCGTCAGCAGGAAGGGCAGCGCGGCGATCCACGCGGCAGCCAGCATCGGCGGCAGCAGCCGTCGTCCCAGCGCGCCCAGCGCCAGCCACAGTGCGCCGATGACCATACCCACGCTGGGCAGACAGGCGGTCATCAGGCCGCGCGCGTCCTCGTCCCAGGTTTTACAGGGTACGGGCAGCGCGCAGAACATGCTCAGACACATGACGAAGGCGTGGAGAATCTTCACGGCGTTTCCCCCTTATAGCAGATGATCTGACCGGCGCAGACCTCGATCACCCGGTCGCAGGCCCGAGCCAGCGCGCGGTCAATCTGCGCAAGTCCCAGCCGGTAGGCCAGCGTCCATTCGTCGTATTCCATCGCGTCGGAATAGATGAAGTCGGACACCAGCACGGTCTTCGGCGCGCGTCCCACGAAGCGGCACAGCTCGTCGGCGATTTTCGCGGCCGCCTCCGGGTGAAAGCCGTCGGGCGAAAACATCTCGTTGGAGAGCAGCGCCGTCACGCTGTCCAGAAGAAACGAGCCGTTTGCGTCGGCGCGATCCAGACAGGAAAGAATGTCGCTGCCGCATTCCAGCGTCTCAAAGCCCCAGCCCGCGCGCTCGTCGCGATGACGGCGGATGCGCGCCTGATCCTCGTCGTCGTGGGGAATCATGGTGGCGATGTAGTACAGCGGCGAACCCGCCGCCCTGGCGATCTGCTGGGCGTAGAAGGACTTGCCGTTCTTGCAGCCGCCGGAGATGAATGTGCTCATGGCTCAGCTCTGAAACCTTTCATTGTCGCGGATTTCCTGAAGATAACCGTCGTCGATGGCGGCTTCGGCAAAGGTGGCCATGTTCTCAAGCACGTCCATGGCCGCGGAGACGATTTCGAAGGCGATGGGGCAGCCGCTGCCCTCGCCGAGGCGCATGTCCATGAGAAGCATCGGCTTCAGCCCCAGCGCGTCCATGGCCCGGCTGTAGCCGCGCTCCATGGAGGCGTGGGAGGGAATCATGGCGCAGACGCTCGCGGGCTGCATCTTCGCCGCGCACAGGGCGGCCACGACGCTGATGAAGCCGTCGATGACCACGGGAATGCGGTGATGCGCCGCCGCGAGGAACGCGCCGGTCATGCCGCACAGATCGAAGCCGCCCACCTTGGACAGCACGTCCACGGGATCGGAGGGATCCGGGCGATAGCGCTCGATGGCGCGGTCGATGATCTCCTTTTTGCGCAGGAAGCCTTCGTCGTTCACGCCGCCGCCCCGGCTGACCGTCTCCGCCGCAGGCAGGCCCAGCAGCGCGGACAGCACCGCCGAGGAGGTGCTGGTGTTGCCGATGCCCATCTCGCCGACGCCGAGAATTTCGATTCCGTCGGCCTTGGCGCGCTCCACCGCGTCGAAGCCGATGCACAGCGCGCGCTCGGCCTGCTCGCGGGTCATGGCGGGCTCCCGGGCGAAGTTCTTCGTTCCGTGGGCGATTTTTTCACAGCGCACGCCGGGCGCGTGGAAGTCGGCGTTCACGCCCAGGTCAATCACATCGGTCTCGGCGTGAAAATGCCGCGCCAGCACGCCGCAGCCCGTCAGTCCGCGGGCGATGTTGATCGTCTGGGCCAGCGTCACGCTCTGGGGCGCGGAGGCCACGCCCTCCTCGACTACGCCGTTGTCCGACGCGAAGACGAGGATGCGCCGGCGGTCGACCCTGTAGTCCAATCGGCCGGTCAGTCCTGCAATCTGTATGCTCAGCTCCTCCAGACGGCCCAGACTGCGCGGCGGCTTGGCCAGACTCAGCTGGCGGGCGCGGGCGGCCTCCATGGCGGTATCGTCCGGGGGCAGTATGGCGGAAATTATGGATTGAATTCTTTCGTTCATTGCTTTGCTGTCCTTTGAAAAATCACTTCCGTTTCATTATACCCGTGCTTTCAGGGAGTGTCAACCGCGGATTTCGCCCGAAAAGAAACAAGTCGCGACCGAAATTAAAGAAGCCGCGCTTGACGAAATGCCGGAGAAGGAATAACATAAACAGGTAAGGAAGCGATTCCCAAATCATTGCAGACAAACAGGAGGATGTTCTCATGGAGATTCGTATTTTCGATCATGCGCAGGACGCGGCTGTGGCCGCGGCGGACATTATCGCCAATGTGATGAAGAGCCAGAAGAAGACCGTGCTGGGTCTGGCCACCGGCTCCACGCCCGTGCCCATGTATCAGGAGCTCGCGCGCCGCTGCGACGCGAAGGAGCTGGACTTCTCCAATGTGTATACCTATAACCTCGACGAATACATCGGTCTGGACGGCACTCACGACCAGAGCTATCGCTATTTCATGGACAAGAATCTGTTCGACCACATCAACATCGACAAGGCCCACACCCACGTGCCCTGCGGCACCGGCGCGGATCACGCGGCGGACGCGAAGCACTACGACGAGATGATCGAGGCCGAGGGCGGCATCGACGTGCAGGTTCTGGGCATCGGCAACAACGGCCACATCGGCTTCAACGAGCCCAGCGGCGTGTTCTACAAGGGCACTCACGTGGTCGATCTGACCGACTCCACCATCGATGCGAACAAGCGCTTCTTCGAGCATCGCGAGGACGTGCCGAAGCAGGCCATCACGCTGGGCATGGGCGGCATCATGAGCGCCAGGAAGGTCATCATGCTCGCCTTCGGCAAGGGCAAGGCCGACGCGGTTCGCGCCATGGTCAACGGCGAAATCGATCCCAAGTGCCCCGCGTCTATCCTGCAGCTGCATCGCAATGTAACCGTGCTGCTGGATCGCGAGGCGGCCGCGGAGCTGTAAGGCGGCGATGTCCATGAAGGCGATTGTCAACGGACGGCTTGTTCTGCCCGGCGAGGTTCTGGAAAACCGCGCGCTGCTGTACGACGGGAAGATTCTGGGCATTGTCGCGCCCGGGGAGATTCCCGCCGGGGCCGAGCGGCTGGACGCGCAGGGGCGGATGGTGCTTCCGGGACTGATGGATCTGCACATTCACGGCTATCAGGGCGAGGACGCCTCCGACGGCAGCTTCGAGGGCCTGAAGGTGATGGCGCAGGGCGTGGCGAAGAACGGCGTCACCGCCTTCCTGCCCACCACGATGACGGTTTCCTACGACGACCTGAGAAGGGCCTTCGCCCAGATTCGCCGCGCCATGGCCGAGAGCCGGAAGGACGGCTGGATGGGCGCGGCCATCGTCGGCGCGAATGCCGAGGGCCCGTTCATCAACGCGGCCAGGAAGGGCGCGCAGGCCGAAGAGCACGTCCGCCCGGGCGACGCGGCCTTCCTGAAGGAATACGCCGATGTGATCAGGCTGTTCACCATCGCGCCCGAGGTCGATGGCAACATGGACTGCATTCGCGAAATGGCGAAGCAGCCCGGCGTGCGCATCTCCATGGGCCACACCGCGGCGACCTACGATCAGGCCAAGGCGGCCATCGACGCGGGCGTGCGCCACGTGACCCATCTGTTCAACGCTCAGACGGGGCTGCATCAGCGCGATCCCGGCGTGGTGGGCGCGGCGCTCACCGACGGGCGCGTGACCTGCGAGCTCATCGCCGACACGTTCCACGTCCACAGGGCGCTGTTCGAGCTGGTGGCGAAGATGAAGGGCGAAAACCTCGCGCTCATCACCGACTGCCTGCGCGCGACGGGACTGGAGGACGGAACCTACACGCTGGGCGGGCAGGAGTTCACCCTTCAGGGCATTCAGTGCCATCTGAAGGACGGCACCATCGCCGGAAGCGTGCTCAAGCTGAACCACGCGATTAAGAACATGCTGGACAACACCGACCTGACGATTCCCGAGGCGGTGAAAATGGCCAGCCTGACGCCCGCGCGCTGCATCGGTCTGGACGGCTGCAAGGGTTCCGTCGAGGTCGGCAAGGACGCGGATCTGGTGCTGGCGGACGATCGGTTCGAGATCAGCACGACCATTCTGGGCGGACGGACGATTTACGACCGCCGCTGAAGCTCGGAGGAAAGCATGAACAATGAAATTGCATCCCGCTTTCAGGTGAAGGGGAGCGTCGTCTCCTGCGAACGCTATGGAAGCGGACATATCAACGAGACCTATCTGGTTCAGACCGACGCGGGCGAAAAGTACATCCTCCAGAAGATCAACAGCGAGATCTTCCGGGACGTGCCCGCGCTGATGCGCAACATCGCGGCGGTCACGGGATGGATCGCGAAAAAGGATCCCGATTCGCGCCACACGATGCATTTGGTTCCGGCGGCGGACGGCGAAAACGTCATCCGCGACGCTGAGGGCGGCTGGTGGCGCATGTACGATTTCGTCCGCGACAGCCTGTGCCTTCAGGCGGCGCAGACGGAGGAGGACTTCTACCTCTCCGCCGTGGCCTTCGGCGATTTCCAGCGCCAGCTGGCGGATTTCCCCGCCGAGACGCTGAGCGAGACCATCGCCAGATTTCACGACACCCGCGACCGCTATCGCCAGCTGCACGAGGCAATGGAGAAGGATTCCTGCGGGCGGCTTGCGTCCGTGCGCGCGGAGGTGGACTTTGTGCTGGCGCGCGAGGCCGAGGCCGGCGCGATGATGGCGCTGCTGGAAAAGGGCGAGCTGCCGCTGCGCGTGACGCACAACGATACCAAGCTTAACAACGTGCTGTTCGACGCCGAGACGCGCAGGCCCATCTGCGTGATCGATCTGGACACGGTGATGCCCGGACTGGCGGCCTTCGACTACGGCGATTCCATCCGCTTTGGCGCGTCCACCGCGGCTGAGGACGAGACGGATCTGAGCAGGGTTGAGATGTCGCTGAAGCTGTTCGAGGCCTACACCCGCGGCTTTATGGAAGCCTGCGGCGCGAACCTGACCGAGACCGAACGGCGGACGCTGCCCATGGGCGCGAAGCTGATGACGCTGGAGTGCGGCGTGCGCTTCATGACGGACTATCTGTCCGGCGACGTGTACTTCCGCATCCATCGGCCGGAGCACAATCTCGACCGCTGCCGCACCCAGTTCAAGCTGGTGGCGGACATGGAGAAGAAGTGGGACGAGATGGCGCGGATCGTGTCCGAACAGGAAAAGAAAATTCTATAAATCGCAGACCGGCGAGGCTTTCGAGCTCTGCCGGTTTTTGCATGCTGTGACAAAATGAGCTGAATTTTTACAGGAGCCGCTTGTAATGCGCGGCTGAATGCGCTATAATTGGAACGTTAGACACAGGACAAACCGCACTGCGGTGAAAATGGAGGGCGTTTTTTCCATGAGCACGGTACACGTTGTTGATCATCCTCTGGTACAGCACAAGCTGACGCTGATGCGCGACAAGAATTGCGGCACGAAGGATTTCCGCCAGCTGCTGGAAGAAATCTCGATGCTGATGGCCTATGAAGTGACCCGCGAGCTTCCGCTGAAGGAAATCGAAATCGAGACTCCCGTGGCGAAGTGCACGTCGAAGGTCATTGCCGGCAAGAAGCTGGGCATCGTCCCGATTCTGCGCGCCGGTTTGGGCATGGTGGACGGCGTGATGCGCCTGGTTCCCGCGGCCCGCGTCGGCCATATCGGCCTGTATCGTGACCCCGAGACCCACATGCCTGTGGAATACTACTGCAAGCTGCCCACGGACGTGGCCGAGCGCGACCTGATCGTCGTGGATCCCATGCTGGCGACGGGCGGTTCTTCCATCGCCGCCATCAACTTCATCAAGAAGCGCGGCTGCAAGTCCATCACGCTGATGTGCCTCGTGGGCTGCCCCGAGGGCGTGAAGGCCTTGCAGGAGGCTCATCCCGACGTGAATCTCTACATCGCCGCCATCGACGAAAAGCTCAACGAGTCCAAGTACATCATTCCCGGCCTGGGCGACGCGGGCGACCGCCTGTTCGGCACCAAGTGATTTCCCGGCGAGGGCCGTGCGGCGGTAGGCCGGCGGCCCTCTCTTTTTCTTCAAAACCTCCGAAAGGATGAGCGCTCCATGACCATTTTGCCCTCCGCGGGACTGCGCGCCCGGGTCGCGCTGGACAAGCACGGCTTCCGAACCACCCATTCGCTGGGCCAGAATTTTCTGCTGGACGATCGCTTTCTGTCCGGACTGCTGGACGAAATCGACGTGCGGCCCGAGGATCGCGTGCTGGAAATCGGCCCCGGCGCGGGCGTGATGACGGCGCTGCTGGCCGAGCGCGCGGAGAAGGTGCTGGCGGTGGAGCTGGACGAGCGGCTCGCGCCGGTGCTGAGCGACGTGCTCGCGCCTCACGAAAACGCGAAAGTGGAATACTGTGATTTTCTCCGGTGCGACGTGGACGCGCTGACGGCGCGCACCCTCGGTGAGCAATACAGAGTGGTGGCGAACCTTCCGTATTACATCACGGCGGACATTCTGACGAAGCTGGTGGGCGCAAAGAACCCGCCCGCGTCCATCGCCATCATGGTGCAGAAGGAGGCGGCGCAGCGGCTCATGTCCGAGCCGGGCAGCAAGCAGTGGTGCGCGCTGGCGGCCACGGTGCGCGCCTATGGACGCGCGGAGGTGGTGGAGGAGGTGCCGCCGGAGCGGTTCGATCCCGCGCCCCACGTCGTATCCTGCTTTCTGAAGATCGACGCGTGGGACGCGCCCATCGTTACACCGAAGGACGAGGCGCTCTATCGCCGGGTGGTTCAGGCCGCCTTCGCCATGCGTCGCAAGACGCTGGCCAACAACCTCAAAACCTCCTTTGGCGTGTCTCAGGAGCAGACGCAGGCGGTGCTCAGCGCCGCGGGACTGAGCGATAAGGTGCGCGGCGAGGCGCTCACGCTTGCTCAGCTGTCCGACGTGTCCGACGCGCTGGGAGAAATTCTCGGATAAGATGTCTTTGAAAACGAGCCGTCTTCGTCAGTGGAGGCGGTTTTTTCATGAAATCGCCTGCGCTGGCGGAAATCCCCACGCCTTCGCCCCTTGATTTTTAACGCGGGTTTTGTATAATGTGATAGAATACTGTTGGAGGTTTGCTTCATTGAATAGAAAACAGAGCAAGCAGGAGTACGCGAAGCTGCCGCTGGTGCCGCTGCGCGGACTGGTTGTTTTTCCGAATACGGTCGTCACCGTGGATCTTGGCCGCGAGCGCTCGCTGAACGCGCTGAAGAAGGCCATGGAGGAGGACGGGCGGCTGTTCCTGACGGCGCAGCGCGATTCGACGCTGGATCATCCCTCCGAGACGGATCTGTATACCACGGGCACCGTGGTCAAGATTCGCCAGATTGCTCAGCAGCCCGATCAGGTGGTTCGCGTGCTGGTGGAGGGCCTCTATCGCGCTATTCTGATGGAGGTTCTCGAGGCGGGCGAGATGCAGATCGCCGAGGTCGCAGCCGAGGAGTCGACTGCGGTCAAGCTCACGGCGGAGCGTCAGGCTTCGATGCGCACGGCGCTGGAGCTCTGCCGCCAGATCGTGCGCGAGCGCGGCGCGGAGATGCCGGAGCTGCTCTCGGCGCTGGAGGGCGAGCAGGATGCGGGATGCTTCTGCGACGCGGCTGGGGCGGGCATGCTGAAGAACCTGGCGAACCGTCAGGCACTTTTGGAGTGCGCGCGCGTGGATGATCGCTTGGAGATGCTGCTGAAGCTGCTGGCCGAGGAGCTGGAGGTCGAGGAGCTGGAGGGCAAGATTCAGCAGCGCGTGCGGGAATACATGGATCGCGCGAATCACGAATACTACCTTCGGGAGCAGATTCATGCCATTCAGGACGAGCTGGGCGACAATGAGGACGAGGAAATCGCCGAGCTGCGCGCCAAGCTGGCCAAGTCCAAGATGAACGACGAAGCCCGGGAGCGTGTGTCCAAGGAGCTCAAGCGGCTGGCGCGCACGGCGGTGCAGGCCCCGGAGAGCGCGGTCAGCCAGAATTACATTGAGTATATGCTGGAGCTGCCGTGGGATGTGAAGGATCCCGAGAACATCGATATCCGCCATGCACGGAGGGTGCTGGAGGCCGACCATTACGGCATGAAGGAGGTCAAGGAGCGCCTGATCGAGTTCCTCGCGGTGCGCGCGGCGACGAAGGGCGCCAAGAGTCCCATCCTCTGTCTGGTCGGCCCGCCCGGCGTGGGCAAGACCTCCATCGCGCGGTCGGTGGCCCGGGCGCTGGGACGGAAGTTCACCCAGGTTTCGCTGGGCGGCGTGCACGACGAGGCGGAGATTCGCGGCCATCGCAAGACCTATGTGGGCGCGATGCCGGGAAAAATCATCTCCCAGATCAGCCAGTGCGGAACCATGAACCCCGTGTTCCTGTTCGACGAGATCGACAAGATGGCCAGCGACATGCGCGGCGATCCCGCCTCGGCCATGCTGGAGGTGCTGGATCCCGAGCAGAACCGAGAGTTCCGCGATCACTATCTGGAAGCGCCCTTCGACCTTTCGGACGTGCTGTTCATTACCACGGCCAACACCACCGAGACCATCGACCGGGCGCTGCTGGATCGAATGGAGCTCATCGAGGTGCCCAGCTATACGCTGGAGGAGAAGGTGCAGATTGCCAGACGCCATCTGCTGCCTAAAGAGCTGGAGGCTCACGGCCTGAAGAAGGCGCAGCTGAAGCTGTCCGAAAAGGCGTTTTCCGCCATCATCGACGGCTACACCCGGGAATCCGGCGTGCGCACGCTGGAGCGGCTGATCGGCAAGATCTGCCGCAAGGTGACGCTGGAATTCGTGGAGAATCCCGAGCGCGGCCCGGCGGCGATTAAGCCCGCCGACCTGAAGCAGTATCTCGGCGCGCCGGTCTATCTGCGCATGCGCACCGAGCCGAAGCCCGCCGTGGGCGTGGTCAACGGTCTCGCGTGGACGAGCGTCGGCGGCGAGGTCATGCCGGTGGAAGCCGTGGTTTTCCCGGGAAAAGGTCAGCTGGAGCTGACGGGCAGTCTGGGCGACGTGATGAAGGAATCGGCCCATCTGGCGCGCAGCATCGTGCGCGCGCGGCTGAAGCGGTTTGGAGCGGAGGAGGATTTCTTCGAAAAGCATGACGTGCACATCCACGTGCCCGAGGGCGCGACGCCCAAGGACGGCCCCTCGGCCGGCGTGGCGCTGTCCTGCGCGCTGATGTCCGCCGTGACGGGAATTCCCGCGGACAACGCCGTGGCCATGACCGGCGAGGTGACGCTGCGCGGACGGGTGCTGCCCATCGGCGGCGTAAAGGAAAAGCTGTTGGCGGCCTATCGCATGGGCATCACCGAGCTGATGCTGCCGGCGGAGAACGAGCGCGATCTGGAAAAGCTGGACGAGAGCGTTCGCAGGGAACTGAACATCCATCTGATTTCCGACGTGGACGAGGCGCTGCAGCGGGTGCTGAAGCGCAGAGAGGACATGAGGCTGGCCGTATGACGATCAAGAAATCGAAATTCGTGACCTCGCTGGCGGAGCTGAAGCCCTTTCCGGGACAGGGCCTGCCGGAGATTGCCCTCGCGGGCAAATCCAACGTGGGCAAGTCGTCGCTGATTAACAGCTTCGCCCACAATTCCAAGCTGGCGCGCACGTCGTCGGAGCCGGGCAAGACCCGACTGGTGAACTTCTATCTGCTCAACGAGGAATTCTTCTTTGTGGATCTGCCGGGCTACGGCTTTGCCCGCGCGCCGCGGCAGGAGCGCGAGCGCTGGGCGGCGATGATCGAGGGCTATCTGGAGGGATCGAAGAATCTCAGGCACGTGCTCCAGCTGGTGGACATCCGTCACGCGCCCACGCAGGAGGATCAGATGATGACCGAGTACCTTCGGCATTACAATCTTCCATTTACCGTGGTGGCCACCAAGGCGGACAAGCTGTCCAAGGCCCAGCGCGGCCGCTCCATTCCGGTGATCTGTCGCGCGCTGGCTGTGCAGCCATGGGAGGTTCTGACCTATTCCTCTGAAGATGGAACGGGAATGGACAGACTCCTTGCCCGGGTGGAAGAGGTGCTTCAGCCCGAAGCCGAGCCGGAAATGCCCGAATGGGCGGAAAACATGCCCGAGGACGACGATGAATAACAAAGGAGCCCGGAGAACATCTCCGAGCCCCTTTGTTTAAGCGGCACGGTTTGTCAGGAGAAATCGGCTGCCTTCTCCATCAGCTTCCGATAGACCACGCGCATGCAGGGCTCGCTGACCGCGCCGAGCACCTCCTCTACGGGAAACCAGCGCACACCGCTGTTTTCGTCGGGCTTGACGCGCAGCGGAAGCGCCGGGTCGGCTTCGAGAAGGTAGGTTACGTTCAGATGGACGTGGGCGCAGACGAACTTGCCCCGCTTGAAGTGGGGCGCGACGGGGAGAATCTCCAGCGACAGCGGCGCTTCGGACAGCGGACGCACGCAGGAAATTGACGTTTCCTCCTGCGCCTCCCGCAGGGCGACGCGCAGAAAATTCGACTCGCCGTCCGCATGACCGCCCGTCCACGACCAGCTCTGATAGATATTGTGGTAGACCATCAGTGCCCGACGGCGGTCGGGGGAGACGATCCACGACGACGCGGTGAAGTGAGCGCTTTCGTTGTCGCGATGCAGCAGATCGCGCCCCTCGCCGAGCAGCTCGAGCATGCGCCGCCGATCCTGCTTTTCCTGTTCACAGTCCGGTGTAAAATTCGAAAGAATCCTTTCGGGATTCATCTCTGATCACCTCCGTATATTGCATTATAATACATTAACAAATTTCATGCAAGGATTTTGAAATATGCAGGGAAAACTGACAAATTCTTGCTTTTTTCAAGATGTTGACGGAATTGGCATTGACAACGGCAGGGGTTGACGCTATAATAAAGTTACTTAGACGGTGAAATAGAAGAATTTGTTGCGTAACAATTCCGTCTATGCAGAAAAATTGCAGAAATGGGGGCGGAACGGGTGATTCTATTCGTCGTAGCCGCCTGCATTCTGGCTCGTGTGCGCGGGATGCGCTTCGCTTGTCTCGCGAGGGACTGGAGCCTGCTTCCGCTGGCCGCCGTCGAACTGTTTTTCTGGACGGCGCAGATCTGCGCATGGAATGAGGTTTACATTTTTATTCGCTGGGCGTCCGCGATTCAGACGGCGTATCTGCTGGCGCTGCTGTTTCCGATTTTTCGTCACCGGCTGTATCGCGAGGCCTGCGCCGGCGCGGCGATGACGGTGATCGGAACGATGCTCAATCGCTGGGTGATGTCGGTCAACGGCGGGAAAATGCCGGTCTATCCCACATTGTCCCGATGGACGGGCTACTATCGCGACGGCGCGATGGCGGCGGCGGGAGACGGACTGCACGTGTTGATGGACGGCTCGACAAAGCTGAAGCTGCTGGGCGACTGGATCGACGTGGGCTTCAGCATCATGAGCATCGGCGATGTGCTGATTCACGGATTTGTATTCTGGATCGTCTATCGGACGATCTGCGCATGGAATCGAGGCAAGGCGGTATGAATGCGAACGGATTGGTCATGTTTCTGCTGGAGGGAGTGCTCGGCTATCTGGTGCAGCATTTCGCTTTTGTCATCGGCATGCACGGCATCGCCCGCAAGCGCATCGTATGGCCCCGGGTCATCATCGTAAGTGTGCTCTGCGCCTCCATACTGAGCCTGCTGCGGCAGATTGAGATGATTCAGTTTGGCGTACATACGCTGCTTAACGTGCTGATTACCAACGTCGGCTGCGTGCTTATCTGCAGGATGGACATTCGCAAGTCCGTGCTCGGATCGCTGATTATGCTGATTGTGACGCTTCTGTCCGATCTGGTCAACTTTGGCGTGCTGCTGATGATGATGGATCAGTCGCAGATCTCAATCTATCTGCAGAACGAGCAGAACAAGGCCGTCTCGGCGCTGCCGGGGAATTTAGTGATTCTGGCCGTGGCGCTCACGCTGTACTACGTGCGAATTCGAAAAAGGGAGGCGGAGGAATGAGCGCCCGCCGCGATCCCGCGCAGCGGCTGGCCGGCTATCTGGCCAGGACGCTGAATTACGACGAAGAGCGGCAAAAGGTCATGGCCTACGGCCTTGGCGCTCTGTTTCAGATGCTTCTGCTGCTGGCGTGCAGTCTGGCTTTCGGTATAATCGCGCGCTGTGCATGGGAAGCAATGATCCTTTTTTGGGGAGTGGGTCTTCTGCGCCGCTCCACCGGCGGCGTGCACTGCGACACCTATCTGGGGTGTGTCTGCGTCAGTCTGACCTCTATCTGCGGCCTTGCGGCGCTCTGCAGATACGCTGTTCCCGCGGCGCTGCCGCTGTGGGCGGGAATCGTGCTGGGCATTCTGCCGGCCTATGCGTTCCTGATTTTGATCGCATGGAAAAAGGCTCCGCGCGAGTCGGCCAACAAGCCGATTCGAAATCCGGAAAAAATCGCGCGGCTGCGGAAGCAGTGCTTCTGCACCATCGCGCTGTACCTCATCGCTTCATCCGTCTGTCTGGCGTTGTCGGGGCGCCATCCCCGCCTGACCGGCCTGTTTGCGGCGACCGTCGCGGCGGCATGGTGGTCTGGACTGATGATGACGGATGCGGCGGCGGGAATTCTTCATCGGATCAACGGTGCGCCCTGCGCCCATTGATTATAAACCTATCACTGTACATGCAAAGGAGGCGAAAGTAATGAAGGCGAAGTTCCTGGCGGCGGTGGCCGCAGTTGCTACGATTCTGGCGGCAACGGTTGCTTCTTCCGCGTGCTGGTGGTACATCTATCAGCCCGAGGAGCCCGAATCTCTGAAGAACCTGTAAGCACATACTTTTTCGACGGGTGTTCGCCCGAATCGCCTGCGCGACTCGGGCGATTTCCTTTTGATCTTACCGGATTGGAGTCACCAGCAATATGGAGAAACTCATCAAAAGAAAACAGGAGAGCTTTGACGGGATTTGCTGTATTCTGAAGGCGCTTGCCCTGTTTTTCTGTTTTTACCCATTGTTTGGAGTATTCTTTACATATACGCCCCGCGAGTCGCTCAGCGAGATTTCTCTGGAATCGCTGGGCATTTCGCTGGGGCTTTTGCTGCTTGTACTGGCCATATGGCTGATTCTGCAGCGCAAAAAGGCTGTTTCCACATGGCAGAAGTGGCTGGAAATCGTCGTTTTTTATGGCATCTGCATGAGCTCGATACTCTCCAGCGGCGCCAACGAAAGCGACTACAAATTCATGTTCATCTTCATGGTAGTCACCTATACGCTGCAATATGGAACGGCATACGGCATCGCGATTTCGATCATCGCCTCCGCTACGCTGATTGGAATGGATCTGGCGTATGGAACGGCGGCTGCGAACAGCCAGATTTTCCAGAGCGATCTCGCTCTGTCCATCATGTACGGAATCCTTGCGTTCATTCTGGGACAGTACGTGCGTCTGGAGACGGAGCACATCAACAAGCTGACCTATCTGGCCAGCTACGACGGCCTGACGCAGTTGTATAACCATCGCTATTTTCACGACGCAATGGAGGAGCAGTGGAGGCTGATCTCCGCCGAGCACAAACGGGCCGCGCTGATTATGATGGACATCGACTATTTCAAGCAGTACAACGACTTCTGCGGACACCAGGAAGGCGACCGCGTTCTTCAGAGCATCGCGTCGCTGATTCGCGCCAATACGCCGCAGGGGAGCATCGCCTGCCGCTACGGCGGCGAGGAATTCACCATTATTCTGCCGGAAACCTCGCTGGAGGACGCCATGGAGACGGCCGAAAAGGTGCGCCGCTGCATCGCAGAGACGAACTTCAAAGGAGCGGAGTATCTGCCCAACGGCCATCTCACGCTTTCATCCGGCGTTTCGGTGATGACCGACGAGGATTCTTCCCACAACGAGGTGATTTCTCGCGCGGACATGGCGCTCTATCGCGCGAAGTATCTGCGCAAGAACCGCGTGGAGAGCTATCGCAACGTGTTCGATCAGTTCGAAAATCTGAACGACAAGGTGCGCGACGCGCTGCTGTCCATCAAGGGACTGATCGGCATCGTCAACATGCGCGACGACTACACCTACAGCCACACCGAGCGCGTGGTCTACTGCTGCGAGATCGTCGCGGATTACATGAAGCTGGACGAGGAATCCCGCCGGACGCTGCTCATCAGCGCGTATATGCACGACATCGGCAAGGTGAACATCCCGCGCGAGGTGCTGATTACTTCGGATCGTTTCACCGATGAGCAGTGGAAAATGATTAAGAACCATCCTACCGCTGGCCGGAACATCATCTCCAAGATCGAGGGTATGGACATGATCGGCCGAATCATCGAGCAGCATCACGAGCGCTGCGACGGCTGTGGCTATCCCTTCGGCCTGAAGGGCGATGAGATTCATCCACTGGCCAGCATTCTGACCCTCGCCGACTCCTTCGACGCCATGACCAACGACCGTCCCTACAAGAAAAAGAAGACCATCAGCGAGGCGCTGCAGGAGATTCGCCGCTGCGAGGGAACCCAGTTCGACCCGGAAAAGGCCGAAATCTTCATCGCAGCCATCCAGTCCGCCACCAGTCTGGACGAGCGCCTGTACGAAAGCGGTTCGCTGACGATTTAATTGGACGGATTTTCTGGAAAGACTTGCATTTTCGCGCGTCTTTCGGTAAAATATGGATTGTAGAAGTCTGCGCATGGAATGCGCCAATCACGAAATATGGGGAGCAAAGGAATGAGCGTAAAAATTACCGCCGACAGCACCTGTGACCTTTCAAGAGAATGGATTGAAAGGTACGGAATCGAGATCGCGCCGCTGTGCGTGGTTCTGGACGGAAAGGCCTATCTCGACGGCATTGAGATCACTCCGGACGAGGTGTTTGCCAAGACGGAGGAGAGCGGAAAAATAGGCTCCACCGCCGCGGTGAACGTGGAGGATTATCGGGCGCTTTTTCAGAAACATTTGAAGGATCACGACGGACTGGTGCATTTCACCATCAGCAGCGACATGTCCAGCTGCTATCAGAACGCCTGCGTCGCCGCCGGGGAATTTGCAAACGTGTTCGTCGTGGACAGCGAGAGCCTGTCCACCGGCATCGGGCATCTGGTGCTGGACGCGGCGGAAATGGCCGAGCAGGGCGCGTCGGCGAAGGAGATCTTCGACGCGCTTGAAGAAAAGAAAAAGCATTTGGACGTCAGCTTCGTGCTGAACACGCTGGCCTATCTGCGCATGGGCGGACGCTGCAGCTCCGTCGCGGCGCTGGGCGCGAATCTGCTGGGACTCAAGCCCTGCATCGAGGTCAAAAACGGCAAGATGGGCGTGGGCAAGAAGTACCGCGGCCAGCTGGATCACTGCCTGCAAAAGTATGTGGCAGATCGGCTTTCCGACGCGGAGAGCGTGGATCCCAGGCGCATTTTCATCACCGATTCCGGTGTTTCCAATGAAATTTTCGAGGCGGTATCCGCCGAGGTGCTCCGGCATGTGCCCTTTGAGCAGGTCATTCACACCCGCGCCGGCTGCACCGTGTCCAACCACTGCGGCCCCAATTGCCTGGGAATTCTTTTCTACCGCAAGGGGTAAAATGAGGAGCATATGGAAAATCGCTATGAAAACCGGATTGTAACGCTGCCGAACGCGCTGACGCTGTTTCGCGTGCTGCTGATTCCGGTGTTTGTCTGGCTCTACGGGAGCCTGAAGAATCATGTATGGTCGGCCGCGGTGCTGGGCCTTTCGGCACTGACCGATCTGGTGGACGGCTGGATGGCCCGCCATTTCCGCATGGAGAGCAATCTGGGGCGCATTCTGGATCCCGTGGCGGACAAGCTGACCCAGGCCGCCATGTGTCTGATGCTGCTCAGCCGCTATCCGACGATGCTGGCGCTGCTGATCTTCTTCGGCGTGAAGGAGGCTCTTCTGGCGGCGCTGGGCTATTGCTATATGCGCCGCACGGGAATCGTCAACAGCGCGCGCTGGTATGGCAAGGCCAGCTCCATCGTGCAGTACGGCGTGATGCTGGGCATCATTCTAAGTCCGGAGATCTCGGATTACACGGCGCACGTGCTGATTGCGCTGTGCTTTGCCACGCACGCCATTTCGCTGGTGCTGTACGGCGCGTTCTATCTGCGCTCGGTGCGCCATCCCGAGTCCGTGCCCAGCGTGGCCATGCGGCCTATAGACTGGCACATCATGATTATGTACCTGCTGCTGGTCGCGAGTGTGTTTCTGCTGATGTTCACCACGGGCGATGCGAGCCTGCGCCAGGTGCTGCCCAAGCCGCTGTTCGTGTTCCTGCGCTTTGCCTCCATCGTGGGTCTTCTGGGCATTCCCGCGTTCTTCTGGGGCGAAAAGGTGCCGCGCAGATGGTTTGATCCCGAGAAATTTCCCTTTCGGAGCTTCAAATGGGAGCAGGAAGGGCGAATTTACGAAAAAATCGGCATTCAGCACTGGAAGAACCACACGCCCGACATGAGCAAGCACTTCCAGAAGACCTTTGCCAAGCAGGGCAATCTCCTGCGCAGCCCGGAGCATCTGCGCAAGCTGGTGGCCGAAACCTGCTCGGCGGAGTTCGTCCACACGGTGCTGATTCTGCTGAGCCCGGCCTTCGTTCTGCTGATGGATGAATACGGCGTGCTGGCCATGGTGCTGTACATCCTCGGCAATCTCGTTTCGCTGATTATTCAGCGCTATAACCGCCCGAGAATTATGAAAATCATTCAGAGGATAGAACAGAGAAATGCGAAGATTACTCATACTGACCGCTGAATTTACCGGTCACGGCCACAAAAGCATCTCCGATGCACTCATCGAACGCCTGCGCAAGTACGGCGACATCGAAATCAAGGTCATCGACGGCTTTGATCTGATGAACAAGACCCAGAAGGTGCTGGCGGAAAAGACCTACGGCCCCATCACGCGACTTCCCGGCAAGGCATGGGAGTGGAATTATCTGGCGGGCGTGCGCCTGCAGGAGCCGGTGCAGAAGGCGGTGGATTACATGATCCGCGCGCGCTTTCAGGCGCTGATCTATGAATTCCGCCCGGACTGCATTCTGTCGGTACATCCGGTGTTCCTCGGCTCCATTCTCGACCTGCTGGAGGAGATGGGCCTGTCCATTCCGCTGATCGCTCACGAGGCGGATCTGATCGACATCGCGCCCTACTGGTTCGATCCGCGAATCTCGATGGTGCTCACGCCGTCGGAGGAGTCCTATCGCTGTACGCTGGATCACGGCGTGAATCCGGCGCGCGTGCGCCAGGTGGGCTTTCCGGTGCGCAGTCGGTTCATGGGCTTGGCCGAGAAGGCTGCGGCGGTGAAAAACGATCCGCCGGTCATCACCGTCATGAGCGGCTCCGAAGGCTCGGGCACACTGAAGGGCGTGGTCAAGCAGCTGCTGCACGGCACAAATGCGAAGATCAACGTCATCTGCGGCCGAAACAAGTCCATCCGCAAGAAGCTGCGCAAGGCGTTTATCAAGGAGTATCATGACCGCATGAACGCCATGGGCTTCGTGGAGCGGATTCAGGACGTGATGTGCAGTTCGGACATCCTGACTATGCGCGCCAGTCCCAACAGCGTGATGGAAGCCGTCGCGCTCAACAAGCCGGTGATCCTGTTTGGCCAGCTGGCCGGGCAGGAGCTGCACAATCCAGACATGATTTGCGCCCACGGTCTTGCCGTTTACTGCCCGGAGCCGGAGAAACTGCCTGAAGCGGTGGCGCGGCTGCAGGCGAACGGCGGCGAAGAGCTGCGCAAAATGCAGGAAGCACAGCGCAGGTATGCGCCGGGCGACGCTGCCGCAGACACAGCCGCGCTGCTCAACGAGCTCATCAAGCCCTATTGGCGGGAAGCCTGAGTCCGAGACAAAAAACAGACCGACGATCAAAAGTCGGTCTGTTTTTTGTCTCTGTATATTTCAGTCGCCGTCGATGTAGGGCGAAACACTGACGTATTCGCGGCTCCAGCTGACGTATGAAGAGGCTTCATAGCCGCTCTGCACGTCCGACCATGTGGAATAGCGATAGCCGGAGAAGGAGGAGCCGTCGTCGCTGGTCAGCACCAGCGCCTCCACCGAGCCGCTGTCCGGCACGGTGACGGGCACGGCCAGCTTCCAACAGGAGCCCGTCCAGTAGGCGACGGAGTAGTCCGTCTGAACGTCGCCGCCAAGCGTGCTGAAATTGCCTTCGGCAAAGTTCTGCCACTCGGACGCGCTGGGCGCGTCGCCAGAGAAGGGCAGCAGCGTCACCAG
>ULQJ01037262.1_pt1 | contig 34912 bp, 34 predicted proteins | sample 1954331 | NCBI WGS metagenome assembly ULQJ01 (sample SAMEA4835651, study PRJEB28245) | human gut metagenome | biome: gut microbiome; material: fecal sample | place: Denmark | collected 2008 | reverse complement strand
GGGGAGCCGCTGCCCTGCGGCCAGACGGGCGAGCTGGTGTTCACCACGCTGACCAAGGAAGGCACGCCCATGCTGCGCTATCGCACCCACGACCTGTGCCGGCTGGACGATTCGCCCTGCGCCTGCGGACGCACGACCATCCGCATGGGCCGTATCACCGGCCGCACCGACGACATGCTGGTCATCCGCGGCGTGAACGTGTTCCCGAGCCAGATCGAGTCCGTGCTGGTCAACGTCGAAGGCGTTGCGCCCCACTACATGCTCATCGTCGACCGCGTGAATTCCTCCGATACGCTGGAGGTTCAGGTGGAAATGACCGACGAGATGTTCTCCGACACCGTTTCGCACATCGAGCAGGTGCGCAAGACCATCACCGACCGCATCAAGTCCGTCGTCGGCATCGCCACCAAGGTCAAGCTCGTCGCGCCCAAGTCCATTCCCCGCTCCGAGGGCAAGGCCAGGCGTGTCATCGACAACCGCAAGCTGTGAAGAAGGAGGAGGAGCACACCATGTTCATCAAACAGATTTCCATCTTTCTGGAGAACGTCCCCGGCGCGCTGCGCGAAATGACTCATCTGCTGGGCGAGGGCGGCGTGGATTTGCTGGCGCTGTCCATCGCGGACACGGCCAATTTCGGCATCGTGCGCGTCATTGTCGCCGACCATCAGATCGACCCGGCGCTGGCGCTGCTGCGCGGCGCGGGCTACACGGCCAAGGTCAACAACGTGCTCTGCGTGGCGGTGGAGGATCGCCCGGGTGGCCTGTGCGACCTGCTGGAGGTCGTGGAGGCCAGCGGAAGCTCCGTGGAGTACCTCTATTCCTTCCTGCGCGGCACCGGCGAAAAGGCGCTGATGGTCTTCCGCCTGTCCGATCAGGATGCGTCGGCCCAGCGGCTGGCGCAGCAGGGCGTTCGCTTTATCGCTCAGGAAGAGATCGACAGAATGTAATAAAAGCATAATAAACGAGGGAGCATGCCATTCGGCATGCTCCCTCGTTGTCTTCCGATCAGAACTGGCGGAACAGTGCCGTCACCTTGCCCAGCACGGACACGGAATCGGCATAAATCGGCTCCATGGTGGCGTTTTCCGGCTGGAGGCGCACGCGCTCCGGCTCGTAGAAGATGCGCTTGACCGTGGCCTCGTCCTCGATCATGGCCACGACGATCTCGCCGTTTTCGGCGGTCTCCTGCTGGCGCACGACGATGATGTCGCCGTCGAGAATGCCCACGTCGATCATGCTTTCGCCCTGCACGCGCAGGCAGAACAGCTCGTCGCTGCCGAGCATCTCCTGGGGCAGCACGAGATACTCCTCGATGTTCTGGGCGGCGAGGATGGGCAGACCCGCCGTCACGCGGCCCACCAGCGGCACGCTGCGGCCGCGTCCCTGAGAGCCGTCCAGCACCTCCAGCGCCCGGGGCTTGGTGGAGTCCCGGCGGATCAGCCCCTGCTGCTCGAGGTGGTTCAGGTGGGCGTGCACCGTGGAGGTGGATTTCAGGCCCACGCCCGCGCAGATTTCGCGCACCGACGGCGGATAGCCCTTCATTTCGATCTCCCGTTTGATGAAATTCAGAATTTTCTGCTGGTTTTCCTGCGATGCGCGCATGGGAAGTTCCTCTCTTTGCTCATTTTTTTATACTCATTATACCACATTCATCGGGGAAATGCAAACATTTGTTCGAGAAAATAGACGGAAACGTTCGAATATGACAAAATTCGAAAAAACCATGAATTTCGTGTCAAAATGTGGAATGAAAGACCTGGTTGTGGTATAATGTGTCATACTGAGTGGTGAAAGGAGGGGAGACGCGTGGCCGAGACTGAATTTTCCGGAACTTATTCACATAACATTGATCCCAAGGGCCGCGTGACCATCCCCGCTGCCTATCGCGAAGCGCTGGGCGAGGAGTTCACCCTCGGTCTGAACAACGATTTCAGCGCTCTGGCGCTCTATCCGACGTCCGAATGGGACGAAATCAGCCAGCGGCTGAACAGAATTCCCGTCAGCGACGCGCGCGGCATGGCCTATGTGCGCCTGATTAAGGCGTTCTCCTTTCCGCATCAGAAGCTGGATGGACAGGGACGCGTGCTGCTGCCGGCGCTGCTGAGGCAGAAGGTGGGCATGGAGCGCGCCATCTGCTTCGTGGGCATCGGACGCTATCTGGAAATCTGGGACGAGGCCCGCTTCGCCAAGGTCTGCGCGCAGTCCGAGGAGAACATTGAGGATCTGATGTCTTACGTCAACGATCGCTATTACAGTCCCTCCGAGGGCTGACGTTCTACCGGGAAAGGCGGGGGAATAGAGTATGACTGGAGCATGGCAGGGGCAGACGCGCGTTCGCCGGGAGCGCCGGCTCACAAAGGTTCTGCTGATCGCGGCGGCGCTGGTGTTCTTCTGCGGCCTGTTTGGCCAGATCGCCCTGCGCGCGCAGCTCTCGGGCCAGAACAAACAGCTCGCGTCGCTGGAAAAGGAGATTCAGGCGCTGTCGGCAAACGCGGCAAATCTGGATCTGAGCATCAACCAGCGGCACAACCTCGACGAAATCGGCCGCAAGGCCATCCTGCTGGGCATGGAACAGCCCGACGAAAGCCGGCTGCGGGTGGTCAGTCTGCCCCAGGCCAATGGAGAAACTTCCGCACAGACCGTCCTCAACGACGGTGGAGAAGAGAAAATCGGCTGATTTTTCTTGAGGCGGGGAGGGATGCGCTTGGTTCTGACCGGACCGATCATCCGTCGCCGCCTTGCGCTATGCATGGCCATCTTTCTGGGGCTGTTTCTGCTGCTGAGCGCGCGGCTGTTCGTGCTGCAATGTGTGGAAGCCGAGTCGCTGCAGCGGCGGGCCCAGTCCCAGTGGACGAGCGAGAGCGCCATACGCCCCACGCGCGGCCGAATCCTCGACCGCAACGGCGCGGTGCTGGCTCAGAGCGCCACGGCCTACACCGTGTGCGCCAGCCCGCGGCAGATTCAGGACGCGGCGGCGTTTTCGCAGATTCTCGCGCCGGTTCTGGACATGGAGCCGTCGGCGATTGAAAAAAAGGTCGCCGACAAGTCCAAGGGCGGCGTGACGCTCAAGCGTCAGATTTCCCGGGAAAAGGCCCGGCAGCTTCGCGCCATGCAGGCCGAGCACCGGGGAAAGGACTCCAAAAAGCTAAACGGACTGTATCTGGAAGAGGAGAGTAAGCGATACTATCCCATGGGCGCGTTCGCGTCCCAGCTGATCGGGCTGACGACCATCGACGGCGTGGGTCAGGCGGGACTGGAGAGCGCGCTGGACAGCTATCTGTCCGGAAAGAGCGGGCGCATCCTCGACGAGATCGACGGCAAGGGCCGTCCGCTGGACTATGGCGCCAGCGAATATGTGGCCGCGGTGGATGGCGGCAGCGTCCGGCTGACCATCGACGCGTCCATTCAGAGCTTCTGCGAGCAGGCGGCGCGGGAAGCGCTGGCGGTCAATCGCGCCAAAGCCGTGCGCATTCTGGCCATGGATCCCCGGACGGGCGAAATTCTGGCCATGGTGAACAAGCCGGACTTCGATCTGAACGATCCGCCGCGCGGCGACGTTTCGACGCTGACCGAGCTTATGCGCAATCGCGTGCTCACCGACGCATACGAGCCGGGTTCGACGTTCAAAATTCTCACCTCGGCGGCGGCGCTGGACAGCGGCGTGGTCTCCACGGGCGAGGGATTTTACTGCTCGGGTTCCACCTACGTGGACGGAAGCCGCGTGCGCTGCTGGGGCAAGCCTCACGGCGCGGAGACCTTCGCAAAGGCGCTGCAGAACTCCTGCAATCCAGTCTTTGTGGAGATGGGCCTGCGGCTGGGAACCGAGCGGTTCTACGACTATCTCGAGGCCTTCGGCATTGGCTCGGAGACCGGCGTGGACGTTCCCGGCGAGGCCGGCGGCATCCTCATTCCCGAGAAAAAGGTCAAGCGCGTGGATCTGGCGCGCATCGGCTTCGGCCAGTCGGTGGCGGTCACGCCGCTGCAGCTGCTCAACGCGGTCTGCTCGGTGGTCAACGGCGGCAGCCGCATGAAGCCCTACGTGGTGTCCGAAATCACCGACGAAAGTGGCACGGTCATCGAGAAAAATGCGCCCACCGTGCTGAGCCATCCCATCTCCGAAAAGACCTCCGCCGCCATGCGGACGCTGCTGGAGGGCGTGGTGGAGGAGGGCGGCGGCAAGAACGCGCGCATTTCCGGCTATCGCATCGGCGGCAAGACCGGCACGGCGCAGGTCTATGTGGACGGCGTGGTGTCCAGCGACACGCACATCGGCTCGTTTGTGGGCTTCGCGCCCGCGGACGACCCGCAATTCGCGGTGCTGGTCATTGTGGAGGAGGCCGACGTGGCCGTCGACTTCGGCTCCCAGACCGCCGCGCCCTTCGCGCGGGACATTCTGGAAAAGACGCTGAATTATCTGGGCATTGCGCCCGAAACCAACGAAGAACCGCCGGCGGAGGTCGCCGTCCCCGATGTGGAGGGACTTACGCCGGACGAAGCGCAGAAGGCGCTCAAGGACGCGGGACTGAGCTGCGTCATGGATGGCGTGGGCGGCAGGGTGATCGGCCAGCTGCCGGCGGCGGGCGCAAGCCTCGCCGAGGGCTCGCTGGTGATGCTCTACGTGGACGGCCGCACGGCGGTGGAGGAAAACGCCGCAGTGCGGGTGCCCGACGTGACGGGCCTTTCCGTGGTGGAGGCCAACAAGCTGCTCAGATCCTACGGGCTGGAGATGCAGATCGAGGGCGGCGGCGTCGCCGTGTCCCAGTCTCCGGCCGCCGAAGAAGAAGTTTATCCCACTGCCGTCGTCCGGGTGACGTTCCAGTCGCCCTGACGCAGAGGCGGTTCAACAAGGATTACAGGGGGAAGCCGAATGAAGCTGAATGCGTTGACCCAGAGGGTTCCGGGTCTTGTGCGAATCATTGGAAGCGGAGACACGGAAATCTCCGCGGTCTGCTCCGATTCGAGAAAGGTGACGCCGGGTGCGCTGTTCTTCTGCACGCCGGGTCTGGTGCGCGACGCCCACGACTTTGCGCCGCAGGCGGTGGAGAAGGGCGCGGCGGCGCTGGTGGTGCAGCGCGAGCTGGACGTGGACGTTCCGCAGGTGCTGGTGGAGGACGTGCGGCTGGCAGTTTCCTACATCGCCGCGGCGTTTTACGGCCATCCCGCCGAGCGCCTTCAGCTCATCGGCATCACGGGCACCAAGGGCAAGACGACCTCGAGCTTTCTGGTCAAGTCCATTCTGGAGGAGGCCGGGCGCAAGACAGGCCTGATCGGTACCGTCTGCTCCATGATCGGAGAGGAGGTCGTTCCGGCCAGCCTGACCACGCCGGATCCCATCGAGACCCAGCAGCTGCTGCGCCGCATGGCGGACGCGGGCTGCGAGTGTGTGGTGATGGAGGTTTCGGCGCACGCGCTGGCCATGCACCGGCTGGCGGGCATGCGCTTCGACGTGGGCGCGTTCACCAATTTTTCACAGGATCACCTGGATTATTTCCGGGACATGGACGAATACTTTGAGACGAAGATGCGCTTCTTCACCGGCGGCATGGTGGAGAATATCGTCTACAACGTGGACGACGAGCGCGTCGCTCAGGCCTTCGAGGCGCTGCCGGGCGAGAAAATGCGCGTCGGCATTCGCGAATCCAGCGACATCTACGCCAACGACATCGAGATTTCCGAGTACGGTTCCAGCTTCCTGATGACCTGGCACAAGCAGTTCCGCACCACCATCGCGCTGAAGCTGGCGGGCATCTTCAACGTCTACAACGCGCTGCTGGCGGCGGGCGTCTGCGTCTGCGCCGGCGTGGGCCCCGAGGCCATCCGCCGCGGGCTGGAGGACGTTCGCGCGGTGCCGGGGCGCATCGAGCTGCTGGAGACAGACACGCCCTATCGCGTGATTCTGGATTACGCCCATTCTCCGGACAGCCTGGAGAACATCCTCAAGGCCGTGCGCCAGACCACCAGGGGCCGCATGATCGCGCTGTTCGGCTGCGGCGGCAACCGCGACGCGGCCAAGCGCCCGCTGATGGGCGAGATCGCCGGCGAGCTGGCGGACTACTGCATTCTCACCAGCGACAATCCCCGCAACGAGGATCCCTTCGAAATCCTCAGGGAGATCGAGGAGGGCATTCGACACACCGAGTGCGCCTATACCGTCATCGAAAACCGCCGTGAGGCCATCCGCGCCGCACTGGAGATGGCGCGGCCCAGCGACGTGGTCGTGCTGGCGGGCAAGGGACACGAGACCTATCAGGAAATCAAGGGCGTGAAGCATCCCTTCGACGAGAAGATCGTCGTGGCGGAGCTGCTTAGCGAGCTTCGCGGCTAAGCGCGGAAAGTTTGGAGGAAACAGAAGATGCACAGACTGATTTGGACGGTCATCGCGGCCTTCGTGATGGCGCTGGTGTTCGGGCCGATTCTCATCCCGTGGCTGAAGAAGATCAAATTCGGCCAGACGATCTACGACCTCGGGCCGGAATCCCACAAGAAAAAGCAGGGCACGCCCACCATGGGCGGCATCATCTTCGCCATTCCGGCGCTGATCGCCGCGGCGGCGTTCGCCATCTACGGCGGAACGAACCGGCAGATGGGCCGGCTGGCGATGGTCGTCATCAGCGCGCTGGGCTTCGGAGCCATCGGCTTTGTGGACGACTTCATCAAGGTCAAGCTCAAGCGTTCGCTGGGCCTGACCCCCAGGCAGAAGCTGATTCCGCAGATCGTGCTGTCGGCGGTGCTGGCGGTCGTCGCCTATCGCTCGCAGGAGATTGGCTCCGGCCTGACGGTTCCCTTCTTCAATGTGGAGTGGGATCTGGGCTGGGTATACATCCCGGTGATGATCTTCGTGCTGGTGGGGACGGTGAACTCGGCCAACCTGCTGGACGGTCTGGACGGCCTGCTGGCGGGCTGCTCGCTGTTCGATTTCGCCACCATGGCGCTGATCTGCGTGGCCATGGCCGCGGTGGATCCGGCTCAGTCCAATTCGCTTCTGAACGTGGCCATCTTCGCGGGCGCGATGGTGGGCGCGCTGATGGGCTTTCTGCGCTTCAACGCCAATCCCGCGCGCGTGTTCATGGGCGACGTGGGCTCCTTCTTCATCGGCGGCGCGCTGGCCGGCATGGCGCTGGTCACGCGGCTGACCCTGCTGCTGCCCATCATCGCGCTGGCGATGCTGGTCTCCAGCCTGTCCGACATCATTCAGGTTTCCTACTTCAAATACACAAAGAAAAAGACCGGCACGGGCAGGCGCGTGTTCCGCATGGCGCCGCTGCACCATCATTTTGAACTCAGCGGCATGCCGGAGACGCAGGTGGTGGCCATGTATTATCTGGTCACGGCGGCGCTGTGCCTGGTGTCTCTGCTGGGCTTTGTGGCATAATTCGACATTCGACAGGTGGCTGCTTGCGGCCACCTGATTCATTCAGAATCCAAAGACGGAGGGAAAAGTCATGGCGGTTCAAAAGGCGATGGTTCTGGGCATGGCGCGCAGCGGCATTGCGGCGGCGAAGCTGCTCCTGCTGCGCGGCGCGGAGGTCTGGGTCTGCGATACGAAAAAGCGCGAGGATTTCAACGGCGCGCTGGACGAGCTGGAAGAGGGCGGCGCACATCTGCTGCTGAACGAAAAGCACCCCGAGGAGCATCTCGCGGGGCTGGATCTGCTGGTGGTCAGCCCGGGCGTCCCGGTGGAGCATCCGGCGATCGAAAAGGCCAAGGCGCTGGGCGTGGAGGTCGTGGGCGAGATCGAGTACGCCTATCGCGAGTCCACGGGCCTTCTGCTGGCCGTGACGGGCACCAACGGCAAGACCACCACGGTGACGCTGCTGGGCGAAATCTTCAAAAACGCGGGCCGCACCACTCACGTGGTGGGCAACATCGGCACGCCCTATTCCGGCGCGGTGCCGGAAATGCGCCCCGGCGACGTGACGGTCTGCGAGATCTCGTCGTTCATGATGGAGACCTCCAGCCGGTTCCATCCCGCGGTTTCGGCGGTGCTGAACATCTCCGAGGATCACATGAACCGCCATCACACCATGGCGCGCTACATCGCCCTCAAGGAGCGCATCTTTGAAAACAGCGGCGCGAACGACTTCGTCGTGCTCAACTGGGACGATCCCGTGACGCGGGAAATGGCCCAGCGCGCGAAGTGCCAGGTCGTCTGGTTCTCTTCCCGGGAGGAGGTGCCATTCGGCGCGTTTGTCCGGGACGGCAGCGTGGTGTTCGGCACGCCGGCGGAATGCTCGGTCATCTGCCGCGCCGACGAGATAACCATCCCCGGCGAGCACAATCTGCGCAACGCGCTGGCAGCGACGGCCATGGCCACGGTGGCGGGCATTCCCGCCGCGGTGATTCGCCACACGCTGCGCACCTTCCAGGGCGTGGAGCATCGCATCGAGTTCGTGCGCGAGCTGGACGGCGTGCGCTTCATCAACGATTCCAAGGGCACCAACGTGGACTCCACCATTCAGGCCGTGCGCGCCATGAAGCGCCCCACGGTGCTGATTCTCGGCGGCTACGACAAGCACTGCGACTTCACGCCGCTGGTGGAGGTCATCCAGGAGAACCCCATCGAGCGCATCGTGCTCATCGGCGCGACGGCGAACCAGATCGCCCAGACGCTGGACAAGTGCGGCTACACGGCCTACGAGCACTGCGGAACCGACTTCGAAAAGGCGGTGCGCCGGTCGTTCGAGCTGGCGGAGGAGGGCGGCAACGTGCTGTTCTCGCCCAGCTGCGCGAGCTTCGACATGTTCACCGACTACGAGGCGCGCGGGCGCATCTTCAAGGAGATCGTCGGCCGGCTGGAGAGCAAAAAGGCGTGATGCTCCGTCCCGTCGACGGGGCAAAGGATGCGCGCGGACACGCGCGAAGGAGAAGCCGGCTGCGCAGGATCGACGGCGGACTGGCCGTGACGTTCCTGCTGCTGCTGACGTCGGGACTGGTGGTTCTCTACGCGGCGAGCTATTACAATGCGCAGGACGGCGGCAGCTCCCTCAGCGAGGTCTGTTCCCAGCTCATGGGCATGGGCGTGGGCTTCGCGGGCATGGCGGTGCTGCTGCGGCTGGACTATCACATTCTGCAGCGAAAGGAAATCTGCCTGACACTGCTGGGCGTGAGCTTTCTGATGCTGGCGCTGGTGGCGATTCCGGGGATCGGAAGGATGCTCAACGGCTCGCGCCGCTGGCTGCGGCTGGGACCGGTGAGCTTTCAGCCGTCGGAGTTGGCGAAATACGCGGCGATACTGTTCATGGCCCGGGCGCTGAGCATGAAGAACCGCGATCCGCAGAGGTTCTTTACGGGGCTGGTTCCGCTGTTCGTCGTGCCGGGAGCGATGTTTCTGCTGATTCTGCTTCAGCCGAATCTGTCCACCGCGGGCAGCATTCTCATCGTCTCGGCGGTGATGGTCATGCTGGCCGGCGCGCGTTGGAAGCATCTGGGCATGGTGGGAGCGGCGGGGCTTGCGCTGGGCACGTTCTACGCCCTGTCCGAGGACTATCGCCGGGCGAGGCTGTTCTCGTTTACCCATCCCTTTGATTTTCTGACCAACGAGGGCTATCAGCTCTCCCAGTCGCTGCTGGCCTTCGGCTCGGGCGGACTGTTCGGCATGGGCCTCGGCCTTGGACGGCAGAAGTATGCGTTTCTGCCCTATCCGGAATCCGACTTCATCTTTGCCGTCGTCGGCGAGGATCTGGGGCTGATCGGCTGCCTTTCGGTGCTTGCGCTGTTCGCGGCGTTCGTGTTTTTCGGGCTGCGCGTGGCCATCCGCTGCGAGGATCGCTTCGGCAGCCTGCTGGCCGGGGGAATTACCTGCATGATCGGCGTTCAGTGCGTGCTGAACGTGGCGGTGGTCATCGGGCTGATGCCCACCACGGGCCTGCCGCTGCCCTTTTTCAGCGCGGGCGGCACATCCATATCCATTCTGATGAGCGCTGTGGCGGTGCTGATGAACATTTCGGCGAGTGAAGCCGTCGACTGAAGGAGAAGAACCATGCGAAACGTCCGAAAAAGGCGCGCGCTGCTGCTGATCGCCGCGGCGGTCGCAGTGCTGGCCGTGGCCGCGCTGCTGCTGGTGCGCGCGATTTTTGTGACCCGGAACGTGGTCATCGAGGGAACGGTCTCCGCGTCGGACGAGGAGATCATCCGCGCGGCCAACCTGAACCTCGGCGGCCCCATCGGCGACGTTCGCGAGGAGGACGTGCGCAAAAATCTGGAAAAGACGGGCAAATATGCGCTGGACGGTCTGGAGATTCGCCGCCCCAGCACGGTGGTGCTCCATGTGCGCCAGCGCACGCGGGACGCGATGGTTCCGCTGGGCGGGCGCATTCTGGTCGCGGATTCCGACGGCTACGTCATCGAAATCTGCAACACGCTTCCGGAGAACAGCGGGCTGTACGTCCGCGGCCTGACCTGCACGGACTATTCCGTGGGTAAGCGGCTCAACGCGCCGGAGAAGCAGCTGGAGGCCATGCGCGCGGTGCTGGAGGCCGTGCGGTCGCAGAACGCGGGAAAATATCTCTCCGAGCTGAATGTTTCGGACGCGAATCGCCTGTGGATGGTCTCGCGCACGGGCATTCGCGTGGAGCTGGGCGACAGCGCGCAGATGGAGGACAAGCTCCGCTGGGCCTGCTCCGCCATCGCCGATCTGGAAAACCGCGGCGAAACCCTCGGCACGCTGGACGTCTCCAGCGCCATGCGCGCGGACTTTAAGCCGCAGAGCTGAGAGGGGTGAACGCCGATGAACCGGGGAATGCAGCTTTTGCGGGAGCGCTTCAGGCGCGACAGCGTGATGGCGCTGGCCACAGTGGAAAACGGTGCGCCGTCCGTGCGGAACGTGAATGCTTATTATGAGAACGGAGCTTTTTACGTCATTACCTATGCGCTGTCCGGGAAAATGCGGCAGCTGGCCGCGAATCCCTCCTGAGCGCTGGCGGGCGAGTGGTTCACCGCGCATGGCAGGGGAGAAAGCCTCGGCTGGTTCGGCAGCGCCGGGAACGCGCCCGTGGCCGCAAAGCTGCGCGCTGCGTTTGCGGCGTGGATCGACAACGGTCACAACGATCTTTCCGATTCCAACTGCGTGATTCTGCGCATTCGCCTGACGGATGCGGTTCTGTTTGCCAATGGCACGCGCTATGAGCTGGACTTTGCAGAGAAAGGAAAAGAATGAGCAAATACGACGCGCTGACGCTGAGCTTTGACGAGATCGAGCAGATCGCCGGCGTCACCGTCGACCATTCGCTCCTGCGATACAAGAAGAAAATGGAAGGCTGCGGCTGGCGCGTTGAGAAAATTTCGCTGAAAAATCGGACGATTCGGTTTGCAAAGGAAGATTAAGCGAGGGGCCTGTGCAATCGGCACAGGCCCCATCGCTGCTCAACAGTCCCACTGAAAGCGCTTCAGATCCACGCGGCCGTCGGGCTTGAATTCCACGCCCTCCCGCGCCAGCATGAATGCCTGCTCGGGCCAGCCGGGCGTGGTGCGGCCGCAGTGGTTGACCACGCGATGGCAGGGATAATCGCCGTAGAGCTCGGCGCAGCTGAGCGCTTTGCCCACGAGCCGCGCGTTTCTGTCGCGGCCGATCAGCCGGGCGATCTGTCCATAGGTCGCCACACGCCCCTCGGGAATCTCGCTCACGGCGGAGAGGATCTCGTAAATCAGCTTGTCGTCCATGGAACGTCATCACCGTTTTAATGGAATGATTTTGTTTATTGTAACATGCGGAGGCGGAAAAAACAATCCCCAATGCGCGTTCGGGGAACATGGAGTATTTTGAGGCGATTCCTCGGATAGCCGCGCTGCATCAATCCACTTCTCCGTGGAACGCATAAATGCCAAAATAGTCTGTCCCGCCGTCGCGGCGCTCAATCGAACGCTGCGGGGCGGGACAGTGATCTATATGGAAGAAGGAGGGGAACCTTCGATGCTGTTATTCTACAGGAAGGATATGAACTGGATATGAACCCGGCAAAAACAAATTCTGAAAAGAGCCGTCTCTCCGAAGAGAAGCGGCTCGATTTGGCTTTACAGCTCCAGCAGCGCTTTGGTCACGTCCTCGAAGGCCATGCTGTGGGAGGCCTTGACGAGGATGCAGTCGCCCATGCGGATGGTTTCGGGCAGCGCAGAGATCAGCGCGTCCTTGTCCGGGAACCACAGGGCCGTTCCGCCGGCGCTCCGCGCGCCCTCGCAGATGCTGCGGGAGAGCTCGCCGGTGCACAGCACCAGCTCCACGCCGGCCTGCGCCGCGCGCTCGCCCACCTGGCGGTGCAGCGCCGCGGTGTTCTCGCCCAGCTCCAGCATGTCGCCCAGCACGCAGACCTTGCGCCCGTCCAGCAGCCGCAGGGATTCGATGGCTGCGGCGGTGGAGGAGGGATTGGCGTTGTAGCAGTCGCTGACGATGGTCAGCTTCGGCGTGTGCAGTACCCGCGCGCGGTCGCCCACGGTCTGATAGTGGGCGATGCCCCGGGCGATTTCCTCGTCGGTCATGCCCAGCGAGTGGCCCACCGCCGCGCCGGCCAGCGCCGCATAGACCATGTGCACGCCGTAGGCGGGAATGTGCACGTCGAATTCGCCGCCCGCATGGCGGATGGTGCAGCGCACGCCTTGAGCGCCGAGGTTTTCCACATTGGCCGCCACGAAGTCGTTGCCCTCCTGCAGGCCGTAGGTCAGGCGGCGCGTGGGCGGATAGTAGGCGCGCAGCGTCTCGTCGTCGCCGTTGAGGATGGCCAGATCGTCCGGACCCATGGACTCGAAGATCTCGCCCTTGGCGCGCAGCACGCCCGCGTGGTCGTGGAGAAATTCCAGATGGGAATCGCCGATGACGCTCATCACCGCGATGGTGGGATGCACCATGGCCGTCAGGCGGCGCATCTCGCCGAAATCGCTGATGCCCATCTCCACCACGGAGACTTCGTTGGCGTCGTCCAGCCGCAGCAGCGTCTGGGGCACGCCCAGCTCGTTGTTGAAGTTCTTCTGGGTCTTGTGGGTGTTGAAGCGCTCGGACAGCACCGACGCGACCATTTCCTTGGTGGTCGTCTTGCCGACGCTGCCGGTAATGCCAATGACGGGAATGTGGAAGCGGGAGCGATGCCACGCCGCCAGCGCGCCCATGGCGCGAAGAGTCGACGGCACCTGCACGCAGGGGCGCTCGTCCTCCGCGGGCTCGCGCTCGGACAGGCAGCACACCGCGCCGTCCTTCAGGCAGCGGGTCATGTAGCGATGGCCGTCTGTGCGCGCACCGACAAAGGCCACGAACAGCGCGCCCGGCGCGGCTTCGCGGCTGTCGCTGGTGACGAACTGAATCTCGCGATCCAGCGCCGCTTCGTCGCCAAAGTAGTTTCCGCCGACGGCCTCCACCAGCTGCCGGATGGTAAAGCTCTTCATGCGTTCACGTCCTTCAGCGCAAGGTCGATGACCTTCTGGCACAGCGTCTCATAGTCCACGCCCGCCGCCGCGGCCTCCTGCGGCATCAGGCTCGTGGGGGTCATGCCCGGCAGCGTGTTGATTTCGAGAAAGTAGATTTCGCCCTGCTCGGTCAGAATGAAGTCCGAGCGGGAGTAGGCCTTCAGCCCGAGGCAGTTGTGTACCTTCAGCGCGGTTTCGCCCAGAGTGCGCTCGGTTTCGGCGTCCAGCGGCGCGGGGGTGATTTCCACTGTCGCGCCGGCCTGATATTTGTTGAAATAGTCGTAGAAGCCCTGCTTGGGAATGATCTCGATGGAGGGCAGCGCGCGGCCGTCCAGCACGCCCACGTCGATCTCGCGGCCCCGGATGTATTCCTCCAGCAGCACCAGCCCGAGATGGAGGTTTTCCTCCAGCGCCTTCGTCAGCTCCTCGGGCGTGTGGGCGATGGACACGCCGATGCTCGAGCCGCTGTCCACCGGCTTGACCACGCAGGGCAGCGCCGTTTCGCTCACGATTGGGGCAATATCCGCGCGGTCATAGCGCACCGTGCGGCCCCGGGGCGAACGCACGCCGGCCTGAGCGGCCAGCTGCTTGGTCAGCGCCTTGTTCATGGCCAGCGCGCTGCCCAGATAGCCGCTGCCGGTGTAGGGAACGCCCAGCAGATCCAGCGCGGCCTGAATGCGGCCGTCCTCGCCGCACGCGCCGTGCAGGCCGAGGAACACCACGTCCGCCAGCATGCACAGCTCCAGCACGTTCCGGCCCACGGCGCTGGGATTCTTCCACTTGCGCGACGCGCGCACCGCGTCCAGATCCGGCGCGTTCTGATCGACCCTGACCTCGCGCAGGGGCGGAAGGGCCTCAAACAGCGCCTCCAGCGCGCCGTCGTAATCTTCCAGACCGTAGAACATATCCACCAGCACCGCCTGATGGCCCATGGATCTGAGCGCCTTACAGATGAGCGTGCCGCTGGACAGGGAGACGTTTCGCTCCATGCTCAGTCCGCCGCACAGAACAACAATTTTCATCGGCTGACCGCCTTTCTGATTCTTCTTTGGAATTTGGAAAATGCCCGCCGCTTTCAGCTTATGCTTCGGCGCGGGATTATAATTCGCGTCGGAGCGCGTCCAGCTGTGCCCGGGAGACGGGGCAAAGCGCTGTGACGGTCACGTCCTTCGTGTCGTCGAGAATTTTGCGCGCCGCCGCGTCGTCGCCGTCCTCGTGCAGGAGCCTGGCGCGATAGTAGGCGCTGGTCATCTGATCGGGCTTCGCCTCGTAAGCTCTGCGGATGTAGTCTGCGCCGGCGGCGCGATATTCCGCGGCCTTTTCGCCGCCGGTCTGACGCTCGTGCTCGGCCATGAGCAGATAGAGCTGGCCCATGTTGTCCAGCGTGGACGCGTCCTCATCGTCGTATTCCATGGCCTTCCGGTTGAATTCCAGCGCCTCGTCGAATTCGCCGGTCTCTTTGGCCTTTTCGATCAGGAACATGCCCAGCGTGGTGTAGATCAGGCTGTTCATCTTCTCCTGTCCCGCCATGCGGATGGTCTCGATGGCCTTGTCCAGCTGGCCCAGCTTCCACTGGCAGATGGAGAAGTTCACGCGCAGCGTGAAGCGATCCTCCTTCGAGGTCTCCGGGTTGTGGCTGACCTCCAGCATCAGCTCCCGCGCGCGCTCAAATTCGCCCATCTGCATGGTCAGAATGGCGTAGGCCAGCTCGGCGCTGGGCTTGCGGAAGCCCTCTTTGTAGGCCTGCTGATAGAGCTGATAGGCCTCGTTCAGCTTCGCGGTGGCCTCGGCATGCTTGCCGTTTTGTCTCAGTTGCAGCGCGGACACATGCATGCGATACGCTTTCATGCCCTCGCGATTGGCCTTCATCGAATCCAGAAATCCCACGTTCATTCCTCCAAATTGCTTTTTCCTGTTTTTCGCAGCAGCCGGTCGACGCGCCTTTCGACGGCCTCGGCCTGCTCCGGCGGGCAATGCTTCTGCGCGGCTCGGGCGTATTCCAGCGCCCGGGCGCAGTCGCCCGCGTGATGCTCATACCATTTGGACAGCTCGATATTCGCCTCGAAGGGCATCTGCCGGCGCGAGAGCATCTGCTCCAGCACGGCGCGCATCTCCTCGTAATTGCGATTCTTCCGCGAGAGGAGGTACAGCTGCCAGTTGGCCATGCCGGCGACGCGCTCGCCGGACAGCGCCGCGAGGGTTCCCGCCGAGGATGGAATGGCCGACACGCGATACAGCTCCCGCGCCGGGCCCAGCTCGCCCTGCTTTTCCAGCGCCTTGCCGATGCTGAACAGATCCCGGCGCTCGGTGAGCGTCTCGGGCCGGTCGTAGATTCGGCACAGATGCACCAGCAGCGTGCTCAGCGTGGCGACGTCCTGCCGGTTGTGGCGCACGATGTCGTCCAGCAGCGCCATGTCGCCGGTCTTGAGAAATTCAAAATAGCGCTTCGGCACCTCGCTGCCCGGCAGATCGTCCGTGCGCGGACAGCCGAGGATCAGCTCCTCCAGACGCGACAGCCGACAGCTTCCCAGGCGCAGCTTCCACGCGCGCCGCGCCGGATGCAGAAGATCCAGGTTTTCCATTTCGCGCCAGCGATGGCGCATGCGCGTCATGGTGAAGCGCGCCTCCAGCAGCGGCATGTCGAAGGTACGGCCGTTGAAGGTGCACACATAGTCGAAGCCGTCCATGCGGTTGGCCAGACGGTCGATCAGCTCCGGCTCGTCGCCGTAATCGCGCATCAGATATTGCTCGATGGTGAAGTGATCGCCCTCGACAAAGCCCACGCCCACCAGAAACGCCACCGTTCCCGCGCCGCCGGACAGCCCCGTGGTCTCCGTGTCCAGAAACAGGCATCTGCGCGCGTCGAAGGCGCGTCCGCTCCAGCCGATGCGCCTCAGCCCCGCCGCGGGCAGCTCCATGAGACCTTCGGCCAGATCCTGCCGCTCGGCATAGCAAAGCAGGCCGCCGCGCGGCTTTGCTTTGGGCGCGTCGCTTGCGGCGGCGGAAAGACCTCTCAGTTTTGCGCGCAGACCCGACGGCAAGGCGATCCTCCTCCAGTCTCTTCTTATTGTAGACATTTCTGCGCCGCTTGTCAAGATTGACCGCGAAAAGCCTTGGCGCGCGGATTTTACCCAGCAGGGGTAGACAAAGCGCAGGCGCCCGTCTATGATGAAATTAATGAGCATTTTTTACAGGAGGCGCCCCCATGCAATCGGCGAAAAAGAAGCATTCCCTCAAACAGACCGCGTCGCTGTTCCAGTCCTTTCTGCCCTATTTCCGGCCCCATCGCGGGACGATGGCGCTGGATCTCTTCTGCGCCGCGCTGACCACCATCTGCGACATCGTGCTGCCGCTGATCGTGCGGTTCATCACCGGCTCGGCGCAGAGCGGCACGCCGCTGCTGGTATCGGCGGTGATGAAGGTGGGCGCGCTGTATCTGGTGCTGCGCGTCATCGACACGGCGGCCAACTACTACATGCAGTCCATCGGCCACATCATGGGCGCGCATATCGAGACCGACATGCGCCGGGATCTGTTCGCCCATCTGCAGGAGCTGTCCCATTCGTTCTATGACACGGCGAAGATCGGCCAGCTCATGTCCCGCATCACCACCGACCTGAACGACATCACTGAGTTTGCCCACCATTTCCCCGAGGAGCTGTTCATCGCGATTATCAAGATCGTCGCGTCCTTCTGTATCCTCTGCCAGACCAACGTGCCGCTGACGCTGCTCATCTTCGCCATGGTGCCGCTGATGGTGGCCTGCTCCAACGTGTTTTCCAAGCGCATGCGCGCGGACTTCAAGAATTCCCGCCATCAGCTGGGCGAGCTGAACGCCCGGGTGGAGGACAGCCTTTCGGGCATCCGCGTGGTCAAGTCCTTCGCCAACGAGGAGCTGGAGAAGGCGAAGTTTGCCGAGGGCAACGCCCGCTTTCTGAGAATCAAGCGCGGCATGTACCACAGCATGGCCGGCTTCCATTCGGTCACGCGGCTGTTCGACGGCGTGATGTACATCATCGTCGTGGTGCTGGGCGCGATTTACATGATTCACGGCCAGATCACCGCCGCCGACCTGATCGCCTATCTGCTCTACGTCACCACGCTGCTGGCCTCCATCCGCCGCATCGTGGAGTTCATGGAGCAGTTCCAGCGCGGCATCACCGGCATCGAACGCTTTTCCGAGGTCATGGCCGAGCCCGTGACCATCACCGACCGCCCCGGCGCAGCGGAGCTGACCGACGTGCGCGGCGACGTGGACTTCGACCACGTGAGCTTCGCCTACGAGCACGGCAGCGGCGAGGTGCTCAACGACATCAATCTGCACGTCCGGGCGGGGGAGAGCATCGCCCTCGTCGGCCCGTCCGGCGGCGGCAAGACCACCCTATGCAGCCTGATTCCCCGGTTCTACGACGTGTGCGGCGGCGCGATCCGCATCGACGGCCGGGATGTGCGGGACTTCACGCTCCATTCCCTGCGCAGCCACGTCGGCGTGGTGCAGCAGGACGTGTACATGTTCTCCGGCACCATCGCCGAGAACATTGAGTACGGCAGACCCGGCGCGAGCCGCGAGGACGTGATCGAGGCCGCGAAGCTGGCCGGCGCGCACGAGTTCATCCTCGGGCTGGAAAACGGCTACGACACCTACGTGGGCGAGCACGGCGTGCGCCTGTCCGGCGGACAGAAGCAGCGCATCTCCATCGCCCGCGTGTTCCTGAAGAACCCGCCCATCCTGATCCTCGACGAGGCCACCAGCGCGCTGGACAACGAGTCCGAGCATCTGGTGCAGCAGTCGTTGGAGAAGCTGATGAAGGGCCGCACTACCTTCACCATCGCCCATCGCCTGACAACCATCCGCAATGCCGACACCATTCTGGTGCTCACCGACGAGGGCATCGTGGAGCGCGGCTCCCATCGCGAGCTGCTGGAAAAGCACGGCGTGTACGCCGGACTGTACGAGATGTACACGCGGGAGGCGTGAAAGTGGACAAGCCTGCGCACAGCGACGCCTATGCCGCGATTGCGCGCGAGTTTCTCGCGATGCACGGGGTTTACAGATACCATCTGAAGAGGATTGCGGACATGGACGACGGCGAAGTCAAGAGCGTCTGCCACTGGTGGTACACGGAAAACGGCATGGAGAAGGAGTATCGGGCCTTCGAAAACCGGAAGCTGGGGATTGATCCCGGCCGTTGGGCGCTGCCGGCGAACAAGTCCGACACGGCGGCGGTTCAATGGCTGGAAAGGCAGGAACCACAGAGCATTCTGCCGCTTCTGCCGGAGCTGATGGAATGGCTTCGGGACTGCAACTGGCCGGTGGCTCAGGCGCTTCTGCCGCTGCTGACCCAATACGGAGCCGAGACGGCGCGGCTCGCGGCGGACATTCTGAAGCCCCATCAGACGGACGAAATCTGGAAATACTGGATCGTTTCAGCCTTCGCGCCCGCGCTGCCGCCGGAGCATCGGCGCGTGCTGACCGATGAAATCCGGCGCATCGCCTATCGTCCGACGGATGGCGAGCATGCGGAAGAGGTCGACGAGGCGGCGCGGGAGTACCTGAGCCGATACGCCTGAAGCTGCAATTGCCAGCGAATGATTCCATGCGAAAGCTCCTCTGCATTTTTGCAGAGGAGCTTTCCTGTCATTTTCCCTCGCCCTTCCGGCGGGTTTTCTTTTTCTTCACCGCGATCAGCAGCGGCGGATCGTTGGTCTGGTTCAGATAGGTTTTGAGCATCGCGTCGAAGAGCTTTTCGTCGAGGCTCTTCGCCCAGTCGATCAGCGCCTCCCGTTCGCGCGCGCCCTCGGCGTGGCCGGGATAGACGCAGATGGTCAGCAGGCCGTCCTCCTTCAGCAGCTCCAGCGCCGCGTTTACGGCGGCCAGCGTGGTTTCGACCCGTGTGGTCACGCCATGCTCCGCGCCGGGCAGCCAGCCGAGATTGAACACAATCGCGTCCACCTCGCCGTCCACAACCTCGGCCATGCGTTCGTGGCCCATGCAGAACAGCTCCGCGCGGCTCATCAGTCCCGCGTCCGTCAGGCGCTGCCGCGTCCGCGCCACCGCCTCGGGCTGCACGTCGAAGGCGAACACCCGGCCGCTTTCGCCCACGAGCTCGCACAGCCATTGGGCGTCATGGCCGTTGCCCATGGTCGCGTCCGCGGCTCGCGCGCCGTCGAACAGCGCCTTTTCGATCAGCTCCTGCGCCCAGAAGCGCGCCGAGCGAAAGTCGTTCGCCATTTCAGGCCTCCTTCCGCGCGGGCTGTCCGTCCAGCCGCTTCATCAGAATCGAATACAGCACGATGAGGATGAGGTCGGCCATGATCCACGCCGTGGGATGGGCGAGGCACACCGCGTTAAAACCGAATTTCGGCACCACGAACAGTCCCATCACCGAGCGGGCAACCAGCTCGAACAGGCCGGAGAGCATGGCGATTTTGGAAAAGCCCACGCCCTGCAGCGTGTTGCGCAGCACGTAGATCACGCCCAGCGGAATGTAGAACAGGCCGTTCATAATCAGGAAATGCTGTGTGCAGGCGAGAATCTCTGTCTCCGACGCGTCTACGAACAGCAGCGCGATGGTCGAGCCGGAGAAGTACACGATGCCCAGCGCCAGCAGGGAATAGGCGGTCAGCATCCAAAAGACCTGCCGCACGCCGCGGCGCACGCGGTCGATCCGGCCCGCGCCGTAGTTCTGCCCGGCGAAGGTGGCCATGGACACGCCGAAGGCGTCCATGGGCGAGACCACGAGGTTCTGCACCTTGGCCGCCGCCGAGACCGACGCGATGATGGTCGTGCCCAGCGCGTTGACCGACTTTTGCAGAATGATGGAGCCGATGGCCGTGATGGAGAACTGAAGGCCCATGGGGAAGCCGATGCCCGACAGGCGGCGAATGGTCGGCAGATCGGGGCGCAGATCCTTCCGAGTCAGGCGCAGCATGGGGAATTTGCGGATCATGAACACCAGACAGCCCAGGCCGGAGATCAGCTGAGCGATGACGGTGGCGATGGCCGCGCCCTTCACGCCCACGTTCAGCGTCCAGACCAGCAGGACGTCCAGACCGATGTTCAGCAGACTCGAGAGAATCAGGAAGATCAGCGGCGTGGTGCTGTCGCCCAGCGAGCGCAGAATGCCCGCCAGCAGGTTGTACAGCATCAGCGAGCCGATGCCGAGAAAAATCCAGAACAGGTAGTCGTAAGCGTCCTGCATCAGCTCCTCGGGCGTGTCCATCCAGACGAGAATCTGCCGGGTGAGCAGCGTGGTCGCCAGCGTCATAACCAGGCCGAAGATCACGCCGATGTGGATGATGTTGGCCACGCAGCGGCGCACGCCGGCTTCGTCGTGCGCGCCGAAGTCCTGCGCCACTGGGATGGCGAAGCCCGAGCACGCGCCGAACACCAGACCGAGCACGAAGAACGTGATGGAGCCGGTCATGCCCACCGCCGCGAAGGGCTGCGTGCCCAGAAATTTGCCGACGATGATGCTGTCCACCATGTTGTAGAACTGCTGAAATACGGTGCCGATCAGCAGCGGCAGGCTGAACTTCAGAATCTGCTTTGCCGAATTGCCGGTGGTCATGTCTCGAACCATAGCGGTTTACCTCCGTAGTGGGATGCGCTCGCAGAGGTCTCCCTCGCCAGTCTTGCTCTATTGTAGCGATGGCGCGGAAAGAAACAACGCATTCGGCGTGATATTTGTATGAATTCCCGATGAACGCGCGCCGCCCGGGCCGCGGGGCCCGGGCGCATGCTCAGATGTAGTCCGAGATATAGGGAATCTCGCCGAACAGAAGGTCGTCGATGAGCTGCACGGTCTCCTCGTCCGCCTGAAGCCGACCGAGCCGCTCGAGCTTCGCCGCCGTCTTGTAGCCGAGCAGCAGCGTCGTCAGCGTCGCGACGGAGAGCCGGACGGTGTGCTCGGCACGGGCGCTTACGAGCCTGCACGCGCCGTTTCGGAAATCCACGGTAAAGGTGCGGTTGTTCCATTCGAGGAATTTGTCCTCCACCTCGAAGGAGACGCGCGCCCTTCCGCCCGCCGGATCGCACTGATATTTCTGGAGAAACTGCTCCACGTCCACGATTCGGCCCATGATGTAGGGACGGATGGACTCCTTGATGTCGCCGTCCTCCAGCTCGAAGGCGATGGGGTCGCTGTAATACGAGCTGCCGCGAACCTCGTCGATCATCGAATCGTGGGCGCGGATGTACTCCCAGAGGCCCTCGTCCGCCTCGTGGGTCAGGTAGATCATCTCCTTGATGTGCATCACGTCGTCCTTGATGAGGTAGACCATGTAGCCCGACGGACGGTCGTTGGGGTCGTAATAGATGGCGACGACGGTGTCGTCCTCGTCCCAGCGCCAGTATTCCTCCCAGGCGAGGGAATTGCGGAACAGGCAGCCGTGGGTCGCGGCGGCGAACTGGGCGTGGAGATTCTTGAAGTCCTCGTTGTCCCAGGGCACGCGGCGGACGTAGCCCGGCGCTTTCGCCTTCGTCGGAATCTGGCGATCCTTGACCGAGTAGGTGATCTTGTTGGAGACGATCTCCCAGCCCATCCTGCGGTAGAGCGGAATGGAATAGGGGAAGAGCAGCGCGAGGGACTGCTGGCGCTGGCGCATGTGGGTCAGAATCTGCAGCATCAGCCGCTTCATGATGCCGTTGCCCGAGTACTCGGGATAGGTGCAGACGCTGGTGACGAAGCCGATGGGATAGACTGCGCCGTAGATGTTCATCTTCAGCGGATAGACGGCGATCTGCGAGACGAGCGCGTCGTGGTCGAAGCACCCGAGCACGTCCGCGCGCTTCAGAATGGGAAACTTCGACTGCTTGATCTCGTCGTCGTGCCATCCTGTGGAAGTCAGCTCCTGCTCGGTGATCTGAAAGGCATAGCGGAGCAGGGCGTTGTACTGGTCGGCGTCGTCGGTGTTCAGATTTCGAATCTCAAATTCTGTGGTATTCGGCAGCATATTTACCTCTTGAGAAATCGAGTGGTTCTGGTGGTGGGGGTCGTCAGAGCGCGCGAAGATCGGCGATCAGCTGGCGCACGTCCTCCGGACGCGTGGCCCAGCTGGTGCAGAAGCGCACGGCGCTGTGGCTTTCGTCCACGCGGCACTGATAGGAGAAGGCGTACTCGCCGCGCAGCGCGTCCAGATGCGCATCGGGCAGGATGGGGAACAGCTGGTTGGTCGGGCTGTTCACGAGGAAGGGATAGCCCTTTTCGGTCAGCGCCTCGCGCAGCTCCTTCGCCAGCGCGACGGCATGCCGGGAGAGCTCCTCGTACAGGCCGTCGCGGAACAGCTCGTCGAACTGAATGCCCAGCAGCCGGCCCTTGGCCAGCATCGCGCCGCGCTGTTTGATGAGATAGCGGAAATCCCGCTTCAGCTCGTCCTTCAGAATCAGCAGCGCCTCGCCGAACAGTGCGCCCTGCTTGGTTCCGCCGATGTAGAACGCGTCGCAGAGCTGGGCAAGGCACGGCAGATCCACGTCGTTTTCCGGCGCGGCCATGCCGTAGCCCAGCCGTGCGCCGTCGATGTAGAACGTCAGGTTCCATTCGCGGCTGACCTCGCGCAGCGCCTGAAGCTCGGCGCGGGAGTAGAGCGTACCGAGTTCGGTGGGCTGAGAGATGTACAGCGCGCCGGGCATGACGAGATGCTCGTGGGCCTCGTCGGAGAAGTGGGCAAGGCACGCCTTCGCGACCTGCTCGGCGGTGATCTTGCCATCCGCCGCGGGCAGCGCGAGCACCTTGTGCCCGCCGGCCTCGATCGCGCCCGTCTCGTGGGTAGCGATGTGCGCCGTCTCTGCGGCCAGCACGCCCTGATAGGGCTTCAGCGCCGCGGCCAGCACGATCAGGTTCGTCTGGGTTCCGCCCACCAGAAAGTGAACGTCCGCGCCCGGAGCCTGACAGCGCTGACGCAGCAGCGCCCGGGCGGACTGACAGAATTCATCCTCGCCATAGCCGGGCGTCTGGGTCATATTGGTCTGGGCCAGACGCTCGAGAATTCTCGGATGCGCGCCCTCCAGATAGTCGCAGTTCAGTCGAATCATTGCCTTTGTCCTCCAGATGAGTTTGAACGTGTTTTGAGTTTTTTGCGGCAGGCTATTGCGCAGGCATCCGGCGCTGTGCGGTTTTTTGCGCAGCGCCGGATGCTCGGTTCCCGGACGCCGCGTTTTTCAGTCCTGCGCCGCGTCTGCTTCGATGCGCGTAAGCAGCTCCTCCAGCCGGGATTCGCCGAAGACCTCCACGCCGGCGGCCTTCAGCAGCTGAGCCGTCACGCCGTCCCCGGGAATTTTCGCGCCGGAGAAGGTTCCGTCGTAGATGGTTCCCGAGCCGCAGGACGGGCTGCGCTCCTTCAGCACGGCGTATTTCGCCCCATACAGCTTCGCAAGACGCAGCGCTTCCTCCGCGCCGCGGCGATAGGCATCGGTCACGTCGCCGCCGTTCCGGGTGCACACCCGGTCGCCTTGGCGCTCGGCAGGCGTGCGCGGCGTGCACAGGCCGCCCAGCTGCTCCGGGCAAACGGGAATCCAGCCCCGGACGCAGGCCTCGCGGCGGACGGCCTCGACCTCGGCGCACTTTCCGTCATAGCGGCAGGTCGCGCCCAGCAGACAGGCGCTGACCAGCACGCGCGGGGTCACGCCTGCGCCTCTGCGTACCGGAGTACGCGCACCTCGTAGGGCTTGAGCTCCACGCGGCCCTTCAGCGCTTCGCCGGTGAGCAGGTCGACGGCGGTTGCGTCCAGCTCCGCCTGTGCGGGCTTTCCGGCGGTCTCCACCCAGATCACGCCGCGCTGTCCATCGCCCCGGCGGGGAACGACGACGACATCGCCCTCGACCTTCGGCGCTTTCACGCCGCTGTCCGCGCAGGCCATGGTCAGCAGGCGGCGCATGTCGGCCTCGGACGGCACGCTGCCCAGCAGCACGACCTCGCCCCTGCCGACCCTGCGGCGCATGACGAGGGACTTGCCCAGAATCGCCGCGTGTCCGGCGGTGACGCGCACCAGCGCATCCTCGCCGCAGTCCTCGCTGATTTCGAACCACTTCTCGCCATGGAACGCCTCGCCGTCGGCCCATTCGGCCTGCACGCGGTTTTCCGTGTCCGGCACGCCGTAGAGCCAGCGCACGCCGGTCAGCTCCTCCAGCATGCCGTAGAAGCGGTCGCGATAGCGCGCGCCGTCGGCATTGCGCACGTCGGTCAGCGGGCCGACGACCCAGGTGCCGCCGTTTCGCACCCATTGCGCCATGCGCGCGCCGAGATCATGATCCTCCAGCGTCATGACCATGGGCGTGAAGATCAGGCGATAGCCGTCCAGCGGCGCGCCCGCGTCGATCACGTCCGGGCGCAGGCCCGCGCGGAGCATCGGCCGATACCAGCGATCCTGCACGCAGGGCATGTACTGCCAGCCCTCCACCACCGGCTGGCTGGCGTGCATGTTCCAGCTCGCGGGCGTGAAGTGCAGCGCCAGATCGGACTGGACGCGGGTGGCGTTCAGGAAGTCCGCCGCGGCGCGGAAGCCGGCGGCCACTTCTTTGACCTCGCCCACGGCCACCATGTCCCGGCCGCTGGAGTCGATCACCGCGCCGTGCATCAGCTCGTGGCCCGCCCAGTGGGTGCGCCACAGCCAGTACATGTTCGCCTCGCCGCCCATGACCACGGGCAGCCAGGAATTGGCCCGGCAGAAGCCGTCGGGCTTCAGACTCTGGGTGATGGCGACGGAGCCGTTCCAGCAGGTGGCCGTCTCGGTGTTCCAGAAGGGATGCTCCTTCAGCGGGCGCAGCGCGTCGAACCAGAAGGCCGCGCCGTAGAGATCGCCGGGCGTGTTGTAGTGGTTGAATTGCACGATGTCCAGCTTTTCGGTCAGCTTTCGGTAGTCCATGCCGTTGACGGGCATGGTGTCCGTGCCCACGGGCACATGGACGTGGCGATGGAGAATCTCCGCCTGCCGATGGACGAATTCTACGTGGGAATTCTGCTGGAACGCCTCCCACTCGGCAACGAGATGCGGATTGTGCCACGCGTCCCGGGGCGCGGGCACGTCGGCGAAATCGTCGTACCACTGGCTGAACAGGTTCAGGTTCCAGGCGTCGTTCAGCGCGTCGATGGTCTTAAACTTTTCCCGCAGATGCTCGCGGAACTTTGCCTGACAGGTGGGGCAGAAGCAGCCGCCGTTCCAGGCGTAGATTTCGTTGTCGATCTGCCAGCCGAGAATGGCGGGATCGTCGGCGAATTCCCCGGCCATTTTTTCGACGATGCGCAGGCAGTATTCGTTGTAATGGGCGTTGTTGGAGCAGCAGTGCCGCCGACCGCCGTGGGACGCGGTGCGGCCGTCGCGGTTCTCCATCATCACGTCGGGATACAGCCGGCTGAGCCAGCGCGGCGGCGTGGCCGTGGGCGTGCCCATCACCACGCCGATGTCCAGCGCGCGGGCGCGGTCGACGACCTTGTGGAAGAAGGAAAAGTCGAACTCGCCGGGTGCGGGCTCCATGCGGTGCCAGGCGAATTCGCCGATGCGCACCACGTTGATGCCGATTTCCTTCATGCGCGCAAAATCGCGCTCCATTTCCTCCTCGGGCCAGTCCTCGGGGTAGTAGGCTACGCCCAGATAGGGCGGCTTGGGCAGTTGATTCATAATTTTTCTCCTTTCGTGTTCAGGGTCATGCCGTCATAGCTCACGCGAAAGCCGGGCAGCCGCCGGCAGAGCTCCTCGTAAGGCGCGAGGCCGTTGTGGGAAAAGTGGTTGGATACAAAGATCGTGTGCGCGTCCGCCGCGCCGTTGGCCAGCAGCTTTTCCCGCATGCGCAGGTTGTCGTTGATTCCCATGTGGCCGTAGTAATCGCAGTCCTGCACACCGTTGGTGCAGTCCATGGAGATCAGGTCGAGCTTCCGCCCGGCGAGGAACTCCATGTCCCGGGGTGTGAACTCGTCCGTGTCGTGGGCGTAGAGCAGACTCTCGCCGCCGCGCTCGATCAGATAGAACAGCGCCTCCTCCGAGCGATGTAGCGCCTTGCCGTCCGCCGCCGTCACGGGATAGCGGTCGGAATCGCTTTGAACGCAGTGCACCGCATCCAGCGCCGTCACTCGATAGCCGTCGATCTCCATCGGCTCGAAGGGGCGAATGCGCTCAAAGCGCAGGCGCGGGTTCAGATGGGGCCACAGCGCTTCGCCCACCGCCTCGTTGCCGTAGACGGTCAGCGGCACGTCGTCGGGAGCAAAGTGGCCGTAGCCCTCCCGGCGATAGGCCAGATCAGTGGGCAGCAGGTGGTCGTCGTGGCTGTGGGTAATCAGCACCGCGCGCAGGTTTGTGTAGTCCACGCCGCAGTCCAGCATCTGCTTAAACGAATCCGGGCCGAAGTCCAGCTTGAGCCGGCCGTCGACGATGGAGCCCGCGCGGCTTCGAATTTCCCGGCCGCCGCGGGCGCGGGCGTAGCGGCAGTGGGCACATGTGCAGAACAGCGCCGGCGCGCCCTCGGCGGCGGCGGTTCCCATAAACTGTATTTTCATAAGCCTTTTCCTCCGTGGTGTTTTCAGCGAATTTTTCCCCTGCGCTGCACCATGCTCGCGCTGCCGAAGGCGTACACGCGCAGGCGCAGCAGCGGAAGCAGCCCCGAGGCCTTGCCCTTCTCCTCGCCCGAGAGCATGCGGTCGCACAGCGCGATCATGTCCTCCACCGTGCGCAGACACAATAGCCGGGCGTGGGGCGAGGTGGAATAGGGCAGACCCTGAAGCCGATGGCCGCCGTAGAAGCGGTAGTCGCGATAGGGCCGGAGCTTCGGCAGCAGCTCGGACAGGCTCTCCCGATAGCGCCGCACGCTCTGGGCGAAGGGCAGCCACATCCACGCCGCCTCGCCCGAGCCGAACGCGTCGCCGGTGAACAGCGCGCGGTGCCGGTCGTCCACGAAGATTGCGCTGCCCGGCGTGTGTCCCGGCGCGTGCAGCACCCGGACGGAGAACCCGCCCAGATCGAACGCGTCGCCATCGTCCATGGGCGTAAACCGCGCGGCCCAGTAGCGCCTGCGCGGCACGCGGAACAGAATCTGTCCCATCCGAAACAGCAGCGACAGCCGCCCCGGCCATGCGTACAGATCGCCGCGGTGTAGATAGACGGTTTCGAATTCGTCCGCGCGCTCCATGTGATCCACATGGGCATGGGTCAGCGCAAGGGCGATGGGCTTGTCCGTCAGCGTTCGCAGCACGGGCAGCAGCGGCTCCGCGCCCATGCCGGCATCGATCAGCAGCGCGCGCTCGTCGCCCTCGATGAGATACAGCGAACCCTGATGCGCGTCGTCCAGCGCCCACAGGCCGTCGGCGATGCGTTCGATGCGCGTGTCCTTCATCGCGCAGGCTCCATGACCAGCGCGGAAGGCCGCGCGCCGCCGGACAGAATCTCCAGCTCGCCGCCCGCGCGAACGCCCTGCGTGCGGCGCAGGAATTCTGTCTCGTCCGAGATGGGAAAGCGGCAGTATTCGTTGGCGAAGTGCATGCCCACGACGGTGGCGGGCTTCAGCCGCTCAATCAGTCGGACGGCCTCGGGCGTGTCGATGGTGTAATAGCCGCCGATGGGAATCAGCATCAGGTCGAGGCGCTCCAGCTTCTGCATCACCTGCGCGCTCGGCTCGCAGCCCAGATCGCCCAGATGCGCGATGCGAAGCCCGTCGCCCTCGATCAGGAAGATCACGTTCCGGCCGCGCTTCGCACCCTGCGCGTCGTCGTGGTAGGAGGGCAGACCCGTGATGTGCAGGCTGCGGAAGTAGAACTCGCCGATGCGGTCGAACACGGTGGGGTCGCCGGTCAGCGACTGAACGAAATTGTGGTCGCTGTGGCCGTGGCTGACCAGCGCCGCGTCGGCGCGCGCCGTGCAGAGAGGATAGCCCACGTGCTCGTCGAAGGGATCGGTCACCAGCGTCGTGCCGTCGGCAAAGGTCATGCCGAAGCAGGAATGGCCGTACCATTTCAGTTTCATGCTTAAAGCTCCTTTCCGGGAGAATAGTTCAGATCGTATAGAATCACCGTGCAGGCATAGGCGCCGCCGCAGCTTCTGCGCAGGCAGAGCGCCGCCAGCTGTCGGGCGCGGCGGTCGTAATCCTCCGCGCCGCCGTGCTCCGCCCGCCGAAGCCCCTCGGCAAAGACGGTGAGCGCCTCGCTGCAGACGGGCAGGCCGCGCAGCCGCGTCAGCGAGCGAGTCAGAAAGTCCGGCGGATCCGGCCGGGCGCGCTCGAATTGGTCAATCATATCCGCGCCGGGCAAAACCGCCAGCAGCCCGCCCCGCGCCTGAACGCGCCATCCCGCGCGGCAGAGCCGCTCCGTCAGCGCGCCCGCGTCCGAAAATGCCGGCGCGTTGGTCACGAACAGCGCGTCGCCGCGATCTCGCCGCAGGAACGCCCGCTCGGGCAGCATCGCGGCGATCTCGCCGCGCATCGCCGCGGCAAGCGCGCGCGCGTCCACGAGGACAGACGGTTCAAAATTCGTCAAGACAAAGACCTCCGAGGAAGAATGGGGCGAGGTTCAGAGCGCGCGCTGCTCAGCCATAACGGAGAGTGCCGCCGTGGAAAACGCAGAGAAGACGAAGCAGGCATCCGTCCATTTGTCGGCTTCCGCGCAGCTTGTTTTTGCAGGGTGAAGCCCGAGAAACAGTTTCACCTTCCCAGAAACGCTTCGGGGAGAAATTCGAGGACGTCCCGGGCGTTCATGGCGCGGGAACCGTACTTTGCCATGGCGAGCTCGCCGGCGCGGCCGTGCAGCTCGCTGGCCAATGCGGCGCTGAGGGCGGGGGAGCGCTCCGAGCGCTCAGCCAGCAGCGCGCCCATGATGCCCGCCAGAATGTCGCCGCTGCCGCCGCGGGCCATGCCGCAGCATCCGGACGAGCTGACGAAAACCTCGTTCTCGCCGGCGATGACGCACGCCGCACCCTTGAACAGCACCGTCGCGCCCAGACCATGCAGCGCCCGGGCGGCGGCGATGGGATCGCCGAGCAGCGCGTCGACAGCGCCGGTTGAGCCGTCGAAAGGCTCCGCCTGCGCGCCTTTTTTACATTGAGTCGGGATAGGGAAAGCAGTTGGCGCTGCTCCCTCGCGCTGCGCCGAGGCGGCGACGGAGACAGAGCCCTGATTATGCTGCGGAGACAGCGCGTTTCCCTCGCACTGCGCTGGGGCGGAAGTCTCGTTTTCTTTCCCGTGAACTGTCGGCGCGCAGGCCGACACAGCTTCGAACAGCCGGCGAGCCTCGCCGGGATGAGGCGTGAGCACATGGCTGCTTCGCAGCAGCCTGAGCATTTCCGGATGCTCCGCCATAAGGTTCAGCGCGTCCGCGTCCACCACGGCGGGCAGGCTGCTGCCGAGCACGGTTTCGACGATTTCAGGCGCGGCGCGGCGGGACAGCCCGCAGCCGACGACCATCGCGCTCTTGCCCCTCAGCGCGTCGCGCAGCGTTTCCACTGCCTCGGCAGAGATCGCGCCGTCCCGCTCGGCCAGCGGAATGCACATCGCGCTGGGCACGATGGTCTGCAGAATGGGCACGATGGAGCGCGCGCAGGCGATGGTCACCAGTCCCGCGCCGCTGCGCAGCGCCGCCGACGCGCAGAGCGCCGCCGCGCCCGCCATGCCGAAGGAACCGGCGACGATCAGCAGATGGCCGCAGAGCCCCTTATGGATGTTGCGCGGTCGCTCGGGCAGCGCCGCGTCCCGAGGCTCGATCCATTGGGCCTCCGCGGGAAACTGCGCGGCGGGGAAGCCCACGTCGGCGACGGTGATCTCGCCGCAGGCGTCCAGCCCGTCGGCCAGCTTCAGCCCGCTCTTCAGCATGTGAAACGTCACCGTCCGGTCGGCAGCGACGCAGGGGGAATAGGCTTCGCCCGTCACGCCGTTGAGTCCGGAGGGAATGTCCGCGGCATAGACGCGCGCTCCGGCGGCATGGTCGCGGTTCATCCGCTCGATCAGCCACGCGGCCGCGCCATGGGGAGCGCGGGACAGTCCGGTTCCGAACAGCGCGTCTACCCACGCGTCGGGAGACGTATTGGCAGAATCGACGGGCGCGGAGCACTGAGACGGGAAATGGGCCGCGTCCTTTGCATCAGAAGGAGGGCTTTCCGCAGAATTGTCGGAGATGGAATTCTCCGTATTCGCTTTGGCGACGCGCTCATCATCGCTTCGCTTTGCCATGGCTGCCTTCAAATCCTGTGCGCAGGAAAGGCTCCCGGCAGCGCCGGAACACGCCGGTTCGCCAGTGCTCTCCGCGCTCTCCATCTCCACTACAGTCACGCCCGCCGCCCTTGCGCGGCGGAGGTTCTCGACGGCGTCCGGATGCGTCGGCGGCTTCGTCAGAAAGACGCGGCAGCGATACTGCCCGTTCAGCATGCGCGCGCAGGCGAGGCCGTCGCCGCCGTTCCCGCCGGGACCGCAGGCAAAGTCGATCCGGCCTCCGGCAGGCAGCTCGGCGGCGATTGCATCCGCCAGTGCCCGCGCCGCCCGCTCCATCACGTCGATGGACGGGACGCTTCCCGCGCGGAAAAACGCCCTCTCGCATTCCTGCATGCGGCGGGGGGAGATCATCGGCTTCATGGCGATTCCTCCTTAGAGATGCTTTCAGCGACGGCGAAGGCCGCCGGCGTGGCTGATGGACGGGTGAATGCGTGCGGGCTGAGTCAGCGCATTCAGTCGCGCTGAAGGGAGGCCGCGATTTTGCCTTAGGGCACCACCGCACAATTCGGCGGTGCGTCAGGCTCTGTCTTTTCCGCCATCTGCGGCATGCAGATTCCTCGATTTACCTCCAGTAAACCTTCGAAATCTGCATTTACATCTGACGAAAAATCCATTCGCCGGCCAACTGCCTCATTTGTGCGATTTTGCCTTAGGCGCTCTCTATGACGGCGAAGGCCAGCGCGAGGCCGCCGTCGTGGCTGATGGACACGTGGATGCGCGCAGGCAGGGGCAGCGCATTCAGCGCGCCGCCGGTCAGCCGCGCCGTCGGACGGCCGTTTTCCTCGGGCAGAATTTCAATGTCGGCAAAACCAAAGCCGGTAAAACCCGTGCCCAGCGCCTTGGCGACGGCTTCCTTGGCGGCAAACAGTCCAGCCAAATGTTCCGCGCGGCGTTCGGGGCAGAGCGGAGCGAGCCGTTCCCGCTCGGCGGGCGTGCAGACGCGCGGAACGAACCGCGGATTTTCCATGGCCTTCTGCATGCGCGCGATTTCACAAAGATCGGTTCCCACGCCCAGAATCATGGCTTTTCTTCCTTCTTCCGAATGGGATGGCGCAGCACGGTTTTCCATTTTTCCGGAGCCGCGCGGCGCGCGTCGGAGAGATAGATTTCGTGATGGAGCCGCGTCTCGGTCAGGTCGCCGACATAACCATTTTCTTCAATGAATGCGTCCATGCGCGCCACGCTTGCCGGCTCGTCGTCGAAGGGGCCGAGGTGCAGCATCTGCACGCAGAGTCCTTCGTCAATGGTCAGCAGCTCCGCCTTCGAAGCGTCGGCCTTTTTCTTTCGCGCCGATTCCGCCTTTGCCCATTCAAGGTCGGCTTCGGTCACGAAGTCCGGCAGCCGGATGGCGGAGATCCACCGAAGGGACGACTTTCGCGCCGGGTCGAACAGTCCGTCCGCCTGCCAGAAGCCCTCCAGCGGCGGCACCACGAAGTCGAAATAGCCGTCCATCCGCCGATCACCGAGTTTGCTCATCTTGACGGCATAGGCCACGGCGTACAGTGCGCCCAGCGCCGCCTGATACGCGCCGCCCGGCTCGTTGGGATCGCCCTCGCCGCGCACGGCCACGAAGTGCATGGGCGGAACGAGCACCAGCTCCGGCCGGTTCTTCGGAAGATAAAACTCCCGGTACTCCTTCTTGAAATCGAAAGCCATGGCCATCCTCCGCGCTGTTTTTTCTTATTATACACGATAAGCGCCGTCGGGTTCAAGGCTCTTTGCGCATTTTGTCGTCCGCTCTTTGCAGCGCTTCCCGATAGGCGCGATAGGACGGGCTTAACCGGCACATGGCCGGGAGAAAGCGCGAGGTGTAGCCGCTCTGCGCAAGCTCCCCTTCCAGCGCCTGCTTCAGCCGAAAGGCGGGGGAGCGGCGGTATTCCTCCGTCTGCTGGAGGGAAAGATAGCCCTCGACGATCTCGTGGTTTTCCTTCCAGAATGCCTCGGGTTCCTGCATGGCGCGGCGCATGTGCCCGGCCATGCCTTCGACGTCCACGCCGTCCATCGCCTCGTCCAGCATGCGCAGCGTTTCCTCCGAGAGGGACGCGCTGTCCAGCCATGCCGTGATTTCGTCGAAGGCCTCGCGCTGCGCGTCGGTCTGGATCGGCTCATTCAGAAAGACAGAAAAGTGCGCGCAGAGATATTGCCCGAGGCCTCCGGGGAAGCGCTCGGCCAGCCGATCGAGGATGCTCCGGCGCTGAGACAGCGCGTCCAGCGCCGATCGCGCGCCCGCCCAGTCGCCGTTTCGGGCGAGTATGCTCAGCAGGCGCAGGCGCTCCGCCTCGAAATCGCACTGCGCCTGTCTGCGCCGGAGCGCGCCGTTCAGTGCGGCGGGGTCGTCCAGCGCGGCGCGCGTCTCCTCCACGGAAAGCCCCAGCCCGCGCAGCACGGCGATGCGCTTCAGCCGAAGCGCGTCCTCCTCGGAATAGTCCCAGTAGCCGTTCGCCAGCAGCTTCGGCGCGATCAGCTCCCGGCGGCGATAGTAGTCCACGGCCTTGCGGGTCAGCCCGCAGCGCCGGCAAATTTCGTGAATCTGCATGTCATCCCCTCCATTCAACAGGGTAAACCCTGCCCCCGGGGTCGGGTCAAGGGGAATACGCAAGAATTAACGCGCGAAAGCCCGATTTTTTTACAGCATCGGCATGGAAACGCATAATGGAAGGTGTTATGATGCTTCCGTATTTTCATTGACTTTTTTCACGGTTCGACCAGACGAGAAGGGGGAATTCCATGGCGAAGCCTGAAAAGATTGTCGTCCTCGATTTCGGCGGCCAGTACAATCAGCTCATCGCGCGGCGCGTGCGCGAATCCGGCGTCTATTGCGAGATTCTCAACTACGCCGTGCCCATTGAGCAGTGGCGGGACGAGTCGCTGCGCGGCATCATCCTGACCGGCGGCCCCAACAGCGTCTATGCCGAGGGCGCGCCCCGCATGAAGGAGGAGATTCTGCATCTGGGCGTTCCGGTGCTGGGCATCTGCTACGGCATGCAGCTCATCAACGATCTCTGCGGCGGAAGGGTGGAGTCTGCCGAGGTGCGCGAGTACGGCCACACCATGCTCTGCGTCACCGATTCCGCGCTGTTCAAGGGCGTTCAGCCCGAGACGGCGGTGTTCATGAACCACGGCGACCGCGTGAGCGTGCTGCCCAAGGGCTTCACCGCCGACGCGTCCACGGCCAACTGTCCCATCGCGGCGTTCTCCGACGCGGCCCGTGGTCTCTACGGCGTGCAGTTCCATCCCGAGGTGCGACATTCCGTCGAGGGCACGACGATGCTGCGCAATTTCGTGTTCGGCGTGTGCGGCTGCAGGGGCGGTTATCGCGCCGAGGACACCATCGAGCGCATGATCGCCGAAATTCGCCGGCAGGTCGGCTCCGGCAAGGTCGTCGCAGGTCTGTCCGGCGGCGTGGACAGCTCCGTGGCCTGCGCCATCGCCGGCCGCGCCCTCAAGCCCGATCAGCTCACCTGCGTGTTCGTGGATCACGGCCTGCTGCGCAAAAACGAGGCGCAGGAGGTCATGCAGACCTATCGCGACCATCTGGGCCTGAACGTCATCCATGTGGACGCGTCCGAGCGCTTCCTGGAGGCGCTGAAGGGCGTGACCGATCCCGAGCGCAAGCGCAAGATCATCGGCGAGCTGTTCGTCCGCGTGTTTGAAGAGGAGGCGCGCAAGACCGGCGCGGATTTCCTGCTTCAGGGCACCATCTATCCCGACAAGATCGAGAGCGGCATGGGCGGTTCGGCCACCATCAAGAGCCACCACAACGTGGGCGGCCTGCCCAAGGATTCCCTGTTCGACAAGGCGCACATCATCGAGCCGCTTCAGCTGCTGTTCAAGGACGAGGTTCGCGCCGTGGGCGAGGAGCTGGGCATCCCCCACGACATGGTCTGGCGTCAGCCGTTCCCCGGCCCGGGTCTGGCCGTGCGCGTTATCGGTGAAATCACCCGGGAAAAGCTGGACATCCTGCGCGACTGCGACGCGATCTACCTCGACGAGCTGCGCAAGGCCGGCCTGTTTGAGCAGATCTGGCAGTCCTTCGCCGTCATGACCGGCATCCGCACCGTCGGCTGCATGGGCGACGGCCGCACCTACGGCTACTGCATCGGCCTGCGCGCCGTCATCTCCGACGACGCAATGACCGTCGAAGCCGCCGAGATTCCCTATCCCGTCATCAAAAAGATCGTCAGCCGCATGATCGGAGAGGTTCACGGCGTCAACCGCGTCGTCTACGACGTGACGGGCAAACCGCCGGGAACCATCGAGTGGGAGTGACCGCTGTAAAGGCGAAACCCCTTGCAGCGCAAGTGTATTTGCCCAGTCCAAACCGCCTCTGATAACAAAATGATA
>ULQJ01024461.1_pt1 | contig 36823 bp, 30 predicted proteins | sample 1954331 | NCBI WGS metagenome assembly ULQJ01 (sample SAMEA4835651, study PRJEB28245) | human gut metagenome | biome: gut microbiome; material: fecal sample | place: Denmark | collected 2008 | reverse complement strand
AGGTGTATCGCTATTTGGCTGGCTGTTTTGGCTTGATCTCAGGTAGACACTATCTAATTGTCTTGGTAAAGGTGAAACCATTTTAGAGTTTAAAAGTGGTGTTTGCGAGACTTGCTATGCTCCTACAGTTTGTTATACCTGTTTGGGACTTCACACATTTACTTGCCCGTATTGCCAGCAGGAAAGCTATGAAGAATTTTCGTATGGTAAAGTTATGCGAGATGACCCTGATTCCAAAATTGGCAACTTGTATAAGGTAAGGGGGTATGTTGTTGAGACCGAGAAAATCATTGATAACACAAGTCATTTAACGATTGAAATTCCTGTGAATGATAAAACCAATATTACCTGTTCTGCTATATACTGCCCCATTCAGGAGCTTAAGATTCTGCCTGGTGATGAAGTGATACTTTATGCTTATTTGTTCGATGTGGATAGCAAGGATTCTCTTCCGACCTTCGTTGTTCCCCGCGCAGAATTGGCAGAATAACGGGATGTTCCCCGCCTCCCACCTCGGGCGGCGGGGATTTCTGCTTTCTACCGCCAAAATTGTATTTCTCTAAAAAGAATACCAACAAAATTGGCAAGATGGAGGAACAGGGTTGACAGGGTAAAGGCGTAAAACTATACTGTATTTACGGGCACTTTTGAAAAGGCACCATTGCGTTTATTACGGCTGTTGTCGGCACCAAATGGGGCACTAAACGGCACTTTCCCCTCAAAAGCACGCAAAAAGCGGGAACCGCCCTTTCTCAGGACAGTCCCCGCAAACCCTTGTGATTGCTTGCTTTTCTTACTTGCCGAAGTAGCGCTTCAGCAGGCCCTCGAAGGCCTTGCCGTGACGGGCTTCGTCGCGAGCCATTTCGTGCACGGTGTCGTGAATGGCGTCGAGGTTGAGCTGCTTGGCCTTCTTGGCCAGCTCAAACTTGCCGGCGGTGGCGCCGTTTTCGGCTTCGACGCGCATTTCGAGGTTCTTCCTGGTGGAGTCGGTCACGACCTCGCCCAGCAGCTCGGCGAACTTGGCGGCGTGCTCAGCCTCTTCGTAAGCGGCCTTTTCCCAGTACAGGCCGATCTCGGGATAGCCTTCGCGATGGGCGACGCGCGCCATGGCCAGATACATGCCGACCTCGGAGCACTCGCCGGTGAAGTTGGCGCGCAGACCCTCGAGGATCTCCTCGGGAACGTCCTTGGCCACGCCGACCACATGCTCAGCCGCCCAGGAGCGCTCGTCGCTCTGCTCGACAAACTTGCTGGCGGGCGCCTTGCAGATGGGGCAGAACTCCGGAGCCGCTTCGCCTTCGTAAACATAACCGCAAACGCTGCAAACAAACTTCTTCATAATTCATTTCCTCCTTGAAATTCGATGTTGCCTTGAGTGAACTCCCTCATGACTATTATATAACCGCGTCCGGGATTTTGGAATCACATATTTGAAACTTTTTTATGTTAAGAATATGTGCAATCACTCAGCGGCCAACGGCGGCGCGAATTTCTCCTGGCGGAGGCGGCGATTGACGTAGGTTCGATACAGCCGCGCGGCCTCGGGCCAGTCGGGATGGCCGTCCAGCAGCGCCACCTTGTCGTAGCCCGTGCGCGGCAGCTTCATCAGAATGCGCCGCGCGCCGTTGGAGATGAAGGGCGCGGACGATGGACAGCTCAGACACACCGCGCCGCCCAGCCCCGCGTCGAACCGCGCGTCGCCGTCGATTCTGCGGCCGCAGATTCCGCACTCGTCCATGCGCGGCGCGAAGCCCAGCTGCGCCATCAGGTGCATTTCAAAGGCCATGGTCAGCAGCTCCGGCGGCAGATCGGAATAATTCAGATGCGCCAGCGCCCGCAGCGAGATGAGAAACAGGTCGGGCGCGGGCTGCTCGGGTACCACGGCGGTCTCCAGCAGCTTCAGCCAGTACACGCCGTGGAGCAGCCGGTCGTAATCGATGCGCAGCTCGTAAAAGCTCTCCTTGATCTGGCACTGCTCGATGGTGAAGCGCTCTTTGCGGAAATAGAGCTGAAATTCGCCGCTGACGAAGGGCTCCACGGCGTTCACCAGCGGCGATTTCGGCCGGCGGCAGCCCCGCGCCACCGCGTCGATGCGCCCGTATTCCGGCGAAAACAGCGTGACCATCCGGTCGTAGTCGGCGTAATCGGCGTGGCGCAGCACCAGCGCCGAGGTGTTCAGCGCGGGCATTTAATCGTCCTCGTAGCCCAGCGTGCGCAGGTCGCCCGCGCGGTTGCGCCAGTCCTCGCGCACCTTGACCCACAGGCGCAGCATGATCTTCGTACCCATCAGCTTTTCGATGTCCACGCGGGCCTCGGAGCCGATTTTGCGCAGCATCGCGCCCTGCTTGCCGATGATGATGGATTTGTGCGACGCGCGCTCGCAGTACAGGTCGGCGTGGATCTCCGTCAGGTTGTCGCCGATCTTCTTAATCTGAAGGATGTCCACGCCCACGCCGTGGGGAATCTCGTCCCGCAGGTTGTTCAGCGCCTTTTCGCGGATGATCTCCGCGCACATGACGCGCTCGGGCTGGTCGGTAATCATGTCGTCGGGGAAATACTTCGGGCCCTCGGGCATGGCGGCGATGAGCGCCTGAAGCAGCGCGTCCACGTTGTCGCCCCGGCGCGCCGAGACGGAGAACACACTGTCGAAGCGGCAGTCGTTCAGCGTCGCCAGCTGGGGCATCAGCTTTTCCGGGGTCACGACGTCGATCTTGTTCACCGCAAGGAACTTCGGGCACTGCATCCTGGAAAGGTCGGCCAGCACGGCGAGGTCGCCCTTGCCGATGCGCTGTCCATCCACCACCGCCAGCACCGCGTCCACGCCCTCCTTGGCTTCCTGAGCGCTCTTCATCATGAATTCGCCTAGCTTGGTGCGCGGCGTATGCAGACCGGGCGTGTCCACGAACACGATCTGCCAGTCCTCGCCGGTAGCCACGCCCAGCAGCTTGCTTCGCGTGGTCTGGGGATGGTTGGAGACGATGGCCACCTTTTCGCCGACAAAGCGGTTCATCAGGCTGGACTTGCCCACGTTCGGGCGGCCCATGATGGCCACAAAACCGGAACGGAATTTCGAACTCATATCGCTTTTTCCTCTCGTTTTCAATCAGATATCTTCTCGGTTAACGCCCAGATCCTCCGGGCCGAAGGACTCGGGCAGCAGCTCGCCCAGGGTCTTGACCTGAATCGGGCCTCCCGCCTGGCCGACGATGACCGGCATGTTCAGATCGCAGGCGAACTCGCGCAGCACCTGACGGCAGATGCCGCAGGGCCAGGCAGCGCCGGACTGAGCGGCGATGGCGATGGCCGTGAACCTGCGCTGTCCGGCGGCAATGGCGCAGGACGCGGCGCAGCGCTCGGCGCAGATGGCCGCGCCGTAGGACGCGTTTTCGAAATTGCAGCCCCTGAAGGTCTCGCCGCTCTCGGTCAGAATGCACGCGCCGACCTTGAAGTGGGAATAGGGCGAATAGGAATTCTGCATGGCCTCGCAGGCCATCCGGAACAGCTGCTCGTGCGACATTTTGAATTCTCCCTTCGGTTCGCGCCACAGGCAAAGCGCCTGCATGGCGCGCTTTTCCATTTCGCGCATGACGCGCTTGTCCTCCTCGACCATATGGTCGTAGCCCATCAGATGAAACGCCGAATGGGCAGTCAGATAGCCCAGCTCGCGCCTGAGCGAATGGCCGAATTCCTCGGCCTGACGGCGCGCGCGGTCGAGATTGAGTACGCAGTCGCCGAGATTGACATAGCCCAGATAGGGGTCGTACTCCCGGCGCAGGCGCTTCGGGTTGTCCTTCGCCGTAGTTCCCTTTGGATAGTTCACCGTCGGAAAGGAGAGCACGTCGGTGGGCCTGTCCACACCGCGCATATCGCGGTTCAGCGCCTGAATGGCCGCGTCGTCTACAATGCGCACGGCAAAGCCCGCGCCTTCAATGCCCTCCACGCGGAAGCACGCGTCGGCCACAGAGCTCAGAAACGACTCCAGCTCCGGAATGCACGGCTCGATCTCCCATTGAAGCTCGATACTCAAACGCGCTCGCCTCCCTCTTCCTCTGAAGGCGGCACGGGCTGGCCCGCGGAGACAAATTCCGGCGCTGCCTGCCTCGCCGGTCGGGCGAAAGCCTGAGCGTTCTGCGCGCCGACGGCCTCCTGCGCCGCGCCGACGCTCGGCCCGGAGCCGCCCATCGGCGGCACGGGCGCGCCCGGAACGGGATGCGCCGGAATCGGCTGCGCGGAGGCAGTGGCTGTACCGTTCGGCTGCGCGGTCGGATGGACAGCGTTCGCCGCCATGCACTGCGGCGCAGCGCCGCCCTGCGCGGGCTGTACGGCGGGATTCGCCGCGCGCACCGGCTGCGCGGGTACGTTTGCCGCGCCGGTCGGCTGCACAGATGCGCTGACTGACTGTCCCGCTGCGGAAGGAGTCGCATTGTTCGCCGTTCCGACGGTCTGTCCGGACGCGCTGCCCGCGGCAGGCTGAGAACCATTGTTCGCGGCGCCAACCTGCTTCGCGCCCGGCTGCGCAGCGGCATTTGCGTTTTCATTAAGCTGAGCAGCATTCGCTGGCTCGTTCTGTACTGCTGTCTGTGCAGCGGCCTGCGCCGCAGACTGTGCGGATGCGCTTCCCGCGCTGCTTTCCGCCGGCTTCTCCGCGGCAGCCTCGCCGCGGGGCGGGATGACCACGGTGGGATACTCGATGCGCTCATGGAACGCGCCGGTGAGCACCGTCGAGAACGCGCCGCAGATCTTGTCCAGATCGCTGAAGGTCAGGTCGGAGCTGTCCAGCTGGCCGTCGTTCAGGCGCGCGCGGACGAAATTGCGAATCAGCGCGTCGATCTTCTCCGGGTCGGGGTTGGACATGGCGCGGGTCGCGGCCTCGATGCCGTCGGCCAGCATGACCACCGCCGCCTCGCGGGTCTGCGGGCAGGGGCCCTCATAGCGGAAGGCAGAGACGTCGATGGAATCGCCGTAGAGCTTCTTCGCCTTGTCGTAGAAGTAGATCGTCGGTGTATCGCCGTGATGCTGGCGGATGATGTCGATCACCGGCTGCGGGATGCGCGCCTTCTGAGCCATCTGCGCGCCGTCGCGGGTGTGGGCGGTCAGAATGGCCGCCGAGACGCGGGGATCGGTGCGGTCGTGGGGATTGTCCCCCATCTGATTTTCCTTGAAGTACATGGGCCGCTTGAGCTTGCCAATGTCGTGATAATACGCGCCGACACGGGCCAGCAGGCCGTTGGCGCCGATGGCCGTGCAGCCCGCCTCGGCCAGATTGGCCACGATGATGGAATGGTGATAGGTGCCCGAGGCCTCCAGCAGAAGCCTTCGCAGCAGGGGCTGGTTCGGGTTGGACAGCTCGATGAGCTTCGCCGCCGTGGCCAGATTGAACAGCCACTCCAGCAGCGGCTGAATGCCGATGCACAGCACGGCGCTGAGCGCGCCGCCGCCCGCCGCCCACAGGGCGTTGACCAGCACGCCCTGCATCTCGGCGCTGCTGAACAGGCCCACGGCCAGCGTGACGAAGAAATTGCTCACGGCGATGCACAGGCCCGCCAGCAGCGTGGTGGTTCGCAGCATGCTCCTGGAAAACAGCACGGCGATCATCGGCCCGCAGGCCACGGTCATAAGCATTACGGCGTAAGACGTGCTGCCCGCGGAGATGAGCGCGCCCGCCAGCAGCGCCAGCACGGTGTTGACGAACAGCGCCAGATGCACATCCACCAGCAGCGCCACCAGCAGAAGGCCCAGCGTCACCGGCGTGAGATAGACGTGAATCTCGCGAAGGCCCGTGCAGATGGCCGCGGTCAGAACCACTATGACGCACAGCAGCAGCATCTGCTTGGGGCTGGTGAGCAGCCTGCGATGGAAGCGCCACAGATAGAAGCCCATGGTCGCCATGGCCAGCAGCACCAGCATGGCCACGCCGGCGAAGAGCTGCACGTCGAAGCTGTTTTCGGACAGCAGACCCAGCGACGAGATCATGGTGTACTGTGCGGGGGTCACGATGTCGCCCTCGCGGACGATGACCTCGCCCTTGACGCACATCTCCGGCTCCACGGCCTCGCGCGCCTTGTTGCGGTTTTCCTCGGTGATGGTCTCGTCGATGAGCATCGTGGGCTGAATGCAGCGGCGCACCAGCCCGGACAGCGCCTCGGCCAGCGTCGCGCCGTAAGTCTTTTCCAGCTCCGCGCGCAGGCTGCGAACCGCCGCGTCCTCCTGCCCCTCGGGCAGCGTGGAGGCCAGCGTGTCGTGCACCTCGTTGACGGTGTCCGTCAGCGCGGCTTCAAAGGCCGCGTCGTCCGCCTGCTGAACGGCGCGCAGCTGATCGCGGGACAGGGCGAAATCGCTCCACGGAGTCAGCTCGGCGATCCCCACCTCGCTCAGCGCGTCCAGATCCACGCTCTGCAGCCCGGCGCGCAGCTCGCGCAGGCGGTCGAACTCGGCGTTCAGATCCTGCATGACTTCGGTCACCACGTTGGGATCCGCGCTCTTGTAGCTCGGCTCCACCGCCGCCGCGGCGGCCTCGCGCAGCGCGTCGGTGGTCACCGTGTCCAGCACGTCCTTGGTGGCCAGAATCTGAATCGGCGCGGGCGCTCCCACCTGAATGTCGTACTGCTGCGGCGTGACTCCGCTGAACAAAAGGCCCAGCAGCGCGACGTAGGCGGCCAGACAGATCAGCGTGATCTGCATGATCGGACCGAGCTTTGCGCCGCCGGCGCGTACCTTCTTTTTCATGGTCATTCTCCTCACTGCTTCGCGCGTAAGAAAACAAACTTCTCAGGGGAATACCGCACAAAAGAGGCGGTTGGCTGGCGAATGGATTTTTCGTTCGATGCAAATGCAGATTTCGAAGGTTTACTGGAGGTAAATCGAGAAATCTGCATGCTGCAGACGGCGGAAAAGGCATAGCCGGACGCGCCGCCGAATTGGGCGGTGCTGCCTCAGGGCCTTCCCCTGCGGTCGGCGGGTTTCTGGGCGTATTTTTCATAGGCGCGCACGATGGCCTGCACCAGCTCGTGGCGCACCACGTCGCGGTGGGACAGGCGCACGATGCCGATGTCGTCCACGCCCCTGAGCACCTCCAGCGCCTCCACCAGACCCGAACGTTTGCCCGTCGGCAGGTCGATCTGGGTCACGTCGCCGGTGATGACCATCTTCGAGCCCATGCCCATGCGGGTCAGGAACATCTTCATCTGCTCGGACGTGGTGTTCTGCGCCTCGTCGAGGATGATGAACGCGTCGTTGAGCGTGCGTCCGCGCATGTAGGCCAGCGGAGCCACCTCCACCGCGCCGCGCTCCACCAGCCGCTGATACGCGTCCACGCCCAGCATCTCGTGCAGCGCGTCGTACAGCGGGCGCAGATATGGGTCGACCTTCTGCGCGAGGTCGCCGGGCAGAAAGCCCAGCTTCTCGCCGGCCTCCACCGCCGGGCGCGTCAGGATGATCTTCTCGATCTCCTTGTTCTTCAGCGCCACCACGGCCATGGCGATGGCCAGATAGGTCTTGCCCGTGCCGGCGGGGCCCACGGCGAACACACAGGTGTTGTCCCGGATGGCGTCCACATACTGCTTCTGGCCCAGCGTCTTGCACTTCACGGGCCGTCCGCGGTAGGTGATGGCGATCACGTCGCGCATGATCTCGCCGATGCGGTCGGCCTTGCCCTCGGTCACCAGACTGATGGCGTAGCGGATGCGCGTGCGGTCGATGCTCTCGCCCCGGCGCAGAATGTCGCACAGCGCCTCCAGCGTCCGCTGAGCCAGATCGACCCTGTCCGGCGCGCCGCTGAGTGTCACCTCGTTGCCGTGGATGAACAGCTCCACGTTCAGCTCGTCCTTGAACAGCGGCAGGTTCTCCTCGCGAATGCCGAACAGCCCGATGAACTGCTCGGGAGATTCCAGCTGCATTTGTACGTTCTTCACTTGCTCGGTCGTTTCCAATTTCTTATCCTCCCTGTCGGTAAAGCGCGCCGCGCGTGACGGCGACGCTGGTCTTCCATTCGACGACGGCGCGGACGCGCAGATTTCCGTCCGCGTCCGTCTGCTTTTCCGTCCATTCCCGGGCGATTTCGCAGGGCGTTTCGGGCCGCATGCTCAGCGCCTGCGCCCGGGCGAGCAGCGTCAGATTCCGCTCCAGCGCGTTTGGATCGCTCGCCTCCGGGCGCGGCTCGGTCTCCCAGCGGGTGGTTCGCACGATCTCCAGCGGCAGAAACATCCCGCCCACGGGCAGCGTCTCGGTCTCGGCGCGGAAGCGGGCGTATTCCTCCCGACCGGTCAGCGGGCGGGAGAAATCCCACAGCCGCAGCTCGGCGGAGACGCTCTTTCTCCCCGTGTCCCGCCAGACCGTGCGCCGGATGGGCGCGGCGGCCTCGCCCTGCGTCCAGGTTCGGACGGTCACGTCCCCCAGCGCGGCGATGGAACGCGTTTCTTCTTTGGTCACACGCTCTTCCCCGCGGATGAGCGTCTGACCCCGGCGCACCACGTCGCCCGGCGCGACCGCCGCCGCGCCGGACAGCACGCGCACGGATTCCACCACGCCGTCGCAGCCGGCCACCAGATCGCGCCCGCCGTCCAGCTCGTAGAGCTCCGGCTCCGCCACCGCGGCGGCCAGCTCGATGTGCAGCCGCACGCCCTGCAGCCGCGCGCCCACGAAGCTGCAATCGCCGTCCGCGGCGGCCAGCTCGCCCTGAAGGGCTTCCGCGTCCAGATCGGACTTGGCCATGCCCGGGCGAACGCCCAGCTCGCTCAGCCGCTGCCGGATGGGCGCAAGGTCGGGCGTCGCGCCGGAGACGCACACCACGTCCACGAACCACACGCGGCTGAAGAACAGCGCCATGCATGCGGCGCAGACGATCAGCGCGGCAGGCAGCGTCCTGCGGCGCTTCAGACGAAGGAGCAGCGCGTACAGACCGCGGTTTTCCAGCCGTTTGCAGGAAATGGAGAACCGCTGGCAGAGCGCCTCCAGAACGGCCGCGCCCGCCGCGTCCGTCTCCACGAGCAGGACGCGGCGGCCCACGCGGGTCAGCCGGGAAAAGCGCGCGCCTTCGTTCAGCGCCCGGGCCGTCAGCTTTTCCAGCATCAGGCCCTCCACCCGGAGCCGCACGCAGCCGGTCATTGGCCGTCGCCCCCGGCGGGCAGCTCGATCAGGCGGATGCAGCCCCGGACGATGAGCGCCGTGGGGCGAACCTCGCACAGCGCGAGTCCGCTGCCGCGCAGCGTCATCCGCCCCGCGGCGGTGCTCAGACAGACGCATTCGTCGGTGAAGTCCTCCACGCCGCAATGGTTTTCCACCAGCACCCTTCCGCTGCCCACCGCCGTGACCCGCGCCGTTCGTCCGGACAGATCCCGCACCCATTCCAGCGCGGGCACGGACGGATGCGCCGGCCGCTGCGGCCTGGGCATTCGCGTCCTCTTCGGATTCTCCTTCAAACAAAACACCTCGCCTGCGCATTTTTCCGTTCCATCCTATGCGCGGGCCGGAGAATTCATCCGGCGCAAAAAGCCCAATATTATCCTACTCTATTATACACGATGAAGCACGATAAATACAAGCCCAACGGAAAAAATCGCGTAAAACCGGCGGTTCTGCAAAGGAAAAGGCGGAAACAGCTTGTCTCCGCCTCTCAGAATTCAGTTTTAAGGGAACACCGCACAAATGAGGCGGTTGGCCGGCGAATGGATTTTTCGTCAGATGCAAATGCGAATTCCGAAGGTTTACTGGAGGTAAATCGAGGAATCTGCATGCCGCAGATGGCGGAAAAGACAGAGCCTGACGCACCGCCGAATTGTGCGGTGGCGCCTTAATGCTTCAGCAGCGAATGTCCCTCCCACTCCCGGGCGGGCTTCGCGCCCAGCAGATCGGCGATGGTGGGCGCAATGTCCTTGATGGACGCGCCGGGCAGCACCGCGCCCTTTTCAAAGGACGGGCCGTTCATCACCAGCGGAATGGTCATGTCCTCGGGGCAGTCGGAGCCGTGGCCGCGGCCGTGTCCGCCGTGGTCGGCGGTGAGCAGAACGTCGTATTCCCCGGGAATGCTCCGGCGCAGGCGCTGCACGCAGTTCAGAGCGTCGGAGACCACCTGAAGGTAGGTCTGACTCATCCAGCCCGTGTCGTGGCCACCGCGCTCGTCCGTCTCCCCCAGATAGAGGAACGTAAAGTCCGGCAGCTCGCGGCTGATGTATTCGATGGCCGCGTCGGTGATGAGGTTGTCCGTGTTCTCACAGCGATGCTGATTGATCATCAGCGAATACGACAGATGATCCGGCCGGCTCAGGTCGCGCAGCTCCTCCCACGTATAAAAGAAGGCGCACTTCTTCTCCGCCAGCGCCAGCCGCTCCACAAGCCCCTCCACCGGGCGCACCTGGGGCGTGTAGACGTTGGTGGTCACGCCGTGGCGGTCGGGATCCACGCTGTGAAACAGCGACATGTGGCAGGGCAGCGTCACCGACGGCATGACCGTCCGGCCCTCGAGGGTATAGGTGCTCCCGGCGAGCATTTCCTCCACGCCGGGATTGCCGCAGGCCCGCAGCGCGTCCGGGCGCATTCCGTCCACCAGCACAAGAATTGCCTTCTTCATTTTCTCTCCTCCTGCATTCTTCGTGGATTTCCGCGCTTATTATACGGCATCGGGCGCGGATTTGCAAGTCTCGCCCGCCGACAGCGCCAACTCCGCGATTGACAGATGCGCAGGGTTGTGCTATTCTAGTTACATCTGTGCCGGTAAAATTGCGGCGAATTCTCTCGCGCCGAATAACCGGCCAGGCAGGCGTCTTTTACCGTTCTTTATTATTCGCGCATCCGGGCACCCGCCTGAGGACGCAGCGGTTCCGATTCTGCGCACCGAAATGGAGCGATCCTATGACTGAAAAATCACATCGGCGGCTGAAAATCCCCGCATGGCTTCTGCCGGTGATTCTCGCCCTGCTGATCGTCTATCTGCTGTCCTATGCCATTGTCTCGCCCTCCGAGGACGTTCGGCTCTGGTTCTCCGATCCCTTCGTCATCAGCGGCGAATGGACGGATCTGTCCACCGGCGAGCCTCTGGGAACTCAGCGGCGAATGCTGCGCTCCGGCGACACGCTGCGGATCGGCTGTCAGATGCCCGATTCGCTGCCCGCGGACTCCTGGCTGTATCTGGCCAGCAACTACATGCACATCACCGCCCGCGTGGACGGTGAAACCGTCTTTGAGAACGGCACGCTGCCTCCGCAGCAGATCGGCGCGGAAAACGGCCGCATCTGGGCGGGCTTTCCCCTCCTGCAGGAATACGAATCGAAAACCATGACGCTGACCATCGAGTGCACCGACATCGACTACTTCTTCGACCCGGACACGCTGATCATCGGCTGTCACAACGACCTGAACCGCAGGATCATCGGCGAAAGCGGCGAGCTGCTGGTGCAGAGCGCGTTGATGCTGCTGTTCGGCGTGGCGATGTGCGTGTATTCCCTCTCCATTCGCCCCTATGCCATCCGCTTCGGCTTCAAGTGCTTCCTGCTGCTGGGACTGTTCTTTCTGGACTGCGCCATGTGGCTGCTGACGGATTCCTTTGCGTTTCAGTTTGTGACGGGCAACGGCTCGCTGCGCTACATGCTGGCGTTTTTTTCCTTCCTGATCATGCCGCTGCTGGCGACGGAGGGCTACTGCGTCATCGCGCCCCACTCCGGCAGAATGCTCCGTGGCTATCGCACGGCCTACGGCCTGATGCTTGCCGCGGCGCTGATCGCCTATGCGGCGGGCTGGGTGCATATCTCCCGTATGCTGACGCCGTTCTTTGTCGCGATGATGGCGGGCGTGGCGCTGATTCTTGGCGCGTGCGTCTGGGAGCGCTGGTGCCATCGCGAGACGTACATGAAGGGCTCGCTGCTGCCGTTCATCGTGCTGGGCAGCGCGATAATTCTGAACATTCTGGACTACTACGTCCGCCGTCCCCGGGATTCCTCCCACATCTTCCGCTGGGGAATGCTGGTCTATCTGTTAATCCTGAGCGTGACGGTGCTGCGCCGCAGCATGGAGCAGTGCCGGGAACAGCGCATCATCGAGCACTACAACCGCATGCCCTGCGGCATGTTCTATCTGATGCTCGACCGCGACAGCCATGGCCATCTGCAGCTGAACGAGGCGACCATCTATTCCTTCAACCCCCAGTGCCTGCACTTGCTGCGCTATCCCGACGCGAAATCGCTGATGAGCGCCATGCTGACGACGCTGTTTCCGCCGGACGAGATGAAGCGCTTCCGCGAGAACGTGCTCCGCGCGTCCGTGGGCGCGCCGGTCAGCGCCCGCATGCAGATGAGCCGCGGCGACGGCACCACAGGCTATTTCGACGCGGCGTTCGAGCTCAAGCGCTTTGGCAGCGACGGCACGGCCGTGGAATGCGTCTTTCTGGACGTGACGGAGACGGTGCGCGCCGAATCCCGTCTGAACGTCAGCGAGGCCATCTGCCGAATGGTCATCCAGAACAGCAACCGCATCATCCAGAGATATTCCATCGCCGACCGCACCGCGTGGACGCCCAGGGAATTCTCCGACCGGATGGGCCTGCCGGAAAAGATCGAAAACATTCCCGAGAGCGTCATCGCCGCCCACACCGTGGCTGAGAGCAGCGAGGAGGAATTCCGGGCGATCTATCGCGACATCGACGTGGGGAAGCCCTGCGGGCGGGATTACGAGGTGGAGCGCATCGCCGCCGACGGCGCGTCCGTGTGGATGCTGACGCGCTACGTGCTGGTTCGGGACGAAGAGGGTCAGCCTCGCTCGGCCATTCTCTACATGGACGACATCACCGCCATCAAGCGCCGGGAGCAGGCGCTGCTCCATCGCGCGGAGCGCGACGGCCTGACCGGGCTGTACAACCGTGCGGCCATGGAGGCGCACATTCGCGAAGTGCTGGAGCGTCCCGCGGAAGACCGCCGCGCGCTGCTCATTCTGGATCTGGACTCGATGAAGACCATCAACGACACATTCGGCCACGCCGTGGGCGACGAAGCGCTCACCGACATGTCCAACGCGCTGTGCAGCCATTTCCGCCATATCGACCGAATCGGCCGCATCGGCGGCGACGAGTTCATGGTATTCCTCGACGGCTGCGGCAGTCCTGCCTGGCTCTGCGGCTCACTGGAGCGCCTTCTGGGCAAGATGGAGGGGCAGTACGTGGGCGACGGTCAGCGTCTCCCCGTGCGATGCAGCGTCGGCGGCGCGTACCAGCGTCCCGGCGACGACTTCGAAGCCCTCTACCGCCGCGCGGACGCGTGCCTCTATCGCGCCAAGCACGCGGGCAAGAACACCTTCGAGCTGGAGACGGAATCCGGCAATCTCATCGCCGACGCCAGCCGCGGAAGCTGAGTCGCCCGCACGGACGAAAAAATCCCCGGGAGTCCTCGACAGAAGGAAGCTCCCGGGGATTTTTCATCGACTTCTTCAGTTCGCCCGGCGCAGCAGCACGCCCAGACCGTCCATGTCGGAAAGACCTGTGAGAATCAGATGCCTGCCGCACTGCGCCCACTGAACGCCCGTGCGCGCGCACACGTCGTCCACGGCATAGCCCTCGGGCACGGGAACGCGCACCGTCCCCGGCGCTTCGGCAAAGGTGTGTACCACAACCAGCGCCGCGTCGGCGTTGACGCGCACCAGAGCCTGCCATCCCTTGGGATGCCGCCATTCGGCCAGCTCCGGGCCATAGCGGCGGCTGCGCCCGCGGGCAATCACCGGCGCGGCCCTGCGATAGAACGCCACGCAGCGCTCCACGACCTTCCACTGCTCTGCGCTGAGGTCGAGCACCTCGCCGGACAGGCAGAGGCGGCCCAGCAGCCCTGCGGTCAGCTTGTAGTAGAGCTGCGCCTCGGAATGCTCCGTGTGCAGCACCGACCAGATCTGACTCTGGCGCGGCGGAATCATGCGGTGCATGTTGGCGGCGACGATGGGAATCTCCACGCACTCGTGCGCGTCGGAGAAGGAGGCCATGGAGGCCAGCGTCAAAAACGACGGAACCAGCCGATGGCCGCCCGAGGAGCACAGCTCGATCACCACGTCGGGCAGCTCGGAATGGATCTCCCGGAAGAAATCGCGCACGGCCTCGATCTGTTCGCGCAGTCCCTCGCCCAGGGATTCCGCGCCGTCCACGCCGATGCCGAGAGTGTCGTTGTAGTCCACCTTGATGTACTTAAAATCGTATCTGCGCAGGAATTCGATGACGCGCTGACGCAGATAATCCCGCACCTCGGGCATGCGGAAGTCCCAGAAGCGGCGGTCGCCCACGGTCAGCGGGATTCCGTCCCGCTTCAGCAGCCATTCGGCCTGGGTGAACCGGCAGCATTCCCGACCCACGGCCTCGAACTCGAACCAGACGCCCGGCAGCATGCCGCGGCTGCGGATGTGATTCAGCGTGTCCTCCAGCCCGCGGGAGAACAGGAAGGGCGAAACCTGCCAGTTGCCCGTGTGCTGCGCCCAGCGGCCGGGGATTTCGGCGTACCAGCCCGCGTCGATGACGAAATAGGCCAGCTTCAGCCGCTCCACCGCGTCGGCGATGCGGCAGACGCTGTCCTCCTGCGGCGTTCCCCAGGTGGTGCAGTATTCGTTGAACAGCGGCGGCAGGCTCTTCTCCGATTCCGGCACGTCCAGCCGATCCTCGGTGTAGCCGATCAGGCGCTCGCAGGCGTCCTCCACGCCGCCGGCGGTCACGGTGAGCACCGCCTCGGGCGCGTCGAAGGTCTCTCCGGGCTGCACAGTCTTGAGCCAGTGGCCGAGCTCCCGGTCGGCCAGTCCGCCGGAGAGGGAGAAGCCCCAGTCGCCGCGGCCCGCCTCCAGCTGCCACGACGCGCCGCAGGTCAGCTCCGCCGCCCAGATCACGCCGAACTCCCTGTCCTCCACCGCCGCGAAGGGGAAATAGCGGCGCACTGGCATGGAGCCCACCTGTCCCCAGCGGTCGTAAAACGCGCCGAAGCGCGCCCAGGACGGCTCCAGATGCGCATGCTCCACCGATTCGTGCACCAGCCGGCCCTCCGCCGACCAGTGGCTGAGCATTTTATACATTTCCAGCGTGCCCGAGCCGTCGTCCTCGCGGAAGAAGCTCAGCTCGCCCAGCGCAAAGGACGACAGCATCTCCAGCGTCGCCGGCGCGCCGCTTTCATTGCAAAAGCTCGTCGAGACGCTCAGGTACTCCGCGCCCTTTCGATAATTCAGGCGATGCACGCAGGTATAGCCCCGGGCGTCCTTCAGATAGGTGTCCACGCGCAGCTCACGCTCGTCCTCTTCGACCTCCTGCCGGTCGTATTCCAGCGCCCGCACCGAGGCGCTGTCGCGCAGGGTGTGGCCGCTGCCGAAGCCTCCGGCGTAGTCGTCGCCCACGAGCTTGAGCTGCACCAGCGGCTCCACGCCGCAGTCCTTCGTCTTCGCCAGCGCCACCATGCGGCACGGCAGAATCCGCATGCCCACGCTGCCCGTCTCCACGCCCTGAACATAGCAAAGCGCCATATCGCCCAGCGCGAAGGTGGACAGCAGTTTTTTTGCTTCCGCGCGTCTCTCCATCTGCATTCTCCCTTCGATTTTCAAAAATTTTCTATCTATATTTTAACATGTTCGCAAAGAAAGCGCAAGTCTTTACGCTTTTTCCGTTGCGCGGAAAACCCAAATGCGCTACAATGACGAAAACAATCTTCGGAAAGGTCTGAACGCAATGAACGGTCTGTCCTCCATGGCGATTCTGCTGGGCGTGTCCTTCGCGGGCGAGCTGCTCAGCCGCGCGCTGCCGCTGCCGGTTCCGGGCAGCATCTACGGACTGGTGATTCTGCTCGCGCTGCTGCTCAGCGGCGCGCTGAAAGTCGAAAAGGTGCGCCCTGCGGGCAATCTGTTGATCGAATGGATGCCGCTGATGTTCGTCGCACCGTCGGTGGGGCTGATGACGGTCTTCGACCAGTGCAGAAGCGACGTGCCGGCGCTGATCGCCGTCTGCATGGTCTCCACGCTGATCGTCATGGCCGCGACGGGATGGACGGCGCAGGCACTGCTGCGGCGCTCGGGAAGGGAGGATCGTCATGAATGAATTTCTCGCTGAAACGGCCTATTTCGGCCTGTTTCTGAGCATCGCGACCTACTGGATCGGCTGGAAGATCAGCAAAAAGGTGCGCTCGCCGCTGGCAAACCCGCTGCTGATCTCCGTGGCGCTGTGCATCGCCTTTCTCTCCGTGTTTCACATCGACTTCGAGACCTTCAATCTGGGCAAAAACGGCACCGGCGCGCGCATGCTGCAGAGCCTGCTGACCCCGGCGACGGTCTGTCTGGCCATTCCGCTGTATGAGAAGATCGGCGCGCTGAAAAAGCACCCGGCGGCCATTCTGCTGGGCGTCTTCGCCGGCGTGCTGGCCTGCTGCGGCACCATCTGGCTGATGAGCCGCCTGTTCGGCCTGAGCCGCGGCGTGTATGCCACGCTGCTGCCCAAGTCCATCACCACCGCCATCGGCATGGATCTGTCCGATCAGCTGGGCGGCTCGGCCAACGTCACCGTGGCGTGCATCATCTTCACCGGTCTGTTCGGAAACCTCGTCTCCTCGTCGTTTCTGAAGCTGTGCCGGATCACCGACCCCATCGCCGTAGGACTGGCCATCGGCACGTCCGCGCACGCGCTGGGCACCTCCCGCGCCCACGAGCTGGGCCGCACGCAGGAGGCCATGAGCAGCCTGTCCATCGCCGTGGCCGGGCTGATGACCGTGGCCGCCGCGTCCGTCTTTGCAAACCTCTATTGAAGAAACCGTCTCCGATGTTCCGAACCATCGGAGGCGGTTTTCATTCCTCGGCCCACTGGCGCAGCCGGCGGATTTCGCCGCGATAGCCGCCCAGATCGTTGGGCGTTTCCAGAAAGAAGGGCAGGTTTTTCAGCGCGGGATGGCGCACGATCCGCGCGAAGGCCTCCTCGCCGATGGAGCCCTGTCCGATCTTCTCGTGGCGATCCTTGTGCGAGCCCAGCGCGTTGCGGCTGTCGTTGAGATGGACGGCCCGCAGGCGCTTCAGGCCGATCACCCGGTCGAACTCGGTCAGCACGCCGTCCAGATCGTTCACAATGTCGTAGCCCGCGTCGAACACATGGCAGGTGTCCAGGCACACGCCGATTTTGTCGCTGTGCGCCGCGCGGTCGATGATTCCGCGAAGCTCCTCGAAGCGGCCGCCCACCTCGCTGCCCTTGCCCGCCATGGTCTCCAGCAGCACCGCGGTCTTCATGCCGTCGAACATCGCGCCGTCCAGCGAATGGGCGACCTTGTCCAGCGCCGCGTCCAGCTCCTGCCCCACGCGGCAGCCGGGATGGAGATTGTACAGCCCGTTTGGAAAGAAATCCAGCCGCTGAAGATCCTCCTTCAGCGCGCGCCGGGCGAATTCCAGCGTGCTCTCCGCCGCCGCGCAGGGATTGAGCGTGTAGGGCGCGTGGGTCAGCGCCGGGCCGAAATCGTGCTCCCGCATGAAATCCACCAGCGCCTGCGCGTCCGACGCATCGAAGGCGCGGGCGTTTCCGCCCCGGGGATTGCGGGAAAAATACTGGAACGTGTTCGCGCCGATGGACAGCGCCTCCTCGCCCATGTGCAGATAGCCGCCCGAAATGGACAGATGGCATCCCAGAAACAGCATATTCTTCCCTCCTCATCCGCGAACGCCGGCGAAGAACAGATTTGGATCGCGCAGGCGCAGGAACGCCGCCAGCGAGTGCATCCGGCTGACGGACAACGGCATGGTCAGATAGAGATTGTGATTTCCGCCGCCGCGCAGGCGCTCGGCGGGAATGCTCAGCCGCGCGTCGGTGCGCACGTAATAGCGATGCACGGCCGCGGTGTTGTCCACCACGGCGCTGCCGTGGGGAATATGCTCCTCCAGCGGCAGCGTGCCGCGCAGGATGTCCTTCAGGCACAGCACCGCTGAGGCCGCCGCCGCGCGGGGATTGCGCCCCGGGCCGAAGAAGTACTGCTCGCCGGTGTAATGGCCCACGCAGCCCAGCAGATTGTTGTCGAAGCGCACGGTGGCCTCCGGCTCGCCGGGGCGCAGCAGCGTCGGCTCCACGCAGGCCGAGATGCGGTTGTCCACCAGCTGATCCGCGCGCATCAGCAGCCGACAGACGTAGCCCAGCCGCCGGATGACCCGCACGTCCTCCCGAGTGATGCTGCGAATGCCGAACACGTCGATGCTCTCCGGCGGGACGTACAGCCCGAAGGCCACCGACGCGGCCATGCTCAGCTTGTCCCGGGAGTCCAGCCCGTCCACGTCGCGGGAGGGATCCGCGTCGGCGCGGCCCGCGCGCTGCGCCTGCCCCAGCGCGTCTACCATGTCGATGCCGTCGGACTGCATCGCGTCCAGAATGAGATTGCATGCTCCGCTGGCCGTGCCGAACACGCAGCGAAGCGCGTCCACGCGGCTCAGGCGGATCAGATTGGACAGATACGGCGCGCCCACGCCCACCGCGGGCTCCACCTTGAGCTGCACCCGGCTGCGCTGAGCCGTATCCATCAGCTCCTTCAGATGCGCTGCGAGCATCTCGCCGTTCAGGCTGACCACGTGCTTGCCCGCCTTCAGCGCGCGCATCGCATAGTCCAGCGACGGCTGCCCGCCCTCCAGTGCGTCGATCACCGCGTCGATCTCGGAATCCCGGAGAATGTCGTCGGCATTGTCGGTGAAACGCTCGCCCGCTCCCGCCCGGGGCGCGGGGCTCAGAATGCGCTTGATCGAAAGCTCCCAGTGCTCGCCGATTCGCTCGAAGATCGCCTGGGCGACCTCTCCGAATCCCAGCATTCCAATGGTCATGCTCCCGCCTCCCCGTTCTGTCAACGATACTATATCACACTTCGCCGCCCGTTGTCAAAAAAGGCCAATGCTGTTATAATAAAGGTAACACCGCACAAATGAGGCGGTTGGCCGGCGAATGGATTTTTCGTCAGATGCAAATGCAGATTCCGAAGGTTTACTGGAGGTAAATCGAGGAATCTGCATGCCGCAGATGGCGGAAAAGACAGAGTCAGACGCACCGCCGAATTGTGCGGTGCTGCCTAAGATGAATCGGCAAAAGAAAGCGGGGTCGGAGGCTTGAAGCGCATTCTGGAATATGTGCGCCCCTATTACGGCGCGATGCTCGTCGGCTTCGCCATCAAGTTCGTCGGCACGGTCATGGATCTGGCCATTCCGTGGATCCTCTCCCACATCATCGACGAGGTCGCGCCCACGGGCAGCCGGGGAACCGTCTGGCTCTGGGGCGGCGCGATGGCGCTGTGCTCGGCGCTGGCGCTGCTGGGCAACGTGATCGCCAATCGCCGGGCCTCCGCCGTCTCCCGGGACGTGACGCGCACGCTGCGCCACGATCTCTTCGCCAAGGTCGAGCGCCTGTCCGCGAAGCAGATGGATCAGACCACCGTGCCCAGCCTCATCTCCCGCCTGACCACCGACAGCTACAACGTCAACCAGACCCTCGGGCGCATCCAGCGCCTGGGCGTGCGCGCGCCCATATTGCTGCTGGGCGGCGTGACGGTCTCGCTGATGCTGGACTTCCGGCTCAGTCTGGTGCTGCTGGCCACGCTGCCTCTGCTGGCGCTGAGCGTCGCGCTCATCTCCCGGCGGGGTATTCCGCTCTACGCGCGGGTGCAGCGGGCGGTGGACGACATGGTGCGCACCGTGCGCGACGACGTCGCCGGCGTGCGGGTCATCCGCGCCCTGTCCAAGGGCGATACCGAGTGCGCCCGCTTCGCCCGGGACAGCGAAGCCCTCAGCCGGGAGCAGATTCACGCCGACACGGTGATGGCCGCCACCAATCCGCTGATGAGCCTGCTGCTCAACGGCGGACTGACGGGCGTGGTCGTGGCCGGCGCGTTCTGGGTCAATGCCGGGCTGACGGAGCCGGGGCGCATCATCGCCTTCCTGAGCTACTTCACCATCATCCTCAACGCCGTGCTGTCCATCAACAAGATGCTGGTGATGCTCTCCCAGGCCGCAGCGTCGGCCGAGCGCATCGCCGAGGTGCTCGATCTTCCCGAGGAAGCGCCCCTGCCCGCCGCCGCGCCGCGCAAGGACGCGGCCCACGTGATCTTCGACGACGTGTGCTTTTCCTACAACGGGCGCAGCGACGACGTCGAGCACGTGTCCTTCTCCGTGCCCCGGGGCGGGAGCTTCGGCGTCATCGGCGCGACCGGCGCGGGCAAGACCACGCTGACCATGCTGCTCCAGCGCTTCTATCCCGTGCGCTCCGGCGCGATATACTTAAACGGCGAGAACGTCGACGCCATGGACGACGCGCGGCTGCACGGCGCGTTCGGCGCGGCGTTTCAGTCGGATTCCTTCTTTCAGGGCTCCATCCGCGACAACGTGGATCTCGGGCGCAATCTCCCCGAGGCACAGCTTAGGCGCGCGGTCTGCTGCGCTCAGGCGGCGGAGTTCATCGACGCGCTGGACGACGGATGGAACCATCCCGTGCAGGCTCGGGGCGCGAACCTCTCCGGCGGCCAGCGGCAGCGGCTGCTCGTCGCTCGGGCGCTGGCGGGCAATCCCGAAATTCTGATTCTGGACGACTCCAGCTCCGCGCTGGACTATCTCACCGACGCGGCCATGCGCGCCGCCATCCGCCGGGAATACGCCGGCACGACGCTGTTCCTCATCGCCCAGCGCGTCAGCTCGGTGCGCGAGTGCGACCAGATTCTGGTGCTGGATCAGGGCCGGACGGCGGGGCTGGGCAATCATGAGCAGCTGATGCGCGGCTGCCCGCTCTACGCCCAGATCAGCCGCATTCAGAACGGCGAGGAAGGAGGCGACGGCGAATGAAGCTGCGAACCACGCCCCAGCGGCCCCGCAGCGCCCGCTCGACGCTGCGTCGGCTGGGCCGCTACCTGATGCGCAGCGCGCCGATGCTGGCGCTGGCGCTGATTCTGACGCTGGCAGGCAACGTCTTTGCGCTGATCGGCCCCACGCTCTGCGGCTACGCCATCGACGCCACCGCCGCCGGGCGCGGCGGCGTGCGCTTCGGCGTGGTGTTCTACTACGCATGGCGCATGCTGGCGCTGTACGTCCTCTCGGCACTGATGAACTACGTCGTCTCGCTGCTGATCCTCCGAGTGAGCCAGCGCACCGTCCGCGCCATGCGCGCCGACGTGTTCGCCAAGCTGATGAAGCTGCCCGTGGGCTACTTCGACCGCCGTCAGGCCGGCGAAATCCTCAGCCACATCACCTACGACATCGACACGGTCAACGCCTCGCTGTCCAACGATCTGGTGCAGATTCTCACCAGCGCCGTCACCGTGGCGGGCGCGCTGATCATGATGCTGCGCATCTCGCCCGTTCTGGTGACCGTGTTCGCGGTGACGGTACCGCTGTCCATCCTGCTCACCCGCGTGCGCACCCGGCGCGTGCGGCCGCTGTACTCCTCCCGCTCGCGCAAGCTGGGCGAGCTGAACGGCTTCGTGGAGGAATACGTCTCCGGCATGAAGACCATCCGCGCCTACCATCGGGAGGTCGACGCGCTCCGCCGCTTCGACGAGAAGAACGAGCAGGCGGTGCAGTCCTATTATGACGCGGAATACTACGGCAGCGCCACCGGCCCGTCGGTGAACTTCATCAACAACCTCTCGCTGACGCTCATCAGCCTGTTCGGCTCGCTGCTGTATCTCGGCGGGCGGCTGTCCATCGGCAGCATCTCCTCCTTCGTGCTCTATTCCCGCAAGTTCTCCGGCCCCATCAACGAGACGGCCAACATCCTCTCGGAGCTTCAGTCGGCGCTGGCAGCGGCGGAGCGCGTGTTTTCGCTGCTGGACGAGCCGGAGGAGCCCGCCGACCTGCCCGGCGCGCCCAAGCTGCGCGTGACGCATGGCGAGGTGACGTTCTCCCACGTGAATTTCGGCTACGATCCCGGCCGGCCCACGCTGCGCGACGTTTCACTGCGCGCCCGGCCCGGCGGCATGATCGCCATCGTCGGCCCCACCGGCGCGGGCAAGACCACGCTGGTGAACCTGCTGATGCGCTTTTACGACCCCCGGTCGGGAACCATCGCCATCGACGGCCAGCCCATCGGCGAGGTCACGCGCTCGAGCCTGCGCGGCGCGTTTTCCATGGTTCTTCAGGAGACCTGGCTGTTCAACGGCACGGTACACGACAACATCGCCTACGGCGCGCCGGGCGCGACGCGGGAGCAGGTCGCCGCCGCCGCAAAGGCCACGCACATCCATTCCATGATCGAGCGCCTGCCCGACGGCTACGACACGGTGCTCACCGAGGACGGGCTGAACCTCTCCAAGGGGCAGAAACAGCTGATGACCATCGCCCGCGCCATGCTCCAGCCCGCCCAGCTGCTCATCCTGGACGAGGCCACCTCCAACGTCGATCTGCGCACGGAGATGCGCATTCAGGCGGCCATGCGGCGGCTGATGCGCGACAAGACCTGCTTCGTCATCGCCCATCGCCTGTCCACCATCCGCGGCGCGGATCTGATTCTCGTCGTCCGCGACGGCGCCATCGTCGAGCAGGGCACCCACGCCCAGCTCATGCGCCAAAACGGCTTCTACGCCCGCCTGAGCCGCAATTCCGCCGTCGAGGCCGAATAACCATTTCCGCAGAGCATCCCCGCGCGGGATGCTTTTTTTCTGCGCCGGCGCATAGACTCTTCCGTCTCGTCGCTTCTGAAATAAGACGTTTTTGTGACTACGATTGACAAATATTTCTAAGTCATGTATAATTGTTACAGTCGCCGTAATAATTTCGACTTAAAGGAGGCTTCTCCATGCAGAATACAAAGCGAACTTCCCGCATCGCGCTTATGCTGCTCGTCTGCCTTTGCCTGTCGGCGCTCAGCGGCGCGCTGGCCGAGGAGACGGTGCGCTTCAACACGAACTCGCGCATCTATCAGGAGGCGAATCTCTCCAGCCGCTATGTCTCGCTGAAAAAGGGCACGGAGGCCACGCTGATCGCCACCCGCAGCGGCTGGGCGATGATCCGCATCAACGGCGTGGTGGGCTTCACCAACGCCGCGCACCTCACGTCCGATTCTCCGGTGGACGACGACGTGGCGTGGCCGGAGCGCGTGATCTCCCGGCGCACGAAGGTCTACGCCAAGCCCAGCACGTCCGCGCGCTCGCTGACGGTGCCCAAGGGCATGAAGGTGAGCCTTGTGGCGACCCAGGGCAGCTGGGCGATGGTGAAAAACGAAGGCAACTACGCCTACATCAGAACCTCCGACCTGACCACGGCCGATGCTGCGCCGGATTACAGCGAACTGCTGAAGAACGCGCAGGACGCGGTGATTCTCCAGAGCACCCGGGTCTACGCGAACCCCAGCACGTCGGCGAAATCCCTGCGCGTCTCCGAGGGCATGAAGGTGCGCCTGCTGGCCGTCAGCGGCGACTGGGCGCTGGTGGAGAATTCCGGCAATTACGCCTACATGAACGCCGCCCACGTGGCGACCTCCGCCTGGACGACCTCCGCGCCCGAGCCCACCGCCACGCCGGCTCCCACGGCTGCGCCCACGGCGGCTCCGGACTACAGCGGCCTTCTGAAAAACGCCAAGCCCGGCGTGCTCAGCGCCGACGCGCTGGTCTACGCCTCCGCCGACGCGTCTGCCGCGTCCGTCAGCCTGTCCAAGGGCGCGACAGTCAACGTGCTGGCCATCAACGGCGACTGGGCGCTGGTGGAGAAGAACGGCAGCTACGGCTTCATGAAGGCCGCGCTGCTCTCCCCCGCCGCCACGGCCACGCCTCAGCCCACGGCGACTCCCGCGCCGACCAAAAAGGCCGACACGTCGGAATACTTCAATTCCTCCAAATACACCAACGAGGAAAAGTGCTACCTGTTCCTGACCAGGGAGATGGGCCTGAATTCCGCGGCGGCCTGCGGCGTGCTGTCCAACATCCGCAGCGAGTCCAGCTTCAATCCCAACTGCGGCGGCAGCTATTACGGTCTGTGCCAGTGGGGCGGCGGCCGGCTGAGCGCGCTGAAGAAGTTCTGCTCGGACAACGGCTACGACTACACCACCGTGGAGGGTCAGATGCGCTATCTCGCCTACGAGCTGAAGAACAGCTATCCCTCGGTGCTCAAGGCGCTGCAGGCTGTGTCCAATTCCCCCGAGGGCGCGTATCAGGCCGCCTACACCTTCTGCTACGACTACGAGCGCCCCGCCGCCAAGGCGACCGCCTCGGTCAAGCGCGGCAACACCGCCAAGGACACCTATTATCCGAAATACGTCTGATTTTTCAGGCAGCGCAAAGCGCCGGGTTTCCTCCTTTCAGGAAGCCCGGCGCTCTTTTGTCTTTTCAGTTCAGCGATTCGATGGGGATGATCCGGCCCGTGTTGGCGGTCACGCGATGGGAAATGGAGATCACCGTGCGATCCTCCGAAACGCGTCTGAGCGCCTGGAGCACAGCGTTCTCCGTCTCCGCGTCCAGATTGGCCGTGATTTCGTCCAGCAGCAGAATCTTCGGGTTCGCCGCCGCCGCGCGGGCGATGGACAGCAGCTGCCACTGGCCCTGAGAGAACAGCTCCGGCGTGCAGACCGTGTCGTAGCCGTCGGGCATGCGCTCGATGGCGTCCGAAAGGCCCGCCAGCGCCGCGGCCCGGCGCACGTCGTCCATGGAGATGCGTTCGTCAAACAGCGCGATCTGATCCTTCACCGTGCCCGGCACCCGATGGAACGTCTGCTCCACATAGCCGAACAGGCCGCGGCGCTCGCCCTCGGAGATCTCCGCCGCCGGCACGCCGTCGATTCGAACCTCGCCCTGCTGAGGCTGATAGAGGCCCATCAGCAGCTTGAACACGGTGCTCTTGCCCGCGCCGGTGCGCCCGGACAGCGTCACCTGCTCGCCGGAATGCACCTGAAAGCTCAGATGGTTCAGCACCACGTGCTCGTCATAGCCGAAGGTCACGTTTCTGAGCTCCACCTGCGCCGGGCGCTCCGTCCCTTCGGTTGCGGCGCGCGTCTCCTTCACAGGCGCAGGCTCGTCCTTCGCGAGGAATTCGTTGATGCGGCGCACGCCCGCCACGGCGGACTGGATGGTCTGAATCTCCATGCCCAGACTCTCGATGGGCGCGAAGATCTGGGAGATGTAGTTCATCACGGCCACCGCCGTGCCCGCCGACATGCCGAACAGCGTCAGCACCGCCGGGCTGCCCGACGCGGACAGCAGCATCACCGCCGCCACCACCACGGCATTGACGATCAGAATCACCGGCGAATAGATCGCGTCGTAGAAATTCGTCTTTTCCATGGCGCGATAGCCCGCCTCGATGGCCTCGTCGTAGCGCCGCTCCATGTACTTTTCCTTGCCCAGCGCGTGAATGGTGCGAATATTGCTCAGCGTTTCGGGCACATAGCCGGAGGCGCGGCTCACCGCGCGGCGATGCTCCATCTGCGCCGCCAGCATGCGCTTCTGCACCCGGCGCGTGAAGCCGAACAGGAACGGCAGCAGCGCCGCCAGAATCAGCGCAAGGCCCCGGTTCTGGAACCAGATCACCGCCAGAATGCTGACGATGCGGCACGCGTCGGCGAACATGCTGACGACGCCGCCGGTGAACAGGTTCTCCACCGTGTCCACGTCGCCCACGAACCGGGAGACCAGCGCGCCCGGCTCCTGCCGGTTCAGCGAATCGGCGCTCAGGCGGGTGAGCTTCGCCATCAGCCGGCTGCGAAGCGCGTGGGTGATCTTCTGTCCGAACACGGTCAGCCCGCTCTCGCGCAGGGATTCCATCGCGCCCGCCAGCGCCAGCAGCGCAAAATAGCTCAGCGCCATGGCGAAGGAGACGCTCTGCCCCGCCGTGAGCGCGTCGATGATCTTGCCCAGAATCATCGGCGGAAACAGCGCCGCGGCCACCGCGCCGCACACCGCGCAGACGATGCCCAGCGAAAGCAGCTTTCGCTCCCGGATGGTCTGAAGAATTACGCTGCGCACGTGCTCCTCATTCTTCATCGCCGCCCACCTCCTGTTCGCGCGCCAGCGCCGCGTATTCGGGAATGTGCGCCGCCAGCTCCGCATGAGTGCCCGCCTCGGCGCAGCCGTCGTTCATCCAGATCACCTGATCCATCCGCGGAAACAGGTACAGCCGATGGGAGATCAGCAGCACCACGCTGTCCTTTGCCATCGCCCGCAGATTTTCGAAGATCTGCGTCTCCGTGGCGCGATCCAGCGCCGAGAAGGGATCGTCCAGCACCAGCAGCGGCCTCGGATGGCCCAGCGTGCGCGCCAGCGCCAGCCGCTGCGCCTGTCCGCCGGAGAGGCGCACACCGCCGCTGCCCACGAGGCTCTGATCGCCCTCGGGCATGGCTGACACCTCGCCTTCCAGACAGACGGCACGCAGCAGCGCGGCAACGTCCACCGCGTCGCCCATGCGCACGTTGTTTTCGATGGTGTCGTTGAACAGCTCAGGGCTGTGGCCGAGATAGCCCACCGCGGCGGTGCGCTCGGCGGCGGTCATCTGAGAAAGCTCCCGGCCGCCGAGGCGGACGCTGCCCTCGTAGGGCGCTTCGCACAGCGGCAGCCTTCCCAGCGTGGACTTGCCGCAGGCCACCGGGCCCGTGACGCCGATGATCTGACCGGGCAGGGCCGAGAAGGTCAGCCCCTCGAAGATCCTCGGCCCGCCGGGATAGGCGAAGCCCGCGTTCTCCACGCGCAGCTCGCCGGGCGCGGCGATCGGAAGCGGCGCGTCCTCCGCGACCTCCTGCATCAGCGGGCGAATGCGCCGCCAGGAGACCTGCGCCCTGTGCACCGCGTTGAACAGCTTGGCCGCGCCGGAGGACTTGGTTGCCAGCCTGGTAAAGCAGGACAGGAAGGTCGTAAACGCCGCCACGTCCCACGCCGTCCATCCGTCGCCGCGGATGTTGCGCGCGCCGAGAAACAGAATCAGCAGCGTTCCGGCCATAGAGAGGATGCGATACACCGGCGGCAGCGCGGCGTTCCAGACGTTGGCGCGCACGGCGGCGGATTCGTAGGCGTCCAGCTCGCGCTCGTAGTCCGCCCGGCGCTGGCTCTCGCAGCCGAACACGCGATAGGTCACGGCGTTGACCGCGCGATCCAGCGTGGCCGCGCTCAGCCGCCCCGCCTCCTCCTTGCAGGCCGCGCCAGTGCGCTGGATCACCGTCTTCATCCGCTCGGCGATCCAGTAGGAAATCGGCGGGAACAGCATGCTCAGCAGCGCCAGCCGCCAGTCGTAGACCAGCAGCAAAGCCGCGTAGGCCGCCAGCGCCACACCCGTGTCGAACACCTCGGTGGTGAATTTGCGCATGCCCTCGGCGCAGTCGTCCACGTCGGGAATGGCCTTGGTCATGACGCTGCCCGCGCCGTCGGCCTCCAGCTCGGCGCGGCTCCTGTGCACCAGATTGCCGTAGAGCACCCGCTTCATGCGCCGGTTGACGTTGTTGGCGAAGCGGCGGACGTAGAAGCGCTTGACGCAGCGCGCGCTCTGCACCACGGCGATGGACGCGGCGTAGCAGAGCGCCAGCGTCAGCATGTCCACGAAGGTCTTTTTCCCACCCAGCACGTCGATCAGCCGCCCGGCCATTCTCCCCTCGAACCATGGCCCGGCCAGCAGGCCGAGATTGTAAATCAGCCCCGATACCGTCACCGCGGCCAGCGCCGCCCATTCAGCTCTGAAGTAGTCCAGAATTCGATCCGGGCGAAAGCGCATCTTCCGCTCATTCATGCCCGTTCTCCTCCGTCTGCGCCACGCGCCGGGTCATCTCGGGAAAGCCCGCGCGGCTCTCCCGCTTGGCGCGCCGATAGAGCGCGTCCAGCGTGCGGCAGAACGCGTCGCGCTCCGCCTCGGGCAGCTCCGAAAGCAGCCATTCGTAAAACGCCGTCTCGATCTCCGCCTTGGAATTCTTCAGCGATTCCGCCTTTTCCGTGGCGTAGAGCAGCTGACTGCGGCCGTCCTCCGGATTGTCCCGGCGAATCAGATAGCCCTTCGCCTCCAGATTGGCCGCGCGCCGGGCCGCCGCGCCCTTGTCGATGCGCAGCGTCTCGCGCACCTGCGTCTGGGTGAGGCCCGGATGGTGGCGCACCAGATGGATGAAGTCGAACTCCGCCGTGCCCACGCCCTCGGCCTTCATGGTCTGCACGGTGAAGGCGCTGACCTCCCGCGCGATTTTGGTGATTTTGCGTTCCGTATTGTCCATGGTGCTTCTCCCAAATAGTTGTAGGTTCAACCATATAAAAGATAGTACATCCATCCTGTTTTGTCAATCCGCTTTATGCAAAAATAAAGAAGCGTTCCGTCCGATGAGAACGCTTCTTCCCAGTCATTCCGCCAGAAAGCGGTCGATCTTTTCGCAGGCCTCGGCGAAGGGATCGCCGGCCATGTCCAGCCACTGAATGTCCTTATCCCGCCGGAACCATGTGGTCTGCCGTTTGGCGAACTGCTTGATGGCGGTGCGCAGCAGCTCGACCATCTCGTTTCGGTCGGGAATTTCGCCGATGAGATACTGGGTGATGAACCGATATTCCAGCCCGAGCTTTTTGAGAAATTCGACGCTCGCACCGCGATCCAGCAGCCCCTGCACCTCCTCGATCATTCCCTGCTCCAGCCGGCGGTCGAGGCGCTCGTCGATGCGCGCGCGCAGCACCGGCCGCGGCCACGTCACGCCCAGCTTCAGGCAGTCGTAGCGCGGCGCGTTGGGGGCCGAGTGGTCGTCGCCGTCGTGGATTTTCTCCAGCTGGCGCATGACGCGGTTGCGGTTCTTCTCGTCGATCTCCATCTCCGGCCGCAATTCGCGGAGCATTTCGTAGAGCTTCGGCGTGTCCATGGTCTCCAGATATGCGCGATACTCCAAATCCGGCTCGGTGTCGGACATGACGTAGCCATCGGTCACGGACGCAACGTACAGCCCCGTTCCGCCCACCAGAAAGGGCGTCCTGCCCCGCGCCCGGACGTCGTCCACGGCCTCGTAGGCCAGGCGCTGGAAATCGTGCATGGAGAAAAACTCGTTGGGCTCGGCAATGTCGATCAGGTGATGCCTGACGCCCTGCATTTCCTCGGGCGTGATCTTTCCGCTGCCCAGATCCAGCCCGCGAAAGACCTGCCGCGAGTCGGCGGAAACCACCTCTCCGCCGTAATGCGCGGCCAGCGCCACGCCCAGACCGCTCTTTCCCGAGGCGTTGGTTCCCTCAATGACGACGAGCTTCGGCTTCATGTCCTCTTCTCCTTTGCGCCGCCAAGCCGCCTGCCGGATCGCATCGGCTCGGCCAGATGAACGTTAAAATACGAAATCAGCGGCCCCATGAAAAACGCTGTGACCAGCGTGCCCACGCCCGGCGCAAAGCCCAGCGCGAAGCCCACCGACACGCAGACCAGATCGGTCAGAATGCGCACGAGCCGGAAGGGAACCTTCTGCTGAATCTTAGACAGATACAGCGCCACAAAGTCGTAGGTCGATACGCCCAGATCGGCCGTGAAGTACAGCGACGACGCGGCGCACATCAGCACGATTCCGGCGATGAGGTAGACGATTCGCCCCGCCATGGACGGCTCTCCCGCCAGACGGCGCAACAGCCCCTCACAGAAATCCACGATGTAGCCCGTCAGAAACAGGTTGATGAGCGTCGCCACGCCGAGATAGTGCCGGTCGAAAACCAGCACCGCCACCAGCAGCACGGCGTTAATCAGCACGTAGAGCGTGCCGAAGGAAATGGGAATCACCCGGTTCAGGCCATTGCACATGCTCTGAAACGGATCCGTGCCAAAGGCCGCCTGCTTGAAGAGCGCCACGCTCGCCGCACAGATCACCACGCCCAGCACCGCCATCATCAGCCTGCGCCGCTGCTCGCCCGGACGAAAAAACGCCCGCGCCGAGGTCTTCCAATCGCCCATCCAATCCCTCTCTCCGCTTTTGTATCTTTTCCTATTATAGCCTGCGCCGCCGCCGCCTGTCAACGCAGACTGCGCAAAAAAATCGCACCTCCGTAATTCTGCGGCGGCGCGATTCACTATGCAGTTTTGCCTTCCTTCCCGATTCATTGGAGGCCTGCATGCTCGCTTCGGAGAAATTTGCTTCGACAGGCGATGGAACGAAACTGACTTTACCGTTCCCGATCTATATCAATGACCTAACGCGAAGCATGCAGGCGGATGGTTGGTTTTTCCGTGTCATAACAGTACAATGGAATCTCCTCCTTCGCCATAATTTTGAATTTCTCTTCCCCGAACGACCTCTTGTCCGGCGTGCGGATTCGATGCGAAATATTGTCGTTCGTCGGAAGGGAGCTTCTCACTTTCTCTTCCCTTGCTGTGATTGTATTATAGCACGTTATGTCTCCGTTGTCAACACATTATTTACGATAAATATTGTTTTTTCAATATTTTTATTCAGTTTTGGGTATACCGCTTAAATTGCAAAGCAAAGCCGCAGCTCTGTTGCCGCGGCTTCGTCGTTTTTTCTTATCCGAGATAGGCCTTCAGGAGCTTGAACGCGTTCTCCACGCCGTCGCGATGGCTGCGCTCGTAGCCATGAGAGGCGTACACGCCCGCGCCGATGAGACCGTGGCGCAGGTCGTATCCCGCGCGCAGCGTGGCCTCCACGTCGGAGCCATAGTGCGGATACACGTCCACGGCATAGGCCGCTCCGGCCCGGCGGGCGGCGGCAATCAGCCCGCGCACCACGTCGTAATGGTACGGCCCGCCGCTGTCCTTGGCGCAGATGGAGACGGTGTGCTCGGTGCAGGCCAGCCCCTCGCCCACGCAGCCCATGTCCACGGAGATGGCCTCGGTCACGCCCGCGGGCACGCTGGCCGAGCCGCCGTGGCCGACCTCCTCATAGACAGTGACGTGGCCCCAGACGCGGCGCGCCGGAACGACGTTTTCATCCTTCAGATATTTGGCGTAGCCCAGCAGAATGCCCACGGACAGCTTGTCGTCCAGGAAGCGGCTCTTGATGTAGCCCTTTTCAGTCACGCGGGTGCGCGGATCGAAGCAGACGAAATCGCCCGCGGAGACGCCCAGCGCGCGCACGTCGTCCGCTGAGGAGACGTTCTCGTCCAGCACGACCTCCATCTTCTCCCACGCGCGGGCGGTGGTGGAATAATCGCCGTTGACGTGGATGGATGCGTCGGTCAGCTGGAGCGTGCCCTCGTATTTTCCATCGAACTTGGTCACCACGCGGACGTTCTCCGCCTCGGCGTTGTTGGCGTTCATGCCGCCGATGTTGGTCAGCCGCAGCCGGCCGTTAGACTTGATCTCGGCCACCATGCCGCCCAGCGTGTCCAAGTGAGTCTCCAGCATCACGCCGTTCTCCGCGTCCGCGCCGCCCAGATTCACCAGCACGCCGCCCTTGCGGGTCTTTGTCGGCGCGTAGCCCAGCGCGCGCAGCTCGGTCAGCACAAACTCCGCCGCGTCGTCGGTATAGCCCGTGGGGCTGTCGATGTTCAGCAGTTTCACGGTCTCCTGAATAATAAAATCAGTGTAATTGCTCATCGCTCTACCTCGCTTACGCCTGCCATGCCTTCAGAATCATGCCATAGAGGGGCTCGTCGGGCTGGAGGGACATGTAGTGCTGCATGACGTACTCGACGCCCTGCTCGCGCAGCGCCTTCTGGATTTCCGGCGCGGTGGGATCGTCCGCGCGGTCGAACTTCAGCGCCGCGACAATGCCGGTGATGATGGGTGAGGGATCCACGCCCTGCTCCAGACAGAACAGCGCCGCGCCCACCACGCGGTCGTTCCGGCGCAGCTTGCGCACCGGATCCGCGCCCACGCGGGCCACCGTGTCCTTCAGCGCGCGATTCTGGAAGCGCCGGAGCAGATCGTCCACATTGCTCTCCACGTTTTCGCGCACGCCCTCGCCGAACCTGGCGATCAGCGCGTGGGCGCTGGCCAGCATGGAGGCCCGGGCCGCTTCGCGGATTTCCGGATCCGCGATGGCCTGCCAGATGTACTCGTAGCCCTTCAGATTGCCCAGATAGGCGCACAGCGCGTGGCCGCCGTTGTGCAGAAAGAGCTTGCGCTTGATGTAAAACTCAAAGGGCGAATAGGGCACCAGACCCACCAGATCGGGAATCTCGCCCTTGAACGCGTCCCTGTCCACGGGCAGCTCGCAGTAGGGCTCCACGCAGATCAGCAGCTTGTCCTTCGCGCGCATTTCCGGGGTCAGCGGCGGCACCATGCGGCCGATGGACGGCTCCACCAGACCGAGGTTCTCGTCCGCCCACTTCTTCTGCTCGTCGTTGAAGCAGGCGTACAGCCAGCCGCGCATCAGCACGTCCACCTCCAGCTGGTTTTCGCACAGGATGATGTTCAGCGGCCGGCCGGACTGCTCCATGCGGGCGATGACGCCCCTGGCGATGGCGGGCGCGACCCGGGGCAGGATATTCACGCCCACGGCAGTGGCCATGATATCGCAGTCGGCGATCTCCTGCACGGCCTGCTCGGTGGTGGAGTTGACCGCGCGCACGGGCCTGACCGTGGTGTCCGTCTCGCCCTCGTTGGAGACGATGCGCACCGTGTATTCGCCCCGGCGGTTCATCTCGTCGATCACGTCCTGCATGATGTCCAGAAAGCAGACCTCGTAACCCGAATCCGAAAAGACCTTTCCGATAAAGCCGCGGCCGATGTTGCCCGCCCCGTACATAATTGCCTTTTTCATGAGTGTTCCTCCCTTGAAGCTCATTGAGTAAATGCATTATACCACAAATAGCGCTGCTGTGAAAGTCCTTTAAGCGTGAAATTTGCGGCGTCTCCCCTTCTGCAATAACCCAATTCTAACCCAACCGCCGCCGCAGCTTTGCGTTGCTCTGCTATAGTACCTTCAGGAAAATTCAAAGGAGATAAAAATCATGAGCGCCAACGAGCCGCGTCAAACGAAATACGATCTGGTGATCTTCGATCTGGACGGAACCATCCTGAACACGCTGGACGACCTGAGCGACGCCTGCAACGCGGCGCTGCGAAAGAACGGCTATCCCACCCACACCCGCGACGAGGTGCGCACCTTCATCGGCTCCGGCGTGGCCAATCTCATGCGCCGCGCGCTGCCCGAGGACGTTTCCGACGAGACCCGCGCGAAGGTGCTGGCGGATTTCAAGGCTCATTACGCGCTGCATTCTCAGGACAGAACCGCGCCCTATCCGGGCGTTTTGGAGATGCTTCGCGCGCTGCGCGGCGCAGGCGTTCACGTCGCCGTCAATTCCAACAAATTCGACGAAGCCGTGGGCGGCCTGTGCCAGAGGTACTTCGGCGATCTGGTGGAATTCGCCGCCGGTGAATTGACCGGCGTGCCCCGCAAGCCCGCTCCCGACGGCGCGAACCGCATTCTGACCCATTTCGGCGTGGACAGATCCCGCGCCGTCTACGTCGGCGACAGCGGCGTGGATCTGCAGACCGCGCAGAACGCCGGAATGGACGGCGCGTGGGTGTCCTGGGGCTTCCGCCATCGCGAGGAGCTGGAAAACGTGGAAATTCCCCGCGTCTTCGACACGGTGGACGCGCTGAAGCAGTTTCTGATGCAGTAAGAAGGAGGCCTGCGCCATGCGGGAATTCACCATCGACCGGCAGAGCGCCGGAAAGCGCCTCGACCGCTGGCTGGCCGCCGCGGCGCCGTCGCTCCCGGCGGGGCTGATGCAGAAGTATCTCCGGCTCAAGCGCGTCAAGCTCAACGGCCGTCCCGCCGCCCGGGACGCGCGCCTGAACGAGGGCGATCTGGTGCAGCTGTACATTGAGGAAGAGTTCTTCGCCCGGCCGAAGACCGCCGATCCGTTCTATTCCAGGATTCGCCCGAAGCTGGACATTCTCTACGAGGACGACCATCTAATGCTGGTAGACAAGCGCCCGGGGCTGATTCCCCATCCCGACGCGTCCGAGAAGGTCAACACGCTCATCACCCACGTGCAGGCCTATCTCTACCAGAAGGGGCAGTGGGATCCGTCGGACAGATCGGCCTTCGCGCCCGCGCTGTGCAACCGCATCGACCGCTTCACCGGCGGCATCGAAATCGTCGCCAGGACGGAGGAGGCCATGCGCGTCCTCAGCCAGAAGATTCGCGACCGCGAAATCGAAAAGCGCTATCTGTGCATCGTCCATGGCCGCGTCGCGCCGCCGTCGGGCGTGCTGGACAGCTATCTTGCCAAAAACACCCGCCGCGTCACGGTGACGGACGCGCCCGCTCCCGGCGCGCAGCGCGCGCTGACGCGCTACGCCACGCTGGAGACCGCGCGCGGGCTGAGCCTGATGGAATGCGAGCTGCTCACCGGCCGCACCCACCAGATTCGCGCCCAGTTCGCCCACATCCGCCATCCGCTGCTGGGCGACAGCCAGTACGGCGACCCGAAGCAGAACGAGCGCTATCATCGCAGCTTTCAGGCGCTCTACGCCTATCGCCTCGCCTTCCGCTTTACCACCGACGCAGGCCCGCTCAACGCCCTGAACAACCGTGTCTTTCAGGTGCGCGACGTGCCCTTCGTGCGGGAGTATTTCCCGGACTGAACGCAGCCAACGCAAAGGAACCCCTCCATTCGCGGAGAGGTTCCTTTTCCCGTTTCACGCGCTCTTCTTCACGCTCAGCTTCTCCACCACGCAGGAGATGAACTCGCCGTTGGTGGGTTTGTCGTCCTTCTGGAACACCTTGTAGCCGTACATCTGGTTCACCGTGTCCAGCCGGCCGCGCGTCCAGGCCACCTCGATGGCGTGGCGCATGGCGCGCTCGACCTTGCTGGCAGAGGTGCCGAATTTCCGGGCGATGCCGGGATAGAGCTCCTTGGTGATGCGGTTGATGATGTCGTGGTTCTCCATCACCATGCGCACGGCCTCGCGCAGATACTGATAGCCCTTGATGTGGGCGGGAATGCCCAGCGTCAGGAACAGATTGGTGATCTGCTCGTCGGCGGATTCCGCCGCCTCGCCGCGGGGCGCGGACGACGCGACCACGTCCGGTTCCTCCCCCGCCACCTCAAGAATGCGATGGTAGAGCACGTGCAGATCGAAGGGCTTGACCATGTAATAGCTCGCGCCCAGGGCGATGGCGCGCATGATGAAATCGTCCCGGGAGAGGCCGGTGAGCACGATGACCTTCGGCCGCGCGCATTCGTCGAGGCGCCCCAGCTCCTCCAGCGCCATGAAGCCGTCCTTGCGCGGCATGATGACGTCCATCACCAGCACGTCCGGCCCGTGCTCGCGCACCGCGTCGAGAATGGCCGCGCCGTCCGACACCGCCGCCACCAGCTCGATCTCCGGCTTTCCAGATAAAAAGTCCGACAAAAGGCGCAGTATGCTCTGGTTGTCCTCGGCGAGCATCACGCGTATTTTCTCCATAAATTTCATCCCTTTCCCCTCAGCTTCCGGGGTATATGTATTCATTCGGGGCGAAAATTATGTCGTCTGACGGGAAAATCGCGGGCATTGCCAAACTTTTCACACATTTTTTCTTCTCATCGGGCCACCGCAATGCTATAATAATGTTCAGGCTTGGTTTATGGAGGTTGTAAGCGTTGAAGCATCGCGGAAAATGGTCGCATCTGATCTACGTCGCCATTCTTCCGGCCTATCTGTGCCTGTTTTTTCTGGCCGAGCGGCTGGTGGTGGATCACTATTGGGTTTCCTATCTGCCGCTGGACGACAAAATTCCCTTCTGCGAGTGGTTCGCGCTGCCCTACGTGATGTGGTATCCCTTTCTGGTGATTCCGGGGCTCATCTTCCTGCTGAAGGACGGCGAGGCCTTTCGCAAATACATGCTCTACATCGGGCTGGGCTTTTCCTCGGCGGTGATCTTCTGCCTGCTCTTCCCAAATGGACAGGATCTGCGCCCGGCAGCCTTTCCCAGGGAGAATTTCTGCACGGAGATTCTCCGCTGGATCTATTCCGCCGACACCAACACCAACGTCTGCCCCAGCATGCACGTCATCGGCTGCTTCGGCGCAGCGCTGGCCGTCCATCGCGCGCTGCCAAAGGAAAAGCGCGGCTGGATGGTTCCCGTCGCCGCGCTGGCGCTGCTGATCTGCGCGTCCACCGTGTTCGTCAAGCAGCACTCCGTTCTGGACATCTTCGTCGCCATCCCATGGAGCCTCGCCTGCGGCTGGATCATCTACCGCCCGCGCCGCGCGAGGACATAAACGTTTTTCCGCCCGATCTTTGGGAAGGTCGGGCGGCTTTTTATGCTCAATTTGCCCGTTAAATTTCGCGGCTCGTATGAAATGAAGCCATTTCGGGAAAAATGGCGCATAGATACTGCAACGCGGTATTTTTCCGTGCCGGAACCCGGCGCGCCATTTTTTCAATAGAGGATGTGGAATTTTCATGAAGGCGATCATCATGGCGGGCGGCGAGGGCTCTCGCCTGCGACCGTTGACCTGCGATTGCCCGAAGCCGATGATGCGGCTGATGAACCGGCCCATCATGCAATATGCCGTCGAGCTGCTGGCCGCCCACGGCGTGACGGAGATCGCCGCCACGCTGGGCTATCAGCCCGACGCGATTCTGGATTACTTTGGCGACGGCTCGGCGCTGGGCGTGAGCCTGCGCTGGTTTGTGGAGCCCGCGCCGCTGGGCACCGCCGGCGGCGTGCGTCAGGCGCGCGAGATGCTTGACGAGACCTTCGCCGTGCTCTCCGGCGACGGCCTGACCGACCTGAACCTGACCGAAGCCGCGGCGTTCCATCGACAGCGCGGCGCGCTGGCCACGCTGGTGCTGCGCCGCGAGCCGAACCCGTCGGAGTACGGCGTGGTGTGCATGGACGAGGACGGCCGCATCCGCCGGTTTTATGAAAAGCCCGGCCGGTGCGACCTCGTGTCCGACCTCATCAACACGGGCGTCTACATTCTTGAACCCGAGGTGCTCGACCGCATTCCCGCCGACCGGCCCTACGACTTCGGCCACGATCTGTTTCCTCGGCTGGCCGAGGAGGGCGCGCCGCTGTTCGGCTACGTCATGA